>Ga0209591_10000750_pt1 | contig 41452 bp, 32 predicted proteins | sample MAT01_FD_187207 | JGI IMG/M metagenome (GOLD analysis project Ga0209591, IMG submission 187207) | Freshwater microbial communities from Lake Fryxell liftoff mats and glacier meltwater in Antarctica - MAT-01 (SPAdes) (version 2) | ecosystem: Environmental > Aquatic > Freshwater > Ice > Liftoff...
GATGCGCTCAAACGAGGCATCGTCATTCGGGCTATTGGCCAAGCGCAAATAGGCCAACGCGTCCTTTATTTCAGCGCGTTCAAAAAAGCGCAAACCGCCATACACGCGATAGGGAATTCGCTGCGCTATCAGGTTTTCCTCAATCAGCCGCGACAGCGCGTTAGACCGATATAGCACCGCCGATTCTGACGGGCGTCGATCGGCTTCCATCGAGGCTTTAATGCGCCCCACCACGTAGCGCGCTTCATCCACCTCGTTGTAGCCAGAGAAGATTTCAATGAGCGCACCGGCTTTGTCGTCGGTCCAAAGGTTTTTGCCCAGGCGCTCAGAATTGCACGCGATCACTGCATTTGCAGCGGCGAGAATCGTGCCGGTCGAGCGATAATTTTGTTCAAGCCGAACGGTGCGCACCTGTGGAAAATCGCGGGTAAACGCCTGCACGTTCTCAACTTTCGCCCCGCGCCAGCCGTAGATTGATTGGTCATCATCGCCGACGGCGAACACCTGCGCGTGCTCACCGGCCAGCACCCGCACAAAAGCGTATTGCACCGCGTTGGTATCCTGAAACTCATCCACCAGCAGGTGCGCGAAACGGCGTTGGTAGTGGCCCAAAATCTCACGCTGGGTCAGCAGCATTTCTTGGGTGCGCAACAAAATTTCAGCAAAATCAACCACCCCTAGCAGGCGCGTGAGTTTTTCATAGGCTTGATAAATCTCAATTTGCAAGCGACGCCGGGGCTGCCCTTGTGCGTCAAGCACTTCCGGGCGTCTACCTTCATCTTTGCTGGAATTGATAAACCAGGCGGCGTCGCGATGTGGCAAATCCTCGTCACTTAAGCCCATTTCGCGCATTACGCGCTTTACCAAGCGCAGCTGATCGTCCTGATCAAGCACCTGGAAATTGCGCGGCAACTGCGCGTGCGGCGCGTGCTGACGCAGCATTCGGTGGCAGATGCCGTGGAACGTGCCGGCCCACAGCCCGCGCTCGGCTTGTCCTAAGAGTGTGCCCGCGCGCGCACGCATTTCACTGGCGGCTTTATTGGTGAAGGTCACCGCCAGCACGCGCCACGGATCCACCTTCTCAACGTCCGCCAAATAGGCGATCCGGTGGACCAGCACGCGCGTTTTTCCGGAGCCCGCGCCGGCCAAAACCAGCACATGCCCAGCAGGCGCGGTAACGGCTTCGCGCTGGGCTGGGTTTAAGCTCATCAATGCGTCAGCTAAATTCATGCATAAATGGTACGTGAACAGCCGTAGTATCTTTGTGCGCAGTTAAGGTGCGCTTAAGCCGATTCACTCTAACGTCCCATCCCGTCCGCATCATTTGTATGCGCAAAGCCCCGAGAGAGAGGGAAGATCATGTCCACCACGCGATTTATCAAGACTTCATTGGCCAGTGCGATCGTTGCGCTTTGTGCAGGCTTGGGCGGTGTCAGTTCCGCAGATGCACAGACCTACGGTGGCAGCCTGCGCCCAGTCGCACAAAACCGCTCCGTTGCCAGCACCCAAGTGCGCCAGGTGCAACCTGCCCAGCAGCGCGTGGTCACCCGCACGACGCAGGTCAATCGAGCCCAGGTGATCAACCGACCGGTGCGCGTGTCGCGTCCAGTGCGCAACCAGCGCTGGGTAGAACCGCCGCGTGGCTCCTACCGCGTGCAAACGCGTGCATTCCCGCGCAACGCGCGCTGGCAGACCGATCCACGCACTTACGCTGTGTATTCGATCTATAACGGCGATGTGTGGTATCTCGACCCGACAACGGGCTGGGGCTACACGGTCGACCGTTGGGGCGTAGTGTACTCAGCCGACCCGCGCACCAGCTGGGTGTATTCGTTAGGTGAGCTGTCGCGCTGGACGTCAGACCTGTTGTACTTCTTCGACTACTATAGCTACGACCGTGGCTATTGGCGTGCGGACTACTACAACGATTATTCCAACTACTGGCGCAGCCCGCGGGCGACGTTCTACAACTGGGATACCGCCTACGACCGCGTGTGGGGCTATAACAACTACTTCGTCTCGCAAACCTTCGTCACGCAAACCACGACGTTCTCGCAAACCTACGTGCAAAACGTCAATCGCGAAGTCATTTACGAGCGCGCTAACCCCGCGTTTGTCCAGCAGCAAGTGAGTGCCGTGGGCGTAGCTGCCCTGCAAGCGGCCGCGCCTGCACAGCTGTCCACCGCATTCGTACCCACCTCCAGCACCATCCAGTATGCGCAGGTTGAAGGGCTTGATTCATCGCGCATGATTCCGGTGGTCGACGGCCAAACGGCGGCATTTGTCGAGCCGCTGGCCGTGGGCGAACCGGTGCCACAGGGCGCCACCGTATTCACCGAGCAAGCGCTCAAACCCGTTGAGGCGGCGCCGCTGGAGAGCTACGAGTCCCTGCCCGTGCAAGCGGTTGATACAGGCGCTGGTTACACCGATTCAAGCGGCGCCAAGCCGGTTGACGAAGTGCAGCCCGACGCTTTAAAGCCCGCATCGGAGCCACTTCCGATTAGCGAGCCGACACCGTATGTCGACCCAGCCAAGCCGGAACAGGCGTCGGTGGAGCCAGCGTTTGAGGACGGTGGGCAAGGCAAGCAGCCTGACGCGGTGCTTGAGCGTCAAGCCGAGCCCAGCTACGAAGAACCCGCCCAACCCTACGAGCAGCCAGCGTTCGAAAATATCGAGCAAGGCAAACCCGCAGCTGAAGAAGCTCCTCAAATTGAGCCCGCTTACGAGCAGCCCGCTAATGAGCAACCGGCTCAACAGCAGCCGGTTTACGAGCAGCCTGCATACGAGGAGAAAGGCCCGGACGTAGAGGTTGAGCGCCAAGCAGAGCCGGTGTACGAGCAAGCAGAGCCTGCTTATGAACAGCCTCAAGAGCGCATCGAGCAAGCTGAGCCGCAGTATGAGCAGCAGGCGCAACCCGCCTACGAGCAGCCAGAACCTGCCTATGAAGCACCTCAAGAACGCTTCGAGCAAGCGGAGCCGGCCTACGAGCAACAGCAGTATGAGCCTGCATATCAGCAGCCGGAACCTGCCTATGAAGCGCCGCAGGAAAGCTTCCAGCAGCAAGAGCCTGCTTATGAAGCGCCGCAGGAAAGCTTTCAGCAGCAAGAACCTGCCTACGAGCAACCAGCTGAAGCGGCCCCGGAACCGCAACAGGAAGAAGAAACAAAGGAGACGATTTACGAGTAGGGTCAGGGCCACTTGATGTGGCTGTGCAATACCGTTGAAACTGAAGGGTGATGGCCGTTTGTCCGGCGATCACCCTTCTTTTTGTCTGCGATTTTTTATCTAAAAAACCAGGGTTGGCGGGCTTTTGTGATTGATCAGGTCAACGCAATTCGCGCTATTTAAGCAGCGCGTTAGTTGCCTGCAAATCCTGAATCGCGATTTGTCCGGCGGCGCGCTTGAGGCGCAAGCCGTTCAAAATATAGTTATAACGTGCGGCCGATAAATCACTCTGCGCCTGAAACAGCACTTGTTGCGAGAGCAGCACGTCCACAATGGTGCGCGTACCGACGTCAAATCCGGCTTGGGTGGCTTCCAGCGCGCTAGTCGCGGAGACGAGCGCTTGTTTGCGTGCACCCACCTCGCTCATCGTCGCAATGACGCCGCGATAGGCGTTGCGCACTTGGCGGATGATCGCGCGTCGCTGCTGCTCAAGCGTTTCCAAAGCTGCATCGCGGTTGGCGATCGCCTCACGTACTCGAGATGACACCGCAAATCCGCTGAAGAGTGGCACAGTGAGCGAGATACCGATCGTTGTGCTGCGTGACCCGTCTGAATTAAAGAACGCGGTTGGATTGCGGTCGCCGGTGCGCGTGGAATCATTGAAATTCAACTGCGCGTCGACTGACGGATAGTGCCCCGCGCGCTGGGTCTCGATATTTGCTTGCGCGACGTCCGCGCTGGCTTGGGTGCTGGCAAGCGTAGGCGATGATTTCAGCGCCGTTTCAACCCAGCGCTCGGCGTTATCGGGGCTAGGCGGCGTCAGCGGCAAATCGTCGCGCAACCCGCTCACCATCGGAATATCGCTATTGGTCAACTCGCGCAGCGCCTCGCGTGCGTCGTTGAGCGTGTTCTCAGCGACGATCACCCGGGCACGCGATCCATCAAACCGCGCGCGCGCCTCGTGCACGTCGGTGATGGCGGTTAAACCGACTTCAAAACGCTGTTCGGCCTGATCCAACTGGCGTTTGACCGCCGAATTTTCAGCGGTGGCAAATGCGAGGTTGTCCTCGGCGGTGAGAACGCCGAAATACGCTTCAGCTGAACGCACCAAAAATTCATCGAAGGCCACATCGTAATCGGCCTCGGCGCGTTCAATGGCCGCTCGAGCGGCGTCCAGCTGCGTGAAGGTGCTGCGGCGATAAAGCGACTGACTAATGGTGCCGCCAAGCCCGCGATTGCCGCTGGTGGATGACACCGAGCTTTGCGCGCCATCTTGGTCGGTGAAATCACTGGTATTTTTGGTCGAGTTGCCGTCGTAGGTCGCGTTGATCTGCGGATAGAACGCGCTTTTCGCTTGCACGGGGCCCTCCTGCGCTGCGATCAAGCGGTCTTCAGCGGCGCGCAACCGCGGATCGTTGGTGCGCGCGAGGTCGACAATCTGCATCAAATCAGCAGCTTGAAGACTGCTTGGCGCCTGCGCGAGGGAAAAGGTAATTGCCGCGACAAGGGCCAATTTCAAATTCATAACGCGCTCTCTAAAGATCATGGATGACAAGTAGCGTAGCTTGGCTATCTACGCTCGAAATGTGATGGGCCAAAAGCGCTAGTCTTCAAGACTTTCGTGTGGCCCGCTAGAATACAAACCGCGTTGGTGCCTGCGCCCCAACCAGCGGCGCCAAATCCGTTTCAAACAGGCTCTCAGTCGTAAAACGCTCAAGATCAACGCGGGTCAGCAACACCGCTTGCATTGCAGGCGTCGAGCCATAAACGATAAATGCCCGACCGCCCACTTTCAGCCACGGCAAAAAGCGCTCCGGGCGATCGTAAACCGAGCCCATCACCGCGATCACATCAAAGCGTTCCAGCGGGCTATAGGCCAAGCCGTCCGCACACAGCACCTCAACCCGCGCAAATCCGGCCTGATTCAGCTTGCTGCGTGCGCGCTCGGCAAGGGTTGCGCGAATTTCGAGCGTGGTCACCGCAGCGCCTAACTTCGCAATGCACGCAGCTGTGAATCCAGAGCCCGTGCCGATCTGCAAAACCCGCTCACCGCCGTTGAGCGCCAGCGCTTGCAACATGCGACCTTCGACCACCGGCTTGAGCATCGATTGGCCTTCACCCAGCGGCAATTGGACATCTGCAAACGCCAGTTTGCGATGCTTTTGCGGGACAAAATCCTCGCGCTTGACCGCGTCTAGCGCATGGAGCACGCGCTCGTCGATCACATCCCAAGTGCGTACCTGTTGAACCACCATATTGAAGCGCGCTTGATCGAAATTCATGCCCATGAAGAGGTCTCAACGAGTTTGTAGTAAGTGGGTTGACTTTAAGCCTGAAGCTCAGCGTGCAGCTCTTTGAGCGCATAAACGCTGGTGTCGGACTGGTACTCAAGCGCGTGCACGATCGCTTTAGCGCCAGCCACGGTGGTTGAGTAAACCACACGATGCTGCAGCGCTTCGCGGCGAATCGAAAACGAATCGGACATCGACTGACGACCTTCGGTGGTGTTGACGATAAATTGGATTTGGCCGTTTTTGATCAAGTCAACAATGTGCGGGCGGCCTTCGGCCACTTTGTTGATCGAGGCCGACTCGATTCCATTTGAGCGCAGGTACTCGCAAGTGCCGCGCGTGGCCAGCAGTGAAAATCCGCGACGCTGTAAATCACGCGCCAAATCCAGGATGCGCGTTTTATCTGCATCACGCACCGAAATAAACGCCAAACCGGGGTCGGGCGGGCGCACATTGGCGGCTTCTTGCGCTTTGGCAAACGCCTGCCCGAAACTGCGACCCACGCCCATCACCTCGCCGGTCGAGCGCATCTCTGGGCCCAAAATCGGATCCACGCCCGGAAACTTGTTGAACGGGAATACCGGCTCCTTTACCGAAAAATAGTGCGGCACAATTTCATGCAGCACGCCCTGCGCTTTCAGGGAAATACCCGCCATCACGCGCGCTGCGATTTTTGCCAACGGCATGCCGGTGGCTTTTGATACGAATGGCACCGTGCGCGACGCACGCGGGTTGACTTCCAAGACGTAAATTAAATCGCCCTGAATGGCGAATTGAGTGTTCATTAAGCCGACCACCTTCAAGCCACGCGCCATCACCGCTACCTGGCGACGCAGCTCGTTTTGAATGTCTGCACTCAATGAGAACGGTGGCAAGGAACAGCTGGAGTCACCGGAATGCACGCCGGCTTCTTCAATGTGTTCCATCACCCCGCCGATCAGCACGTCTTGACCATCGCAGATCGCATCGACATCGACTTCGATGGCGTTATCCAAAAACCGATCGAGCAGCACCGGTGAATCGTGCGACACGCTAACCGCTTCGCGCATATAGCGGCGCAAATCCGACTCGCCGTGCACGATATCCATCGCGCGCCCGCCCAGCACATAGCTCGGCCGAACGACCAGCGGATAGCCCACCTCGCGCGCCAGAATGCACGCTTCTTCAACCGCGCGCGCGGTGCGATTAGCCGGTTGCAGCAGTTTAAGTTGGGTCAGTAGTTTTTGAAAACGCTCACGATCTTCGGCTAAATCGATTGAATCTGGCGAGGTGCCAATCATCGGCGCACCGGCTGCTTCCAGCGCTTTCGCCAGCTTCAGCGGCGTTTGTCCGCCGTACTGCACGATCACGCCATAAGGTTTTTCTTTGTCGATGATCTCAAGCACATCTTCAAGCGTTAGCGGCTCGAAATACAGCCGATCCGAGGTGTCAAAGTCGGTTGAAACCGTTTCCGGATTGCAGTTGACCATGATCGTCTCAAAGCCGTCTTCGCGCAGCTGCAGCGCAGCGTGCACACAGCAATAGTCGAACTCGATACCTTGCCCAATCCGGTTTGGACCGCCGCCCAAAACCATGATCTTTTTGCGATCTGTCGGCCGCGACTCGCATTCTTCCTCATAGGTTGAATACAAATACGCAGTGCTCGAGGCAAACTCCGCCGCGCACGAGTCCACGCGCTTGTAAACCGGCCGCACTTTTAGCGCATGGCGCAACGCGCGCAGCGTGCGCTCATCGGTATCCAGCAGCTGCGCCAAGCGTCTGTCCGAGAACCCAAAGCGCTTTAATTCGCGCATGCGGTCGGTGGAAATAGCCTCAATGCCCTGCCCGCGCACTGTGCCCTCGACTTCTACAAGCTCTTGAATTTGATCCAGAAACCACGGGTCGATAAAACTTAGATTAAACACCGCCTCAAGGCTCATGCCCGCGCGAAACGCATCGGCCACATAGAAAACGCGTTCCGGCCCGGGCTCGCGCAGCTGGCGTTTGAGCTCGAGCAAACCTTCTTCCCCAGAGACATCAAGCCCGGTCGGGGTGAGCCCATCTTTACCGGTTTCCAGCGAGCGCAGCGCTTTCTGCAGCGACTCCTGAAAGGTTCGGCCCATCGCCATCGCCTCGCCAACGGACTTCATCTGCGTGGTTAAGCGCGAGTCGGCCTTGGGGAATTTCTCGAACGCGAAGCGCGGCACTTTGGTGACTACATAGTCAATAGTCGGCTCAAATGATGCGGGCGTTGCACCACCGGTAATCTCGTTTTTAAGCTCATCAAGCGTGTAGCCGACGGCCAGCTTCGCCGCCACCTTGGCAATCGGGAAACCGGTCGCTTTGGACGCCAACGCCGACGAGCGCGACACGCGCGGATTCATCTCAATAATCACCATGCGCCCGTCCTGCGCATTGATCCCAAACTGCACGTTAGAGCCGCCGGTGTCCACGCCAATCTTGCGCAAAATCGCGATTGAAGCATTGCGCATGCGCTGAAATTCTTTGTCAGTTAGCGTCTGCGCGGGCGCCACTGTGATCGAATCCCCGGTGTGCACGCCCATCGGATCAAAGTTTTCGATCGAGCACACGATGATGCAGTTGTCGCAGGTGTCGCGCACCACTTCCATCTCGAATTCTTTCCAACCGAGCACCGATTCTTCAACCAGCACCTGATGCACCGGTGAAAGCTCAAGGCCGCGGCCGACAATTTCAACAAATTCCTCGCGGTTGTAAGCAATCCCGCCACCCGAACCCCCGAGCGTAAAGCTCGGCCGCAGAATGGTCGGAAAGCCAACCGTCAACTGGATTTTTAGAGCTTCTTCCAGAGTGCTGGCGACACCTGCTTTTGGAACTTCAAGGCCAATTTCTAGCATCGCCAGCCGAAACTTGGCGCGATCTTCAGCAAGCTCAATCGCCTCGCGCCGAGCACCGATCATCTCGACGCCATACTTCGCCAATACGCCTTCGCGGTCCAAATCCAAGGCGCAGTTCAGCGCGGTTTGCCCGCCCATCGTGGGCAGCAGCGCATCGGGACGCTCTTTGGCGATGATCCGCTCGACGGTTTGCCAGTTGATCGGCTCGATGTACACCGCATCGGCCATTTCCGGGTCGGTCATGATCGTGGCCGGATTGGAGTTGACCAACACCACCCGATAGCCCTCTTCGCGCAGCGCCTTGCACGCTTGCGCACCGGAGTAATCGAACTCGCACGCCTGGCCAATCACAATGGGCCCCGCGCCAATAATCAGAATCGTTTTAAGGTCAGTGCGCTTAGGCATTGGCGGCACTCCGCGCGGCGCTCATGGCCTGGATAAAGGGGTCAAAAATGGGCGACACATCGTGCGGCCCGGGGCTGGCTTCGGGGTGGCCCTGAAAACTGTAGGCTGGCGCATCGCGGTGGCGTATGCCTTGCAAAGAGCCATCAAATAGCGAGCGGTGGGTTGCTTCCAGGTGCGCCGGCATGGTCTCCTCATCCACTGCAAATCCATGATTTTGCGAGGAAATCATCACTGCACCGGTGCTTAGGTCTTGGACTGGATGGTTCGCGCCATGGTGGCCGAACTTCATTTTCAGCGTATTTGCCCCGGCAGCGAGCCCAAGCAGCTGGTGGCCGAGACAAATGCCGAAAAGCGGCGTGCGCTGCTCGATAAAGGTTTGGATCGCGGCAATCGCGTAATCCACCGGTGCAGGATCGCCTGGGCCATTGGATAAAAACACGCCATCTGGGTGCAAGCCAAATACCTCGGCCGCCGTGGTCGACGCTGGCACCAGCGTCACCCGACAGCCGCGATCGGTGAGCATGCGCAAGATATTGCGCTTGATCCCAAAATCGTAAGCCACGACATGCAACTGCGCGTCAGCGCCGGTTGGCGCCACTTCGCTGAACGATGCGCTGCCTAAATCGAAACTGCCTTCGCGCCAGTTCAGTGATTTCTCGATGGTGATTTCACGCACCAAATCGAGGCCATCCAAGCCGACAAAGCCGCGTGCAAGGGCCAGCGCGTGTTCAACCGAAGGCGCACTCGCTGCAACAACCAATGCGCCGCTTTGCGCGCCGCCTTCGCGCAAGATCCGCGTGAGCTTGCGCGTGTCGATCTCGGAGATGCCGCCCACACCGTGGCGCAGCAAATAATCGCTGAGGCTTTCCAGCGCGCGAAAATTGCTAAAGCGCCGCGGCAGGTCGCGAATGATCAAGCCAGCCGCATAAATTCTATCGGCCTCCGCATCAACCGGATTGATACCAGTATTGCCAATATGCGGATAGGTCAAAGTGACCAACTGCTTGTAATAGGACGGGTCGGTCAGGATTTCCTGATATCCCGACATGGCGGTATTGAAAACCAGCTCGCCCACCGCTTCGCTCGGCGCACCAAAGCCGCGCCCGCGAAATACCGTACCGTCGGCCAGCGCCAGAACGGCATGAAGATCTGTCATGGAAAGTCCCGAGTAAGCCCTAAGTCGGGGCCGAAGTGTACTGCAATCGCCCGCGCCCGAGCCCAGAGGCGGAATGTTTCGTTCACATGACGCTGTTCGCGATCGGCAACAACCCGGTGATTCAGATCAAATTGCGCGATGTCTGCGCCTAGGCGAGCAGCGCCGCCATCAGCTCAGCATGGCGGATCGACTGTGCGCTGGTGCGCAAGCGCTGCGCGCGCACGATGGCAATCAAGTCGTGCAGCGCCACCTCGAATGCATCGTTGACGATCAAAAAATCAAACTCAGCAAAGTGTTGAATTTCCTGCTTTGCCGCGCGCGTGCGGCGGTTGATGACTTCCGCTGAATCTTCGTTGCGCTTAACCAAGCGGCTTAGCAGCACCTCAAGCGACGGTGGCGCGATAAAAATACTCACCGTGTGCGGCATCGACGCGCGCACCTGCTGGGCGCCCTGATAGTCGATCTCCAGCAGCACATCGTTGCCCGCTCTTAGCGCGTCAATCACCCCTGCCTTTGAGGTGCCATAGCAGTTGCCGAACACATCGGCATACTCCAAAAACGCTTGCTTCAGAATCATTTGCTCAAATTCGGCGCGCGAGCAGAAGTGGTAATGAACACCCTGCTCCTCGCGCAAACGCGGAGCGCGCGTGGTGTGCGAGATCGACAGCCGAATGTCCGGTTCGGCCTCGAGCAAAGCGCGCACCAGTGAGGTCTTACCGGCTCCAGAGGGTGCGGCAATGATGAACAGGTTGCCGGCTGCACTCATTCGAGATTTTGGATCTGTTCGCGAATCTGCTCAAGCAAGACCTTCAGATCCACCGCTGCGGTGGTCGAGCGGATGTCTTGCGCCTTGGCGCCAAGCGTGTTGGCTTCGCGATTGAGTTCCTGGAGTAGAAAATCAATGCGCCTTCCCACCGGCTCTTGGCTTTTGAGCAGGCGCTTAAGCTCCACGATATGCAGTTTGAGCCGCTCAATTTCTTCATCAACATCCGCACGCTGCAGCATTAGCACCAGCTCTTGCTCAAACCGAGCCGGCTCGACCGCCAAATTGACCTCGGCAAAACGCGCGCGGATCCTCGTCGCAATCGCTTCGCGGATCAGCGGAGAGAGCGCTTGCACTCCCTCAACAACTGTCACCAATTGCGCAATTCGCTCATCCAGCACCGCGACAGTCTTTGCGCCCTCGCGCAAACGCGCAGATTTCAGTTCCGCGAGCGCCTCGCCAAAGCATTGCAGCACCGACGCGCCCACTTTCTCCTGATCGGGCACTCTTAGCTTGAGCATGCCCGGGACGCACATCCACTGGGCCAAAGTGCCTATCTCGGTGTCTGGGAACAGATGTTCGCATTGCGCAAATACCTCATTGAGCGCCGCCTCGTTGATCTCTACGCGCGCAGCGCCCTCTTCTTGCTCAATCCGCAAGCGCACCGCGATATCCACTTTGCCTCGTCGGAGTTCGGCTTGCAGGCGCTCGCGGAGGGCAGGCTCCAGCTGGCGCCACTCATCGGGCAACTTAAAATGCAGCTCCAGATGGCGATGGTTGACCGAGCGCAACTCAACGGCCACCTCGGAGGATTCGGTACGAATTCGCGCTGTGGCGAAGCCGGTCATGCTTTGGATCATGCACTGCTCAAGTTAGACGCGCTAAAAGCGAGCCCCCAATGGTAATGCCTTTGCGCTTTAAGTACGCCGAGCAGCGCAGCGCTTTAAGATAGCGACCGATTTTAGGAGTGACCCACTATGCGATTTGAAAACCGAGCAGCTAACGCGATGCGTCCCGTGCGCATTGAACGCCGCTTCACCCGCCACGCGGAAGGCTCGGTGCTGGTATGTTTTGGCGATACGCAGGTGATCTGCACGGCGAGCATCGATGAACGAGCGCCGCCATTTTTGAGAAATACAGGGCTCGGCTGGGTTACTGCTGAATACGGAATGCTGCCGCGCGCGACCCATACCCGCAACGATCGTGAAGCCGCGCGCGGCAAACAAAGCGGACGCACTCAGGAAATTCAACGCCTAATCGGCCGCGCGCTGCGTTCGGTGGTTGATCGAAAGGCGCTAGGCGAGCGCACCATCACGCTCGATTGCGATGTCATTCAAGCCGACGGCGGCACGCGCACCGCAGCCATCACCGGCGCGTATGTGGCGCTCGTGGATGCCTGCCGCCACGCGCGCAAAGCAGGCACGATTAAGTCCGATCCGATCCACGGCGCGGTCGCGGCTGTTTCCGTTGGTCTCGGTAAAAATGGCGTACTGCTTGATCTGGACTACACGGAAGACTCAAGCATCGACACTGACATGAATGTGGTTATGAACGACGGTGGCGGCTTTATCGAGCTGCAAGGCACTGCGGAAGGCCATGCGTTCCGGCGTGAAGAGCTCAATACCCTGCTCGACTTTGCTTGGGTGGGCATCGAGCAGTTGATCGACGCCCAACGTGAAGCCCTAGCGCAGTGATCGAATGGGTTTTAGCTTCCGGTAACAAAGGCAAGCTGCGCGAGTTCCAGCAGCTTGTTGCTGGCCAGGGCATTCGCCTCGTGCCGCAGCAGGCATTGGGGATTTTAGAGGTCGCTGAAACTGGCTTGAGTTTCGTCGAAAACGCGCTGATCAAAGCGCGTCACGCGTCGGCCATCAGCGGTTTACCTGCCCTCGCTGATGATTCCGGCTTGATCGTCAACGCACTTCGCGGCTCGCCGGGTTTACACACCGCGCGCTATGCGGGCCCGGAGGCTAGCGCCGACGACAACATTAACAAACTGCTCGCGGCAATGAGCGGCGTCCCTGATGCTGAACGCACGGCTCACTTTGTTGCAGTGCTTGCAGTAGTGCGCGATGCACTCGATCCCTGCCCGCTGATTGCACAGGGCGAATGGCACGGCAAAATCCTTAGCGCCCGGCGAGGAGGCAGCGGCTTTGGCTACGACCCCGTATTTTTTGACGAAACTTACAGCTTGAGTGCGGCCGAAATGTCCAACGAGCTCAAAAACCGTTTGTCACACCGCGGTCGAGCAGTCGAGCAACTGCGTAGCCAACTTCCGAAGTTCAACAGTTAAATTAGCTGAAATGCATCCGCATCCAGATGGCTTGGGAATTTTTCGCGCTGCGCACGCAAGGCATCTAAATCCAAGGCAACCGTATGCACCTGTTCCTGGCTGCCAAGCTCAATGATGGGCTTGCCTAAAAAATCGAGAACAGCCGAGTCGCCAGAATAATCCAAGCCATTGCCATCGACGCCGACGCGATTAACTCCGACGACGTAACTTGCATTCTCAATTGCCCGCGCGCGCAGCAGCGTAGACCAAGCGTAACGCCGCGCGCTCGGCCAATTGGCCACGTATAGCTGCAAATCGAAATCTTGCCGGTTGCGCGTCCACACGGGGAAACGCAGGTCATAACAAACCTGCAAATTCACCCGCCAGCCGAGGATATTGATAGTGACTCGATCGACACCCGCGTGATAGCGCTGGTGTTCACCCGCCATACGAAACAAATGGCGCTTGTCATAGAAGTCCAATTGCCCGGTCGGGCTCGCCAGCACAAAACGATTGACGCATTTATCGCCATGGCGAATCACCAAACTCCCGCCAATATGCGCATTCAATTCTCGCGCCAGCGAAACTAGCCAGCCAACCGATTCTCCGTCCATCAATTCAGCTTGATGCAGAGTATCGTTAGTAAATCCGGAGGTAAATGTTTCCGGCAATACAATCAGGTCGGTCGATCCGGCAAGGCCGGCAATCAGAGAACGGTAGTAATCGCGGTTCGCTTGCGCCTCGTGCCAGCGCGTAGCGCCCTGAACGATAGTTACGCGAAGTGGGCTCGCTGTCATTGAATTGCTCTGAGCTTGTGTAAGCGCGACGCGGCTTCATCCAGCGTAACTTCACGCTTCGCAAAACAAAATCGCACCAGGCGCTGCGCAGCAACCGGCACCCCATAGAACGCGCTGATGGGAATCACCGCGACGCCGATCTCGGCGGTCAAATAGCGCGCGAACTCATTGTCCGGCGCGTCACTGAGTGCAGAGTAGTCAGCAAGCTGAAAATACGCGCCCTTCGCGGGCGTAAACTTGAACGGTGTTTGCTCTAGTAACACAGAAAAATAATCGCGCTTGTCCTGGTAAAAACGCGGAAGCTCCAGGTGATGCTCGGGATGCGTTTCGATCATGTCGGCCAACGCGAACTGCGCCGGAGTGAAAGTCGAAAAGGTTAAATACTGGTGTACCTTGCGCAATTCAGCCGTCAGCATTTGCGGGGCGATGCAATAGCCCACTTTCCAGCCCGTCGCGTGATAGGTCTTCCCGAAAGAAGAAATAACAAACGCCCGCTCGCGCAACTCAGGATGCATCAGCACGGATTCATGCCGAAGCCCATCAAAAATAATGTGCTCATACACCTCATCGGAGATAAGCAAGGTTTGCGTGTCTCGCAAGAGCTCCGCCAACGCATCTAACTCAGCGCGTGAAATGACCGCGCCTGTCGGGTTGTGCGGCGAGTTAATCATGAGCAATCGCGTGCGCGAATTCAGCGCTGATTTAATTTGCTCGAGCGGAATGGTGAAGTCTGGCTCCGTCAGCGGAATGCGAACCGCAGTTGCGCCCTGCAATTCAATTGCCGGCTCATAGCAGTCGTAGCACGGGTCCAGCACAATCACCTCGTCGCCCGCGCGCACTACTGCGGCGATCACGGCAAACAATGCTTCAGTCGCGCCAGAAGTCACCGTTACCTCAGTAACCGGGTCCACAACCACGCCGTCATATAAAGCGTGTGATTTTCGTGCAATTGCTTGCCTGAGAGGCTCAACGCCAGACATCGGGGCGTACTGATTGCGACCGGCCTTCATATGCCTGGTCAGCGCTTCGTGCAAGAATGCCGGGCCATCAAAATCGGGGAAACCCTGACCCAGATTGACCGCACCATGCTTTGCCGCAAGCGCAGACATCTCAGTAAAGATAGTTGTACCAACCTTTGGAAGTTTCGTTGCAATCATAGGACGGCTACCGCCGCGATGCACAGTGCGATTAGCGCGCCAGGGAAAATCCCAAAAACCAATTGCGCTATTCCATTTGCAGACAGAACAAAACGCACGTCGGCTGGCGCTTCAATCAGTTCAAGCCTATCGGGATCATCGAAATACATCAGCTTGATCACGCGCAGGTAATAGTACATGCCTACAACGCTCATCACGACCGCGAATGCGGCTAGCCAAACATGCCCGGTTGCCACTGCGGCCTTCAAAACCAGAAACTTACTGATGAAACCCGCGAATAACGGAATGCCTGCCAGGGAGGCCATCATCATTAAAGTGATTAGCGCAAACCACGGATTACGCTGACTCAAGCCTTTAAAATCCTCTAACTCTTCTGCCTCAAATCCCTTACTTGCCATTAGGATAATCACGCCGAACGCGCCAACTGCAGTTAATGCATAGATCAGCGCGTAAAACATCGCGGCCGAATAGCCCTCAGCAGTACCAGACAGTAGGCCGAGAAGTAAAAAACCGACGTGCGAAATGGTCGAATAGGCGAGCATTCTCTTAAAATTAGTCTGCGCGATGGCTACGATATTTCCGACCGCCAATGAGGCCACGGCAAGCACAACCAGCATTTGCTCCCATTGATCGTGCAAGGGTGCTAAGCCATCCACCAATAATCGAATCGCAAACCCAAAAACTGCAATTTTCGGTGCCCCTGCGATAAAGATCGTCACGGCAGTTGGCGCGCCCTGATACACATCCGGCAACCACATATGAAAGGGCACCGCGCCAAATTTAAACGCTAGCCCCACCACCAAGAATGACAATCCAAACGCAAGCACCACATCGTCCCGTCCAAGCGCAAGAGAACGCTCAGCGATCGTACTTAAGTCAAGTGACCCGGTAACGCCGTAGATCATCGACATGCCATACAGCAGAATCCCGGAGGCTAGGGCGCCGAGAACAAAGTATTTCATTGCAGACTCAGTGGAGCGCGCAGAATCACGATTCATACCGACCATGCCATAACTGCACAGCGCTAAAAGCTCTAGTCCTAAATATAGCGTTACTAGACTGCCCGCTGACACCATGACCATCATGCCCAGCAGCGCGAGCAAAGCAAGTACATAGAACTCACCAATAAACAAATCTCGCTGTCGCAAGTAATTCTTCGCATACGTAAGTGAGACCGCCACGATGAGGTAGAGCCCCGTTTTCAACACATCCGAAAAGTAGTCGCGCACGAATGTACCGGCGAATGCATCAACGCTCGCGCTGGTCCCAGTGCGCTCATGCCAGGTCAAAATCACCGCAAACGCGAGTGCCAACATCGACAAGAAATGCACCACTCCCTTGCGTGACTTGGGCAAAAACAGATCTGCCAACAAAACCACGCAAGCCATACCCAGAATCCACAGCTCTGGAAGAATCAGCAGCACGTCATTGAGTGCATTCATAGTTAAAACGCCGCCGCAGGAATCTTGGAAATCATCGCCAATTTCACCACTTCGGCAATGGAAGTGCGCATTAAATCAAGCAGTGGTGCAGGCCAAACACCCAGTGCGAGAACGGACGCCGCGAGTGAAAAAAGAATGAAGCCTTCGCGTGCGTTGATATCTTGAAGCTTGCCCACACCGGTACGCTCATTTACTGCGCCGAATACCACGCGTTTCACCATCCATAATGTGTAAGCGGCGCCGAGAATTAAAGTAAGCGCAGCTAGAAAAGCCCACCAGAAGTTGGCCTGGATGGTCGCTAAAATCACCATGAACTCGCCGACAAACCCTGACGTTCCTGGCAATCCAGCATTTGCCATCGCAAAAAAGACCGCGAACGCCGCATATTTTGGCATCACGTTAATCACGCCACCGTAATCTTTGATCATTCGACTGTGCATCTGGTCGTACAACACACCAATGCAGAAGAACATCGCAGCAGAAATAAATCCGTGCGAGATCATTTGCACCACTGCTCCCTCGATTCCAAGCTGAGCGGCACCGACGTCGCCTCCTCGCCTAAAAATCGTGAAGATGATGAAGAGTCCGAGCGTGACGAAGCCCATGTGCGAGATGGACGAATACGCGACCAGCTTCTTCATGTCCTCCTGGACCAGCGCGACAAATCCGATATAGACCACGGCGATTAGACTCATCGTAATCACCAGCCAATCCAGATACGCACTCGCATCTGGAACAATGCCTAAATTGAATCGAATGAACCCGTAGCCGCCGATCTTTAACATGATCGCTGCCAAAACCATCGACCCACCGGTGGGCGCCTCGACATGTGCGTCGGGCAACCAGGTATGCACAGGCCACATCGGCACCTTCACCGCAAAGGCAATCAAAAAAGCTGCGAATATCCAGACCTGCTCATTGAGACTCAGCGGCGTTGAATACATTGCCTCAATCGCGAAACTACCGGTCTTTAAATACAGATAAATTAGCGCGATCAGCATGAAAACTGACCCGAAAAAGGTATACAAAAAGAACTTAAGCGTAGCGTACACGCGGCGCGGACCACCCCAAATGCCGATGATTAAGAACATCGGAATCAGCATGGCTTCAAAGAAAATGTAGAACAACATCGCATCAAGTGCGCAGAACACGCCGACCATTAAGCCCTGCAAGAACAGGAAGGCAGCGCAATACTGGCTGACTCTTTGCTCGATAGATCGCCATCCAGCAAGCAACACCAGCACACCAATGAAATTTGTTAATGCGATAAGCGCAGCCGAAATACCATCAATTCCAAGGTGGTAATTCACGTTAATCGCTGGAATCCACGTCAGCCTTTCGACAAACTGCATTCCGGTTGCGCTTGCATCGAAACCGTACAGCAGCGGTACGCTTAGCGCGAGTGAAGCCACCGCAGCCAGCACTGCCAACACACGAGCGAACTGCGCATGCCGATCGCCGATAAGCAATACTGCAAATGCCCCCAAAATTGGGACAAAAATCAGTGCACTAAGGAGTCCAAAACCAGTATTCACGAGCAGCCCTTTTTAATTCTTAGCTAGCGGCCGATAACAAACAGCATAAGCAAGACAAGCAAGCCAATGATCATTACAAACGCATAATCGTAGAGATAGCCCGACTGCGCGAGGCGAATGATTTGTGCAAACCGCCCTACCGTTCGCGCACTGCCGTCTACAACCGCGCCATCAATCACTGCTTTGTCTCCAAAGCGCCAGAAGGCGTTCCCAAGTAAGAGTGAACCACGGGCGAAGAAAGCTTGATAGGCTCGATCAAAGCCATATTTATCATTCAGGATTCGCACCGGCAACGCGAACGTATGAGCGATCTGTGTCGACAGTCCGGGCTTAATGAGATACACGTAAGTAGCAATCGCAAACCCGGCCAGCATCAACCAAAACGGCCAATGCAGAAAACCTTCCAATGCAAACGCCATTGGCGATTTGAAATGATGGCTTAGCTCAGCCAAAACATCATTCTTTTCACGCACAACAATGGCAGTTCCTAACCAGCCATCAAACAGGATCGCGCGAGCACTGAACCAGCCGATCAATATCGACGGAATCGCCAACGCGATCAGTGGAACTGTGACAACCCAAGGAGACTCATGGGGCGAACTGCGCGCGTGCGAATCATCGCCATGATGGTCGTCGTCATGGTGGGAGTCGGCGGAGTGGGACTCATCGTGTGCGGTATTGGAGACATGGCGCTCGGCGCCGTGAAATGTGAGATACAGCAGGCGAAAGCTGTATATCGAGGTGATCAACACGCCGCCCAGGACCGCCCAATAAGCAACTCCAGATCCGAAGCGGTTGGAGGCGCCGACCGCCTCGATGATGACGTCCTTGGAGAAAAACCCGGAAGTTCCTGGAAAACCGGTCAACGCGAGGGTGCCCAACCAAGCGGTAACAAAGGTAATGGGTAAGTACTTTTTAAGCCCTCCCATAAAGCGCATATCTTGCTGGTGGTGCATGCCCATGATTACCGAGCCGGCTGCAAGGAATAATAGCGCCTTAAAAAATGCGTGGGTCATCAGGTGGAAAATCGCAGCCGAATAGGCCGAAACTCCCAAAGCGACGGTCATGTAGCCGAGTTGCGAGAGCGTTGAGTACGCGACCACACGCTTGATATCGTTCTGCACTAGTCCAATCAAGCCCATAAAAAACGCTGTAAACGCGCCGACCAACATCACGAAGCTAAGCGCAGTGTCAGACATCTCGAAAAGTGGGCTCATACGGCTGACCATAAAGATGCCGGCAGTCACCATGGTCGCAGCATGAATCAGTGCGGAGATTGGCGTAGGACCTTCCATCGAGTCGGGCAACCAAACATGCAACGGCGCCTGTGCCGACTTTCCCATCGCGCCAATAAATAGCAGGATACAAATGACGGTCATCAATGACCAGGCATGCCCTGGGATCAGCTCAATCGTAGCGCTGGCAATAGCTGGGTCTGCGGCACGAGCGAAAACCTCCACATAGTTAAGGCTGTCGAAGTGATACACCACTAAGCCGATTCCCAGCAGAAAGCCAAAGTCACCAACTCGGTTGACTAAAAACGCTTTGAGGTTCGCGAAAATTGCCGTGGGCCGCGTGTACCAGAAGCCAATGAGCAGATATGAAACCAAGCCAACAGCTTCCCAACCGAAAAACAGCTGGGTGAAGTTATTTGCCATCACAAGCATCAGCATCGAGAAGGTAAACAGCGATATGTAGCAGAAGAATCGCTGGTAGCCGGGATCGCCTTTCATATAGCCAATCGTATAGATGTGCACCATCAGCGATACAAAAGTGACCACCACCATCATCAGTGCGGTGAGCTGGTCGACCATAAAACCAACTTCGAAGCGCAGCCCGCCAGCCACCATCCATGTATAGAGCGTTTCGTTAAAGCTGAAGTTAGCGGCATCGTAAATAAAGCCGCGCAGGGTATACATCGAGAGCACGGTGGACACGGTGACACCGAGAATCGTCACGGTGTGGGAGCCGACTCGTCCCAAGCGCTTTCCGAAAAAACCCGCCAAAATCGCGCCAAACAGCGGGGCCAATACAATGCTGAGATAGAGAGTTTTGAGATCCATTGCTTGGTCAAACATCGCGGCTAGCCCTTCATCGTACTAATGGCATCCACATTAATCGTGCGTCGATTACGAAACAGCACCACTAAAATTGCCAGGCCGATCGCCGCCTCCGCTGCCGCTACGGTCAGTATAAAAAATACGAAGACTTGACCATCGGCATTGCCTAGAAATCGCGAAAACGCGACAAAGTTCATGTTCACGGCCAGCAACATAAGCTCAATGCACATGAGCAGCACAATCATATTCTTACGATTGATGAAAATGCCAGCGACAGCAATTGAAAAGAGTAAAGCTGACAGAATCAGAAAGTGCGACAGAGGAATCACTAAGCCTCTCCCTGTTTGCTTTCTGATGCAACTTTGACTAGCCGCACGCGATCTTCGCGGCGTACTTGCACCTGGCGAGACGGATGCTGATACTTGGTATCCGGCCGTTTTCGCAAGGTCAGCATTATCGCAACGATGATCGCGACCAGCAAAATAACGGATGCAATTTCAAATGGGAATAAGTAGCTGTTAAACAGCGTCCTGCCAATTTCTTCCGTATTGCTATGCGCCGCGGTCGCCTTAGCGGGTGGGCCGAAACTCTCAAAGCCAAAGCGCCTTGCGCCGACGATCGCAATCAACGATACCGCCATGAGGCCCGCCACTACCAGGCCAACCGGTAAGGCTCGTACAAAGCCTTCGCGAAGTTCGGCAATGTTGATATCCAGCATCATGACAACGAATAAAAACAAAACCATCACTGCGCCGACATACACCAGCACCAATACAATGCCTAAAAACTCGGCTTCGAGCAATATCCAAACCGCAGCTGAGGCAAAAAAGCACAGCACCAGTGCCAGTGCGGCATGCACCGGATTGCGCACAGTAATGACCATCAATGCAGCAAGCAGCAGCACCGATGCACAGACATAGAACACGCCAGATTCAGAAAACACCAGCTGGAAAATCGATTCAAGGCTCATGGCTTGGCTGCAAACTATCGGTAAGGTGCGTCTTGCAAACGGGCGACCGCAATCTCGGCTTCGAATCGATCGCCGATCGCGAGTAGCTGCTGTTTAGTCAGGATATTTTCACCGCGTTGTTCAAAATGATATTCGTGAATATCGGTCTCAACGATCGAATCCACTGGACAGGATTCCTCGCAAAATCCGCAATAGATGCATTTAAATAGATCAATATCGTAGCGAGTGGTACGTCGCGAACCATCGGCGCGCACCTCTGAATCGATTGTAATGGCCAAAGCTGGGCAAACGGCTTCGCAAAGTTTGCATGCGATACAGCGCTCTTCACCATTCGGATAGCGGCGCAGCGCATGCAAGCCGCGAAATCGATTGGATTTTGGGGTTTTCTCTTCTGGGTAGCGGATCGTGACCTTCGGGGCAAAAAAATAGCGCATCGTCACGCTCATGCCTTTCAGCAGCTCGCCGAGGAGCAAACTTTTTAGATAGTGGTTGACCGCACTCACGTTACACTCCCTTCTCTATTACATTAAAAACCACCATACAAGCGGCGACCACGATCCAAACAATGGTGATCGGAATAAACACTTTCCAGCCCAGGCGCATGATTTGATCATATCTGTAGCGCGGAAAGGTCGCGCGCAACCACAGATAGAAAAACGCGAAGATCGCTGACTTTGCCAGCAGCCAGGCCAAACTTGGCGCAGTCAGGAAGGCTGGCAGAAAACCGAGTCCTTGAAATGGGGATAACCAACCACCCAAAAACAGCAATGCTCCGAGAAACGACACCAAGATCATGTTGGCGTATTCGGCGAGAAAAAACAGCGAGAATGCCGCGCCCGAATATTCGACGTGAAAGCCGGCAACAATTTCAGATTCGCCTTCAGCCACATCAAACGGCGCCCGATTGGTTTCGGCGACCGCAGCGATGAAATAAATAATAAAAAGCGGAAAGAGCGGGAGCCAGAACCATTCAAAGGGCCCGCTATTGCCTGCTTGCGCTTCGACAATCTTGCGCACATTGAGCGAACCCGAGGCAATTACCACGCCCACGAGTGCAAAGCCCATGGCGATCTCATAAGCAACTATCTGCGCGGCAGAACGCAAGGCGCCCAGGAAAGCGTACTTGGAATTGGAAGCCCAGCCCGCAATGATGATTCCGTAGACCGCAAGCGACGTCATCGCCAGCAAATACAAAAGGCCCGCATCTATATCAGCCAGAATCCAGCGTTGGTTGAACGGAATAACCGCCCATGCTGCAAGCGCAGGCGCTAGCGCAATGACCGGCGCTAAAAAGAATAGAAACTTATTTGCGTTCGCCGGAACGATAATTTCCTTAAACAGCAGCTTAAAAACGTCGGCAAACGGCTGAAAAATACCCGGCAGAAATCCAAAGATAGAACCCACGCGATTCGGCCCCATGCGCACCTGCATGTAGCCAATCACTTTGCGTTCCGCGAGGGTAAAGAACGCGACTGTGACGATCACCGGAACAGTGATCATCAAGATCTTTGCCAGCGTCCAAGCCAATAGGAGAATTCCTTCAATCATGCGCGCTGAATCTCCAGAGAGCCCATGCCGAGGGCTTCGCAGCCCACCACGCCAAACGGAATTCTGGCAGCGCCGCGCGCAATATCACGATCAATCACCACTGAGAGCTCAATTGACGTCTCACCGCTTGTTACCAAGGCGCGTGAATCGGCGGAAAGTCCGCGCAGCATAGCCTCTTCAGGATGGATGCCGACATAAGGCACATCGACCGCGTGCAGCGTCTGGTTCAGTGCGCTTGCTCGTCTTAGCACGCTATCTCCTGCATAGATCGGCACATCGGCAATCCGACTTAAGGGCGCTGCGGATGCCTTCCGCTCTCGACGCTCGGATGCTGCGTCTTCGAGGACTAAACCCGCCAAGTCCGCGCGAACCGAAGCAAGGTCGTCGAAAGCGAAGCCGTTGAGCTTCAGCATCTCTCCTAATACCCTTAAAACCCGCCAAGCTGGTTTGGCACCGCTGTTTGGCTTTGCAGCAGCACTCAAAGTTTGCGTGCCGCCGTTGATGTTGTCGTAACTGAAATCGGATTCTGCGAGCTCACAAATCGGCAAGATCACGCTTGCACAGGCCAACAAATCAGGGCTGGCGTAGGCGCTTAGAGCAATCGCGCAGTCGGAGGCAGCGATTACTTGAGAGGCTTGTGCACCGAGCGCGTGATCAAAACTTGGCTCAAAGTTGTGCAATAGATAAGCCTTTCGCGGCGCCAATATTTGTGCCGAGGAATCCAATCCACCGTTGCGCGGAACAGCGCCCGCGCGCCACGCACCCAAGCTATTCGCGCCATCGGGTAGCTCGCCGTAGCTCGCACCCAGCAGCTGCGCAATGAAGCGAGCAAGCTGGCGCAACTGGTTGGCGTCTTCGCTGCGTGCACTCAAGTGGCCCAACAAAACTGCCCGGTGTTCGCCGTGACGCAATCGCTGAGCCATTTCCGCCCCGCTATCGTCGGCTGCGTTGAGCAAAGCTTGAAGCTCGGGCGGCGGGCTCGCGCCATCTGCGCCAAGCAATGCTTTAGCAATCGATGCCAAAGCCCGACTGGTTTGGTGTGGTGCGACGATACGTTTTGCGGCTAGATCGAAATTGAAATCGAAATCCACTGGATTCACCGCACAAACCCGACCGCCACGCCGCTGCGCCTTGCGTACGCGATGGCCTAGCAGGGGAATTTCATGGCGAATATTGCTGCCAATCAACAGCAGTGAATCGATCGTTTCAAGCTCGGCAACCTGCAAACCTAGTCCTGGTGCATGCGGGCTGGGATCCATCTGGCGCAGCCGGTGGTCGATATTCTCAGAACCCAAGGCGCGGGTAAATCGAGCCAGCAGCAGCGCCTCCTCATTGGACGCTCGCGGGGAGACCAGGCAACCGAACGCAGCGGCGCCGTGCGCTTTTAGCGTTGCAGATAGACTGGTGACAGCCACGTTCAAGGCCGTTTCCCAGTCTGTTTCCACCATCACGCCGTCGCGGCGAACCAGTGGCGCTGTTGCGCGGTCCGCAGAATACAGCCCTTGAAATGCGTAGCGATCGCGATCCGACGCCCATGTCTCGTTCAGTGACTCGTTATCGCGCGGGACCGTGCGCAAGATCTCGCCTCGGCGAGTATGCAGCCACAGATTTCCGCCGAGCGCGTCATGGGTGCCGATCGATTCTTTCGCGATGAGCTCCCACGGTCGCGCGCGGAAACGAAACGGCTTGTTAGTCAACGCACCGACCGGACAGACATCAATGATATTGCCGGAAAGCTCAGACTCGATCGATTTGCCGATATAAGTTGAGATCTCGGTTGATTCGCCGCGACCCATGCCACCTAGCTCGTTGGTGCCGGCAATCGTGTCGAGAAAGCGCACGCAGCGGGTGCAATGAATGCAGCGCGTCATGTCCGTTGAGATCAGCGGCCCCAAATTCTCATCGCTGACCACGCGCTTGCCCTCGGTAAAGCGACTCACCGAGCGGCCGTAACCTACCGCAAGATCCTGCAGTTCGCACTCGCCACCCTGGTCGCACACCGGGCAATCGAGCGGATGGTTAATCAGTAGAAACTCCATGACATTGCGCTGGGCGTCGGCGGCGCGCTTGCTCTGGGTGAACACTTTCATGCCTTCCATTACCGGCGTCGCACAGGCGGGCTGCGGCTTGGGCATCTTTTCGACATCGACCAAACACATGCGGCAATTCGCGGCGATTGGCAGCTTCTCGTGATAGCAAAATCGCGGAATCGGCACGCCAATTTTATCTGCGCCCTCAATGATCATTGAGCCTTTGCGCATCTGCAGCGCTTGGCCATTAATTTCGATATTGACCATATCCGGCGGCGTGACAGGATTTACTAACTGTGCGCTCATCTCCTATGCCTCCTTTAGGCTAATGCCGTCGCTAATGATTGAGCGTTTGTGCTGGATGAAGTATTCGAATTCAGGCCAGAATTGCTTGAGCATGCCTTGCACCGGCCAAGCAGCCGCTTCGCCGAAAGCACAAATCGTATGGCCCTCGATCTGGCCGGCGGCTTGTTTGAGCATGTGTAAATCATCTATTACCGCGTTACCGTCCACAATTCGGCACAGCATGCGGTAAATCCAGCCGGTTCCTTCGCGGCACGGCGTACATTGCCCGCAGCTTTCAGCGTAATAGAACTGAGAAATTCGTTTCAGTGCACGCACCATGCACGTTGTTTCGTCCATCACGATCACTGCACCGGACCCTAAGCCCGATCCTGCTTTTTGTAAGGCGTCGTAGTCCATGGTAATTCCCATCATCACATCGGCCGGGAGCACCGGCATCGACGACCCGCCGGGAATCACACCTTTCAACTTATTGCCGTTGCGCATGCCGCCGGCGAGTTCGAGTAAGTCCTTGAATGGTGTGCCGAGGCGCACTTCGAAATTACCCGGCTTCGCCACATGTCCTGAGACAGAAAATACCTTCGGACCGCCATTATTGGCTTTACCCAGCTGCAAAAACCAATCTGCGCCATTGCGCATGATTGCCGGCACAGAGGCAAACGTTTCAGTGTTATTAATCGTCGTTGGGCGCCCGTAAATACCGAAATTTGCTGGAAACGGCGGCTTAAATCGCGGCTGGCCTTTCTTGCCTTCGAGCGATTCCATCAGCGCTGTTTCTTCACCACAAATATAGGCACCCGCGCCGAGTGCACCGTAAAGATCAAAATCAACGCCCGATCCTTGAATATTTTTGCCTAACCAGCCAGCTGCGTAAGCTTCCTGCAATGCGCCTTCGAAACGCTCAAACGGCTCGTGATGAAACTCACCACGTAAATAGTTATAGCCAACCGTGGCATTCATTGCATAACCGCCGATGGCCATTCCCTCGATCACCGCGTGCGGGTTATAGCGAAGAATGTCGCGATCATGGCAAGTGCCGGGTTCGGATTCGTCCGAATTGCACAGAATATATTTTTGGCCCGGCGCATTGCGCGGCATAAACGACCATTTCAGACCGGTCGGAAACCCAGCACCGCCGCGGCCGCGCAATGCACTGGCTTTTACTTGATCAATAACCTGCGCGCGATCGGTTTTTTCATGCAGGATTTTGCGCCACGCTTGATAGCCGCCGGCTTTCAAATAGTTATCCAGCGTCCATGGTTGCGCAAAATGCAGCGTGTTAAACACCACATTGTGCTCTTGCGGAATGGGTCCGTAGCTCATTAAGACAATGCCTGGTTACTTGAGGCCGTCGAGTATTGAATCGACTTTCTCGGGAGTTAAATGCTCGTGGTAATGACCATCGACCATCATCATCGGCGCCTGCACGCAAGCGGCAAGGCACTCTTCCTCAATTTTTAAAGTAATTCGACCATCAGCAGTCGTTTGGCCCAGCTTGCAGCCGAGCTTAGCCTCGACATGGCGCACAATTTCCTCGGAACCGCTCAGCATGCAGGAGATATTGGTGCAGATCGCTACTTTGTGGCGGCCTACAGGCTTGAGGTCGAACATGGAGTAAAAACTCGCCACCTCATAGCCCCAGGCGGGCGGCAAATCCAAATAGCGTGCGACGGCTGTGATCATTTCATCGTTGAGCCAGCCGCCATTTTGCGTTTGTGCGGCCATCAAGCCTTGGATCAATGCCGAACGCTGGCGCTCGGGTGGAAATTTGGCGCGCCAATGTTCAATCGTTGCGCGGGTTTGATCCGACAGCGCTAGCAGCGGATCGATATCGCGGACGCGCTCGAAATCCGGGGTTGTTCTTTTCAGCTGGTTATGCGCCGCCATTACCGATCAATCTCGCCAAACACAATATCTTGCGTGCCAATGATGGCGACCACATCAGAAAGCATATGCCCGCGCGACATCTCATCCATGCTGGCCAAATGCGGAAAACCCGGCGCGCGCAAATGCACTCGAAATGGTTTATTCGCACCGTCTGAAATTAAATACGCGCCGAATTCACCCTTGGGCGCCTCGACGGCTGCGTACACTTCGCCCGGTGGCGTTGAGTAGCCTTCGGTAAACAGTTTGAAATGGTGAATGAGCGCTTCCATGTCGTCTTTCATTTCTTCGCGCGACGGCGGAATCACTTTGTAATTGCTTAAGCTAACCGGGCCCGGATGATGCCGCAGCCAAGTGATGCACTGGCTGATGATTGCGCTACTCTGGCGCATTTCCTCAACGCGCACCAAATAGCGGTCATAGCAATCGCCGTTGACGCCAACTGGGATATCAAACTCCACTTGGTCATATTTGGCATAGGGCAGCTTTTTGCGCACATCCCAGGCAATGCCCGAGCCGCGCAACATGGGCCCGCTAAAACCCAGTTGCAGAGCGCGTTCCGGGGTGACGACGCCAATCCCCACGGTGCGCTGCTTCCAGATCCGATTGTCGGTCAGCAGCGTTTCATATTCGTCGACTTTGCCCGCGAAATCTTTGACGAATTCGGTCAGGAAATCGAGCATCGAACCTTCGCGCCAAGCATTCGCGGCAGCGAGCTTGTTGCCTTTGGTCCAGGGCGATTCTTTGGCTTTCGGCATCTGCTCGGGGAGATCCCGATAGACGCCGCCAGGACGGTAATACGTAGCGTGAAGTCGCGCGCCGGAAACTGCCTCGTAGCAATCCATCAGCTGTTCGCGTTCACGAAAAGCGTACAAAAAGAGGCTCATCGCGCCTAGATCGAGCGCGTTTGAACCGAGCCACATCAGGTGATTGAGGATGCGCGTGATTTCGTCAAAGAGCGTGCGGATCCACTGCGCGCGATCAGGCGGCGTGACCCCGAGTAAGCGCTCGATGCCCATCACGTAAGCGTGCTCGTTGCACATCATCGAGACGTAATCCAGGCGATCCATATAACCGATTGATTGGTTATAAGGCTTTGATTCTGCTAGCTTTTCAGTACCGCGGTGGAGCAGCCCGATATGCGGATCAGCGCGCATCACCACTTCGCCGTCAAGCTCAAGAATTAGCCTCAGCACGCCATGTGCTGCCGGATGCTGCGGCCCAAAGTTCATCGTGTAATTGCGGATTTCTTGCATTGCTGGTGTCCTAAACCACGTGCCGCGGATCGTGGCGTACAACCCGAGGGACCAGCACGCGCGGCTCAATCGATACCGGCTCGTAAATCACCCGACCTTTGACGGGATCGAAGCGCACTTCGACATTGCCAATCAGCGGGAAGTCCTTGCGAAACGGATGCCCGATAAAGCCATAGTCGGTCAATAAGCGCCGCAGATCGGGATGGCCTTCAAACAAAATCCCAAAGAGATCAAAGGCTTCGCGCTCGTACCAGTTCGCTGAGTTCCAAATCTCAACGATCGACGGCACCACCGGAAAATCAGCATCGGCGCAAAACACGCGCACGCGCAAGCGCTGGTTGTGCTTGATCGAGAGCAGGTGCAGCACCACGGCGAAACGATTGGGAACGCCCGCGCTTTCCGGACGATCGGCCCAGTTGAAGCGCCCGGCGCCGCTGCCTTCAACACCGCGAGAGAATCCGCCACTGGAGTAATCGGTGGTATCCCACTCGGCTTCTCCGAAGCTCAGATAATCGACCCCGCACAGATCTAGCAACTGCTCAAAGTGCAAGCCTTCTTCGTCGCGCAAGGCGCGTGCGACTGCGGCGAGATTTTCAGGCGCAAGCACAATTGTGGTCTCGCCAAAGGCCTCAACCACGCTCGAGAGCTTTGCACCGAAGCGCGCTTTGAGTTTCTTGCCAAGGGATTCGATATCCATCGGTTAGCCCCGAAAATAGGTGTTGGTGCGTTTGATTTTGTTTTGCAGCTGCAAGATGCCGTAAATCAACGCCTCAGCGGTGGGCGGGCAGCCGGGCACGTAAATATCTACCGGCACGATGCGATCACAACCGCGCACTACCGAATAGGAATAGTGATAGTAGCCACCGCCATTCGCGCACGAACCCATTGAGATCACCCATTTCGGGTCGGGCATTTGGTCATACACCTTGCGCAGCGCGGGCGCCATTTTGTTGACCAATGTACCGGCGACGATCATGACATCCGACTGGCGAGGGCTCGGTCTAAACACAATGCCAAAGCGATCTAGATCGTAGCGAGCGGCACCGGCGTGCATCATCTCAACCGCACAGCAGGCCAAGCCGAAGGTCATCGGCCACATCGAGCCAGTGCGCGCCCAGTTCACCAAGGCATCAACGTTGGTAGTGACAAAACCACGCTCAGCGAGGGCGTTATCGCCATCAGGGCGAAGAATGTCGTCAACTAATCCCATTCAAGCGCACCTTTTTTCAACTCGTAGATAAAACCAACAACCAGAATCAACAGAAACACGCCCATGGAGATCAGCCCCATGACGCCAAGCTCCTCAAGGATCACGGCCCACGGAAACAAGAACGCGATTTCTAGATCGAAAATGATGAACAAAATAGCGACCAGGTAGTAGCGCACGTCAAATTTCATGCGCGCATCTTCAAAAGCCTCGAAGCCACACTCATAGGGTGCATCTTTTTCGGCGTTGCCATTGCGAGGACCCAAAACGGAACCCACGGTGAGCAGAATCACGCCGATTGCGGTGGCCACGACAAGGAAAACGGCAATCGGGAGGTATTGGCTAAGCACTGGAATGCGCGCCCTTTTTGGTTCAATTGGCTAGAACCTGAAGTCTACAAGTTCAATGCGAACATGGGGTGTTCAAGCTTGCTCTATCCATCGAGCGCTCTAAAAAAAACGGCCGCTTCTTCAAGCGACCGTTCGATGTTTGGTGCCGGCGGACGGACTCGAACCGTCACGGGTTACCCCACTACCACCTCAAAGTAGCGTGTCTACCAATTCCACCACGTCGGCAATTTGCAACTGTTTAACCTGAGGTAAAAATCCTTGAGATAAAAAACCAATCACTCCTGCTTGGTCGGTGCTTTCGTTTTTTCTGCATCAGCGGGCAGGGGCGCTTTCGGCACATCTGCTCGCGCGGGTGCCTGTATAGCGCTTGGAACATCAGTCGCGGCAGGCGCAACGGTCGGGGCAGCAGCTGGGATGGTCGCCGGGCTCGCAAGTGTCGGGACATCAGCAGCGGTCTTTTGCGCTTCAATCACCGACGTCATAATGCCGAGGTCATCAGAAGCTTGCGTGGGTTTGATGCCAGTACGCGCCGTGTAAACCGCCATGACTAAACTCACCACGAAGAACGCAGCGGCGAGAACTGCTGTCGCGCGAGTCAAGAAGGATGCGGCACCACGCGCGCCAAATACAGTACCAGAGGCGCCCGCTCCGAATCCCGAACCAGCCTGCGCACCGGAGCCGCGTTGAACCAAAATAAAACCGATCATCGCCAGCGCGATCAAAACCTGCACGACTTTCAGAAGTGTTTCAAGAACCATTGATTTATCAACCCATTACGACCGAGCGGGATGACGCACAGCAAGCGCCTGCGCAATTCCCAAAAATTCTTCTGCATTCAAACTGGCCCCGCCGACTAAACCACCGTCGATATCCGCTTGCTCGAAAAGTGCGCGAGCGTTGGCTGATTTGACTGATCCGCCATAAGCGATCCGGAGCAAGCCCGAAAGTATAGCATCGAAAATTGCGAGCTTGCTACGGATGAACCGATGCACCGACTGCGCCTGTTCGGGTGTCGCCGTGCGGCCGGTTCCGATCGCCCATACAGGCTCATATGCGATGACCATCGTGCTGAGCTCGGAAACGGTACACGTCGACAGCACGGCATTTAATTGAGCAGCCAGTATCGTCTCTGTTGCCCCGCTCTCGCGTTGCTCCAATGTTTCACCGATACATAAGACCGGTCGCAACCCGTGATTGAGCGCTTGCTTAAGCTTGAGCGCCACGGTTGCATCTGATTCGCCATGCAGCTGGCGGCGCTCCGAATGACCGACGAGCACATACTCTGCACCGACCTCGCGCAGCATGGCAGCGCTTACCTCACCAGTGTAAGCCCCGTTTGCGTGCTCGCTTAGATCCTGCGCGCCCAATCGCCAACCGGCACTGCCGCGCATTGCTGCTAGGTACGGGAACGGCGGAAAGACGCAAATATCGCTGCCGGGCGTGGCGTCGACAAAGTGAGACTCAAATCCGGCGATAAGTGCGGTATCGCCATTCATTTTCCAATTTGCACCAAGCCAGGGTGTGCGCATACGCCGCTCAATTTTTAGATTCAAGCGAACATTCTGCACTAGCTGGCGCGTGCCCCTGCTAAATTAATGGATTGTTGGACTACCAGAGCGAAAAGATGGCACGAATGGCGTTGGTTACTGGGGCGTCGGCCGGGATTGGCCAGACATTTTGCGAGGAACTGGCGCGCCGAGGGTTCAATTTGGTGCTGACTGCACGCCGCACTGAGCGGCTAGAGGCGCTGGCGACCACATTACGCGCGGCGCATGGCATTGAAGCGCACGTGTTCAGCGCCGATTTGGCCGACCCAAACGCTTGTGATGAGCTATTTCTGAAGCTCAATGCGCATCACCTCAAGATTGATTTTCTAGTCAATAACGCGGGCTATGGTGTTCCCGGCCAATTTCTAAAGCCCAGTTGGGAAACGCATCAGGCTTTTATGCGCGTGCTGGTTGAAAGCGTGTTGCGTTTGAGCTACCTGCTGTTGCCGCAGATGATCGCGTCGGGATACGGTCGGATTATCAACGTGGCCTCGCTGGCGGGCCATGTGCCTGGCTCGGCTGGCCACACTTTGTATGGAGCCTCCAAGGCGTTTTTGATTCGCTTTTCAGAATCGTTACACGCTGAATATGTCGCCCGTGGGATCAACGTGTGCGCGCTGTGCCCAGGTTTCACCTATTCCGAATTTCATGACGTCACCGGCACCCGCGAGGTGGTGTCGAAAATGTCCAAGCACCTGTGGATGACTTCGCTGGAAGTGGTCACCCAAGGTATTGATGCGGTGCAAGCTGGCCAACCGGTGTATATCCCTGGGCGGGTTAATCGGATGATTGCCACGCTGGTGCGCTTGCTGCCACCGGCGAGCGCACGCGCCTTGATCAATCGGCGTTCGCGCGATTTCCGTAACGACTCCAGCAATTAGCCAGTGTTTTGCAAGCCCTGTGCGATGCCGTGCACGGTTGAAAGCAGCGCGCGCAGCGTGTCATCTTGCGGACGCCCGCGACTGCGCCAGCGCTCGAGCAGCTCGATTTGCAACAGGCTCAATGGGTCGATGTAGGGATTACGCAAGCGAATCGTGCGTCGCAACTTCGGATCGCTAGCCAGCAGCTCAGGCTGACTACGCAGTTGCAAGATCACCGACTCGGTTTTATCAAACTCAAGTTTGATGATCGGAAACAGCTCGTCGTGCAATGGGCCGGCGAGGGCAGAATAGCGAGCGGCGATACTCATATCGGATTTGGCCAACACCATTTCCACGTCGTCTAACAGAGTGCGCAAGAACGGCCACGCTTCGACCATTTCAGCAACCTCAGCGAAGCCAAAGCGTTCGATCGCCGCGTGCAAGCCGTGACCAATGCCAAACCAGCCCGGCAGGCCGCAGCGCGTTTGCGACCAAGCAAACACCCACGGAATGGCACGCAAGGAATCAATTCCCGTGCGCGTGCCGCGCGCTGCGGGGCGCGAACCAATCTTGAGCTGCTCAATGACATCAATCGGCGTTGAGGCCCGGAAATAATCTACAAAACGCGGGTGTTCAAACACCAGTTCGCGATAGTGGCGGCGACTGCTGAGCGCTACCTCAGCCATCATCTCCCGCCAACGCTCCTCGCGCGGTTCGGGCGCGCGAGGGCGCACGGTGGCTTGGGCCACGGCTGCGAGCGCTTGCTCGAGATTGCGCAAGGCGATCGCCCGAAAGCCGTATTTTTGCTGGATCACCTCGCCTTGTTCAGTGACGCGCAAACGACCCTGCACGGACCCTCGCGGCGCGGCGATCACGGCGCGCTCGGTTTTACCGCCGCCTCTGGACACTGATCCACCGCGACCGTGGAAAATCGTCAGCTGCACGCCCGCTTCGCGCAAGGTGTCGACCAGTTCGACTTGCGCGCGTTGCAGCGCCCAGCGCGCCGCGGCGAGACCGCCATCTTTGTTTGAATCGGAGTAGCCAACCATGACAATTTGCCGCTGCCCGCGCTCAAGCAGGTGTCCACGGTAGTAAGCGCTCGCATTGACAGCGCGCATCACCTGGCTTGCATGTTCAAGGTCTTCGACGGTTTCAAACAGCGGTGCAATATCGAGATTGACCTTCAATAATCCAGCGCCCGAAAAACGCGCCAGCGCCAACACCGCGAGCACATCAGCTGCGCTGCGCGCCATACTGATGATGTAGGGCCCGATCGCTGAATCGCCATAGCGCGCCTGCGCCTCGCGCACAGCAACAAACACCGCGAGCACCGCTTGGGTGTCGAGACTTAAAGATTCGGGCGCCCGCACTGGCTGCTGTAATGCGGCCTCAAGCAGATCCAATCGCTCCTGAGCCGGACGCGACGCCCACTGCTGGTCTTCCAGCAGCTCCGCTAGCGCGCGCTCGTGGATCCGCGAATCCTGGCGAATGTCCAAGGTAGCTAGGTGCATGCCGAAGGTTTCAACCCGACGGCGCACGCGCCGCACCGGCATCAAACCCGCATGGCGGCCGCCGTGTTTGAGCAAGCTGTCCTCAATGAGCAGTAAATCGTCCTTGAGCTCCCCCGGTGACGGGCGCTGATCAGCAGAGTTAAGCCGCCATTCAAGCACCTGCAATAGGCGCCGATAGGGCATTTCCTGGTGGCGCGGCTTGAGTGCACGCAGCGCTTCCGGATAGCGCCGAGCCAGTTCCTCGTTGCGCCCCAATAAACCCTGCGATGCGCTAATACGTGACAGGCTCATGCTCAACTGACGCTTGAGTTTGGCCACATCCTGGCGATATAGCGCCAGCACCGTTTCGTGCTGGGTGCGCAACGCATCGCGAATACTTTGTGCGCCAACGTTCGGATTGCCGTCCATATCCCCGCCAACCCAGGACGCGAAACGCACCAGTGTCGGCACCTCCAAACCAACGCCAAACGCCGATTCGAGCGCGTCTTCGGTCCCCTCATACAGCGCCGGGATCACCCGATACAGCACATCAGTGAAATAAAACAGCACATGCTCAAGCTCCTCCATAACCGAGGGGCGTTCGAAGGATTGATCAGCGGTTTGCCAACTCGCGGTCACCGCCATGCGAATGCATTCAAGCGCGCGACGGTCCTCAAGCGGCGAGCGGCCAACGTCTAGTCGTGAGACCAGCGCGCGCACGATATCGTGATCTTTCTCAAGCAGGCTGCGGCGCGTGGCCTCGGTGGGATGGGCCGTAAACACCGGCTCGAGCTGCAGCTTTTTGAGCAAGGAAGTGAGCTCCTCAAGCGACACCGATTCGTTGGCGAAATTTACCAAGAGCGCGCGCAAACTGCCCGGCTGCGGCGGCGAGCCTTTGGCTTGATGGGCGCGCGTGCGGCGGATGCGATGGACTTTTTCAGCCAAGTTCACCACTTGGAAATAGGCCGAAAACGCGCGCGCCAAATCGCTGATTTTGCTTTCGCTTAAATTGTGCAAAACGCGCTGCAGTGCAGCGGTATCGTGCGATCCGCTTTCTCGACGGTCGATAGCCAAGCGTCGGATTTTCTCGACATCTGCCAAAAAAACTTCGCCGCGCTGTTCGCGCAGCATCTCACCGACTATTTGCCCGACAAGATTGACGTCCGCGCGCAGCGCTGCATCGTGTTTGGGGAACTCAACGTGGCGGATTTTTGGCATTGCGGGCGCACATTTTGGGGAACGCGCCCATCGTATCTCGCCACCAAAAAAAACGCCTGGAGTGCGAGCCCCAGGCGTTCGATCAAACTCAGCGTGGGTAGCGCTTTAGTCGCCCTAGGGCAGTTCGAAAAACCTTAAGCGAGCGAGGTCGAGGGCTAGGCGCCCCGCGCGCAGGAACCGCAGCGGACATGGAGTCTCGTTAAGGATTCCGAGCACGGAGCAACTTAGCCATCGGCTCGCGCAGTAGGTTTTTCAAACTGCCCCCTACCCTGCGCCAAAAGTCCGCTGATCTAAGGCGTGATCGACCATTCGTCGATGAAGCCGGTGTCGCCGGTGTACACATCACGTACGCGTAACTTCCAGGTGCCGTTCTTGGCTTTGGTCGAGACGTTGACGGTATAAGTTGCATTGACGTTGGCGGCGCTGTCGGAACCGGAGCTGTTCTTCAAGCGGGTCAACGTGTTGTCTGGGGCCACCAAATCAATCTGCAAATCGCCGCGATAGGTGTGCACGATTTTAACGATCACTCTGGTGGTGGCCGACGCATTGCCGGTTTGACCTGTGATCGAGATCGGGCTGTCTACTGTGGCGTTGTCGCTGATGGTGTAGTTGTTGGTGTTGGTGAACACCGACCCCGTGCCACCGCCGCCGCTACCGCCGGTCACCGACTGCAGGGTTTTCAGCGCGTTAGCCATGCCTGCGCCGCACTGCGAACACGATCCGACGAACGGGCTGACATTTGCTTTCAGCGACGCCTCGACTTCCGCTGGCGTCATCACTTTTTTCGACAGCATCAGCGCAACAAGACCTGCCACATGAGGCGTGGCCATCGAGGTGCCCTGGTAGAACGCGTAGGTTTCCGAACCCGGCGTGGTGGTGCCGGTGTTGAGCGTTGACAAGATTCCCTTCGAGATCGTAGCCGTCTCGCCGCCCGGTGCTGCAATATCAACAACGGTGCCGAAGTTCGAGTAGTTGGCGCGATTGCCTTCTTTGTCGAGCGCAGCAACCGTCACGACATTGCTGCAATTTGCCGGCTGCGACGTGGAAGCGTTGGTGTTTTCGTTACCAGCCGCCACAACCACAACCGAGCCGCGGGCAACAGCTGAATTGATCGCGTTTTGATACGTGGTACCGCAGCTGCCGCCGCCGCCCAAACTCATGTTGATCACTTTTGACGGCGTGGCGTTGGCCGGAATGCCAGAGACCGTTCCGCCCGAGGCCCAAACGATCGCATCGGCGATATCAGCGAGGGTACCGCCGCATTTCGCCAGCCCGCGAATCGGTTGAATTTTGGCCCCGAAAGCGACACCGGCCACACCTTTGGCGTTGTTGCTAACCGCGGCAATGGTGCCGGCGACATGCGTTCCGTGCCACGAGGAATTGGAGTTGTAGCTCACGCCGCACTCGGCTCCGGTGAACCAATCGCCTTGGTCGTTCGGATTTGAATCGCGGCCGTTACCGTCGCGCGCGTTGGTCGCGTTGGAGACGAAATCGTAACCAGCAACGACGTTGCCGCTGAGGTCGCTGTGCGTGGTGATGCCGGTATCAATGACCGCGACGGTAATGCCCGTGCCGGTTGCCAAATCCCATGCGCCGGGAAGTTTCATACCAGCAACCGCATCGAAGTAGTGCCACTGCTCAGAGTAGCGCGTGTCATTCGGGGTCAATCGAATGGTCATGCGCGAGTTGGGTTCGATGTAGGTGACGTTGCTCTCAGAGGCAAACGCATCCATCAACTGGCGCGCATCTTCACTGTTTAGGGTTTGCCCCACGTCGATCAACACGCCGCCGGTGGCCAAGGTGTAGTCGTATTTAAGGGATCGCTTGAGCACATCGCCAATGGCCTGCAAAGACAGGTCAAGTGAGGCAATGCTGCGAGATTCTTCAGCGTCGTCGCGGTAATAAACGATAAACGACGAGAAACCCTCATTGGTTTTCAGCGCTTCGTAGTTGCCTTTCGAATTGATTGGTTCCTCTAAACCAGCAGCAACGCGACCCTGCGCGAACACACTGCCAGCGCTTATTGCGAGCGCTGCTACCAAACCAAGCCGTACTGCTTTTACAAGTTTCGCTTTTGAATAATTAGCCACTGGTGCCCTACCCTTGTTGAAGGAAATGTTGAACCACTTAATTGTCCGGACAACTAAAGCAACCTCCAGCGACCTCCTCAGGAGCACTGCGAGAAGCAAGAACGATCCATGACGATATGCCAAATTTGGGCACTTATTGCCCAAGGCGGGCCGGAACGTAGCAGTGACTTTTGGCACCGTCAACGTGGATTTTCAACAAAAAGGCAGGTTTTTATATTGCAGCGCAATATATTTGTACGGACATATTTTGGTGGATGGAGCCACATCGCTTCATGGCCAGCTCATCTGGCCCACTCGCTAAACGATTTTATTTGCTGCACCGCACAATCGAAAGTTCATGCACTCACCATGCACTTCCAAAACAGTTGCGCGATTCCAGCCTATTTGACTGCTGCTTTCAGGCCGAAACCGAAATTTCGGGTGGATTGCGCGGCAAGATAAGCAAAAACCACATAGGCAGCGACATTCTGTTTGAGCGCCTCCGGATCCACCTTATCAAGCGTGTCATTGGCGGTGTGGTGGTAATCGAAATAGTGCGTTCCGTCTTGATGCAACGTGGCCATCGCCATGCCAAGCGCTTTCATGGCGCCTAAATCAGGCCCGCCATTGGCCGCGTTATCACCGCGCTCAATGCCCAACGGGCTCAGAACGCTCATGATTTGCTCGATATCGTCAGCGGCATCGTCTGAGGTGAAGGTACTGAAACGCAGCACCCGCCCTGCGCCAAAATCACTCTCGGCACCGATGATGTGCTGCTTGAGACGCCCAGCATTCTCCCTGGCATAGGCTTTTCCACCCCACACGCCCTGCTCCTCGTTGCCCCACAGCACGACCCGAATGGTGCGTCGCGGGCGCGGTTGTTTACCGATCAGCGCGGCGGCCGCCGTGGTGATGGCAACGCCGGCGCCGTCGTCAATGGCACCGGTGCCCAGATCCCAGGAATCAAGGTGTCCACCAATGACCACCAGTTCTTCAGGCTTTTCACGCCCAAGCACTTCGCCGATCACGTTGTAGCCGGTTGCCTCACCGCCCAGACGTGCACCAATCACCTCGCGCAGCTCAACGGGTTGTCCGCGTTTAAGCATATGGGCCAACAAATCAGCGTCCGGATTCGACAGCGCGCCGGCCGGGATGCGCGTGATGGTGGGATCGTAGCTGGCCATGCCAGTGTGTGCCACGCGGTCATTGGAAGTACCAATCGAGCGGATCACCAGCGCGATTGCACCCATTTTTGCCGCGGCAGACGCGCCACGCGAGCGCGCCAGGACAGCCGTGCCATAGCCTGAGCCGTCGACAGATGCCGCCATCCGGTTCGAAATAAATACAATTTTGCCTTCCACTTTGCTGGGGTCGGTGGTCAGCAGCTGCTCAAAGCTCGCCACTTCAACCACGCTCGCGCGCACGCCCGCAGCCGGTGTGCCAATCGAGCCACCCAGCGCGGTAAACACCAGCTTCTGCGGAAACGGCAATAGCACTTCTGCCGATTCGGCCCCTCGACGCCAAAGTGGATAGGTGAACGCTTCTTTGCGTACATTGCTGAAACCCAGGCTTTTGAGCTTGGCAATCGCCCACGCGACCGCCCGTGGATCATTGTCCGAACCGGCCATGCGCGGGCCGATCTCGGTGGTCAGCGATTCCAGAATTTCGTAGGCGAGGTCACTTTTAAGGGCGCTTTCGCGCAGCGCAGTCGCGGCTGCAAGATCTTTCGGCGCGAGGCCAGACGCAGCGCTTAAAAATGTGCTCGCTGCGCATAGAACGACGAATAGCAAGGCTCGGATCACAATTTCTTGTCCTCAAAATGAAGTGCAGTTTGCAGCGCACTCGGCGTGGCGGGATCGGCATGTGGGTCATACAACATGCCCGTACACAGGCACATTCTGCGGTTCATACGCGACAAAATGTCGTAGTTTGGACACGCGCTACAGCCCGTCCAAAAGGTGTCGTCTTGAGTGAGTTCCGAGAAGGTCACCGGCTTGTAGCCAAGATCAGAATTGATCTTCATCACGGCCAATGACGTGGTGATGCCGAAGATTCTCGCCTCCGGAAATAAGCGTCGCGACAAATCAAACACTTCCCGTTTGATGCGCTTGGCGAGCCCAGATTGGCGAAACTTTGGATCAACGATCAGCCCAGAGTTGGCGACGTATTTTTTCTCGCTCCATGTTTCGATGTAGCAAAAACCCGCGAGCTCCTCACCGTTGAGGCCAATCACCGCGCGACCATCGAGCATTTTGCTGGCGATGTAATGCGGGTCGCGCTTGGCAATACCGGTGCCGCGCGCCTTTGCCGATGACTCAATCAGATCGCAAATGGCTTGCGCGTACGGCACATGCTCTGGGCCCGCGACGAACACTGAGAATTCCATTGCAGACTACCTTTCAACCTTACAAGTGAGGCACTTTGGCATGAACCGCGAATTATAAAGGCTCAACGCCAATTCAGGCCGATGGGTTAAGACAAATCAGGCCAATAGCTCGCGCAGATCGTCTAAGTTGAGATCGCCTTTGGAGCCACCCGTATCGTCGTACAACGCGTCTGCGAGCGCGCGTTTGCGCTCCTTCAAGGCGAGCATTTTCTCCTCCACGGAGCCCGCAGCGATCAAGCTGTAGACAAACACCGGCTTGTCTTGGCCAATTCGGTACGCGCGATCGGTCGCCTGCTCCTCAACGGCTGGGTTCCACCACGGGTCGAAATGGATCACGGTATCGGCTGCGGTTAAATTCAAGCCGACGCCACCGGCCTTGAGCGACAGCAAAAACATCGGCGCGCTGCCCGTTTGAAAGCGATTCACCGCACCCTCGCGATCGACCGTATCACCGGTTAGCCACTCATAGCTGATTTCCAGCTGGTCGAGCTCCACGCGGATCAGCTCAAGCATCGAGGTGAACTGCGAAAACAAAAGAATTCGGCGACCGTCCTCAATGAGCTGCGGCAGCAGCTCCTTGAGATGTTCGAGCTTGGCCGATGGCGGCGGTCCGCGTTTGAGTTCCTGCTTGAGCAAGCGCGGATCGCAGCAAACCTGGCGCAGCTTCAACAGCGCATCGAGAATGGTGATGCGGCTTTGCCCAATGCCGCGCTGGGCAATCGCGGCAAACACCCGTTCATTCATCACCAAGCGGATCGATTCATACAGCTCGCGCTGGCGCGGATCGAGCTCGATAAGCTCCGAAATCGCGGTCTTTGGTGGCAAATCGCTCGCCACTTCAGTCTTCGTGCGGCGCAGTAAAAACGGCGCGATACGTTTGCGCAGGCGCGCTTGCTTGTCGATATCGCCGAGCTTTTCAATCGGCGTGCGGTAAATCCGCCGAAACTCCGCATCAGAGCCTAAAAAACCCGGCATCAGCACGTCAAATTGCGCCTTTATTTCGCCCAGATGGTTCTCAACCGGCGTGCCGGTCATGCTTACGCGATGCTTTGCGCGCAGGCGCTTCACCACTTGATGGGCCAGGCTTTTCGGATTCTTGATCGCCTGCGCTTCGTCCAAAACCAGCAGGTGAAAAGAATGATTTAGCAGCACCTCTTCATCGCGCGACAGCAGCGGATAGGTGCTGAGCACGATATCGGCTTGCGCAATTTCTCTAAAGCGCTCCTCGCGATCCGGACCGTTGATTGCCAGCACTTTTAGATCCGGCGTGAATCGGCGCGCTTCAGCACGCCAGTTGGGCAAAACGCTGGTGGGTGCCACCACCAAAGCCGGCTGGGTGAGGCGCCCGGCGAGCTTTTCAGTTTGAATGTGGGCCAGCACCTGGATGGTCTTTCCAAGGCCCATATCGTCGGCCAAAATGCCGTTGAGCTGGTTTTCGCGCAGAAACTGTAACCAATTCAAGCCGTGCAGTTGATACGGACGCAGCGTCGCGAGAAGCCCGGCTGGCGCAGCTACCAGCTCACATTTCGCGCTATTTCCCAGCTTTTCGACCAGGCGCTGCAACGCTTCGCTGGTTTGCCGGACGTGCTCGGGATTCAAGCCTGCGAGCAGCGCCGCCTCCACCCTCGGCACGCGCAGTGGATCGCTGCCGCCGCCCCAAAACTGCACGATCTCCTCTAGCCACAGCAATAAGGGCTCGAGCTTCTCGCGTGCAATCGGCAGCAGTCGATCGTGACTCAGACTCAGCAGAAAATCGTCATTACCGGTGCGCCGAAATCCGCCACTTTTGATCGCCGCTAGCAGCGCTGGCAGCAGATCGATTTGTTCGCCGTCGACTTCGATGGCGAGGTTGGCTGAAAACCACTGCGAGTCTTGGGTGTCCGTCAGGTTCAGGGCCAAAGTTTCGGGCTGTTCGAGCAGTTTCAACCCGCGTCCAGGCAGCAGCTCCACGGTAAACCCGCTGGCTTCCAAAGCGGGCTTCAATTCCTTAGCAAACCAGCGCACCAAGCCGAGCGTTTGCGCACGCGGCGGCAGCGTGTAGATTTCAGCATCGCCACGCGCAAGCGCCCAGGTCGCGCGAGCGAAGTTGAGCTCGCGCAACCGCAAGCGCGCGGCACTCTCAGCGGCCGGATTGCGCTCAATCGTGCGCACGTGACCGCCATCTGCGCGCGAAAAACGCTTCTGCTTGCTGGCACCGGGGATCAGCAAGGAGCCGTATGCGAACTTCAACTCCGCGTTCAGCAAATGCGCCATCGTCAGCAGATCAGCCGGGGCGACCGTCGAATAGCTGGCGGCTTGGATCAATAGTTTTGGGCGTGGCTTGGGGCGCTCAACCGGCAAGGCGGTCAGGCCCAGCGGGCGTTTAATTTCGAACTTAGCCGGCGTTGCTTCCAGGAGCTGATCGAGCTCAAGCGCCTGCTCGGGCTGAATCACCGGCGT
>Ga0209591_10000751_pt1 | contig 41401 bp, 20 predicted proteins | sample MAT01_FD_187207 | JGI IMG/M metagenome (GOLD analysis project Ga0209591, IMG submission 187207) | Freshwater microbial communities from Lake Fryxell liftoff mats and glacier meltwater in Antarctica - MAT-01 (SPAdes) (version 2) | ecosystem: Environmental > Aquatic > Freshwater > Ice > Liftoff...
CCAGAAAACTGACAATCTCTAAAATAGCCACACTCGGAAATGCTAAACTTTGATCGCACTCCACATACCCTTGACTCTCCAATCTGTTAATTCTGAGCCGCGAACCATTGTAAATCCACACTTCCGGGACTCCCAGAGCGGCATAAATTTGCAACGTACTGTCGGATCTGCTGGTAATATCAATTTCCACCACTAAATCCGGCGGCGGATCTTGACTCATATCGAGTCTTTTTTTGCCTTTAATTGCACTAATATTCTGGATGTAAAAACATTTGTCTGGTTCTACACCAAGAAGTTCAGGACGTTTGAATGTAGTAGAACCAAGAGGCTCAATTCTCACATCTAATTCTTCGGCTAAGGTTTCAACAAATCGACCCAATACTGCTTTGAAACGTTCGTGTTCGGGGGAAGGTGTCATAATTTCCAAATTTCCACGATTATATGTCAGTCGGAGTCGCCTGTGACTGAGTTCGGTAAGCAAAGTTTCGTAAGTTTGCCAACTGATATTCGATAGCTCGACTATTTGTTCGGGGGCACTGAGAGTTTTAGCAGTCATGGCACTACTTGGGTGAAGAGAGCGTAGGCGCAAGCCGGGGCGTAGCCATCGCACTTTTAAAGTATATCATCAATCAAAGTGCGATGGCTCTCTAATTTACTTTGAGAGCAATACGTTCGCTACCTGCCCTTTTGATATAGTTATCGAAATCTTCTCCAACCTCGCAAACGTCAGGATCTGCATGATCCAATGCTTGTTTAGCAAGTCTTCCCGCCAATCCTAAGTCAATTTCAATATATAGCTCTAACAGTCTTCTGTACTCTTCATCCGTTCCATTTTCCAGAATTAGAGCGGTACTTGTTTCAATATTTTCTATAAGCCATGATTTAGGTAAAGCAAGAATAGCTTGGCGGCAAAGTTCAATATCTGAGTGCGAAACGCTAGCTAAGTCAATTAAATCGTCGAACAAAAGCTGGCGTTCTTCTATTTTGAGATACTCTATAAGTCGCAATGCTGTACCTCTCTCCGTAGGGGTATGTAGAGCTTTATGAAAAATTGCTACCTTATTTGGACAATCTCTGATAAAGTTTTGACGGCTTTCGATGTAAACAATTTCGCTCTCAACAAGTCGATGCCAAATTTCTGTATTATTTGCAGTATTTTCTTGAAGCATTTATTTTACCTATTTTCCTTATTTTAGTTCTTTCTTTCCGGCATAAACCCAACCGCTGTGGAGATATTTATCGACAAACTCTGTAAATGGCATTTCTCGATTCGGGTAGATAGTATGATGAGTCCGGGCATGAGTACCGCCAACATCTTTACCATCAGCGATAACATCAAGACCTTCAGGCAATTTTCTATCTCGATCGAGCTGATAATAATGTCCTGTCAGCGGTGCGTACTGAATATCACCAAAAGTAGATGCTCCTGTTGGTGGCTTGGTAGGTTTTACACAATCGTTTTCAACGGTAATGTCTTTACTGAGACGGGGAGGACGCGGGCTTTGTCTATTACCAAAGGCATAAAGTGTTACGGGTATAGTGACTTGCGGCAATCTATTAGCCGATTCTGTAGTCTTTGCTGGTTGATTGTTCGCTCCGTTACCCTCCACTTTCAAAACTTCCTATTATATACAGTTTTTACATATCTAAAAATCGATCGCAACTAGCACTACTTGGGTGAAGAGTTCGTAGGCGCAAGCCGGGGCGTAGCCATCGCACTTTTAAACTAAATCATATCATCTAAAACATAGGTTTGTAGTAAGGACTTCAGTCCTCTCTCGTTGGATGCGGACTGAAGTCCGAACGATCGAACCACATTACAATTTATTCGCCTGCAAAATCAGCGCGGAACTTCTGGACAACTCGATTTAACTCCACCGAATGAGACGCTTTAAATAAAATACGATCGCCCGCAGCGACAAAATCCATCAAATGCCTACCTAAATCTGCGTGAGAATCCTCCCCCGTAATATCTTCCACCTGCACAAGAGGCAAACCCGCCGCACCCGCAGCCATCGCCGCCGCTTCCTCAAAATCAGCAAAAATAAACAAAGCATTGAGGTTTAAATCTCGCGCCGCCTTTCCCACTTGTCGGTGAAATTCGATCGACCTTTCGCCCAATTCCTTCATCGTTCCCAACACCGCAATCCGGCGCTTTCCCGGAGTATCCGCTAACAATCTCAGCCCCGCCAGCATCGACTCCAAACCGGCATTATAAGTCTCATCTAAAATTACAAGATCGTTCGGCAAATCGTAGCGTCGCGCCCGTCCATCCGGTAATTGGACAGACAAACCTTGCTTTAAAACTTCCCAATCAATACCCAAGACTTTGGCTACCGCCAAAGCCGCCAAATAATTTACAGCATTGTGGCGTCCCGGCAATGGAAGTGGCAACTCTAAACTATCTAGAATTATGGTATTATTATTTAGCAATTCAGCGCACAAATCCCCGCCTTCCAAGCCGTAAGTTAAAGTTTTTCCATGCCAAATTTTCGACGCAGTTGCCATTAATCTATCAGAATCGTGATTGAGAATCGCAATACTATCAGCAGGCATTTGGGCTAAAAGCTCGCACTTCGCTTGGGCGATCGCCTCTTCCGAACCCAATCGCCCGATATGCGCCGTTCCTACATTAGTAATTACCGCAATATTTGGACGCGCAATTTGTGAGAGTAACGCAATTTCTCCAAGTCCGCGCATTCCCATTTCAATTACAGCATAATTGTGTGATGGCGAAAGCTCTAACAGAGTTTTGGGGACTCCAATTTCATTGTTGTAGTTAAATTGAGTTTTAAGAACATTTCCCCTCGTTGACAAAACCGCCGCAATTAATTCTTTGGCAGTAGTTTTACCGACAGAACCAGTAACAGCAATTATCGGTATGCTGAATTGGTCGCGCCACCAACGGGCGATCGCCTGATAAGCTGTTAAAGTGTCGTCAACGCGCAACAGCGGAAAATTAGGCAATTCCTGTTGGTAAGTGCGATCGACTACCGCCGCAATCGCCCCCAAATCCCGAGCTTTTGCCACAAATTGATGCCCGTCAAAATTATCTCCCCGCAGCGCCAAAAATACTTCGCCCCCCTGAATAGTTCGCGTATCTGTGGCAATACCCGTCCCTACAACTGTCAAAACTCCCTCAGAAGCAGGCAAAGCTACAGTTAAAATTTCAGCAAGTCGGGCGATACTTACGCGACAGACCATATTACCAGCTCTCACATTTCAAATAATTATTTTCACAGCTAATCTTACCTCGCCCCACCTCAAATTTAACTGATAGAGGGTTGCCGACTAGGATTGACATTAAGCATCCTAATAGTAAATCGTCCGCCCACCAAGAAATCCGATCGAACCCACCCACAATCTTTACCAATACTTTACAAAATTTATGGTAATTTTAGACCTTGCTGATTACCAGCAATTCATGTCATGCTGGTGTTGATAAATAGTTGAACTAACTAAAAAATATCGATCGGCTTAAAGTACCGACCGCTTCCACCCCCAAGCCTCGGGAGTCGAGAAGCTCGGTTCACTCAAATCAGGCGCTTCATCTGCTGTCTTCATCTGCCAATGGCGCTTAAAGCTCCTGTCCAAGCCTCGGAGGTTAACCCACAGTGAACGAATATAACAGACAAAGCCAGGAAGAAGAACAGCTACTTTACAACCACTGGCTGGAGTTGGTACAAGTAGAGCAGCCGATCGAACTGATCGACCGTTTTCGCACTTTGTTTATCCACGGCATCGGATATGGCGATCGCACCATCACCGACGCACTCGAAAAAATAGCAGCCTCAAAACAGGGCCAACAAGACTTTAAGTACATCCTCAACCGCTGCTGTCACATCCTGATCAACCGCTGGCAAACATACCCCAGCAAGCAAGCCGCCATTCCTGAATTGATCGCTATGTTTGAAGAAGCCCCCAAGATATTATCTAGATATAGTCGATCGCTGGTGGCTCACTCCATCCCCAAATTAGTAAATCAATTTACCGAAAGCGAACAGTACCTCACCCTCCAACGCTTAGCCAAAGTCATCACTCACAGCAATGAAGACAGCAGCAACGGCAAAACCCCCGCCACCCTAGCCCTCGGAACCTTAATTCCCCGCTACCCTTACCTCTACAAACACTGCCTCCTCAGCGATGACAGCACCTACGAACAGCAGAAAATCATTCAAAAAATCCAAGCTCAAAAGCAACAGCAATTTGAAATCTACCTCTCACAATATGTCGCTCACCAAGTGAGAAAAGCCCAAACAGCGCGCCGACAAACCTCAATCTCCTTCGGCAGAAATATACCACATATAAAAAATCCGACACTGTTGAGCGACCCGGAACTATTCTTTGCCCTCAAGCAATTTGTCGGAAAAGTAGAAGGAGCCGATACCTACAGACAGCTAGCTGGCCGCTTCACGGCAAACGCCAGCACAACTGCGTCCTACGGCTCATTTAAAGACGACTTGTACGAATACCTGATTTCCTCCATCACCGACGATCGCTACGGCAAAAGTCAATTTAACGAAAAATTGTATAAGCAACTACAAAATACCTTTCCCCACAACGATGCTCAGAAGTTCAACGAATTTTTAATGATCAGAACTTGCAGCCAGTTATTAAACTTTTTAGTAGTAGAGAGTTCTGGGCGGCCCAACCACTTTGTCTTCATCGACCTGATCTCAAACCTCGGGCCCACCCAAACCACAGGTTTGCTGCTAAAAATTGTCCTAATTTGCAACAAAGTCAAGCCATACCTAGAAAAGCGGTTGGCAATTTTGTTCGGTCACTACGAATTCATTAGCCGAGAAGGGGTTGTGTGGTTAGTCAAAGCCCTGGAAAACCTGAATCTAGCTTTGAGTACCAATTTTGGAAATATAGACGTATCTTTCGTGCGATGAGAGCAAGCCGATCGCGAAGCGTCGCCCGATCGCAGGGCGACGGAGGGATGCCTGTTCCACAAGAATTATCGTAGATGTCTAATAGATGCCAATGCAGCCAGAAACGAGATCGCAGCCAAAAACCGGGTCTTTAAATCACGCCAAAATTTCACGTTTAATTAGAACGATCTAATTAACTGCTGAAACCTAATCAAAAGACGCTACTCTATGTTAAAATGCCAAGTGTGAATTAGATTCAGTTGCAGGCTTTGTTCATTGCTACAGAATTGTTTAAAAACTTGCCCTTCTGTATCGGCAGGGAACTCTCCGAAACTGAAATCTTCGCACTGTCTAAATTTTGGAGTTATTCCTCATGTCGATATACGTCGGTAACTTATCCTACCAAGTTACCCAAGAAGACATCACCACCGTCTTCGCCGAATACGGAACCGTTAAACGAGTACATCTACCTACCGACAGAGAAACCAGTCGCCCCCGCGGCTTTGGTTTTGTAGAAATGTCAACAGATGCAGAAGAAGATGCAGCGATTGCTGCTCTCGACGGAGCAGAGTGGATGGGTCGTGACCTCAAAGTTAACAAAGCCAAGCCCCGCGAAGATGAAGGCGGCGGCGGCGGCCGTGGCGGCGGCGGCCGTGGCGGCGGTGGCGGCCGTGGCGGCGGTGGCGGCGGCGGACGTTATTAATTTCCTTGGGTAAAGATTTGAGATTTAAGGGTTAAAATTGGCGATCGAGCTCACCTAGCTCCGAACCACCGTCTGAACAACTTCCGACCTGGTTGATCCCAACTCCCGCTCTACAAGTTTCCCTACCTACTTCCGTAAATATACTGAAAAGCCAGGGGTTAATTCCCTGGCTTTTCAGTATCAAAGTATTCAGTGTATTCAGTATGAGTCATATCAAATCCCGTAGCATCGGAATTAATATTACCCACAGCGGTTGGTGCCCTTCGACTACGAACCGCAGAGTCGAACCATCAGGAAACGGGAGTCCCATGTCCCTACAATTAATCTGGCGTAGTCCAAGGGCACGTGCAGTCTCCGACCTATCATAAGGAGTGTAACCGGAACGATCTTAGAAACGGGCTGGACAAGGCCCTTCGAGTGCCATCAGTTTTTAATCGTCAGGTTCGATACTGCTGCCCAATCCATGATTATTGAGCGTTTCAGCGTAAAACTCAGCGTGTTCCAGAGCGCAAACAATCACCAATCCCATCCCGTTAGTGTGGGCTTCCATCATCACATTCACAGCTTGTGGCTGAGTCAGACTCGGTACCGTCGCCATCAAAGTCTGCACCACGTACTCCATAGGATTGAAATCATCATTGTGCAGCAGAACGCGGTAGCGCGGTGCAAGCTTGCGGACTGTGGAACGCTTTTCAATAATTTCTACAGACACTAATCTATACCTCCTGACTTGTAGGATGTTAAAATTTGTCAATAATCTTGAGTCGGATTACTCCGCTGTGCAAGAGTATCTCACTTTCAGTTATTTTATTGAAATCTGAAAATTCAGACAAGGTACCAGCCTGCTTGGTAGCGATCGGAGGCGAACCCAACAACAGACCCAGGATGTCCCCAGCCTGTAGCCACCACCTTCCTAGCGTCATCAGAAAGATGGGTAGAAACCCTGTCCTTTTAGGACGGCTTTACAAAAAGACTGAACTCAAGACAACCATATCACAGGAGATGTGCTAAAGTGTGAACATGGAAAAAGCCTACCGCTACCGATTCTATCCCACGATCGAGCAAGAAAATCTCTTGCGACGGACAATGGGTTGTGTGCGGTTAGTCTACAACAAGGCTTTGGCTGCTCGCACTTTATCTTGGTACGAGCATCAAGAAAGGGTTGGCTACAGCCAAACTTCCTCCATGCTGACGAACTGGAAGAAAGAAGAAGAGCTTGATTTCTTGAATGAAGTTAGTTGTGTACCTCTTCAACAAGGACTCAGACATCTTCAAACGGCATTTAGCAATTTCTTTGCGGGTGATGCCAAGTATCCTAACTTCAAGAAGAAGCATAACGGCGGTAGTGCTGAATTCAGTAAGTCAGCTTTCCGATGGAAAGATGGACAGGTATTTTTAGCTAAATGCACCACTTCATTACCCATTCGCTGGAGTAAACAAATTCCTAAAGGGTGCATCCCGTCTACTATTACGGTTAAATTGACACCTGCCGGACGTTGGTTTGTTTCCATACTTGTAGACGACTACACGATTAAACCACTTCCTAAAATAGATAAATCTATCGGTCTGGATATGGGAGTAACCAGCCTGATTGTTACTAGCGATGGTGACAAAATTACCAATCCCAAACACTTTAAAAAGCTTCGCAAGAAGCTAAAAAAGAAGCAAAAAACGTTAGCCCGCAAGCAGAAGGGAAGTAATAACCGAGAAAAGGCGCGGGTGCAGGTCGCGAAAGTATACGCACAAATAGTCGATGCGCGTAAAGATTTCCTACACAAACTGACGACTCAACTGGTTCGTGAAAACCAAACGATTGTAGTTGAGGACTTGGCTATTAAGAATATGGTGAAGAACCATAAGTTAGCTCTTGCCATCAGTGATGCTAGTTGGGGCGAACTAATTCGTCAACTAAGTTACAAGTGCCAGTGGTACGATCGAGAGCTAATAAAGATAGACCGCTGGTTTCCTAGTTCTAAGCGCTGTGGAAACTGCGGGTATATTATAGATAAATTACCGTTAAATATTCGCGAATGGGAATGCCCAAAATGTGGGACGAACCATGACCGCGATATTAACGCAGTCAAGAATATTTTGGCGGCTGGGCTAGCCGTTTCAGTCTGTGGAGCGACTGTAAGACCCCAAGAGAGTAAATCTCTGAAGGCTGGTGTTAAGAAGCAGAAACCTAATCAGTGATGATTGGGAATCCCCGCACCGATTGGGCGGGGTGGATGTCAAAATGTGAGAAAGGCGCGATCGATTAAAAACAAAAAACTACTACCTGTTGAGTCTCAAGAACTGACGGAACTTTATATGAAACGCAAACCTAAATCCTACAACGACGACGACAGATTCAGCGACGAATATCGAGATGAAGACTCCAGCTCATTTGGCGGACAGTCTCGGCGCCAACCTCAGTCCAGCAAACCCTCTTTCCTCAATTCCGCCACCATAGGGATTTTAACAGCCGTCTTCATTCTGGGAATTGGGATTGGGATTGCCTTTAGTTCCACAGCTACAATTAGCCCAGAAAACGTAGCATCCCGCGAATTTATCGATCGCAGCGCCCCGAACCCCGAACTTTGCGTGCAATTTGGGGCCAGCGCAATGGTGACAGATATGCGCGCCTACGTCACCCTCAACCCTTTCAACGTCTACATTTCACAACCGACTATGCGCCCCGGTTGCGTGCTGCGAACCAACAACTGGGCAATTCTCGAACAAAGAAAACTCGTCAGCCAAGATCAAGTACGCGATTGCAAAAATCGCATGAATACATTTGGCTTTACCGGTTCCCTGGAAACTCAACCCGACATCAACTGTATCTACCAAAACGACAGCGCCAAAAACTTGTTTATCAACCAACCGGGTTCGGGAGTTCCAGCGACTGAAGGTCAAAATTTCTAACTGTGAGCATCCGATCGACATAAAATAAGTGCGATCGACCTCTAGCAAGTATTAGCGAAGCGGCTCACCAAAGTCGATAATCCGCTGTTCAGGTGCAGTAGAACGGCGTACAGGAGTAGAACCTACCCGATGCCGTTCGCCAACCGGAACCCTGACTAAAGGCACAGTTATCGGTCGGATTTGGTCGTTTGGAGTTGACTGCTGCGAAGAGTTTTGCTCGTAACTTAGAACCTCAGCCGACGCAGGTTGGACAGGTGCTGCTGCTGAAGTTGAGTTGGGAACTATCGGCGGCTCGTTTCCTGGTACTTGTATTGCAGGCTGGGCTTGCGTTTCGGGAGTTTCTAGGCTGGAACTTGGTGCGATCGACGGACGCAACACCCAGCGATTTTCTACCCCGACTCTTTGGAAGTCAATTTGTTCACCGGTCAATTACCCGTCATCAAGCGGAGTACCGCTATGATGAGGGCTTGTATCTACGCTCCACCGCAATTCTGAAAACCTTTGCAGGAGCTCAGCTTTGGTTTCATCACGCGACACATCGCAAGGATACTGACAAGCTCCCCGTACTCGTCGAGTCTTGCCGAACGAGCAACGTTCTTAATGCAATATTTCGTGCCCCAACCAAATCAGCGTGTAATTCATTACCACAACATTCACAGCGAAACATTAGCCCCTTGTTCGGTCGATTAGCCTTCGAGGTATGCCCACATTTTGGGCAACTTTGAGAAGTATAATGTGCTGGAACTTTGGTAGCTAAACTGCCAATCAAATTAGCTTTATAGTCGATATAGCCGTGTAATTCGGCGAACGACCATTTAGCCTTGTTTCGATTCGCTTTGCGCTGTTTATTGCTCGCCTTTTTGCCAGATTTGGACTTAGTTCTATCACGGATTCCGGTCAAGTTCTCTAGCCCAATCAAGCTGTTCGGCTTGGCAATTTCTTTACTTATTTGGTGGTTTATGTCAGCGATAAACCGTCTCTCCCGTCCCGACAATGCGATTAGTCGTCGCTTTGCCGAGCGGGTGTCTTGACGCTGTAGACTTCTTCGAGCTTTCTGGTATTGGTTAGCTTTGTGCCGAGATGCTTTACCAGAATAGAATGTAGACTTATTGTTGAGGTCTGTTTCTACTGCTAAGTATCTCATCCCAACATCAACACCAGAGATTCGAGTAATAGATGTTGGTTCAATATTTGGCAGTTCAATTTCAAGACTCACCATTAAGTAGTAAGTCTTGGAAGAGCGCTGGTAAACTATCTTTGCTGCTCCGATATTAGGGCAGACTTTAATTAAATTTAAGTGCTTATTCCAGCCTTCGTAAGGCACAACAATCCGACCATTTAACGTTCCAATACTGACTTGTTGGTCAGACTTGAACGAGTAGTCGCGCTGATAATTCAAGGTCACAGTCCGAGATGCGTATCTAGGAGCTTTGTCAAGCCCTTTGAAGCGCTTCTTAGTATATCCTTTTTTGATCGCTTCATTGTTCTGCTTAACCTTGGTCAATAAGGACTTAAACGTTGCTGACACTATTCTCGGCACGTTACACGCCATCTGTGCGCCTAATTTAAACTCGGAACGCAGATGGCTGTAGACAAGCTTCTGCAATTTAGCACCATTACTAGACTTGCTATTGTCATTCATCGACTACAGAAGTATAGTTCAAGGCATCGCGGTAAGCCAGCGTAGTATCACGCAGCCAATTTCTGTTCGGCGGTAAGATTTAACTTTAGTTTCGCAGTGACAACTTGGTTCATAATTTCAACAAACTCTATAATCACTATAGCTGTTGAAGTCAAATAAAGCAATGGGTCGGAAATAAATTTTGTTCGGCAACGAGTGCACCGCCTCTCTTGCCCTTGAGCTGCGCTTGTCGATTTGCTCGGCGGTGCAATCCCTCTCTCACGCGCTTGTCCGACCCGCCACCAACCGAGGCGGTATGGTGGGGGAATCCTGCTGTTCTAGTTGAGGATAATTTTTTCTGACAGAGGTGTTGCGGGCGATTCCCTATGGGATAGCTGCGCCGCGTGTACCAGTGACAGCAAGCACGACTTGACGCTGAAAGTTTAGCATTAATTGGTAATTGGGGAATTGGAAGTTAAAACTTTCTGCCTTTTGCCTGATGCCAACAGAAGATGTTGAAATAGTTTTAGTCCCCATTACCGAAGTTTCATTGAAAATAGCAAACCGAGAAATTCGTGTAGCAGGAAGTATCGCAGCTATTTTTTTGGGATTAGATTTGCTAAAAAAACAGCAGTTAGGTTTGATCGTTCGGACTTCAGTCCAATGGTACTGAAATTTAGTAAATCACGGAGGCAGAAACTTGCAGGAAACTCATTGTATACAAGCCAATGATTCTGACTTTTTCAGTGCCATTGGACTAAATTCCTCACTAAAAACCTTTTTGATGCTGGGTAATTCACCGAACACTATCTGAGTTTTGTCTTACCGGGAAAGAGTCACAAAATCCAGAGCAGTAATAGCATTATTAGCTCCAAAAACATTAGCTAAAACTTGCCCAGTTGTCGCAACTTGCAGGACATAACCGTTCGCATTGGAGTTAATTCGCAACGAGTCGAAAGTCAAGCCTCCGGCGATCGCAAATTTGTCGATTCCTACTTCAAAATTGAGTATAGTATCGACACCGCTGTTGCTATTTAACACAAAACGATCGCTCCCGATACCTCCAATCAAAGTATCCTCTCCCCCGTCGCCAAACAGCCAGTCATCCCCTGCACCCCCATTCAGAATATCGCTATCTTTCCCTCCATAGAGAGTGTCGTTACCGTCATCGCCGTTGAGGGTATCTTGGCCTTCATTGCCGTATAAAAGGTCGTCGCCGCTGCCACCGTTGATGCAGTCTTGTTGGCCATTTGCGCCCACAGGGCCTAGCTCATTTTCCCCCCGATCGCCAAAAATGGTATCGTTGCCCTCATCGCCGCATAAAATATCGCTGCCATCATCGCCGTAAATCAAATCATTGCCTGCATCTCCGTGCACCAAATCGTCATCTTTACCACCGTGAAAGTTATCGTTGCCATTGCCGCCGCTGAGAGAATCGGAACTTTCACCACCGTTGAGATAATCGTTACCATCGCCCCCAAACAGCAAGTCGCGGCCGTTGGCATCGCTGATTAACTGATTTTGCAAGCCACCGTAAAGCGAATCGTCTCCCTCATCGCCGACAATGGTGTCGGAACCGAGTTCGCCCAAAATCAGGTCATTATCTTTGCCGCCATAAGCTAAGTCGTTACCTTTACCAGCAAAAATGCTGTCGTTGCCGCTGCCGCCGCCGATAATATCGCCAGTGTCGTTGCCGAAAATTAAGTCGGCTTCATCGGTAGCAATGGTGCTGCCTAGAGCTTTGCCGTAGTCGCCGAGAATAGTGTCAGAACCTTGATTGCCGTAGAGAGTGTCTGGGTCAGTTTCGCCGAAAATTCGATCGCCCCCTTTACCTCCAAACACCAAATCTCGACCGTTGCCGCCCAGCAAAGTATCGTCCCCTTCTTGGCCGTTAAATAAGTCATTGCCATTGCCTCCAAACAGCAAATCTTGCCCGTCTGGGTCGCTATCTAGGGAGTTGAGGACGCCGCCGAACAGCGAATCGTCCCCGCTGTCGCCGTAGAGACTATCCCTGCCCTTATCGCCGAAAATCAGGTCGTTATCCTTGCCCCCGTAGGCGATGTCGGAGTCTTTGCCGGCGTAGACGGTATCGCGGCCTTGATTGCCAGCAATAGCGTCCCCTGCTTCGCCGCCGAAAATCAGATCGCCGTCGTTGCCGGTCAAGTCGATGTTGTTGCCGTTGTCGCCGACGATCGTATCGAAACCGCGATCGCCGTACAATGTGTCGGAAGCGCGATCGCCAAAAATGCGATCATCTTGTTTCCCTCCGAACACCACATCGGTTTGTTTGCCAGCGTAAACGATGTCGTTGCCTCTACCGGCAGCGATGAAGTCTCGGTCTTCGTCTCCGAAGATGATATCAGTGCCACCTTCACCTAAAACTGTGTCGTCACCGGTTTCTGAGATAAACAGTTCGTTAGCGTCGTTCCCTGTTAAAGAATCGTTTCCGCGAGTCCCGACGATCGTGTTTTGGATGTTAATGAGTGCAGAGGCGTTTGACTCGAAGTTGAGTATTTGCTCGCGCGGGGGTTGAGCAAATGTGATGGGTGGCAGTAAGGGCAGGGGGGTACAACCGCAACCAGTATCCGGTTCGGGAACTCGACCGAAAATAGGGGTCAGTGTGGGTGTTGGGGTCTGTGTTGGTGTGGGTGTTGGTGTCGGCAGACTACCAGTCACAGTGGCAAAACCCCGACTTGTGTTGCCGAAGTTGTCTGTAGCGCTGTATGTGAACTGCGATCCGGTGAAACTGCTACTTGCTTGAAAAAACAACTGGCTAATTTGATCCGGTGTCAAAACTTGATTGGGTGTAACTGGTACTCCGCCTCTGTTTGGATCGCCCAAAAACAATGTACCTTCCTCCGGTGGCAACAGGCTGTTGATAATGAAGGAAGTAATGCTGCCGTCGGGGTCTGTTCCTCCCGATCCGGGTGGGATCGTTGTGGGTGTTGGTGTTGGGGTCTCTGTGGGGGTTGGGGTTGGGGTTGGGGTTGGTGTCGTTGTGGGTGTGGGGGTTGGGGTTGGGGTTGGGGTTGGCGGAAAGGGTGGCTCTACTGGGGTGTCTTTGATGGTGGTAGTAACAGTGGCATTGGGTTGGGAACCGTTGTTGTTGTTGTTGTTGGGGTCGGGAGTGGTCGATCGACTCTGGGAAGTATTTGAGATGCCACTAGCCGGAACAATTAAAGTTACCTGGCGGTTGACGTTACTGCCACTAGCCAAACGGGAAATTGTTGGGAAGGTGACAATCCCGGTAACAGGGTCATAAGTACCGTCATCGGATGCGTTGACTCCCGTTAAACCTGGAATAATTTTGTCGGTGATGGCTACATTTTCAGCAGAAGCCGGCCCCCTGTTGGCGGTATTGATAGTATAAGTAACTGCACTGCCAGCAGTCGTAGATGTGAGGCCAGTCTTGGTAGTCACCAAGTCCGCACCATCGACAGTACCCGCAGGAATGGTGGTAGTGACTCTGGCAGAGGGAGAAGAGCCGTCATTATTGCTGGGGTTTAGGTCAGGAGTAGTTGATTTACTGCTAGAAATATTGGTGATGCTGCCACTGCTGGGGACTGCCAAAGTAACGGTACGAGTAACGGTTTGACCGACGGGCACGCTGGCGATCGCCGGAAAAATTACCTGCCCTGAGATTGGGTCATAGCTGCCCCCGTTGGAAGCTACAACTCCTGTTAAACCAGGGATGATACTGTCGGTGATGGTGACGTTGGTGGCATCGATCGCCCCGATGTTCGCAGTAGTAATTGTATAAGTGACAGATTGCCCCGGCGCTGCCGATGTGAGTCCGCTTTTAGTGGTAGAAAGGTCGGCACTAGCCAGACTGGGGGCTGTGCCGATCGTCGTGTTCACACTGGAATTAGGATTTGTACCGTCGTTGTTGCCCGGGGTTGGGTCAGGAGTAGCGGAGGTACTTCTGGCGGTGTTGCTGACAGCACTGATGCTAGCTGGGGCGATAAAGCCGATCGTCCGAGTGACTGTACTACCATTGGCGATCGCCACAGGGCCAAAGGTGACAATCCCTGTGGTTGGGTTGTAGATGCCTCCGTCGGATGCTGTGACTCCGGTTAACCCGGGAATGATGCTGTCAGTAATCGTGACGGCTTCTGCGGGATTAGGGCCGTTGTTGACTGTGGAGATCGTGTAGCTGACTGTGGCACCGGCATTGGTAGCGGTGGGGCCACTTTTAATGGTAGAAATGTCGGCACCATCCAGACTTGGGGCTGTGCCGATCGTCGTGCTCACACTGGAATTAGGATTTGTACCGTCGTTGTTGCCCGGGGTTGGGTCAAAAGTAGCTGAGGTACTTCTGGCGGTATTGCTGACAGCACTGATGGTAGCTGGGGCGATAAAGCCGATCGTCCGAGTCACTGTACTGCGATTGGCGATCGCCACAGGCGCGAAGGTGATAATCCCTGTGGTTGGGTTGTAGATGCCTCCGTCAGATGCTGTGACTCCGGTTAATCCCGGAACGATGCTGTCAGTGATCGTGACGGCTTCTGCGGGACTAGGGCCGTTGTTGACTGTGGAGATCGTATAGCTGACTATGGCACCGGCAGTCGTAGCGGTGGGGCCAGTCTTGGTGGTAGCGATATCAGCATTGGGGAGTGAGTTAATCGTCGTACTCACACTGGAATTAGGGTTTGTACCGTCGTTGTTGCCTGGGGTCGGATCGGGAGTTGCTGAGCTGCTTCTGGCCGTGTTGCTGACGGTAGTGAGGGTGGCTGGGGCAATAAAGCCGATCGTCCGAGTCACTGTACCGCCATTGGCGATCGCCACAGGCGCGAAGGTGACAATCCCTGTGGTTGGGTTATAAATGCCCCCGTCAGATGCTGTGACTCCGGTTAACCCTGGAATGATGCTGTCAGTAATCGTGACGTTGCTGGCTGAACTAGGCCCGTTGTTGACTGTGGCAATTGCATAGCTGACTGCGGCACCGGCCGTCGCACCGACAGGCCCAGTTTTCGTGGTAACAACGTCCGCAAGAGTGCCGATCGTCGTGTTGACACTGGCATTCGGATTTGTACCGTTGTTGTTGCCTGGGGTCGGGTCGGGAGTGGCTGAGCTGCTTCTGGCGGTGTTGCTGACGGCATCGATGCTGGCTGGGGCGATAAACCCGATCGTCCGAGTCACTGTAGTCGCACTGGCGATCGCCACAGGCGCAAAGGTGACAATCCCTGTGGTTGGGTTGTAGGTACCTCCGTCGGATGCCGTGACTCCGATTAACCCTGGAATGATGCTGTCAGTAATGGTGACGTTGCTGGCAGGACTAGGCCCATTGTTGACTGTCGTAATTGCATAGCTGACTGTGACACCGGCATTGGTAGCGGTGGGCCCAGTTTTGCTGGTAACAACGTCAGCGCTGGGATTGAGTGTAGTGGTAACAGACGAATTGGTAGGAGTGCCGTCTTTGTTAGTTGGTGAGCCGTTGTTGTTAGTGACGATCGGGTCGGAAGTCTCTGAGCTACTCCTAGCCGTGTTGCTGATGGCGCTAAGGGTGACTGGCGGAACGAAGCTGACTGTACGGGTCGTAGTAGCTGCATTTGCTAGTGTCGCCAGTGCTGGGAAGGTGACAATCCCTGTCGTTGGGTTGTAAATGCCCCCCTCGGATGCCGTGACTCCGATTAAACCGGGAATAATACTGTCAGTGATGGTGACGTTGATGGCTGGATCTGGCCCGTTGTTGGTTGTTACCAGGTTGTAGGTGACGGTTGACCCAACTGTACTGACGATCGGCCCACTTTTGCTAGTAACCAAGTCGGCGACGCGATCGGTAACAGTAGTCAGAACTTGACTTGCGGGCGTTGAACCGTCGTTGTTGGAGAGATCCGGGTCGAAAGTTGCAGAACTGCTGGAGGCAACGTTGGTTAATGTCCCGCCAGCCACTAAATTAGGCGGCAGAGCAACTGTTATCGAATAGGTGATGCTTTGACCAACGTTAAGAACCGGAATTGTCGGCCAGGTGACATTCCGCGTTGCGTTTAAGTAAGTGCCACCGTTCGAGGCTATGACAGTAGGAAGTGTTGGTATGGGCGGAATTAATTCTTGTGGTATTTGGTCTAGAACCACGACTTGTTGAGCGGGCGCAGTTCCCCTGTTGGTAGTCGTGATGGTGTAGGTAATGCTACCCCCAGGCTTGACGGATTGCGGCCCACTTTTGATCGTCACAACGTCGGCGAAGATAGTGGGAGGATTGACAGTTTCCACAACCAAGTTTTGCAGTTCATGAAAGTTGTTGGCGCTTCCTGTCGAACTGCCAAAACCAAATTTGAAACTAGGCGGTACTGGCGCCCCGTTGGTGGTTGCCAAGTTGGCAATGTCGATCAGAGTAGTTTCGTAGCTGCCGTTAAAATCCGTATCAAAGGCAACGGTGAGGCGATTGGGATTAGTCCGATCGTTAGATGGATTCAGTGTAACTTGAACGGATCTTTTCGATTCCGCGCGATTGGTCGTGAACGTGTTACTAAAGTTATAAGGCGGTGTGGTGAAATTAATACTGGTAGGAATGTTGTCCACGCCGAAGGGAGCAAAGGCTTGAGTTAAAAACGAGTAATTATCACCTTCCCTACCTCTAACTGTTACTGAATCCGGTCTCACCAAACGCGGAGTTGAGGAGCCGGGAATCGGGGCTGGATTGGGGCCCGATCGCCCTTCTGTCGGTGCTGAAAAATTGCCAAACTCGTCAAGTCCAATCCCTAAATAACCCCCCTCAATACCGGGTGTGGCCACGGTTCCATCTAGTCGTTGAGCATAGCCCAGAGAACCGCCATAACCCCCTGGCCTTTCTGGCGATGCAGTACCGTCAATGAAGAAGAAACCAATGCCGTCCCCTGGCTGGTTCCCTGTAGACTCACCCACGGGTTCATTAATGATCAGATTGGCACCGTAGGAATAGATATCAAACCTGACAACTAAACCGTCGGTTGAAGGAATGGGGTTGTTGTAGAGGACGAAAGCCTCTCGCCTGTTTGCTGATGCTGGAGTTAATTGCAGAACGCCATTCCCAGGAGTATCCCCACCTAAAGCCGGAATTAAACCTGAGACTGTTCCTCCAGTGATGCCTGGTATAGATTGCGAGCTAGCTGGAATGCCACTAAGCGGATCGTACAGCACCCCGTTGGTGCCTCGGTAAATCCAAGGCCCCTTGACTGTCGCGTTCTTGAAAGTTTCATTAACTAATGTGCCGAGGACGTAACTGTATGCCTCCCGCACTTCTGGTTCGATCGCGATGCTGGCTGTTATTTCCCCGATCGCAAATCCTAATTCCCAATCACCACCAAGTGCCGCACTCCCCGTCAAGTTGTCAGAAGCTGCAATATCTGCACCGGTAATTTCGTTCAGCCGTCGCACGAAAGCGGAGCCGCTTTCCCCCGCTGCAACGCTGCACCCACATAACAAGATATCTCCTCTCTCGCTGAGGGATTTTCCCCACTGCTGCAACAGATGGCTGTAGGTTTCTAAATTGTCGCTGCATAGTTCGATCGACCCCAGTTGCACCGCCGCTTCTCGGCCGTGAGAAACTATTTGAAGGCTTTCTAAATCGCTGCAATTAGCCAGAATTCTCGTAATTTGCTCGACTCCATCCCCTGTCGAGTCTAGTACAAATACCTTTGTACCGACCGTTGCTCCCCTTGCCAAGCTGTCGCTATTCTCTACTCTGGCATCGATGAACAGTACATTTTTTACAGTCTGCACGTCCACCGATCGCCAGGCGAGCAAAAACTCTATGTCCGACTGCCCAATTTCCAAGCCACCACCGGGTTTTGGGGACATAAAACACTCCTCTGCTTTTACTGTTTTTATTTCTTTTTGCTCAGAATAAGTTGCTGTAGTTCGGGAGTTATTGTTAGTAATGCTGGCATTGGCATCACCTGCTTTTTGGGTTATGGAAGTTGGTTGGTTACAGATGGTTTGCATAGAATTACCTGACGTATTGTATATAACCAAAGCACAGGGGATTTAAGCCCCCACCTTTAGATGGATTGTTTTTAGGCTGGGGGCTTAAATCCCCAGCCTAAAAACTTCACTGTCAACTGTCAACTGTCAACTGTCAACTGTTAAGTACCCACTTCAAGATGATTATTATCATTTCTTGAAAAGGTTGAATTGCAGAGTGAGAGGCTATGATACTTGAATCATACAAAATAGCAAAAAGCTGATTTTATCCAGCAAAAAGCTGTGCTATCTTGCCATTTGATAGCATTGGAAACATCACCTGCATGACCGCTGATGTTGGGAAGTTTAAATCCTAATAATCTATCTATCGAGTGATATTTTGTCTTCGGCTTTCTGTTAAGCGTAGATATCTTACATCCCGCAGTAGACAATAACAGGAGTTCTCAAAAATTTACTTTCTGGAGGTTTTTTGTAGATTGTCTAATGCACTTTATTTGCAGATAAACTTCACGTGTTATGGACGCATAAACCGAGTTTAATCGAGGAAAAAACTTTGTTACCAAAGCACAGGGGATTTAAGCCCCCACCTTTAGGTGGATTGTTTTTAGGCTGGGGCTTAAATCCCCTGCCTAAAAACTTCACTGTCAACTGTCAACTGTCAACTGTCAACTGTTACAGCTCTTGCTCCGACTACAAAACCCGGTTTATGAGAGTGAAGTGTGCGGAATGCGCGAGCCTTGTTCACATCGGGCAACCAGACATTAATTAGGGAGGCGATTGCTAGGGAGTGCTAGCTGTGACATAACTGAGCCAGTGCCTTTCGTCGTGTTATTTACTTGAAATATACATACCCTATATCGACGAGGCTTCTTAAAAATTCATGACTTGCAGTCTGGAGACAAAAATCCAGGTTTGATACTGCTCTCATCTGCGATCGCACTCAACAGATTAGTGTCGCTCTCTCAGCAACTACTCCAACTGTCAAATTAAAGTCTGCGAGCGGGTTTTTTGTTCAATGTCAATGAATAAGGACAATTGTTGGTACAGGATTTTTGATGATATTTTGGAAAAATCGACGCTTCTGAGAGAGCCAGTCTATTTGGACTACGCTCAGTACAGGAGTTATTGGCGATTTTTTTCGTTAGTTTCCTTAAATGCAGGAGTTACGCTGACTGAAACTAGAAATTTGACTTATTCCTAGGTTACTCACCATCAAACAAGATTTATGGTTTCAATCTGGTTTGTGATAGCAAGTCCTCAACTATAAAAATACCAATTGCAATCAGCCAGTTATAACAAGTATAACTCAGCAATAATGCTCGATTAGGTTTTAATAGCTGAGTTTTGGAGCAGCTTGTCCCGAACAAGATACAACAACAATCCTTACACGTAAGTACATATTAACTTATGGATTACTACATCAGCAAATATGCGCACACACAAACCCTAATACAAGCTATATCCTTTCACCACGAACGTCAAGAGTTCTGGCTTGGTAGTACCGACAATCTTCACAGGGCCCAGCAGGATTGACAGCGCAGCGAATATAATTCGAGCGGGCGTTATACTCGCAAGTGATGTCGCCGATCGGATAACCGAGGCCTGCTACGTAAGTACGATCACCGGTTTCTAGTTGAGTTCGCAGGGGTCTATTTGCTACCGCAAGCCTAGCCGCTGCAATTCGATCGCGGGCTTGACCGCTTTCCGAGCGCATCACCCACAAAGACAACAGCGACGGAGCTAAACCTATGAAAATAATCAGGAGAGCTATTAACACATTTTTAGAGTCCGCACGTGGGAATATTTGGTTTAATTTAGATGATCGGCAACAGAAATTTATCTCCCGGAAGACGGTTTTTAATCAGAAAAGTTCCTGGCACAATCTCAAACTATGCCGCCCGTGCGTTAAGCGTTTGCTGGCGGGTGCTGGCGCGAGAGCGGTTATGTGACCAAACTAGATAGGAGAAACCGGGTTTAGTTCAAAAACAACCAAGCCCGTAATAGGTTCGATCGTTCGGAATGCAAGTCCTGTTTAAATAAGAGGACTTGCATTCGGAACGATCGAACCGCTTAAACAAACTCGGTTGCTCTCAAAAACTCAAACGGTTAAACCTGAGCAACATCCGTCGCTAAATCCATCATCAAACCCGCATCCTCCACCTTCGCAACATCCAACAAAGTCTTCAAAACCGAATCAGGATTCAAACTAATCGAATCGATTCCTAACTCAACCAAGAAGCGAGCAAACTCAGGATAATCGCTGGGCGCTTGGCCGCAAATGCCGATCTTGCGATCGTACTTCTTGGCCGCTTTGATCGCAATTTCCACCATCCGCTTCACAGCTTCATTGCGTTCGTCAAAGATGTGGGCGACTAAAGCAGAATCCCGGTCTAATCCTAATGTTAGCTGAGTTAAGTCGTTAGAGCCGATCGAGAATCCGTCAAAAACCTGGGCAAATTCGTCAGCAAGTATGACATTACTCGGCAATTCACACATCACATAAACTTGCAAGCCATTTTCGCCCTTGACTAAACCGTGTTTTGCCATCTCGGCCAACACTTTACGCCCCTCATCCGGCGTGCGACAAAACGGCACCATCGGAATCACATTTGTCAAGCCCATTTCGTCACGAACACGCTTCAATGCCTTGCATTCCAAAGCGTAAGCTTCGCGGTAATTCGGGTCATAATAGCGAGAAGCGCCGCGCCACCCGATCATCGGGTTTTCTTCCTTGGGTTCAAACTGCCGACCTCCCAAAAGATTAGCATATTCGTTGCTCTTAAAATCGCTCATCCGCACGATGACCGGATTGGGATAAAATGCGGCAGCAATAGTGGCGATGCCGTGGGCTAATTTATCGGTAAAGAAATCGGGTTTGTGTTTGTAAAGTGCTGTGAGTTTGGCAATTTGACGCTTGACGGATTCGTCGGCCAATTCATCAAAGTGAATCAGTGCCATCGGGTGCGCTTTGATGTGGTTGGCGATGATGAATTCCAGGCGCGCTAACCCTACACCGTCGCAAGGAATCGCTGACAAACCAAAAGCTTCTTCTGGATTCCCGACATTCATTAAAATTTGAGTGCGAGTACGGGGCAAATTGTCGATCGCACTTTCTTGAATTTCAAACGGCACTAAACCGGAATAAACCTTGCCTTCCTCTCCTTCGGCACAAGAAATAGTGATTTCTTGATTGTTTTCCAAGACTTTTGTAGCATCGCCAGTACCGACAATTGCCGGAATTCCCATTTCCCGTGCAATGATTGCTGCGTGGCAAGTGCGGCCGCCGGAATTGGTGACAATCGCGCTCGCTTTTTTCATAATCGGTTCCCAATCCGGGTCAGTTTTATTGGTAACTAAAACCTCCCCTGCTTCAAATTCCGCGATTTCGCTAACGTCTAAAATTACGCGGGCTTTGCCTTGTCCAATCGCTTCACCAACGGCGCGTCCTTTTGCCAAAACTGCACTGGAACCCTGCAATTTGTAGTTGCGCAAAACTGTAGCAGATTTTTGGGATTGTACTGTTTCTGGTCGCGCTTGGACGATGAACAATTCGCCAGTATTACCGTCTTTTGCCCACTCAATATCCATCGGCGTGTATATTCCGCGCACTTGAGAGTAGTGTTCTTCTATTAATACAGCCCACTTTGCCAAGTGCAGAATTTCGTCATCGTTAATCGCAAATTTTTCCCGTTCTTTTGGCGTTACTGAGACATTTTTGGTGTATTTGGAACCGCCAACATCGTAGACCATTTTAATTTGTTTCGTGCCGAGGCGTTTGTCGATAATTGGGCGGAAATCTTGTTTTAATGTTGGTTTAAAAACCAGATATTCGTCGGGGTTTACTGCTCCTTGAACGATGTTTTCTCCTAATCCGTAGGAGGCGGTGATCAGGGCGGCATTTTTGAAACCGGTTTCGGTGTCGATGCTGAACATGACGCCGGAGGATGCTAAGTCCGATCGCACCATTTTCTGCACGCCGACAGATAAGGCGACTTCCAAGTGGTCGAAACCTCGCTGTTGGCGGTAGGAAATCGCCCGATCGGTGAATATGGAGGCGAAGCATTTGTGGCAGCATTCGAGCACGCCGGTGCAGCCGTGAACGTTGAGGTAGGTTTCTTGCTGTCCGGCGAAACTGGCGTCTGGTAAGTCTTCGGCGGTGGCGGAGGAACGCACTGCTACGTCGGTACTGTCGCCGTATCGATCGCACAATTTCTCGTAAGCCTGGGCGATCGCCGATTGCAATTCTCGCGGAAACGGTGTATCCAAAATCAGTGCCCGCGCTTGCTTGCCTTTTTGTCGCAAATTTTGCACATCTTCTACGTCTAAATCGGCAAAAATTTCGCGCAATTTAGCTTCTAAACCCGCCGACTCGATGAAGTCGCGGTAAGCGTGTGCTGTAGTTGCAAATCCGTTGGGGACGCTGACTCCTTTCGGTGTTAACTGTTGAATCATTTCGCCCAAAGAAGCATTTTTTCCGCCTACTAATGGGATGTCGCCAATCCCGACTTCATCAAACCACAATACTAAGGCTTTTTCTTTGGAAATTAACACTTGTTTTTCTGGAATTGCTAGTTTTTCGAGCATTGATTTTTTCCTCTAAACTTCAGCTCAGTTCGGTCAAAGGACGTTCATTCAGTTGACAGTTGACAGTTGACAGTTGATAGCGACCTCTACCTGGAAGGAAGAGGATTGGAGTAATGAATAGTCTGCTTTTAATTGCTCCTTACAAGGGAGAGGCTTTAAACCAATTTTTTTTGGTAAACAAAGAACGGTGATTGTTTTAATGTAGTTTTGTTGCGAGAATGATCAGATTTTTTGATTGCCTCTATTTCTATCTTATAACTTTTTTGCTAAATGGCAAGACTCTGAGGAATATTTATTTAGTTGCAAATAGTAAAGAAATGACAGTGGCGAGTTTATGTAAGCTATCATAAAAAAGACTGTGAAAATGTGAATATCTAAGATAGTTCCCACCGTTTTTTTGCCTTGGGCGGGCAGTTGTGCGGAGATAACGCTCGGATTGTGTTAGTAGTGCCAAGGGCAACCGGTTTCGATCGCGCGATCGGCAGCAGTAGGGGCGATCGCCAAAAAAACACGGCGTTGCTGATTCTGGGTATGATTCATAAATTATGCGATCGCTACAACCTTGGGTAGGGGCAATTCATGAATTGCCCCTACCCAAGGTTTCATACCTCAATCCAGCAACGCCAAAAAAACACAACACCAAGCAGCTTTGTTTCCTCCAAAAACCGAGCTGATAAAAACCGTAAAACTTTAATCTCTGATTGAGTTGACCTACTTAGACCAAAAACATAGTCGATGTACAACATTGTAGTTGTTCAACCAGAGACTCGTTGAATTTTAGCAGCGGTATTTTTTTGGCATTCAATTATTTATATGCTATAATAGCTGGTTCGACTACCTTATGACAAATAACAAGGTATATGATATCAGTTTTGAGCCCCACCGCAAAGCGAAACGGCTTTAAAGTTCTCCTGGTCGAAGACAATCAAGCCGAAGCCGATCTAATCGAAGAATTATTATTAGAAACAACTGTCAGCCGAGCCGAGTCTCAAAGACTGTCAGTAAGTTGTACGGATCGTCTCAGCAAAGCACAGCAACTTTTGGTCTGCGAACACTTTGATGTGATTTTACTAGACCTTTCGCTGCCCGACAGCCAAGACTTAAATACAATTCTCAAAATCCAAGAATACAGCCTAAATACTCCGATCGTCGTACTGACTGCCCGCAACGATGAAGAACTCGCCGTGCAGTCAATCCAAGCAGGAGCTCAGGATTATCTAGTCAAGCGAAATATCGATCGGGAAGTATTAATGCGATCGCTCCGTTACGCAGTTGAGCGGCAGCACAACCAAGAAGCTTTGCAAAAAAGCGAAGAAAAATATCGCTCGGTAGTCGAGAATTCTCTCGTCGGAATTGCGATTATTGCTCCTCCAATTTCTTCCTTAGAACCAGAAAAATGCCAGTGGTTGGAAGTTAACGATGCTTTGTGCGATTTGCTGGGATATGAGCGCCAAGAACTTTTGCTGGGAAATTGGGAAACTTGGGGTTTTCCTGAAGATTTGCCTGCCAGTTTAGAGCAGTTAAATAAAATTTTTGCCGGGGAAAGCGAAGGCTATGTTTTAGATAAAAGGTGGCGCAGAAAAGACGGAAAAATAGTTTATACTAGAGTTTCGCTGCGTTGTATTCGCGGTCGAGATGGCTCGATCGACCGGATGATTAAAATAATTTTGGACGTGAGCGATCGCTACCGCTACGAAGATGAATTAAAAGCATCAGAAGAGTTTTTGAATCACACGATTAATGCTACTCCTGACCCGATTTTTGTCAAAGATGAGCAGCACAGGTGGGTGGTATTAAATGACGCTTTTTGTGAGTTGATGGGAAAAGGGCGATCGGAACTAATAGGTAAGTCTGAATACGAGTTTCCCTTCCTAGTACAAGCCGATTTTTTATGGCAACAAGACGAAGAAGTATTCACAACTGGCATCCCTGTTGAAGCCGAAGAAGAATTTACAGACATCAGTGGTAAAAAACGCATCATATCGACTAAAAAAAGCGTTTTCAAAACAACTGACTGCAGTAAAATGTTAGTGGGAACAATTCGAGATGTCACCGAGTACAAATGCCAACAAGCAGCTTTGGAACAGAGCGAAGCAAGGTTTGATAAAATGGCAGCCAACGTGCCGGGAATGATTTATCAATTCTGCCGAGATTCTGATGGTAGAAAATATTTCATCTACGTTTCTTCTGGCAGCAAGAACCTTTACCAATTAGAACCAAAAGAAATAGAAAAACATATAGATGTCACTTATGCAACAATTCATCCAGATGATTTCACAGGCTTTGAACAGTCGATCGAACTTTCAGCAACGACTCTGCAACCTTGGCGGCACAAGTGGCGGCAAATTATCCACGGTAAGGTGAAGTGGCTGCAAGGCGCTGCAAAACCAGAAAAACAAGCCAACGGCGATATAGTTTGGGATGGTTTGGTGATGGATGTCACCGAATTAAAACAAACCCAGCAAGACCGGGATCGATTTTTTAATATCTCGCTGGATTTACTGTGCATTTCAGGTTTTGATGGCTATTTCAAACGCTTAAACCCCGCTTGGTCAAATGTATTAGGTTACAGCCGAGCCGAACTTCTGGCTAAACCTTTTCTAGAATTCTTGCATCCAGAAGACCGAGCAATAACTATAGCTGAATTAGAAGCACTTAAACATGGCAACCCGGTTATTAACTTAGAAAATCGCTATCTTTGCCAAGATGGTACTTATAAATGGCTGTCGTGGACGGCATCGCCGTTTGCCGAAGAAGGTTTGATTTATGCCGTTGCTCGCGACGTGACCTTGAGCAAGCAAGCAGAAGCAGAATTGCGCAAGAGTGAAGCCACCAACCGCGCTCTTTTAAACGCGATACCGGACATGATATTTCGTTGTCGCGCCGATGGGACTTTTGTAAACTTTAAGCCCGCAAAAGACCTCTACACGCTCGTACCGGAAAACATATTTATTGGCAAAAAAGCACAAGACATATTGCCGGCTGCTTTTGCTGAAAAAATCTTGTGCGGCAATCAACACGCGATCGACACCGGCGAGATGCAAGTTGTAGAATATCAACTGCAAATTAAGGATGCACTGTGCGATTTTGAAGCGAGAATTGTTTTCTGCACAGAAGACGAAATTATTGCGATTGTCCGCGACATCACCAATCGCAAACGTTTTGAGTCAAAACTCCACCGACAAGCAGCAGCAATGGCAGCGGCTTCCGAAGGCATCGGCATTTTCAATGCCAGCGGAGAGCTAATTTATGTCAACGCAGCTAAACTCAAAATATACGGTTACAATTCCGTCGAAGAACTGTTGGGCAAAAGTTGGAAAATATTTTATGAAGGTGCAGAACTAGAAAGGTTTGAGCGGGAAATTATGCCGGCTTTAGCGCGCCAAGGTTATTTCAGGACTGAGGCAGTAGGCTGCCGCCGTGACGGCTCTCAATTCCCTCAAGAAATCTCGCTGACAATCCTCCCCGACGGCGAAATAATTTGTATTGTTCGCGACATTGCTGCGAAAAAGAAAGCTGAAGCAGAGTTACAAGATAGCAAGCGGTTCGGTGCTAGAATTGCTGAGGCAAGTCCTAATATTTTGTATGTTTGTGACTTGATAGAACAAAAAAATCTCTATGCAAATGCTTCTATCTACCAGATTCTAGGCTATAAAGTAGAGGAGATTCTGGCGATCGGGCCGTGGATGCTGTCAAGTTTAATCCACGCGGAAGATGCTATCAAAATGCCTGATTATTTACAGCAAGTCGAAGCTGGCAGCGAAGGGGATATATTTGAAATTGAATACCGCGTCAGGCACAAGGATGGTTCTTGGCGCTGGATTGTCAGCCGAGATACTGTATTTGCTAAAACAGCAGAGGGTAAGTTAAAACAAATTCTCGGTACGGGAACTGATATTACTGAAAACAAGCAAGCAGAAGATGAAATTAAGCTGTTGCTGGCGGCAACTCAAGCAATTAGTCGGTCGGCGGATTTTCACAGCGCCCTCCCAGATATCCTGCGGTTGCTGTGTAATGCGATCGGCTGGAATTTTGCGGAAGCTTGGATACCGGCTGCTAATGCTACTGTTTTGGAACATAGTGAAACTTGGTATGCTAGCGATCGCGATTTAGATAGGTTTGGCCGCGAAAGCAAAAAAATTAGATTCGCGCCCGGAGTGGGAGTGCCGGGACGTATTTGGTCAACCCGAAAGGTAGAATGGATTGAAGATGTTTCTGTAGTCAATAATTCATTTTTTGCCCGATCGCAAATGGCGGCAATAGTCGGATTGAAAGCTTGTTTCGGTGTGCCAATTCACGCTAGCGGACAAGTGCTGGCAGTTTTGGTATTCTGCAAGCGCGATCGCTCGATTATGGAACCGCGTATAGTAGAATTGGTTAAGGCGGTAGCGACTCAGTTGGGTTCTCACATTCAGCGCAAACAAGCCGAAGAAGAATTGCGTAAAAGCGAAGAACGTTGGCAGTTAGTTCTCAAAGCCAATCAAGACGGAATTTGGGACTTGAATCTTCAAACAAATCAAGCTTTTCGATCCGCCCGCTGGCAAGAAATTATCGGTTACGCAGAGGGCGAAATCGACAGTTGCAACAGCGAATGGATCGATCGCATCCATCCAGACGATCGCTCACGAGTGCAAGCAGCGATCCAAGATTATCTCGATCGCCAAACCCCAAATTACGCCGCCGAATACCGCTTGCAGTGCAAAGACGGCAGCTACAAGTGGGTGCTAGCCCGCGCTCAAGCCGTGTGGGACGAAGCCGGAAACCCCCTGCGGATGGTGGGTTCGATGACGGATATCAGCGATCGCAAACAAGCAGAATTAGCTTTGCTGCAAGTCACTCAAGCCGTCGAAAGTACCAGCGACGCGATCGCGATCGCCGACTTGAAAGGGCGGTCTCTTTACCACAATCAAGCCTTCATTCAGAGTTACGGCTACAGCGTGGAAGAACTCAACGAACTCGGCGATCGCGCCGGCCTTTACGTCCGCCCTCAAAGTTACAAACAAATCTATAAAAACCTTCGCCAAGGTCGCTCTTGGTGTGGCGAAATTGCGCTGCAAACTAAGAGCGGCGAAGCTGTTACCGCCCTGGTGCGAGCCGACACTATTAAAGATAAAAAATGCCATTCTATCGGCTTAATTGCAGTGATTACCGACATCACAAAACGCAAAGAAGCCGAAGCACTTTTGCACCAGCAATTAAAGCGCGAACAGTTAGCCGTAGCCATGATGGAACGCATTCGCTCTTCTCTAAATTTAGAAGAAATTCTCACCAAAGCCGTCGAAGAAGTGCGACAGTTTTTGCAAGTAGATCGCACAGTTATTTACCAATTTAAGCCGGATTGGAGCGGGTTTATCACCGTCGAGTCGGTTGATCAAAGTTCCCGCTCAATTATTGGCATGGAAATTTACGATCCTTGTTTTGGGGAAGCCTACGTTACTCTTTACCAAGATGGCAGAATTAGAGCCACAGAAGATGTTTACAATGCTGGTATCGCCGACTGTTACTTGAATTTGTTGACTCAGCTCGAAGTGAGAGCGAGTCTGGTAGTGCCGATTTTGCAAGGCGAAAAATTGTGGGGGCTGTTAATTGCCCACCACTGCACGAGCCCGCATCCCTGGCAGAAATTGGAGGCAGAGTGTCTGAAACAATTGGGGGTGCAGTTGGCGATCGCCATTCAGCAATCGACCCTATTTGAACAAGCACAAACCGAAATTGCCGATCGCAAACAAGCAGAAGCCGCACTGCAATTAGCCGCATTAGCCGCCGAATCTGCCAACCGGGCTAAAAGCGAGTTTCTCGCCAACATGAGCCACGAATTGCGCACGCCCTTGAACGGGATTTTAGGATACATTCAACTGCTCAAAACGGATAAGAATTTAAATGCAGAACAGCAGGAAAGTCTTAATAGCATTCACCAGTGCGGCAACCACCTGCTGACGCTGATTAATGACGTTTTAGACATCGCGAAAATCGAAGCTAATAAAATGGAACTGTCACCGGGAAACGTGCATTTTCCCAGCTTTGTTAAAAGTATTGTTGATTTGTTCCAGATGCGATCGCATCAAAAAGGAATTGCCTTTAATTACGAGCAGGTGTCCGCGCTACCCGACTGGGTTTTAGCTGACGAAAAAAGGTTGCGCCAAGTTTTGATTAATTTGCTCAGCAATGCGGTTAAGTTTACTAACAGCGGCGGCGTGACATTCAAAGTCGGTTATGCAGAAAATTCAGCCGAAAATTATCCTCAAATCAACTGCGCAAATTCTAGTTTGACAGCCGAAGTTGCCACTCTAACGGTCAATTTGACAGCGAAGTTAGACGACGCACAGCAAGTGTCTGTCGCACCGCTCTTAACACAAGAAGCCCGCGCCGCCCAAACAGCCGAAAATATCAGCAATTGCGCTTCTATCGCTAAAATTCGCTTTCAAATCGAAGATACTGGCATTGGCATCAGCCAGGATAAATTAGAAGAAATATTTTTGCCTTTTCATCAAGTGGGCGATCGTAATAATTTCGTTGAAGGTACCGGACTAGGACTTTCCATCAGCCAAAAATTAGTCAAAATGATGGGCAGCCAAATTCGCGTCCAAAGTACCCCCGGCAAAGGCAGCATATTTTGGTTGGATATAGACTTGCCCGCAGTCGCCCAGTCTTCTCAACTCCCCTCCACGCCAGAAAAACGCCGGCTTGTCGGTTTTAGCGGCAGCCAGCGCAAAGTGCTGATCGTGGACGATAACGAAGTAAATCGCTCCATGCTGCACAGGATGCTTTCTCGTTTGGGTTTTGAAATTGCCCAAGCCACCGACGGCGAAGACTGCTTGCACAAAGCACAGGAATTTTTACCGGATCTCATTTTAATGGACTTGCTGATGCCCGTAATGGACGGTTGGGAAGCTACCAGGCGGCTGCGACAGTTGCCGAAATTAAAAGATGCGGTTATCCTTGCTTTGTCCGCTAGCGTTTACGAGACTACTAGGCAAGAGAGCATACTTGCAGGTTGCGATAATTTTCTCACCAAGCCGATTCAAACTAACGAGCTTTTAGAATTATTGCGCCTGCATTTGGGACTAGAATGGATTTACGAAGACGGAGCGGAAACCAAAAAGCGCAAAGCTAAAACTCCCAAATCATCATCTGAGGTTCCTACTGCCGACTCAATGATGGTGTCTCCTGGCTCAGAGTCAGTCTTGGCCTTGCTAAGATTGACGGCAATGGGCGATATTGAAGCTATTCTGGAGGAAACTGCTAAACTCGAACATTCTGATCCGACATTAGTGCCTTTCGTTCATCACCTGCGCCAACTTGCTAAAGGATTTCAGCTCAAGCAAATTCGAGATTTTTTGAAGCAACATTTGTCCTAAGATTGACTGTAGCTACGGGTTTCTAGAGCTACAAAAAATTCCTGGGATCGGATTTCAAGTCACAACCGACAACTCACAACTCAACAATTTGAATATTTCCCTTGAATATGAACGATAAAAATTCCGAAAGAAGCATCATACTAATTGTCGATGACAACCAAACCAATCTCGACGTACTTTTCGAGTTGTTGAGGAACTACGGGTTTAAAGTATTAGTGGCTCTAGACGGCGAAAGTGCGATCGAGCAAATTGAATATATCCATCCCGATTTAATACTTTTGGACATCATGATGCCAGGAATTGACGGTTTTGAAACTTGCCTGCGTTTGAAAGCAGACCCGTCAACGCGAGACATTCCCATCATCTTCATGAGCGCCCTCTCCGATACCCTTGACAAAGTAAAAGGCTTTCAGACAGGAGCTGTTGACTACATCACCAAGCCATTTCACCACGAAGAAGTGTTGAGCCGCATTGAAACTCACCTGACAATCCGCAACTTGCAAAAAAAACTCGAACAAAAAAACCTCGAACTTGCTCACCTCAATCATAACCTGGAAAGACTTGTCGAACAAAAAACCAAGCAATTGATCGACCAGGAAAAAACAGCCATCATCGGACGTTTGACGCAGGGCATGGTTCACAACCTCAAAAGTCCGCTGCAAGTGATCCAGACTAGCGTCGATTTGATTGAAACAAAAGCCACAAAAATTCAAGAAGACTCTCTGTTTAATTATACCAAGTATATTTTTCAAGCTGTCACAAAAATCAATCAGATTATGGATACTCTGATGATGAAAAGCAGAAAAGAGCAAAAGCAAGATTTGCAGCCCGTGAATATCAACGATTTAGTGCAGCGAGAAATTCAGCTATTGGAAGGAAATCTCTATTTCAAGAATAAAATTAGAAAAAAATATTTTTATGACGAACAAATCGAGAACATTCCCTTAATTTATTCCTATATTTCTCAAGTATTTTATAATCTAATTAATAATGCAATGGATGCTATGTGGAAAAAGAAAAACCGGGAATTAACTATCGTGACTCGGCAAGATGACTCGAATATCTACATGGATATTGCAGATACAGGATGCGGCATAGCGCCTGAAGATTTGTCAAAACTTTTTGACCCTTTTTACACCTCAAAGCCACCTAAAGGTGAGGAAAAAACCGAAGGCGAACCGACAGGCACAGGTCTCGGACTTTATACTTGCATTGAACTTTTAAAACCTTTTAACGGCGAGATTGCTATTAGCAGTAATGTCGGCAAAGGCAGCGTATTTACAGTTGTTCTACCGAAACATCCGAAAACTCAATCGACTCAACAGACTAAAATCTTCTCCGATTAAACAACCATAATGAATTTCATAATTAGGTTCGTAGTGAGGACTTTAGTCCTTCTTTATCTCAAACAAAGGAGTAAAGTCCGATGTTACGAACAAAAGCTAATTGTCCGTAATTTAACGGATACAATCTCCTGTTCTGTAAATTCACTGTAATTTCCCTAGGTTCGGAGTCAGGACTTTAGTCATTCTTTATCCGCGCTTTTTGGCCTTCCCCCTTGCTATTTCTCTGCCAAATGTTGTAAATTTAAAATAGAGTTGAGTTGCAATATCGGTAAGGTTATGATGAATTTAACCCACTACGGTTCAGATCGAGCCGATCCCCCCTAGCCCCCCTTAAAAAGGGGGGGACAAGAAGTTGCTCAAAGTCCCCCTTCTTAAGGGGGATTTAGGGGGATCTCCGGGAAAGAAACAGTGTTAACCCAAGCCTATTGGAATTTAGCCCAATAGGTTTCGGGCGAGGTGGACAACTTGTCGTCAACAACTCAATTCTACAAATAAATCTGAGAGGTCTGTAAGCATCCAGCACATCCTAAAGCCGGGGGTTCAAGTTTCCCAAAAATTAGTTAGGTAGCTGCATCCGCTGCTGCACTTCTTTATTTATTACTAAAAAATAGCAAAATGAAATATGTTTTTGAGTCAAGTTTAACGCCTGCTTGCTTGAAAGTTCTGTTAGTAGAAGACTGTGCAGAAGATGCAGCACTCATTCAAGAACTGCTGTCTGAGCACCAACTGGGACAATTAATTGAGACGACTAATGTAGTTTGTCTCCTAGAAGCTATAGAAATTTTAAGCTGCGAGATTTTTGATGTAATTCTATTAGACCTGACACTTCCTGATAGCCCAAGATTTAATACTTTTTTCGGGCTGCAAGATTGTGGAATAAATATTCCCATCGTTATTTTGACAGCCGCCGATGACGAAGAACTGGCCGTCGAGTTAATTGCCGCCGGCGCCCAAGATTATTTGGTGAAAAGACAAGTAGACAGCCGGCTGCTGGTGCGGACGCTCAAGTGCGCGATTGCCCGCCATAAAAGGCAAGCAGAATGGCAAAAAAGTCAAGAAAAATACTTGCAAGTTGTTGACAGTATCAAAGAGGTAGTTTTTGAAACAAATACTGCTGGAAATTGGACTTTTCTCAATCGGGCTTGGGCGAAAATTACTGGATTTACAGTTAATGAAAGCTTAGGAACTTCCTGTTTGAGTTACATTCATTCTGACGACCAATCCCAATATTTAAATTTTCGCAGAAGTCTGAGTGTAAATCAAGAAATATCCTGTTGTTATCAAATTCGATATCTGACTAAAAATAGTACAATTCGTTGGGTGGAAGTGCAGGAGTTTTTGATATTCGGTACAGAGGGCATACAAGGGACAACAGGAACTATTAACGATATTACGGAGAAAGTTTTAGCACTGTTAGAACAGGAAGCTAATAAAAAGTTTTTAAATTGTACAATTAATGCAGTTGCCGATCCAATTTTTCTCAAAAATGAGGAGCATCGCTGGATACTGTTAAATGATGCTTTTTGCAAGTTGATCGGTAAGCAGCGCGAGGAACTGCTAGGTATGTCGGATTATGAGTTTTTCCCCAAAGAAGAATCTGATTTTTTTTGGGAGAAAGACGAACAAGTATTTAAGACAGGGGAAGAAAACGATAGCGAGGAAATATTTACGGATGGCAGCGGTGCTCAGCACATTCTGTCTACTAAAAAAACGGTGTTTGAAAATACCGACGGCAGTAAAATACTCGTCGGAATAATTCGAGAGATCACTCAGGATAAACTGAAACAATTAGCACTGCAAGAAACCCAAGCTAGACTTCAGCAAATTGCTGCCAACTTGCCGGGAGTAATTTATCAATTTCGTCTCTCAAGCGACGGCACAATATCTTTTCCTTACATTTCTTCGGGCAGTCGCGATTTATATGAATTGGAACCGGAAGATATTCAGCAGAATCCCGAACTTGTCTTCGGTTGTACTCATCAAGATGACATCCAAAAAGTTCACGAATCTATTGCTATTTCTGCGGCAAATATGCAGCGATGGCAGCAGGAATGGCGCGCGATTATGCCGTCGGGAAAACTTAAGTGGATGCGAGGGGTTTCGAGACCGGAACGAGTTGATTGTCCGACGATCATAGGGCAGGAAGGGGATATTGTTTGGGAAGGCATGATACTGGATATTACTGATTTAAAACAGACTGAAGCAGCTTTGCGGGAGAGTGAAACAAGATTGCGATCGCTAATTGAGAATATTCCCGGGGCTATTTGCCGTAGTTTGTACGATGCTGATTGGACGATGGTGTTTGTGAGTGATGAAATTGAGGCAATTAGCGGCTATCCTGCTGCGGATTTTCTGCACAACAATCGCTTGAGTTTTGCTAGCATTATTCATAGGCTAGATCGCGAAAAGCTCGATCGACTCCGCAGAGCAGCGGTAGACTCCAAACACCCGTATCATGTAGAATACCGGATTGTGCGCGCTGACGGGGCGGTGCGGTGGGTGTCGGACAGAGGCAGGGCGACTTACGATCCAGAAGGGTTAGTTTTGTGGCTCGATGGAGCGATTTTTGATATTACCGATCGCAAACAAGCCGAACTGACTCTGTGCTTGGTAACTCAAGCTGTAGACGGCGCTAGCGATGCGATCGCGATCGCAGATTTAGACGGCTATTCAATTTATCACAATCAAGCATTTATTCAGCGTTACGGCTATACAGTTGAACAACTAAATAATGCGGGCGGCCCAGCAGTAATGTACGCCAAATCTCAAGAGTTGAGAAAGTTATTTAAGGTGCTGCGGAAAGGTTTATCCTGGAGCACTGAAATTGAACTCAAGGCTAAAAATGGCGAGATTATAGAAACTCAATTGCGAGCTGACTGCATTAAAGATAGCGCCAGTCAACCAATAGGAATGATGGCGATCATTGCCGACCTCACAGAACTAAAACGCGCAGAATCGGCATTGAAAATCAGTCAAGAGCGATTGCAGTTGGCAGTTTCTGGTAGCTCTTTGGGGCTGTGGGATTTGAATATAGCTACTGGCGAAACTTATTTCGATGCGCAGTGGAAATCAATGCTCGGTTACGCAGAAACAGAAATTGAAAATAACTTCCAAGCTTGGGAAAATTTGCTGCATCCTGAAGACCTATCGAAGGTAATGGCATCTTTAAATTCCTATTTTGAAGGTTGCACCGATGTCTATGAAATTGAATTCCGGATGCTCAATAAAGCGGGGAATTGGCAGTGGATTATGGGGATGGGCAAGGTAGTCGAGTACGACGAATGGGGTGCGCCGTTGCGGATGACAGGCACTCACAAAAATATCAACACCCGCGTGGCAGCAGAAGCCGAAAAAACACAGTTAATTGCATCTCTACAACAACTTGCCGACCAGTTACAAGAAGCACAAATAATTGCCCGGATGGGAAATTGGGAATTCGATATTGAATCAGGAATTATTAATTGGTCGGCGGAAGTGTTTCGAGTTTATGGTCGAGAATTTAATTGGCAGCCGACAATGGCAGAAATTTTAGAGCAAATTCATCCTGATGACAAAGAAAGTGTGACAGAAGTTGTGCAAAAGGCAGTGACTGAAGGGATAGCTTTCGACATGGATCACCGCATCTATTTTCCATCAGGAGAAATCAAGCACATTAATTGTAAAGGACAAGCTGTTAAAAATGAGTTTGGTCAGGTGGTGCGGGTGTTGGGCACAGAAATGGATATTACCGATCGCAAAAAAGCCGAAATTGGTTTGCAAGAAAGCGAAAAGCGATTTCGGGCTGTATTTGAACAAGCGGCGATCGGGATTGTCAAAGTATCGCCCGACGGTGGTTTTTTGAATGTCAATCAAGGCTTTTGCAATATTGTCGGATACTCAGAATTGGAACTAAAACTGCAAAATGTTTGGGGCATTTCACACCCGGAAGATGTAGAAGCAGATGTCGAGTCTAGCGAGCGACTGTTAGCTGGGGAAATTTTGAATTATTCAATTGAGAAACGCTTTATTCGTAAAGACTTTTCATTTGTTTGGGCTAATGTGACTGTATCTTTAGTGCGGGATGGGTTTGGGGAACCGAGTTACGGAATTGCTGTGGTTGAAGATATTAGCGATCGCAAACAAGCAGAGTCAGCCTTGCAAAAATCAGAAGCGCGAGAACGTCTAAAAGCGCTAGAGTTAGAAGTAGCTATTAACAAACTCAGAACTACTCAAGCTCAGCTAGTTCAAAATGAAAAAATGGTGAGTTTGGGTCAGTTAGTTGCTGGTGTGGCTCACGAAATTAATAACCCCGTCAGCTTTATTCATGGTAATCTCAGTCCGGCTCGCCGTTACAGTTTAGATTTGCTGGAATTGATTAAAGTTTACCAGGATTACTGTCCTAATCCTCCGGCCCAAGTTTTGCATAAAATTAATGCAATGGACTTGGATTATATTGCTGAGGATTTCCCGAAATTGTTTGCTTCTATGCAAGTAGGAACCGAGCGAATTGTCGAGATTGTCAAATCCTTGCGTAACTTTTCCCGTTTGGACGAGTCGGCTGGCAAGTCTGTGAACATTCACGAGGGAATTGACAGCACTTTGATGATTTTACAAAATCGATTGAAATCTCACAGTAGCTATCCGGGGATTCAGGTAGTTAAAGATTACCAACTATTGTCGCGAGTTGAATGTTTTCCGGGCGAGTTGAATCAGGTATTTATGAATATTTTGATTAATGCGATCGATGCTTTGGAAGAACGGGACAAGCAGTGTGCGATCGAGGAGTGCGATCGACATCCCAGTACGATCGCGATTCGGACTTATCCGGCTGCTGCGGGCTTCGTAGCGGTATCTATTACCGACAACGCCGGGGGGATACCAGAGTCGGTGCGATCGAGGCTGTTTGACCCGTTTTTTACGACTAAGCCCGTGGGCAAGGGCACCGGCTTGGGATTGTCGATTTCTCACTCGATTATAGTCGATCGGCACGGCGGCCGATTGAGCTGTATTTCGACACCGGGAGAGGGAGCGGAGTTTTTGATTGAAATTCCAGTGCGATCGAATTTAACTGGTACGAGTTCAAATGTGGGCGAATAAATTAGGAATTGGTAATGGGAAATTAGACGAGCAATTGCATTCATTGACTTTCCTCGGAATGAAATCATCTGCGTTAATCTGTGTTAATCTGCCTTTCATCTGCGGTCGATCTATCAATCAAAGTATGCAATTCAATCCAATTCAATTTTATTCTTCCTTCTTCCTTCTTCCTTCTTCCTTCTTCCTTCTTCCTTCTTCCTTCACATCAAAATCGGGGAAGATTCCGACTTAATACTGGCATAACAAATACGATTTTTACCTTCGTTTTTGGCTTGATAAAGGGCGCTGTCAGCACTGTGAATTAGCGTGTCTAGAGATACATCGGGAGCAGGAATTGCCGTCGCAATGCCGCAACTGAGGGTAACGTAGGGGCCGATCGGCGATCGCGCGTGGGGCAGTTTCAAGCTGGCGATGCGATCGCAGATTTTCCGGGCGACAACGTTTGCCCCTTCGGCGCTGGTATTGGGCAAAATTACGGCAAATTCTTCGCCGCCGTAACGGGCAGGCAAATCCCCAGCCCGGTTGGTAGAAGAGGCGATCGCCCCCGCAACTTGGCGCAAACAATCGTCGCCGCGGAGGTGGCCGTAAAAGTCGTTGTAAGGCTTAAAAAAGTCGATGTCAAACATAATTAAAGACAGTGGCAATACCTCTCTTGCCAATCTGCGCCACTCTAAGATAAAAACGCGATCGAACTGGCGACGGTTGGCAATGCCTGTCAGTCCGTCAGTAGTTGCCAGTTCCTGCAATTTTTGATTGGCTATTGCTAGCTGGCGATAAAGTTGAGATTGTTCGATCGCGATCGCCACTTGATTCGCCAAGTGCTGTAAAAAATCTATTTCCCACTGCTGCCATTCCCTGACACCGCTGCAATTATTATATGCTGTCAGCATTCCCCACAAATTATGGCGATTTTCGGCGATCGAATCCGGCGCTTGCGGTTTGCCAACAGTCGGCCCAGAGATATAACTTGCGGCCACATCTTGATTTTTTTCTGTTTCAAAAACAGTAGCTTCTAGTCTTTTTTTTGCCGTTTCCCAGTCGCCAGATTGCCAAATTGGCACGCTTAAAATTGCTGAAATTTCACAATCGGCCAGCAACTTTTGGCAACTATCAGCCAATCCAGTAGCGCTGACATCTGCTATTGCTTGTACCGACTGCGATTCGACTAAAAAAAAGCATGAAACCGCCAAAGCAGCAGTAATATTTTGGTTTTCAATATAACCGTCTGGCAAACCATCACCTGCGACGATCGCACCTTTTTGCTCTTCCCCGTCAAATTGAGATGCCCAATCCTGACAGCGATAAATTAGAACGCGGTCTGTTTTGAGAAATTGGCGTACTTCTGTGACGGTACTTTGCAGAATGCTTGTCGCGTCTATTGACGATCGAATATGCTCGATCATTTGTCCCAACAGCCGTTCTCGGATAGCCTGCTGCCGCAATTGTTCTTCGACTTGCTGGCGTTCGATCGCATAATGGATTGCCCGCACCAGCAGAGTTCTGTGAAATCTTCCCTTTACCAAACAATCTTGAGCGCCCGATCGCAATACCGACAGCGCCGTATTTTCATCGTTAATATCTGTCAGCACCAAAATTGGCACTGTGGGCGATCGGTACTTCAAAATGGCGATCGCCTCGCTTCCCCCCAAGCAGTCTGACACTGACAAATCTAATAATACCGCGTCAAACTTTTCTGCTACCAGACACGCCAGTGCTATCTCCAGAGACTTAACAGTTTGAAGGCAAAACAGAGACTCGCTGAATGACCCTAAAAGGTCTTCGATCAGCGTCGCATCTGCCAGATCGTCCTCAACCAACAAAATTTTTAGAGACTTGTTACGTGTTAGCACAACTATAGCTTTTTAGTTTTGAGAGCGATAAGTAGATCCGCACGAAAAAACAATTTTCCTTTTTCCTTTTTCCTTATTGCTTCTTCCTTCTACTATAAAGCTTACAGATACAGAGGCGGGAGTGCAACGATTTCAAACCAATACTGACATAAAGTCTTCATTACTTCAACCAATCCTTCAAAAGTGACTGGTTTAGATATAAAAGAATTAGCACCCAAGCGGTAGCAAAGTAAGATATCTCCGCTGCGGTGCGACGTTGTTAGGATCACAACCGGAATTTGTTGCAAGTCGGGGTCAGCTCTGATTAAAGTTAATGCTTCTCGCCCGTCAAGCCTCGGCATATTCAGATCCAAAAGAATCAGGTCTGGCTGATACCAATTGCTGTTACCAGCATATCGTCCGCGACGGTACAAATAGTCTAGCACTTCTTCTCCATTTTCCACGAATTCGCTCCTAATTGATACTCGAACTTCTCGCAGTGCTTCTTCCACCAAAAAGCGCGTATCCTCGTCATCATTGGCTATTAACATAGTAAATCTTTTCTGTTGATAATTCACGGTTTTGTCTTACTAACAACGGATTTTGTGAGGTGTCGGGACTTGAATCGGTGTTCGATCGCCTGGAAAACATTTGTTGCCATCATCCGGCAAATATGGCTAAAAATACTGAATTTATGTTGCAGCAATTTACAACTTTGCATAATTAGCAAATTTTTGCCGATCGCGCTTATTTCACTTTCCAGTCTGTGCGAGAAGCGGCAAACTGTCAATACATCACAAATCCTTGTGGACGAACTACTAGGGAAAGTGCTGCATTTCAAAGCAAGATGCTCTGGATACAGTTCAAACAAACTGACAAGTCGGGCGTGCACCGTTGATTTTTAAGTTGTTGTATAAGCAGGAATAGCGGTTCTCTCTTGAAGTCAGGTATGCCGAGAGCAATTACCAATTATCAATTACCTTTTTCCCAATGACCAAAAACCCAAGCGTACCTCCAGAAACCAGAGAAAGAATATAATACATTCATATTGATAGATTTTAATCTCGATGTCATCAGTGAATATGCTACACTTTTTAAGCATTTGTGTAAAGAAAAGATAAAGATATTTAAAGTTTAAGTAAAGGAGTGGTGACAATCAAGCAATTTGGTTCCCAGCCCCCGGATTCATCCGTGGAACAAGAAAAAATCTCCGAATCCTCATCGACATCCCCGGGATTTATCAGTGGGGTCGCTTTCTTCAATTCTTAAATCTTTAATCTAAAATCTAGAATCGATTGAATTCACTTAGGTACAGGAACAGAAAAATAAAAAGTCGAGCCTCGATCGGGTTCAGATTCTACCCAAAGGCGGCCACCGTGTCGATCGACAATTCTTTGACAAATCGCTAAACCGATACCCGTTCCCGAATACTCCTTTTGGGTATGCAAGCGCTGAAAAATCTGAAAAATTCGCTGATAGTGTTGTTGAGCAATCCCAATACCGTTATCCTGTACCGAAAATACCCAGTTATCCTCTTGACGCGAAACGCCGAAAATCACCAGCGGCGGCTCACTACTGCGGTACTTAATCGCATTACCAATTAAATTTTGAAACAGTTGCAGTAGTTGAAAACTATCACCTATTACCCTCGGCAAATCGCCCCTAGTTACAGAAGCTTGATTTTTGCGAATCGCCAACTGCAAATTAGCACGAGCGTCCTCAAAAACCAGATTGCAATCTATCAAATCAAAACTTTTTCGACTGCGACCCACCCGCGAATATTCCAGCAAATCATCAATCAAAGCCTGCATCCGCACGCAAGAATTAACAATATTGCCGATAAATTTATTCCCTTCGGAATCCAGTTGGTTATGACAGCGCCTTTCTAATAGTTGAGCATAGCCGGTAATCGTCCCCAAAGGCGCTTGCAAGTCGTGAGAAGCCACGTAAGCAAACTGTTCTAATTCGGAATTAGAACGAGTTAACTCTTCAGCATAGCGGGTTTGAGTTTCTAAACTTGCTTCCAGCAGTTCTTGTGCCAGTTTGCGATCGGTGATATTGCGAAATGTCACAGCCAAGCCGTCGTTTAATTTGACCGCCACAATATGCAGCCAAGCACTGATATCTCGATCGTCTTCATAAAAAAATTCTTGGTCTACAGTTTCTCCTGTTTCTACCACAGAAACGTACAAATCAAATAACCCACTCTTGCGAATTTGGGGATCTTCTGCCAACAAATATTTGCCAACTATCTCATTGAATGGTCGCTCCGAAATTTTTTCGGCAGCGCGGTTGACCAACAGCAACTGAAAATCCACAATATTTCCCTGATTGTTGCGGACGGCAGAATAAGCCGCCACACCGTCTAAGGAACTATTTAATATGCTAGCAAGCAGCGACTGCGACTGTTGCAGTTGAGCATTTTGCTCTTTTAGTTGCTGTTGCAGTTTTTGCAAGCAGACTTGCTTGTCGATGCGCGCCAAAACTTCTTCTACTTGAAATGGTTTGGCAATATAGTCCGCGCCGCCAACTTGAAAGGCTTGTAATTTATCATTGATATCATCTAATACGCTCAAAAAAATTACCGGAATTTGTTCAGTTTCTGGTGTTGATTTCAATCTTCGACAAACCTCATAACCGTTCATTTCCGGCATTCTAATGTCGAGCAAAATTAAATCCGGGCAATTGGCGATCGCAGCATTCAACGCCAGTTGACCGCAAATAGCTCGAAAAACTTGATACCCCTCGGCTGTTAGCAGCTCGGATAAAAACCGCAGATTGCTTGGTTGATCGTCAACCAGCAATATTTTAATTTCGCTATTATTCATTTATTTTAAACTCGATTTAGTTAAATCCATTATCCTGTCAAGTCGGTAATCGGCAAGCAAATCTTTTAAAGCCTCAGCTAAAGTTGGATGACTTTCACAAATGCGATCGACAATTTCAATCGCCAGCTCTTCATCAACATCATTAACTGCATCGTAGAGTTCCTGCACCCAATTTCTAGGCATCTGGGCCAGCAGCGGCCAGAAAAATGAATCTGGTTTTTCGCTCACAAAATAACCTCGTAAAGCCCCCGCTCCCTGTTGGGGCAATTCTTCATAAATATAGCGCACTCCCAAGTAGCAAGCCATCTTATCAAAGAGGATTTGTTCTTGAAAAGGTTTCCGCACAAAATCGTCGCAACCTGCGGCGATAATTTCG
>Ga0209591_10000752_pt1 | contig 41391 bp, 19 predicted proteins | sample MAT01_FD_187207 | JGI IMG/M metagenome (GOLD analysis project Ga0209591, IMG submission 187207) | Freshwater microbial communities from Lake Fryxell liftoff mats and glacier meltwater in Antarctica - MAT-01 (SPAdes) (version 2) | ecosystem: Environmental > Aquatic > Freshwater > Ice > Liftoff...
CGAGCTTGCCGTCGGTGCCGACCTCCTTGGCGACGCGTATCACTCGCTCGCGAACGAGCGCAGCTGATCGACCATCGTGTTGACGGAGGTGCTGATCCGCAGGAACTCGCCGCGCATCGGTTTGCCTTCGATTTCGAGGGCCATCTTCGAGTCGACCCGGTAAGCAGCGCTCCTTCGCGGTGGCGAAACCAGAAGATTTGGCTAACGCAGTTCGTTCGGGGTGGCGACGGGTGTCTCCTTCATAAGGGTCGCGCACAACCTTGGTCAATCATTCTGGTCGAACCACCGCAACGGGCCGGTCTTCGACGATCTACTGCGACTGTCGCACGCGCTCACGAATGCCAGCTCGGTGGCGCTTCTCCGCGCCATGGCCGCGCAATGGCGAGCACCGTGCGAGACGGCTCGATTTCGGACGCGACATACCCTACCTTCGGGCCATGCAGACCCGACTCGTACTGACCGTCATCGGACCTGATCGCCCCGGCCTCGTCGATGGCCTCTCGGCCGCCATCGCGGGCGTGCAGGGCTCCTGGCAGAAGAGCCGGATGGCACGTCTCTCGGGGCATTTCGCGGGCATCGTCGAGGTGGCCATCGAGCCGCAGCGGCGGGACGAGCTCGTGAAGGCACTGACGGCGCTGGCGGGCCTGTCGGTGGCGGTGACCGACTCGACCGGCCATACCGCGCCTGGGGCGCCGCGGATCGCGCGCCTCGCCTTCGTCGGGCAGGATCGTCCAGGCCTCGTGCAGGCGATATCGCGGGTGCTCGCGCGCGCCGGAGCCAACGTCGACGATCTCGAGACGCACACTTTTCCGTCGCCGATGTCGGGCGTACCGCTGTTCGAAGCCGAGGCGGAGGTGCACCTGCCCGCGGACCTCGGGATTGACGAGCTGCGAAGCGAGCTGGAAGCGGTGGCGCGCGATCTGATGGTGGACGTGCAGCTCGTCGAGGAGCGCTGAGCGAGGTCCGAAAGGGTCCGAAAGCGGACGCTACTTTTTACCGGCCCTATTGAACTGGTAGGTTCTGCGAGCATGGCAACCGACTTCTCGACCCGACCCAAACTTCCTGTCCTGAAACGCTTTGCGAACCTCGAGATCGACGGGGTCGAGAAGCCCGAGCGGCGCCCGCCAACCGCCGAGGTCGCGGGCCAGTCCGCGAACAAGCCCGCCGGACAGCCTTCGGCCGCTGTCGCTGGCAGGCTCTTTGCGAACGCCCCACGCCCAGCTGCGACGAGGCTGAACGAGTCGCGCGGCGCCGCACCGACCCTCGCGCGCTCGGCGGAGGCCAACGCGCGGGATCGCTTTGAAGCAGACGCGGATCTACGCGACTTCGAGACGCTCGCGGAGGACCTGAACGACAATGCCCGCGCCGCGCAAGACCTGCCCGCCCGGTCCGGGCCGCGGCCGCGCTTCACGATGCCGATGCCCGATGGGCCGGCGGCGCGGGCGCGGGCCGAACGCGCGGCGGAGATCTCGCGCCTGCGGCCGCCGGATCCGGTGCTGCCGCCGCCGCCGCCGATGCGACGGGCGCCGATCACGACCCAGCTCGGCGTCAACGCGCGCCTCTGGGAGGCGCCGCGGGCCTTGCCTTTGCGCCGTGAGCTCTACGACGAGCGCGACGAGATGGAGCTCGAGGGCAGGACCCCCGGCGTCGTCACGGTCGAGATGGATCTGCGCCGGGCACGCCCCCAGGGTCGCAATGCACGGCCAGCGCAGACGCTGACGCCCGTCGAGCTGACGCCGATGGCGGCGCGCCAGATCATGCTGATGGCGTGGGAGGCGGGTGTTCCAGGCAGCGCGCTCCGGATCCTGACGAGCAACGTCGGGGGCCTCGGACGTCCCGAAATCGACTTTGCGTTCGACGAGCACCTCGAGCCCGACGACCTCGTCTACGAGACCCAGGGCCTGACCATCGTCATCGACCCGCAGAGCCTGCGCTGGGTCGCCGGGCGCCGCATCAACTGGCACGACGTGCCGGGGTCCGAAGGCTTCCGCGTCGGCTGAAGTTGGTCTCCGAGCTTGCATCGGATGGCCGGGCTTGTTACTCCGCGCGCCGCCGCTCGCAGAGGTGACTCCATGATTCGTAGCACTTCCATCGCTTCCTTCTTGACCATGGCCCCCCTGGCCCTCATCGGCCCGATGTTGGCCGCCTGCGCGGACGACCCGGTCGCGAGCCAGGCGCCTGCCGACTACGCCGAGCTCGGCCTGGGTGGCGTCGAAGAGATGAAGAGCGACGGCAACTGGGGCGCCGCCACGACGTGCAAGCCGATCCCGAACCTGACGCCGCTGAAAGACCCGCTGATCGTCATCTCGCTCGACGGGCTGACGCTGCACCTGACCGACCGTCAGGGCACTTACGATAGGGTGTTCGCGATCGGCGCGGGTGCCATCGAGAACGGCAAGAGCTTGACGCCCGTGTCAACGGGCCTTCCGACCGGGCTCTATACGACGCGCACCGAGACCTCCAAGGGCGTCGACGGGCCGACCCCGGCGCAGCAGGTGTGGAGCTGGAACTACAGCTGCAGGATGTGGTGGAAGGACGACGCCACCGGCAAGCAGATCCCGGTCTTCGCCGGGTTGCCGTTCATCCGCCTCGAAGGCCCGCCGAGCCTCGCCTACGGGATCCACGGACCTATCGACAAGTTCACCCAGGCCAACGGCGGCACCCTCCGCCGCGGCTACGTGAGCCACGGCTGCATACGAATGGATGCGGCCGACGTGGTCGAGGTCTACGCGCTCATCCAGGGCCGGAAGACGCCGGTGCGCGTGCAGCAGGCGGTCGAGCGCAAGAACGAGAAGGCGGTCGATATCGCCGCCAAGTGGATCGGCCAGGAATGCGCGGCCGACGCGGACTGCAATTTCGCGGGCGGCTTCTGCCACGCCAATACCTACAGCGGTCGCAAGTTCTGTAGCGCGCGTTGCACGAGCACGTGCGCCGATAAGGCCGGCTACCCGGGCACCTTCTGCGTCGCCGACCCGGCCGACACCACCAAGGGCATGTGCGTCGCGAGGTCGGTGGCGGTCGACAATACCTGCCGTCGCTACGACCACTTCGTCACGAAGGTCGGCGTCAAGCGCTTCAACCAGACGACCGTCAAGGCGGACGTCTGCCTGCCGGGCAGTGAGGGCTGGATGGGCGACCGTTGCCTCGCGTCGACCGACTGCACGACCGGCGCCTGCGCCCCGGTCGACGATGGCCAGGTCGGCGTGTGCACCCAGGCGTGCACCCGCGCGTGCCCGGACAAGGCCAACTACGCGGGCACGTTCTGCGTCGAGGCCAGCGAGGAGAGCGGTCTCGCCGGCGGCATGTGCGTCGCTAGCTGCTTCTCGAACGACGACTGCGCCATCGGCACCACCTGCGAGGTCGAGGGCCGCAACGGGCAGCCGACGACGACGCGCAAGGTGTGCCTGCCCTACTGATTCGCGTGCGGGCGAGCCCTGGCGATCGCCCAGAGAGAGGTCGGGATGCTTCGTTGCATGGTCGCATTGGCGTTCCTCCTGGCCGCCTGCTCCGACCCCGAGGGCGGGACGGTGAAGGGCGAAGCGGGCCTCTGCGACAACGATCGCGATGACGACGGCGACGGCTTCACCGACTGCGCGGACCAGGACTGCTGGAGCGCCGGCAGCTGTGGGGACACGGCCGGCGGGGACGCGACCAGCGATGCGACCCGTGACGCGACGTCCGTGGGCGAGACGACCAGCGACGCGGTGGACGCGGATGGAACGACCACGGGCGAGACCGACGCGACGGTCGATACGCGGCCCGGCGACACCGGGACGAGCTGCGACCCGTGTGGCGAGAAGGGCAGCATCAAGGGCCGGGTGTGCGCGCCCAACGCGAACGTCTTCGTCAACGATGCGCGGGTATGGGTCGAGGGCAGCGGCTGCGATGGTGCGCCCTTCGCGATCGAGACGACCTCGGCGGCCGACGGGACCTATTACCTCCTCGACGTGCCGTGCGGCACGCACACGGTCAACATCGAGAAGGGCTCGTTCGCGACAAGCCATCCGGTGCCGGTCGTGAGTGGCGAGCTGCTCGACGTGACGGGCGCCGCCAACAAGCTGTGCTTTGGATCGAGTGCCGCCCGCATCGCGGTGATGGCCGGGACCTGGGACGACATGGGCGGGCTTCTCGAGCAGCTCGGGCTGCGCTACGACTTCTATAACGAGAACGGCGACGCCGGCTCCGACGGCAGCATCGTCGAGCTCTTGTCGGACCCGCAACGCCTCCAGGGCTACGATATCCTCTTCGCCAACTGTGGTGGCACGACCGGCTGGCTGCCGCAGGACGAGCCGCAGGTGATGCCCAACGTCAAAGACTTCGTGCTCCAGGGGGGCTCGCTCTACATGTCCGACTACGCGTGGGTGTTGGGCGAATGGAGCTTCCCCGACAAGGTCGAGTGGTACGACAACGACGACCCGAGCTCGATGGGCGACAGTGACAGCCCGCAGGTGATCCCCTCCGGCCTTCGGGTCAACGCGACCATCGCCGACGGCGCGCTGGCCGGCTATCTCGGCAAGAACACTATCGCCATCGAGTTCGACCAGGGCCCGCAGATTGCGCCCGTGTCGGTCGCCAACGGGGCCTTCGCGCATGTGGTCGGCGATATCAACGTGCCCCTCGAATTCTCGATCCCGAATGCACCGCTGACCTTGTCGTACGTGCCTGCCGACGGCGCAGGCCGCGTCATCTACACGAACTTCCATAACGATGCGCAGGCGACCGCCGACATGCTCACGATCCTGAATTACCTCGTCTTCACGCTCTAGACCGTGAAGAGGCGCAGGCGAAAGCGCTGGAAGTCGGCTTCCCGCTGGTCGTGCGGCCGAGCTATGTGCTCGGTGGGCGCGCGATGGAGATTGCCTATTCGGCCGAGGAGCTGGAGCGCTATCTCGACGATGCGTTCACGGCCAGCGAAGAGCAGCCGGTCCTGTTGGACCGCTACCTGCGAAATGCTATCGAGATCGACGTCGACGCGCTGTCGGACGGGACCGACGTGGTGATCGGCGGCGTGATGGAGCACATCGAGCAGGCCGGCATCCACTCGGGCGACTCGGCGTGCTCGCTGCCGCCCTACTCGCTGTCGCCCGAGCTGCAAGCGGAGCTGCGGCGGCAGACCGTCGTAATGGCGCGCGCGCTGAACGTCGTCGGCCTGATGAACGTGCAGTTCGCGGTGTGCGACGGGGTCGTCTACGTGCTCGAAGTCAATCCGCGCGCGTCGCGCACGGTGCCATTCGTCGCCAAGGCGAAGGGGGCGGCAACTGGCTAAATTGGCGGCGCGCATCATGGCCGGCAAGACGCTGGTCGAACTCGGCGTCAGCGACGAGCAATTGCCGACGATGGTGTCCGTCAAAGAGGCGGTCTTCCCGTTCCGAAAGTTCCCGGGCGTCGACGTGATGCTCGGGCCCGAGATGAAGTCGACGGGCGAGACGATGGGCAGCGGCGTGACGTTCCCAGAAGCCTACGCGAAGGCGTTGCTCGGGGCCGGCGTGCGATTGCCGCTGAGCGGTCGCGCGGTGCTGCGGGTCGACCCCGCGGACGCGGCGCAGTTGGTCCCGGTTGCGGCCGACCTGCGGGCGTTGGGCTTCGAGGTGGTCGCGGGACAGATCACCGCCCAGGCGCTCGAAGCGCAAGGCGCCGCGGTCGAGGTCGTCGACCCGCACGATCGCCTGGACGGTACGACATTGGTATTGGCCGCCGGCCGCGGCGCGATGTCACTACGAAAGGCCGCCTACGCCGCGCGCATCACGACCTATACGACCGTCGCCGGCATCAGTGCCGGTGTACAGGCGATTGCCCTCCTCAAGGCGGGCGCGTTGCCGCCGCGCAGCCTCGCCGAAGTCCAGGGCTGAGCGCCTCGTACGGCGGTGCACCCAGGTCACTTGTGTCGTGGTTTCCAGGTCGCGTCGCGGGCCCGCGCAATTGTCAGGCCCCCAGGCTCGCCCAGGGGTTGACTGCGCTCCCGGTCTTTGGGATCGATGTCACGATACACGTTCGAGTTCGGTCGGCGTGGGCCAGCATTCGTGAGGTCGGTGTGCGTGCGATGGGGTCCCTAATCATCGTCTTGTCGCCTGTCTTCGCGATCCCGGCCTGGGCCGGGTCCCAACGGCAGACGATCTGCCATGTCTCGAAAGGTGCCGGGGTGGGGCCGCTGGAGGTCGGAGACGCGGCCGTGCGGGCCCATCTCGGACACGGCGACTACCTGCCCCTGTCGTTCTACGCCGACGCCGACGGCGACGGGTTCGGCGACCCGGACGACGTGCTGCTCGCCTGCGCAGCGCCCGACGGCGCGGTCGACAACGCCGACGATTGCGATGACCAGGACGCCTCGGTGAGCCCCGAGGCCACCGACGCGTGCGGCGATGGCGTCGATGGCGACTGCTCTGGTGACGACGCGCTGTGCTTCGTCGAGACTGACGGCTGGCGTGTCACCTCGGGCCGCGTCCGGCCGGGCCCGACTGCCGGCACCATCATCGGCGACGCCACCTTCGAGCGGCTCTCGGGCGTCGCGACGCGCGGTGGCGGCGCTTGCCTCGTGGCCGACCTCTTCTCGAACGAGCCGGCGCTCGCCAACTACACCTGCGCGACGAGCAGCGACTGCGCGCACGTTCCGAGGCCAGCCGGCGGTTCCGTCTACTGCGCGTCCCCGGACGGCTCGGGCGAGCCGCGGCGCTGCTGGACGCGTCCGAGCGACAACTGCACGCGCTCGCCGTCCCGCTCGCCCGGCACGTTCTCTACCCGGGTCGTGACCGACAACGCCAGGCGCGGCCACGTGCCCGTCCGCTGGATGGTGCTCACCTGCATGGCGGACGCGGCGGATCCGGCCGGCTGCGCGAACACCCGGCACGTCTACACCCACGGGCCGACCTCGTTCTGGTCGGGCGAGTGACGGGGTTGTGCACCTCGCCGGAGAACACCGCGAGGTTCAAGGGTCCTGGAGCGTCTTGCCGATTGCGGCGAGCGCGCCGCGCGAATACGCGTGGAGCTTGCGCGCGGCGGAGGCGAGGTGCTTCGACACGAGCGACGGGCTGAGGCCGAGCTCGTAGGCGATGAGTTGGTTGCCATGGCCGAGCGTGAGCGCCTTGACCACCTGCAGCTCGCGCTCGCTCAGCGCGGCGACCGGCGTGATCGCGGCTGCGTTCGGGCGGGCGACGAAGTAGCGGCGGCCATCGCCATCCCTGTGTTCGAGCACAGTCCAGCGGCCCGCGGTGAGCGCCTGCCGCTCGTCCAGTGCCCGACCCTCCTCGGCGGTTCCTTGTGGGCGCGCCTCGAGGGTCCGCTCGATCGCGTGCGCGGCGCGCCCGATGGCCTCGAGGGCCCCGTTCGACGTGGCCTCGCCGGTCGCGTGCACGACGCGTCGCTGCTCGTCGATGATCGCTTCGCTGCTCTCCAGCATGTCGTCCCCAGGACGGCGCCGGCGAAGACGGTAGGCGGCGGCGACGTGCGTAGCGAGCTGGCCCATCTTGCGCGCGAACCCGCGGGGGACCGGACCGCGCGCCGACACCGGACGGTTGGCCGCGAAGACGCAACCGATTCCGGTCCCATCGAGGGCCACGACGTTCAGGGAGTCGGGGTAGCGCATGCCTCTCTGCGCCGCCGCTCGCGCCGTATCCGCGGGCGCCGGCGTGTGCTTCTCGAGGTGCGAGCGTAAGCTCGGGATGGCGCGCGCGAGGTCGTTCCAGACTTGGACCGAGTGGTTGCACGCACTGTGGGACATCATCGCGTGCAGGGTCCGAGAAGGCGCCTCTAGCAAGAACGACTGCCACCAGTCCTCATGCCAGCGCAGCTCCCACTCGGGCGTGACGCCCACCGCCACGGGCTCCGCGATGTGCATCGCGTCCGGGTCGCGGCCATCGAGGAGAAAGGCGTGAATCCCGCAGCCGACGTCGAGCGCCGGGCGCATCGCCTCGGCCACTCGCAAGAGCCAGGTGGCGTCATCGCCATCGAAGCGATAGGCGAGATCGAGCACGCGCAGGAGATCGAAGGAGGTCATGGAACCTCCAGCTCGCGGCGCTGGTGAGCGGCGCTGGATGTGACGGTCGATGGCACTGACACGCGGGGACCCCGACTGCTTTGACGCCGCCCTGTTAGAGTCTCTCGCTGAGAGCGTCAACAGAGGGACCCTATCATCCCGATCATCCCGATCATCTCCCTCGTCGGGGTCGACAGGGACCGTGGTCGCTGGCACAACACGAGCAGAGAGGAGCGTGGCCGTGACGTCCCGCCATACGACTTCGCGTTTCGACCTCATGGCCGCTCTCGAGGCGGTCTACGCGGTGGACTGCCCCGCCGGGGAGTGGCTCCGACGACTCGTCGAGGTCATCGCCCCGATGCTCGATCAGGGCGAGGGCGGCTGCGCCTACTTCGTCGACACGAGCCGCGTCGAGGCGCCGACCTTCTGGGGCTTCGTCGGACCACGAGAGATGGAGCCACTGTGGCTCGAATGGTTCCCGCGCCTCCCTGTCGAGGCGCAGGTCCAGGCGCACCGCACCGCCGCTTACGGCACGATGCAGAGCCTTGGCCCCGCGCTCTCGCCCGAGGCGGCGGTGCAGCTCCTGGCGCCAACGCCCTACCTCGACATGATGGGCGTCAACGGGGTCGACGCCGAAGGGCGCGGGGTGAGCCTGGCGTTCCCCGCGAGGCACATCGTTCGTATGCCCAGCGCGTCGCTCGGGCGCGAGCTGGCGGCGCTTTCCACCCACCTCGCGCGGGCCGCCGCGCTGGTCCTCCCGCGCGCAACCGACCTGGAGCCGCGCATCCGAGGCGCGGCCGTGCCCGGTTCGCCGACGCGGTCGGCCCTCGGCACGCTCGGGCTGGCGGCGCTACGCCAGCTGGCCGTGCGTTCGCTGAGCGAGTATGCGCCGTTGTCGGCGGCCGAGGTGCAGCGCGCCTGGCAGGACCTCGAGCTGCGTCGCCTGGTGCGCGTCGATGACTTCGAGGCCGGCGGCCGAAGCTTCACTATCGCCATCCACCCGCGCACCGAAACGAGCCGCAACGCCGAGCTGACCGAGCGCGAGCGCGAGGCCGCCGACTTGGCGGCCGCGGGACTGTCCAACAAGCTCATCGCCGACAGCATGGGAGTCGGACTCTCGACGGTGAGCACGCTCCTGTCGCGAGCCGCGGCGAAGCTCGGGGTCGGGTCGCGGGTCGCGCTCGTGCGCGCGCGCCGTCAGCTCGAGCCGCGACGCTCGTGAAGCAGCAGCGCCAGCTCCGAGCGTGAGTGCACGCCCAGGCGGCGGTAGGCCGACTCGAGGCGCTTTCGTACGGTGGGCTCGCTGATACCGAGCCGGCCGGCGATCGCCTTGTTGCCGAGCCCGGCCTCGACCAGGTCGGCCACGGCTCGTTCGCTGGCCGTGAGCGATAGTCCATGGGTCGCCGGGTCGTCGCCATGCACGAAGACGATGACCTCGACGCCGTCGAGACTGAACCTGCGGGCGCTTAGGTTGTCGTGGTTGCCGGGCATGGCTTTGAAGATCGGCATGCGCGTGAGCGCTGTCAATGCGCCGCAGCCCCGCTGGGGCGCGGTCGGCAAACGTCCCTGAGACGTCGCTGAACACCCGCCAAGCCCGCCTGGGAAGCGGCCGAGACGCGGTCGTCGGCAAACGTCACTCTTCTTGTCGGCAGTTATAGCTGCGAAGGTCCCCGTAGCCGAAGACTACATTTGCCGCCCTCGATAGCGGTCGTAGGGCGCCGCAGCGGAGCGCCCCTGCGATGAGCAGGGCTGGAGGATCGGATGCATCGCCACTGTCGGGTATCGTTTCATTTCGCGCTCCTCGCGACGCTGATCGCCGTGCTCGGCGCGTGGACGACTCCTGCCGCCGCCCAAGCGGTCGACCTTTATTACCTCGACGGTCTGGCGAGCCTGTCGCGCTCGTCGGGGACCGCGGGCCAGCCGGTCACGCTGACGGTGGACTCGACGGTCGGTGTCTATCCCGCCCTGAGCTGCTCGTGTTACGACTACCCGTCGGAGGTCTCCTACACGATCATCGATGACGCCTCCGGCGCGACCTTCGGGCTCGGCCTGACCTCGTGGCAGGGCTGTCGTGACTCCCTCTGCGACGGGTCGGATCTCAGCTACGTGCTCCTGCACGACATCAGCCTCGATCGGCCGGACTTCAGGACCTGGGCGAGCGCTCACCAGGGGGGGACGTGGAGCCTCTCCATGCAGCTGCACGTCACCGACGTCCCTTACGGCTGGCCCAACTCGATGACGATCGCAATGCCGGTGTTCACGCCGCTCGTGAGCCCCGTGGTGGCGGTCGAGATCGACACTTTCGAGTCCGATCTCGAGCGTGATGCGGGGCTTCCCGGACAGGTCGTCAACGCGCGGATTGCCGGCGTGCTGTATGGCTCGGACCTGCCCGGGAGCTGTGGCGCTGGCTCGCTGGCGAAGGTCCCGGTGGCCGCGTCGCTGATCGTCGAGGACGCCGGGGACTACGTCCTGAGCCCTGAGCTCGGGCGTGTGCTCGTCGACCCGTGCGACGACACCGGGTCTCCCAATGCCCCGAATCTGGGCTTCGTGCTCACGTTCGACGTGAACTCGCCGCTGACCCGCGAGTTCCTCATCGCCCATCGGGCGACCGCCTTCTGGGTGCAGCTCACGGTCGATCCCGACAACACCCTCGTCGAAGCCAACGAGTTCGATAACTACGACTACTGGTGGGCTCCGCGCGGCTTCGTACCGCTCGACGGCGGGCTCGACTTCGGACCGGCGACCACGACCATCGACGTGCTGAGCGGCGTGTATCACGATCTGGACGGCGACTTCTGCGGCGCGGGCCAGATCGCTATCTGGGGCAGCGCGTCGTGGGAGACGTCGGCCAGCACCGGGCTGGTCGATCCGGTGTTGCCGCTCGAGTTCGCCTGCACGACCAGCGCACGTCGCAGCTACGGCTGGCACCTCACGTTCGCGGGCAACTTCGGCGCCTCCGACATCGTCGTCGCCAACAACACGACGGGCAGCCTCGGCGGCCTTGCGGCCGAGGCGAGCTTCACGTTCAGCGCGCAGGGCGTCGACGGCAGCGGCTTCGTGACGTTGCCCGACGGCGTCACCGCCCACTATGAGCGGCCTTTGGTCATCTCTGGCGACTTCATCCCCGCCGCCAAGCCGGATCCGCGCGGCGTCAAGCGCCTGTACTTCTACGCGGACCCGGTGGCAGCTCCCTCGGAGCTCGTCGGCATCATCGGCAGCCGCGGCACCGGCAAGGTCGTGCGCTTCCTGCACGCGGGCGATCTGCCGTTCGCGTTCTTCATCGACGCCGCGCCCGACAACCACGGCTTCGAGTACTCGATGGCGGTTGACGCCGGCGGGGTCTACGCCACGCAGCTCGGCACGCACTACCTCAGGGCCTCCTGGCGCGCCTCGAACGATGTCCGCTTCGCAGAGAGCGCGGCCGACGTGAACGAGCCGCTGGTCATCGACCACCGCGGTCTGCGCACGAACGCCTTCTTCGCGGCCGCTACCTTCAAGTCGCACTATCCCAGGGCCGATGTCAGCGCGGTCGCGACCGAGGTGGCCATCGAGCGGAGCCGCATCGCGGCGGGCGCCGCCAGTGGCAACGTCCCTGTCGCGGGTCAGCTCCCGCGGGCGAGCTGGACCATCGCCCCGGCGACCGCGTGCGGTAGCTGCGGCAGCAAGGGTCTGACCCTCCCGGTCAGCGTCGAAGCCGTCGAAGCCGACCTCGCGACCCCGACCGGCGAGGGCATCGGCGGGGACGGCGCGATCGCGTTCCGCGCCAAGACGCCGGGCACGATGTTCTGGGGACCGATGACCGACCCGACCCCCAACTCGTTCTCGTTCGGCCTGCCGATCTTCCAGCGCTTCGCCGACGGCGACGAGGCGGCGACGTTCGTCGTACCCGGCTGGCGCCTCGAGGCGACCCAGGGCGCGACCACCGTGAGCGCCGCCGATGCGCTGCTCGGGAGCTGGCGTCCGGTCGTGAGCGGCGGCACGCTCGCGCCGTCGACCACCGCGACGCCCGGCAGCGGCACCGACGCCAGGGCCGGCACGGGCGCGTTCGCCGGGCTCACCGTCGGGCCCGAGGTGTATCGCGACGCACAGGGCCAGCCGGTCCAGGGCTCGGGCGCGCTCCTTGGCAGCAACAACATGACCATCGGGCTCGGCGGTACGAGCGCGCCGCAGTGGTCGACGCTCGCCTCGACCGACGGCACCAAATACGTCGCGAGGAACGGCGGTATCACCGGCGCGTTCAACTTCGGCGAGTCGCCGCCCGGCAACGTCTATGGCTACCCGATGGCCTTCACGCGCTTTGCGTTCCGGCAGCGCGCCAACGTCGTGGACACCTTCACCTGGATCGATGGCAACGTGTCGTTGCCGGGGCGGGCGGGCTTCGGCACCGGCTTCAAGAGCCTCGGGCTCACCTGCACCGGACAGCTCTCGGGGGGCACGGTGGTGCCGCCCGCGACCCCGCAGCAGCTCGCGGCCTGGGCGGCGCCGTTCGACCCGTACGGCATCGAGTTCCGGGCCAAGGCCAACGTCGGCGCGTGCGACAGCGGCTCGCGCGACCTGTGGGTCGCCGGCTCGGCCACCGTCAAGTCGCTGAGCCGGTCGCTCGACCTCGACGCGGCCTGGACGCCGCAAGGAGAGCCGGTGAACGCCACGCTCAAGGCCGGCGAAAACACGCTCGACAAGCCCGCCACCGACGGGCGCGGCTTCTCGGTGTCGCTCCAGACCGACGCCGTGCTCGGGCCGGCGACGGCGCCGTCCGGCAAGGCGATGCTCGGCTGGTTCGGGTTGCAGGCGAGCCTGCGGTTGCCGTTCTGGAACGCCATCCCGATCGATCTGCGCCTCGAGAACACCTGCCTTGGCGACAACGGCAGCGGCGCCTGTCCGCTGGCCGGCATCAAGGCCGCTCCGGCGCTGGTGCTCAATCAGGGACAAGCGCTGGCCAACCAGGACACCTCGCTCAACAGCGAGCTCGAGGCGACGGCGATCGCGAACGCCAAAGCCGGCTCCGGCGCGGCGCGGCTCATGCCCCTGTACAGCTGGGGCAACAGCGGCTTCGACCTCGAGCTGCCGGCCTTCTATAGCAAGCCCGCCGGCGCCGATCGTCCGGGTCCGCAGCTCACCGGCATCAAGTTCGAGAGAGAGTACCCGTTCGTGAAGGTCAACGCGGGCGTCGACTACGTCCGCCCCGAGAAGACCCGCGCGAGCTTCGGCGCGAGCGCCGACTTCGAGAAGATCAGCCTCACCGGCCCGCTGCACATCGACCTCAAGGACCCCAAGAGCGTCGCCAAGATCGACCTGCGCCTGTGCCAGCTCACCGGCAACTCGAACTGCACCGACACGCCGATCGCCGAGAACGCGAACCCAGACTTCAACAAGCACCCGGTCGGCTCGGTCGTGAAGGCGATGCAGGGTCCCGCGACGTACGTCCTGAAGAACGCCGGCCCCGGCTTCCAGAACCTTATCCGCGACGGTATCGCCAAGGCCTTCGAGGCGGTCAACGGACCGCAGCTCATCGACGAGCTGGCCACGAGCATCGCCCACGTACAGGCCCTGCCGGCGCGCGCGGTCGGCGAGGTGTTCGGGCTCATCGAGGCCGAGGCCAACAAGGCCATCGGTGCGCTCACGACCGCGGCGGGAACGGCCGCGGCGACCCTCTACCAAGAGCTGCCGGAAAGCCTCGACCAGGCCATCGCCGATGTGCAGGCCACTGCGCAAGGTGGCGCCGCCTGGTACACCTACCAGGCCAATGCGGCGTTGGCGCTGCGCGAGCTGCGGGCGCTGCTCGCGACCAGCGGCAACTTCGGAGGCGCTGTCTCGACAACGAACGACGCCGTCTCCAAGGTGAAGGTCGCGCTCGACACGGCCACGAGCACGCTCGTCAAGATCCGGCAGGACATGGACGGCGCCCTCACCACTGCGCTCGCCGCCTTGACCGCCGTAGACACTGTGCTCGGTCAGCTCACGAGCCTGACGACCTGCCCGGCCGGGAGCAACGAGCCTTCGGACAACGCGATGTGGCAGAAGTTCGCGGCGCTGCACGACCAGGTCAAGGGCCTGTTGAGCGCGATCAAGACCGGCGCCACGTCCGTCACCGGGTTCGCCAGCAGCATCGGTGGTCTGGTCGGCGTCGACACGAACCAGCTCACGCAGATGACCCACAAGGTGACGACGGTCGTGGGCGACCTCGAGACGCTCGCCAATACCGCCCGGCACAAGGTCGGCGGCGCGCTGTGCAAGCTGCCCTTCGCCTCGACGCTGGCGGAGGCCTCGGGGCTCATCACGAAGATCCGAAACGGTGCCAACGCGCTCAAGTCGACGCTCGACGGCCTGGTGAGCGCCGACGGGAAGAGCGGCCTCATCGTCACGACGCTCGCCAACATCAAGCCGCGCCTCGACCAGATCGCCAGCCTCGTCGCCTCGCTAGAGAAGGCGCGGGCGGACATCCTGGCGATGGTCGACCAGCTCCTCGCCGAGACCCCCTCGGTGCCTCAGCTCCCCGTCGGCAACCTGTCGGTCGCCGCCACGATCCGGAAGCTCCTCGACGACGCAGTCAGCTTCGCCAACCCAGGCCAGACACCGATCCGCTTCTGCACCCCCGGCACCGACAACATCTGCCAGGCGAACGAGACCTTCGTCGCCCCGCTCGGCGCGATGCTCTCGTCCGAGGTCGGCGCGGTCGTCGGCACGGTGGCCGGCGTCGTGCAAGGCAAGGTCAACGATCTCATGCAGCTCGTGCCCTTCCCGAGCGGCGACGACCTCAAGCGCATCGTCTACGACAAGATCCTCAACAACCCCCTCATCCCGCAGCTCGAGGCGCTCATCCAGGAGAACATCGCGCTCATCCTGAAGCCCCTCGATCAGCTCGGCGCCGATCTGCTCGACCACATCAATCGCTTCATCCAGGAGGCGCTCGAGAAGTTCGACGCGCTCGTCTCGAACCTCCTCAAGTCCGCGACCGCCGCCTTCAAGAACTTCCCGCTGAAGGGCGGCACGGTCGACGGCTACGCCGAGATCAACGACCGCGAGCTGCTGCGCCTGCACATCGGCGCCGAGTTCAAGATGAACGAGTCCAGCTCCGACTCCAGCAGCGCGAGCAATTCGAAGGACAACGACAAGTCCTCGGCCTTCTCCGCCGCGCTCGACGTGACCTCGTGGGCTGCCAACGGCAAGGGCAAGAACTGCGGCGTACCGGCCAGCAGCGACGTCCCGGGGCAGGGCATGCTCGACGCCAACATCACCGTGCGCAACGTGCCCATCACCATCGGCTCGGGCAAGCTCGGCATCCGCGAGCTGAGCCTCGGCATGACGCTGGGCAACCTCGATCCCAGCAAGAAGGGCATCGAGCTCCTGGGCATCAACGGCCGCATCTACACCAGCGGCTCACTCGAGTTCTCGAGCTTCAAGCTCTACGATATGGGACTCGAGATCGGCGTGGGCGCCATCGAGACCTACCTCGGCGCGCGCGCCGCGGCGACCTTCCAGGGCATCAACCTGCAGGCCGCCTTCTTGGCCGGCAAGACCTGCAACGACGAGGTCATCACGCGCCTCGACCCCGACGCGGCCAAGTTCATGGCGCTGCCCAACGGGGTCTTTGCCGGCATCTTCGTGCGCGGCAAGGTGTCGGTCCCGATCTGGAACGTCGGCTGCCTCCTGAGCGTCGGCGCGGGCGCGGACGTCGGCTTCTGGTACCTCGACTACGGCGGCAGCACGACCGTCGGCGGCATCCTCGGCGGCTCGGTCTACGGCAACCTCATGTGCATTGTGGCCGTACGCGGCGGGGTCAAGCTGATGGCGCAGGTCGCCGACGGTGACGTGAGCCTGCTCGGCGAGGCCTGGGGCGTCGGCGGCATCGGCTTCTGCGAGCCCGAGAGCTGGGTCGACATCCCCGCCTCGCGCGAGGACGACTGGTGCGGCACCGCCGATGTCTCGATGAAAGCCTCCTACTTGAAAGGCTCGTTCAAGGTCGACGGGGTCGACATGAGCGCGCTCCATTGATCGGCGGGAACCACCCATGAACGCATCACGCCTCATCATCACCGTCGCGTTCGCTCTCGGGCTCACCGTTCAGGCGGCGCGCGCCGAGGACGCCAAGCAGATCCCCTTCTCGGCGATCGTGGCCCCGCAGGGTTCGCTTTCATCCGAAGGCACGACCCCGCTCGTGGTCTACCTCTCCTGGGGCGTCGCCTCGGGCGAGCTGCCGGCCGGTCTCTCGAGCTTCCGCCTGTACCGCGACAACGTTTCGATCGGCGACTGGATCGCGACCGTCGACGCGACCGCGGCGCAGATCAACGGCTTCTACACGGCCGCCACGCAGGGACGGCGGAGGACCGAGCTGGCGCGCCACCTGTGCGAGTTCGAGGCCTACGCGACAGCGACGCCGGACAACATCCCCGTGTGCACCGGCGCGGCCCTGACGCCGTACGAGCAGACCCAGGGCATCACGACCCTGGGCAGTCGCCTGTTGGTCCACCTGCAGAACGTCCGCGCCGACCTCGCCTCGGGCAGGAAGGACCATCCGCAGAGCCACGTGTTGGTCGCGCCCATGACGCGCTTCGACCCCAACGTCGCGCGCTCCCGTCGCCTCGGGCACGTCGACCGGCCGCCGACCACCGCAGGGGCGACCATCGTCTACCGCCTTGAGGGCGTGCGCATCATCGGGACGCTCGAGACGGTCGTGCCGCTGGGCTCGGTCGAGGTCCCCAACCCGGCGACCACCGCGCCCGTGCTGGTGCCCGCCGCCGACGGCTTCCGTCAAGTCACCCCGGCCGAGCGCGGGGCGGCCTGCGACACGCCCTCATCCGGCCTGGTGCACGGCACCGTCGCGCTGACCTGGCGACACGGCGGCGCTGCCTCGCCCATCGCGAGCTACTACGCTGATCAGCTCATCGCGGGCTACGACCTGTATCGCTCGCAGACGCCGCTCGGCGATGCCCAGGTCGCCGCCGGCTGCAGCGCCGATCTGCGCACGCTGGCGGCGCTGAAGCCCTTCGACTATGGCACCGGCGAGGTCACCGTGCCCGGGCTCGTGCGCCTGAATCCGGCACCGATACTCATCGTGCCCGGCCCGACCGGCGATCCGACGCTGAACCTCGAGGAGCGCAAGGACCTCGCCGCGGCCGGCTTCGTGCCGGGTGACCGCGCCTGCTACCATGTCGTCCCGCGCGACATCACCGGCAACTACGGCAACACGCGCTCGCTGCTCGTGACCGTCACCGACGCGCTCGCGCCGCCGTCGCCCTGGGACGTCGAGGTGATCACCGAGAGCACCGGCGACCTCATCGCCTCCTCGGGCGCGATGCCGACCCTCACCAGCGTCGATCGCTTCGCCCTGCGCTGGACCCACGTCGACGTCTCGAGCTACCTCGCCGACCACGAGGATGGTCGCACGTTCTGCAACCTCGAAAGCGCCCTCGAGGAGCGACGCGTGCGCATCGCCGACGACCCCAACGCGTGCGCCAGCGAGTACCAGGAGGTGAGCCTCGACGTCGCCGGCTACCGCGTCTATCGCTTCGACTCGGTGCGCACCTCGGAGGGTTTCCGCGACACCGACGGCGATGGCTTCGCCGACAGCGACGAACGCAACACCGTGCCGCCGAGCGACCCCTGCGACGCGGCCAGCATGCCGGCCGTTGGCGCCTTGCGGAGCAACGGCATGCCCATCGAGCAGGCGGCCTGGCAACCGAGCTCCGCGCCTTCCGCGCCCGGGCTCGATGGTCGGCGCGTCGTGGTCTTTGACGACCCGGCACCGACCACCGCCAAGGGCAAGGTCTATTGGTATCGGGTCGTGCCGGTGAGCGGCAGCGGCGAGGCCGGCGAGCCGAGCCCGCCGATCCGCGCGTACTTCCCAAATGAGGTCATGCCACCCCCGCCCGAGCTCACCCTCGGCGAGCCGGTCTGTCAGAAGCACGCCTCGGCCACTGGCGACGATGGTTCGGTGCTCGCCTTGGACTTCACGTGCGAGGCGAAGTCGGCGCGCATCGTGTGCGTGGACGAGTCCGTGCGCGAGTGCCTCGCGGCCTGGGAGCAGGAGCCGACGCTCGAAGCGATGTACCCGCCGTGCCGCATGGTCTTCGAGGTCGAGCCCGCCCTGCGCGCGCTCTTCGAGGACGTCGCCAATGGGGTCCCGACGGAGGAGGAGCGCAGCGCCGCGGCAGGCATCCTGCTCGCGCGCATCGGGCGTAACACACTGTGGGAGGCGCCCTTTGGCGAGTGCCCGGTGGTCTGGGAGAAGACCCAGCGCCGCGCCACGGCGACCATCTCGCAGACCGACTGCGAGCGGGCTGTGCTGCCGCGCGCGGTGACCGCGGAGTGCCAGCTCGCGGTCCAGTTCGTCGGCAACGACAATCAGGTGATCGACGTGATCTGGGGTTCCGACAACGGCGACCCCGATCGCCAGGTGCCGATCGAGGGCAACCCCGACTTCGTCTCGTGGGAGCCGACCGAGCCAGGCGCACCGACCGCCGGCTGCTGGTTCACGGCGAGCCTGTGGGAGGACGCCGGGGCGTGCGAGCTCCGGCCCGTACAGGACGGCCAGATCGTCGAGGGCCAGATGGTGCTCAGCGCCAAGGTCGGCGTCGGCCAGTGCATCGACATCAACGAGGAGATCCAGCGCCCGGCCGAGGCGGGCGAGCGCGACGACGTCACCCCGGAGCTCGCCGGCAAGCCGCAGTTCGTGGGCGACCTCTTCCGCATCGGTAGCGCCTGCGACGACGACAACAACGGTCTCATCGACGTCGCCCTGCCTCCCCAGGCCAACGACGAGCAGCTGCGCTGCATCAAAGCGAGCGCCCACAGCGACAGCAACGTCGTCAGCTCGCTGTCGGCGGCGACCTGCGCGAAGTCGGTCAAGCCCGGCGCCAAGCCGCGCCCGCCGCGCCTCGACGACTTAGCGTTCGACAACTCAGGCAAGGCGTTCCTCACGTGGACGCGCCCCGCCGGCACCATCGCGGGCATCCTCATCGAGTGGTCGCGCGCGGGCGGCTCCGGTTACGGCACGACCTTCCTCGGCGGCAACGTCGCGCGCGCGTCCGTGACCGAGGAGATCAAGACCTTCCCGACCAGCACCGCGCCGGTGACGGGCGAGATCTGGTGCCTGCGCGCGCGCTCAGTCGCGGGCGCCAGCGGCAATGGCGGCGCCGCGATGTCGGACTGGACGAGCCAGCGTTGCGCGACGCTTGGCGGACCACCGCCGGCTCAGCCCGGGCTCATCGACTCGATCCCCTGGCCCGAGCCGCTCGTGCCGACCCCCGGCAAGCCGCTCGAAGCGAGCTATGCGCCGGCCGACGGTGCGTTCATCGTGAAGCTGGCGCACGCCGACGACGGGCTCTATCAGTCGACCTTCGGCGGCTTCCTCTCGTGCGCGAACCTGAACCAGGCCGACGACGAGAACTGCCCGGACAGCCAGACCTGTACGGTCGATGGCACGAGCATGTATTGCGAGTCGCCGGCCTGCTCGTGCGGGGGCGCGCCGTGTCTCGAGCCGCAGCGCTGTCTCGAGCCGGCGATGCTCGGCAAAGGCGGCCTGTGCGTGGCGGTTGGCATGCTCGCGCGCGAGGTCGGCAGCTTCGTCGCCTACCGTCAGGAGCGCCGCCCCGACCAGAGCATCGGGCCCTTCGTCCAGGTGAGCGCCCTGGTCGAGCAGCCGCTGTGCGTGCCGACCTGCATGCTCTGGAGCGGCGGCGGCTTCTTCGATCGTACCTGTCTCAGGCAGGGCTACGTGTTGGCCGACACCGACCTCGCGCTCGCCCGCCTCGACCAGAACGATCGCGGCGCCCGCGATCTCGTCTTCGTCGACCGCTTCCCATTCGTCGCCGACGCCAGCCACGCCTACCGCTACGAGCTCGTCTTCTTCGACGCGCTCGGCGAAATCACGGCCACCCGCCAGTCGGGCTGGACCTCACCGAGCCACCCATGAGGCCCGCGATGCACCCGATGCGCGCCCGCTCCTTCGTCCGCGCCCTCCTCGCGCTCGTGCTCCTGCCGCCGGCCCATGCCTTGGCCCAGGCCGCGCCCGACCCGATCTGGTCCGGCACGCAGCCAAACACCTGGCTCTACGCCGACCCGACCTCGCCGCCCGTGCCCGTGCGCATCGGTCCGGCGGGCACGCGCAGCGAGCGGGTCACCAACACGTCACCCGGGCTTTTCGAGCTCCTGCTTTCGCTTGGAGGCACGGTTCAGGTCGCTGGGGCGTCGCCATACGCGATCCTGGTCAACCAGGTTCGCGGCAGCTCGCCCACTCCCGCACAGGGACCTGCTCTGGTCGTGACCGGCTACGGTCAGGCCGCCTTCGCCGAGGTTGGGGGGGCGCTCGTCGGCCCGGGTGGCGTGCCTCCGACCCCGTATGTGAGATTCCGTCCCGGGAGCGGAAGCTACACCCGGTCGGCCGCGATCGTGTTCGACACAATGAGCCTCGAGCCCGTGACCGGTGTGAGCGTGCGCGTGCTGCACGACGGTGCCTGGGTCGATGACGTGCAGGCGCCGAGCGGTGCCTTGCGGCCGCTGCCGCAGGGGACGAGCGAGATCTACTGGAGCGTCGCGATCGGCGCAGCGATCTACACCGGGGTCGAGACCTACCTCGTGCACGTGCCGCTGGTCGTCGACAGCGACGGTGACCTGATCGTCGACAGCTTCCTCGATGAGGACGGCGACGGGGTCCCCGACGCGGTCGAGCTCGCGTACGGTGGGCACCCCGGAGAGGCGGATCTGGGCGCCGACCGCGACCGCGATGGGATGAGCGACTTCGACGAGTGGCTGCGCGGCTCCGATCCTGCGTGCGCGCCGCCGACCCCGAACGGGGCCGCCACGCCGTGCTTCCCGCTCGACAGCGACAACGACGGCTGGTCGGACTGGGACGAGACTGCGCGCGGCACGACCGTAGGCGACAAGGCCTGCCGTCCTAGCGCCGCCGGTCTCCTCGAGCCGGAGCTCATCATCGCCAGCCCGGTGCACGACGCGGGTCTGACGGCCGATGCCACGGTGGCCTCGGTCGGCGGCATCGACCTCGTCGGGCTCGACTGGTCGGCGCGCGATGTGCGCGGCGGCGCGGGATGCGAGCTCGGCTTCACGCCCGGACCGGCGGCCCCCGATGGCACGACCCGGCGCACGCTGGCGGGCATGGTGTTGCGCGTCGCGGCCGGCGCGCCGGCGCTGTTGCGCAGCACCGGACCAGCCTGGAACGCTGCCGACATCAAGATCGGACAAGCCGGCTGGGTCGGCCTCGCCTTCCTCACGGCCTCGAATTGGGCGACCCCCGATCGGATCGTCGCGCAGCTCTCCGCGCCGACCACCCCCTCGGCCGCCGACTTCAGAGCCGCTTATCAGGAGGCCTTCACGCAGCTGGTGGTCGGCGACTGGTACGGCCGCGTCAGCCCGCGCGCGGTCCTGCCCGCGACGTTGCTGGCCGATCTCGCGGCCTGGCACGCCGAGCTCGGCGACGGCCTGCGACCGGTGCTTGGGCTCACGACCGGGGCCGCGACGAGCGCCATGCACGAGGTGATGGATCGCGCCGACAACATCACGTCGCTGTTGGTCGCGCTCGATGCGTTCTTCGCGCCAGGCGCGCCGCTGGCCGGCGAGACCGCGCCGTTCACCACGCTGCTCGGCGCGACTACCAACGAGCCGGTCGACCAGCGCTTCAAGCCAAGCGCGCTCGGGCGCTACCTGGCGCGCCTCCATCTGGTCGCGGGCGTCGCGACCGTCTTCCAGCTCACGCCCTCGCAGCGCGCCTCGCTCTTCGATCCGAACGTCGACTTCGACGGCGACGGCCTGACCTCCAAGGCAGAGCTCGTCGAGCGCGGCAGCGGGCCAACCGTCGTCACCCCGACGACCGCGACCGACCCGACCCGCGCCGACAGCGACGGCGACCTCGCGCTCGACGGCGCCGACCCCTGCCCCAACGACGCGCTCGACGACTGCCTCGTGCGCCAGGCGGCCCAGCAGGACAGCGACGGCGACGGCGTGATCGACGCGCTCGACAACTGCCTCAACACTGCCAATGCCAGCCAGAGCGACGGCAACGGCGACGGCCTCGGCGACGCGTGCAGCGGCCTCGCCTACATCACGCAGCCGCGTGTGCACCCGGTCGTGCGCACGGGCAGCTGGCTCCACTTCGAGAGCCAGCTCGGCAAGCTCGGCTTCGAGAGCACCGGCCTCACCTACCGCTGGACCTTCGGCGGGCTCGCACCCGACCAGACGGCCGCCCAGCCAAGCGGCGTGTTCATCGCCCGCCCCGGCACGTACCGCGTCGAGCTGAAGGTCGGCGCCACCGGTCGCCCCGAGCAGGTGATCGACTTCCGCAACGTGACCGTCATCGGTCCGACCGTGGTGCTCGAGGTCGCAATCGAGGTCACGGGCGCGACGACCGAGGGCGTGCGCCTGACCTTCAACGGCTATGCGCAGAGCCCGGCGGGCACTATCACCGGGATCAGCTGGAGCATGGGCGACGGCACGACGCTCAACGGCACCACCGTTCGCCAGACCTACGCGCAGCAGGGGAGCCGGACCATCACCGCGACCGCGACGGACAACCGCGGGCTCACGGGCAGCGCGAGCGTGACGCTCGACATCGCCGACACCGTCCCGGTCGCGCGCTTTGACAGCCAGCTCGATCGGTTGTCACTGACGTTGACCGACACGTCGACCGCCTACGACACGATCGCGAGCCGCACGTGGAACCTCGGCGACGGCGGCCCGGTCCAGACGGCGCCGACGGTCAACTACACCTATGCGGCGGCGGGCCGCTACACCGTGGAGCTCACCGTGGTCGACGGCGACGGCAGCACGAAGACCGCCAAGCGCACGATCATCGCGGACGGCAAGAACGTGCAGCGGCTGTCGCTCGACATCGACGACAACTGGCAGGTCGTCGCCCTGCCGTACACGATGGTCGACCCGATCATCGTGCCCGGCGTCGTGAACCCGTCGCTAGCCGGCACGAGCGGCGTCGTGCGCGTGCGCAATGTAGGCCCCGAGACCTTCGAGGTACGCTTCGAAGCCTGGCCCCCGATGCCCCTCGTCGGGATGGCGCTGCGGGTCGACATCCTCGCGGTCGAGCGCGGCAGTCACCGCTTTGCCGACGGTTCGCGCTGGCAGGCCGACAGCGCGCCGCTCGTCGGCGACAATGGCTCCTTCACGCTCGAGTCGTTCGGCGCGCCGGTCAGCGCGGTCGCGCCGGCGCTGCTATTGACGAGCGTGCAGACGGCCAACGAAACGGCCCCGCTCGGCGCGCGCGTCCGGTCGTTCAGCGCCACCGGCTTCGAGGTCGCGCTCATGCAGCGCGAGGCCGACGCGGGTCTCATGCGCAGCGAGGAGGAGGTCGGATTTCTGGCGATCTGGGCGCCCGTCAAGAAGGGCAAAGCGATCATCAACGGTGCCAACGCGAGCTGGGTCTCAGCCTACTTCAAGCTCGGCACCGCGCGGAAGGCGTCCGGCAACTGCATCCTGGCGCTCGCCGAGGAGACGTCCTTCGACGCCGAGACCGCGCACGTCAACGAGAACGTGTGGCTCCTCCGCGTCCTCAATGGCTGCTGGGCCAGCGTCGTGTCAAACCTCGAGATCGATCCGGTCGTCATCGAACGGCGTTGAGCCGATGGTCGGAGAGAAGCCTAGTCTAGAGTTCGCCCGGATGCTCCGTATCCTCCTCGATGCTCGCGCGACCGGGAGGAGCGGCGCCCGACCAGGGCGGACCGGAGCGGTGGCTGACCGGCGGCGTCTTTACGCGCGCTTTACCGCGGAGCTCGCCCGCCGAACGTACCTTCAGGACTCATCACCCCGGAGGTCACGCCATGTTTACGTTGCTCGCTCTCGCTCTCTTTGGTCTCGTCGCTTCCACCGGTCCCGAGCGTGCCCCGGAGGTGCCGACGCTCGCGGTCGCCGCCATCGCCGGGGACCAGGATGCGGTGGCCAGCCTGCGTGCCCTCGGGCAGCCCGGACTGGACCAGCTCGTCAAGCTGCGGCGCGAGCTGTCGTCCGTGCCGCCGCTCTTCTTCGGGCCGCAGACGCCGGCCGTGAAGGCCTGGGAGGCGGCCTGGGAGGCGCTCCTCGACAACGTCGCCCGGCAGCGCTACGCGTCCGCTTCGGGCCTCTACTGGTATACCGACTTCGAGGCGGCCAAGGCCGAGGCCCGCCTCCAGAAGAAACCGATTTTGTCGCTGCGCTTGCTCGGCGCGCTCGACTCCGACTTCTCGTGCGCCAATAGCCGCTTCTTCCGGACGATTCTCTATCCGGACCCGGCGATCGCCCAGGCGCTGCACGACGGCTGGATCTTGCACTGGGAGTCGGTCCGTGAGGTGCCCAAAATCACTATCGACTTCGGCGACGGCCGGGTGCTGCGCCGCACCATCACCGGCAACAGCCTGCACTACGCGATGACCGCCGACGGCGAGGTGACCGAGATCATGCCCGGCATGGTCGGTCCCACGACCTTCCTGACCTGGCTCACGGCGGCCCGCGAGCTCACGCACGAGGTCGCAGCTCTGCCGCCCGCCACCCGCATTGCCCGCATCGCCGCCCACCTCGCCAACGACTATGACGTGCGCCTCACTGCCTGGCGGGCCGCCCTGCGCCAGGTCGGGATCCGCTCGCGGCGCGACTACGGGTCCCTCGTCGCGGCGACCGACGCGAAGGCTCTCGACCAGCTCGCCGCGTTGAAGGGCCCGGTCACCGTCTCGGCCGAGGCCACACGTCTGATCGGCGCCTTGATGCCCGGCTGGAGCGCGCGCAGTGCCGAACTCGCGATGCCGCTCGCCGTCACCAAGTCGCGCACCGAAGTAGGGCTCCTGCGACAGGTCAGCCCGGTCGAGGGCACGCTTGCAAAGGACGAGGTGCAGAACGAGCTCGTCCTGAAGACCCACATCGCGCAGCTGATGCTCGACAACCCGGAGCGCCTCTCCGGCGATCGCGTCGTGGAGCTGACCCAGGTCATCTACGCCGCCGCCTTCCTCACGCCACTCGACGACCCGTGGATGGGCCTGGCACCCGAGGATATCTTCACCGGTCTGCCGCCCGAGCTCGAGAAGACCGCGGCGCAGTAGGGGTTCAGGGCGCGACCCGCAAAGGGACGAACCACGGAGACACTGAGACCACGGAGGCAGGTCAGTTGGCAGCGCCCGAGAGCCATTCGCGAGCCTGAGATTCCGATGAACCGGTAGCCGCGCCAAGCCGCGCCAATGAAGCGCTCGCAGACGTCCTGAACCTCCGTGTCCTCCGTGTGTCCGTGGTTCAATCACCGGTCGAGCACACCCCGAAGTAGGCAACGCTTTGCGCGATGCGCCGAGCTTCGCTACGCTGTCGATCCTTTCGCCTTGTGGGGCCAAAGGATCGGAAACCGTCATGCAGGTTGCAGCCTCCTCACGCCGCTTGGCGACGTGTCGACCGGGGATCTATCTCGCGGCACTCGCGCTAGCAGCGCTCGCGAGCGCCTGCGGTGCCGACGCGGGCGGCACCAGCAAGCGCCAGGACATCAGTGACGACGCCCCTGCCGATGCGGGCGACGGCAGCTTCCAGGACACGGCCCTCGTCGACATCGACACCGGTGAGGTCCGCGACGCTGAAGATGGCGACGGCGGCCCGCCCTGCCCCGGCTGCTTCGGCTCGCCGTGTGACGACAACGCCGAATGCAACAGCGGCTGGTGCGTGCCCGGCCCGAGCGAGGCGGGTGGCAGCGTCTGCACGAAGACCTGCCAGGACGAATGCCCGAGCGGCTTCAGCTGCCGCCCGATCTCCACCTCCGGGGCCGATGTCGCCTTCATCTGCATCTACGACCACACCGTCTATTGCGCGCCTTGCGACGACGCCTCCGACTGCCTCGACCCGCTCGCACCCAACGATGGCGCGCGCTGCATCGCCGCTGGCGACGGGCTCGGCGCGTTCTGCGCGACCCCCTGCCGGAGCGACGCCGAATGCCCCATCGGCAGCGCCTGCGACGTCGTTGCCGATGGCGCCAGCGAATCGAGCGTCTGCCGGCCGGCCCCCATCGAAGGTGAGCCAACCCCGCTCTGCGAGTGCTCGTTTTGGGCCAGCGAACGCCGCGCCTCGACCGCGTGCACGACCCGCAACGCGCGCGGCACCTGCGCTGGCCGGCGGGCTTGTGGCGACGACGACGATATGCTCGGCGCCTGCGACGCCCCAGCAGCCATCGCCGAGCTGTGCAACGGCGCCGACGACGACTGCGACGGCGCGACCGACGAGGACTTTCCCCAGCTCGGCCAGGCCTGCGATAGCGATAGCGATCCCGATGACTGCGAGCTCGGCACGCTCGCCTGCGGCCCCGACGGCACCGTTACCTGCCAGGGCGATCGCGCCGCCGGCACCACCGAGGTCTGCAACGGGCGCGACGACGACTGCGACGGCGAGACCGACGAAGACCCGCCCGACGACGGCGAGCCGTGCGACGGCGACGACAGCGACGATTGCCTCGACGACATCGTGCGCTGTAGCGGCAGCGTCAACATCTGTGTCGACGCCGGCGTGCCGGTGGTCGAAGCCTGCAACGGCGTCGACGACGACTGCGACGGGCTCACCGACCGCGACGACGGCGACCTCACCGGCCCGCGCTGCGAAGGCGCCAAAGGCGTGTGCGCGGCCGTCACGACGCCGGCCCGCCTGTGCGACCGCGGGGCCTGGGCTGGGTGCGACGCCGAGGCCTTCGCCGCGAGCCCCGACTACGAGGCCGGCCGCGAGCTGAGCTGCGACGGGCGCGACAACGACTGCGACGGGCAGAGCGACGAGGACTTCGTGCTCGTGCAGCTCGATGACCGGCGCGTCACCGGTGTCGGCGTGGCCTGCGGCGCGGGCGAATGCGCGGGCGGCACGACCGGTTGCAACGCGAGCGGCGACGGCCTTGTGTGCGACGGCGAAACGCTGACCGTGCCCGAGCGCTGCAACGGCAAGGACGACGACTGCGACGGGCTGACCGACGCCGCCGACCCGACGCTCGCAATCGTCGAGTGCGAGCTCCAGTTGGGCGTCTGCGCCGGCGCCTCGAAGCCGACCGCGATCTGCGATCAGGATGGCTTCTCGGACTGCACGGCCGGCATCTACACGGGGCACGCCGCGTCCTATCAGGACGAGTCCGAGCTGAGCTGCGACGGGCTCGACAACGACTGCGACGCGGGCACCGACGAGGACTTCGTGACGTCCCTCCCGAACGGCACGACAGTCGTCGGCGTCGGCAAGCCTTGCGGCGTCGGCGTGTGCGCGGGCGGCTTCACCGTCTGCAATGCCGACAAGAGCGGCGCGCACTGTTCGTCCGCCGTGAACGCTCGCGCCGAGGTGTGCAACGGGCTCGACGACGACTGCGACGGGCTCACCGACGCGGCCGATCCCGACCTCGCCCGCCCCGCCTGCGAGAAACAAGCGGGCCTCTGCGCGGGTACCCAGAAGCCCATGAGCCTATGTATGGCCGGCAGTTGGAAGCCGTGCGGCACGCCCGAGTACGACGCCCACGACGCCGCCTACGAGCCGACCGCCGAGAGCAGGTGCGACGGCCGCGACGACGACTGCGACGGTCAGGTCGACGACGACTTCGACCTCACCGGTCCCGACGGCGCGCGCGTTCGTGGCGTCGGCAGCGCCTGCGGCACCGGGGGTTGCGCCGGCGGCACAGCGCGTTGCACGGACGACGACCGCGGCATCGAGTGCTCGAGCAGCGGCAGCGCGCTGCCCGAGGTGTGCGACGGCAGCGACAACGACTGCGACGGCAAGACCGACGCGGCCGACGACGGGCTCGACAGGGTCGTGTGCAGTAGCCAGCTCGGCCTCTGCCAAGGCGCCTTGACACTGCCCGAGCGCTGCGTCGCCGGCAGTTGGCAGGCCTGCATCAGCGCCGACTACGACGTGCACGCGCCGGCCTATGAAGCCACGGCCGAGGCGGCCTGCGACGGTGTCGACGAGGACTGCAATGGGCTGACCGACGAGGACTTCACGCTCACGCTCGCCGATGGCATGGCGGTCGTCGGCACCGGCAAGTCGTGTGGCAGCGGCGAGTGCGCGGGGGGCACGACCGCCTGCGCCGCGGGCGGCGGCATGGTCTGCGCAACGGGCGGGAATGCCGCGGCCGAGGTGTGTGACGGGGTCGACAATGACTGCGACGGCAAGACCGATGCGGCCGATCCCGACCTCGTCAGGATCTTGTGTCAGGAGCAGCGCGGGATCTGCGACGGCGCCTTGCGCCCCATCGACAAGTGCGTGGCCGGCGGCTGGCTCCCCTGCGGCGGCGCCGACTACGAGGCGCGCGACGCCAGGTACGAGGCCAACCGCGAGTCGCTCTGCGATGGCCTGGACAACGACTGCGACGGCAATAAAGACGAGGACTTCGCGATGATCGATCGCGGCGGCAGCACGATCTCCGGCGCCGGCAAGTCGTGTGGCACAGGCCGCTGCGCGGGCGGGGTCACGGTCTGCAACGGCAGCGGCGACACCATCGTGTGCCCGGGGGACGCGAACAACGGGACCGAGGTCTGCAACTTCATGGACGACGACTGCGACGGGCTCGCGGACGCGGCCGACCCGGACCTCGTGCTCGCCCCCTGCGAAGAGACGCGCGGCGTCTGCGCGGGCGCCACCCACCGGCCTGAGGCCTGCAGCGGCGCCCAGTGGAGCGCGTGTCAGGCGAGCGACTACACGCGCCACGATGCGCGCTTCGAGGCCGCCAGCGAGACGCGCTGCGACAGCCTCGACAACGACTGCGATGGCAATAGAGACGAAGACATCAGCGACACGTTCGGCGACGGCAGCATCGTCACGGGCGTCGGCGCGAGCTGCGGCACGGGCGCCTGCGAGGGCGGCACGACCGCGTGCAACGGCAGCGGCGACGGGCTCGTGTGCAGCGGCGAGGCGGCGATCGCTATCGAAGAATGCAACGGGATCGACGACGACTGCGACGGCAAGACGGACGCTGCCGACCTCTCGCTGGAGCCGATCCTGTGCCAGAACCAGAACGGCGCCTGCGTCGGCGCCGCGCGCCCGGCGAGCCTGTGCAGCGGCGGCCAGTGGAGCGCCTGCGGCATCGACATCTACGCCGCCAACGACGATCGTTTCGAGGTCGCAAACGAGGTGAGCTGCGATGGCGTCGACAACGACTGCGACAGCCGCAGCGACGAGGACTTCGGCCTGACCCTGGCCGACGGCAATACCGTGCGCGGCGTCGGCACGAGCTGCGGCACGGGCGTCTGCGCGGGCGGCAGCCTTGTCTGCAACGCGCAGGGAAGCGGCGTCACGTGCCCGAGTGAGGCTCGCGCCAGCGCCGAAGTCTGCAACGGCGACGACGACGATTGTGACGGCAGGGTCGACGCCGCCGACACCGATCTGGTGATCGTGCCGTGCGAACGCACGACCGGCGCCTGCGTCGGCGCTGACAAGCCCGCGAGCCTCTGCCGTAACGGCGACTGGACCGCGTGCACGACCGCCGACTACAGCGCGCACTCGGCGCTCTATGACCCGGGCAGCGAGCTGCGCTGCGATGGCTTCGACGGCGACTGCGACGGCGGTACCGACGAGGACTTCGGGCTGACCTTGCTCGACGGGCGCCAGGTCAGTGGCCTCGCCGTGAGCTGCGGCACGGGCGAATGCGCGGGCGGCGCGACCCGCTGCAACGGACCCGGCAATGCCATCGAGTGCTCGAGCGAAGGCGCTGCGACGGCTGAGATCTGCAACGGCGACGACGACGACTGCGATGGCAAGGTCGACGGCGCCGACCCGAGCCTCCTACGCGAAGCGTGCGCCAATCAGATGGGCCTCTGCGTCGGCGCCCAGAAGTTGCCCGAGCGCTGCGTCGGCGGCACCTGGCAGGCCTGCGGCACGGCCGACTACAAGGCCAACACCGCCGCCTACAACGCGGGCAGCGAGCTCGCGTGCGACGCCCGCGACGAGGACTGCGATGGCCAGAGCGACGAGGACTTCGCCTGGAGCGACCCGGCCGGGGCCACCTTCCACATCGGCGAGGACTGCGGCAAAGGCCTGTGTGTGGGCGGCCGGGTCGTCTGCTCGGGCGGCGCCGCGGTCAGCTGCTCGACCGCCAACAAGGCGGTCACCGAGCTGTGCGATAACCTCGACCAGGACTGCGACGGGGTGCCCGACGACGGCTGCGACGACGACGGCGACGACTACTGCGACGTGGCGATGGGCACGTCTGGGCTGCCTGAAGTGTGCCCACGCGGCGGCGGCGACTGCGACGACCTGGCCGCGACGCGCTACCCGATGGCACCCGAGCTGTGCAACAACATCGACGAGGACTGCGACCTGTCGGTCGACGAGGCCTATAGCGATTGCCTGAAAGGCAGCTGCGATGTGAGCGGCGCGGGCTACGCTGCGATCGCGGTCGACCTGTGCACGGCCGGCCGCTGCGTGAGGCCGGCCGCAGTGTCATGCGGCCTTTATGCGTGCAACGGCGGCGGCGTGGCGGGCGATGTCTGCGGCACGAGCTGCGCCAACGATGACCACTGCGTCGCGGCCGCGCATTGCGACCAGACCGACGGCAAGTGCAAACCCGATGTGGCCGACGGCACAGGCTGCGCGGAAGACTCCGACTGCGTTGGCGGGCACTGCCAGAATAATTTCTGTTGCGCCTCGGGCGACTGTTGCAACAGCGCGACCGATTGCCCGCTCGCGAGTTGGACGACCGCGCCGGGCTGCGGCACGAGCACGACCTGCCAGGGCACGCGCCAGGACCGCGAGTGCAGCGCCGCCAAGATGTGCAAGAAGAGCGCGCCCATCGCCGACGACCGCGCGTGCACCAGCGGTACCCAGGCGATCACCTGCCCCGCCGGCTACCCGCCGCGCTTTTGTGACGGTGGCGCCGACCAGTCCGCGCCGAGCTGTCCGGCCACTTGCAACAGCGACGCGCAATGCAGCGCCGGCTACCATTGTGATGGCACCTGCGTTCCCAACCTGCCCGACGGCGGGAGCTGCGACGAGGCCAGCGACTGCGCCGGTGGCCGCTGCCAGAACCTCTACTGCTGCGCAAGCGGCGACTGCTGCGCGACCGCCGCCGACTGCGCCGACGCGACCTGGAGCGAGGCCGCGACCTGCGACACGGCCAGCGTCTGCGACGGCCAGCGCGTCGACAAGCTCTGCGGCGATGGCGCGCGCTGCGTGAAGTCGGCCCCGGTGGACGACGACTCGGCCTGCGGCGCGGGCGTCGTGGCGAACACCTGCGGCGACTACACGAGCGTCACGTGCACGGGCGCCGCCAACCAAGCGAGCGCGCCCGCCTGCCCGACGAGCTGCATAAACGACAGCCAGTGTGACCCGTCGGCCCACTGCGATGGGACCTGCGTGCCCGACGTGGCCGACGGCACGGGCTGCGACGAAGCCAGCGACTGCACCTCCGGCCATTGCCAGAACGGCTTCTGCTGTGGCGGGCCGAACAACGACTGCTGCGCCAGCGCCAGCGACTGCCCCGCGAGCTATGCGTCGGCCCCGGCCTGCGTCGATCCGGCGCGCTGCGACGGCCTGAGGAGCGTTGCGACCTGTCCGCCAGCGACCCGCATCTGCGGCACCCAGCCGGGCGTGCCCGACGATCGCGCGTGCGGCCCGACGACCGAAGCGAGCAACTGCGACCTCTATCCGTCGGTCTATTGTAGCGGCGCCGCCACCCAGGACCCGACGCGCCCAACCTGCGCCACCAGCTGCACGACCGACGCGAGCTGCGACGAAGACGCTTACTGCAAAGCCGGCACTCCCAAGCGCTGCACCGCCGACGAGCCCGATGGCGGGCAGTGCACAAGCGACGCGCAATGCCAGAGCGAGCATTGCGACAACGGCTTCTGCTGCGGTTACGGTGCCTGCTGCTCGAATACGAGCGACTGCCCGGTGGCGGCCTTTACCGAAGCGTCGACCTGCACGACGCCGGGCGGATGTCAGGGCGCGCGCCGCGATCCGCTCTGCGGTGGCGACAAGATCTGTGTCATCAACCCGGCCCCGACCCCCGACGACAGCGGCTGCGGCGGCATCGAAGCGAACGCCTGCGGCGACTACCCGGCGATCGTCTGCACCAGCGGCACAAACCAGACCCCACGCAGCTGCCCGACGAGCTGCAACAACGACAGCGAGTGCGACGGCCCGGCCTATTGCGACCTCGCGACCCGCACCTGCAAGCCCGACCAGCCGGCCGGCCAGCAGTGCGACCCGGAGCCCTGTGCCGCGGGCTTGTTCTGCGTCGACGGCGTGTGCTGCCGGACCGCGTGCACCGGTGACTGCCGGCGCTGCGACCTGACGAACGACGGCACGTGCACGAACACCGCGGCCCAGAGCGACCCCGACCAGGACTGCGACGGCTTCGACTGCAGCGGCCAGACGAGCTACTACTTCGGCTTCGTCGGTGACACCTGCTTTGCGAAGGCGCCTATCGAGGACGCTGACGCCGCCTGCGGCGCTAACGGCCAGTGCGATACGCGCCCGAATCTGTGCACGGCACAATCACTCCAGGGCGGGGCCGTCGTCAGCTGCGATGACACGTGCCAGGACCCGGTGCCCAACACCTGCACCGGTACGACCCTCGGCAGTTGCGTGAACGTCAATCCAGGCAACATCATGTGCGGCCTCGGGATTTGCCAACGGATCGTCCCGCGCTGCGTCAACGGCGGCGACAACACGTGCACGCCGGGGCCGGCGGGGCCCAAGGAGATCTGCGACGGCCTCGACAACGACTGCGACGGCAAGACGGACGGGGCCGACGATGACCTCGAGATCCCGAAGTGCGGCAAGCAGAGTGGCGTCTGCCTCGACGCGAAGACGCCCGTCGACCGCTGCCGTGGCGTGGCCGGTTGGGACCCGTGCAGCGACGCCGACTACGCGCTCCCGAGCCAGCCGCAGGGCAGCTTCTACAACGCCGGCAGCGAGCGGGCGTGCGATGGGCGCGACAACGACTGCGACGCCGCGACCGACGAGGACTTCGCGTGGCAGGGTCCCAACGGGCAGACCTACACCGGGGTCGGCACGCTCTGCGGGGTGGGCGGCTGCTCCGACGCGGCCACGAAGACGGTGTGTACGGGCGGCAATGCCATCACCTGCCAATACGCGGCCGGGCACTCACCCACGAGCGAGACCTGCAGCCTGCCGGGCGGCGCGACGCGCGACGACGACTGCGACGGGCTCGTCGACGCGAACGACCCGAGCCTCACGCTGAAGCTCTGCCAGCAACAGGAAGGTGTCTGCAGCCAGGCGAGTAACGAACGCAGCGACTGCGTCAACGGCGCCTGGAATGCGTGCGACAGCGCCGACTACCAACGCAACGCGGGCACACGCTTCGACTCGACCTACAAGACCCACCCCGAGGTCTTGTGCGACGGCTTCGACAACGACTGCGGCAACGGCATCGACGAGGACTTCGCCTGGGTCGGCCCCGACAACGTCACCTATCAGGGAGCTGGCACCGCGTGCGGCGTCGGCCGCTGCGCCAACGCCGCGACGATCACGGTCTGCACGGGCGGCAACGCGACCACCTGCCAGTACGCGGCCAACTTCGACCCGTTGCCGGCGGAGGTCTGCAGCCTTGTGCGCGGCAGCCCCCAGGACGACGACTGCGACGGCAAGACCGACCAGGACGACCCGAGCCTCACGCTCGCCTCGTGCGGCACCCAGGTGGGCGTGTGCGGCGGCTCGACGAACGAGGCGACCGATTGCGTCAACGGCGTCTGGGCCGCCTGCGACGCGGCCGACTACGACCGCCGCGCGGTTGCGCTCGGCACCCGCTACACCCCCTCGCGAGAGGGCACCGGCAGCGGCAGCCAGCTCGCGACCTGCGACACCTTCGACAACGACTGCGATAGCCTGACGGACGAAGACTTCACGATGGTCGGCCTGAGCGGCGCGAACTATAGCGGCACAAATACCCTCTGCGGCGTCGGCCTCTGCTCGGACAATGGCACGCGCACCGCCTGCAACGCGGGTCGCACGGCTCTGCAATGCAACTACGCCGCGGGTCGCGGCCCGATCCAGGAGGTCTGCAGCCGCGATGCTGCGAACCAACCGATCGACGACGACTGCGACGGTCTGCTCGACGCGGCCGACGCGACACTTCAGCTCGGCAATCCGTGCCAGAACCAGACCGGCGTCTGTGGCGGCGCGAGCAACGACGCTGGCGACTGCGTGGCGGGCGCCTGGCAGGCCTGTGACGCGAACGACTATGATCGGCGTGCGATAGCCCGGGTGCCGAGCACACGCTACACCTGGAGCCTCGTGAACAACGTCGTGGTGGCTAAAGAAGGCACCGGCAGCGGCAGCCAGCTGACGACCTGCGACGGGCTCGACAACGACTGCGATGGCCCGACCGACGAGGACTTCACGATGACCGGCCTGAGCGGCGCGACCTACGCTGGCGTCGGCACCTTGTGCGGCGTCGGCCGCTGCTCGGATCCGCTTACGAAGACCGCATGCACCGCGGCAAAGTCCGCCACTGAATGCCTCTACGCCGTCAATCGCAGCGCGATCCCCGAGGACTGTGGCGGCGGCGACGACGACTGCGACGGCCTCGTCGATGGCAACGACATTGTCGACGCCAACCTCGATCTCTGTGGCCTCCAGGCGGGCGTCTGCAGCGGCAAGAAGGTCACGCGCGATCTATGCCTGGGCAACGGCACCTGGGCGGCCTGCGGCGCGACCCAATACGGCGTCGACTACGAGTCGAGCGAGACCTTGTGTGACAACAAAGACAACGACTGCGACGGCGTGACCGAGACGAGCGAGGGGCCGGCCCTGGCCCAGCCGTTCTGCGACAAGCATCCCGCCGGCGTGTGCCTGAACAAGAAGAAGCCCAACAGTCTATGCGCCAATGGCAGCTGGGGCGTCTGTCCGGCGACCACGACGTACTATGGTACGAGCTTCAACAGCGACGACATTCCCGAGCCGACGCTCACCGACGCGAACTGCGATGGCATCGACGGCACGATCAGCAATGCCCTCTTCGTGTCACCGTTGGGCAGCGGCACGGCCTGCAGCATGGCCACACCGTGCGCGCTCGCGACCGCGCTGGCGATGACCACGAGCACCCAGCACATCTATCTGCGCCCCGGTGACTACAACGCCGTCAGCGCCAGCTGGCAGGTCGCACGCGTCGTGCAGATCTATGGCGGCTTCGGCTCCGACGCGGCCTGGACGCGCGTCGCAGACCGCGCTGGCAACCAGGCAAAGATCAAGGGTGGCGGCACCTTCGGCGGGCAGTACATCACGATCCGGGTGGCTCCGAGCAGTGGCACACTCGGCAGCGCGGCGAGCCCGGTGAAGTTTGTCGACCTCTATGTCGAGGGCTTCGACGTGCCGGCCGGAAACGACGGCAAGAGTTCGTACGGGCTCTACGCCAAGAACGCGTTCGTCGAGGTCAATCGCTGCACCGTCACCGGTCGCAATGGGCGCATCGGAAGCGCGGGAGTGGCCGGCGCGACGCCAGGCGGCACGGCAAGCGGCGGGGGTGGTGGAGGCAACCCACAGCAGCCGGGTGGCTGCAGTGGGTCTCGCCCCAACAACGGCGGTGGTAACGCGACCAACACTTGCAGCGGCGGCAGCCGGGACCGGACGAGCGGCGGTGGCGGTAGTGGCGGCGCGATGGACACCAATTGTCCATTCAGCCTCGACGCGACGCGGGGCCTCGATGGCGGCAATGCGGCCTACTTCTTCGCCAGCTCGTGGGGCTATCGCGGGGGTGGCGGGGCGGCCAACTTGAATCCCATTGGCGGCACGAGCGGTGCCGGTGGGGGTGGGAACTCGGGCTATCCCGGCGAAGCAGGGATTGGAGGCGCGGCCGCCGCCAATGGGCTTGGCTTCTTGAGCGGGGATTTCTGGTCGGGCCATACGGGTGGCACAGGCAACCTGGGCGATCACGGCGGTGGCGGTGGCGGCGGTGGCGGTAGCGGCGGCTCGGACAACGGCGCCGACTCGTACGGTGCGGGTGGTGGCGGTGGTGGTGCCGGTGGCTGTCGCGCGACGGGCGGTGGCGCTGGCGGGCTGCCAGGCGGCGGCAGTTTCGCGATCTTCGGGGTCGACGCGCGACTTACAGTCTACGCGACTGCCTTCTTCCTCGGCTCAGGTGGGTCGGGAGGCGCAGGCGGCTTAGGCAGGGCCGGTCAAGCGGGCGGCGCGGGTGGCAGCGGCGGCGTTCAGCAAAACGATTCGGGCGCCGGCGGCGGCGGTGGTGCCGGCGGCGCCGGCGGCCCGTCGGGCGGTGGTGGCGGCGGAGCAGGCGGCGGCTCGTATGGCATCGGGTGGTGGTCGAGCGGCGGTTCGAATGGCAGCCTGACAGCGGGCACGGGTGCACTCGTCAATACGTTCGGCGCAGGTATCGGCGGCGGGGGTGGCGGGGGTGGTGCCATCAGCGGTGGCAACGCGGGCAGCACCGGCCCGGTCGGCGCCACCGGTCAGACGATTCAGTTCTAAACCCGGGACTCGACCAGTGAAGCGACCCAGGAACTGGGCCGATTCACGCCAAGCAGTCTCGCGAGCCTGCGCTCAGGGCGGGCATGCGCTAGATGGGGTGAGATGCCACGGCCCATCGTCCGATGTGAACACAACCCGACATGAGGGGTTGGTTGACCTTCGAGTTCCGGAAGGCTACGGTACTCGGGCCTTTTGTCCTTTGAGTCGGAGGAAACTTTGAGCTTTCGCCGAATGTTGACCAGACCAGGGTTGCTTGTCGCAGCGTGTGCCGCCGCCATGGGGTTGGCCTCGGCACAGGTCGCGGTGCACGCGGCCGACGAGGTCCCATTGCCGCCCGCGCCGTTCGATCCAGTGGGGTTGAACGATGACCTCGACCTCTCGAAGCTCGACATCCCGACCCTGGTCGAGCGTTCGTCGGCCTTCGTGAAGAAGATGGAGGAGTGGCTGACCGACTCCTTCTATCTGCTCGAATCCTCGCTGTCGGCGGGCGACGTCAACGCGGCGAACACGCGCAACGAGGCGATCACGGTGATGAAGGGGCTCGTCAAGCTGAGCGAGCAGAACCTGATGAACATGCGGCAGAAGGCTGCCGAGGGTGATCGCAAGCGGGTCGAGAACGAGTACGTCAAGATCTCGATCGCGCACTCGAAAGTTCAGGAGTACTACGCGCAGGTGAAGAGTGCTGTGAGCATCGGCGTAACGAACCTCGAGCTGTCCCAGGTCGAGCGTCGGCTCGTCTATTCGGGCCAGCTCCCAGTGGTCGATGACTTACCAGGGCTCTTCACGCAGACCTTCGACGTGTTCATCAACACGCCGTCGGAACCTATCTACGCAAGCCCGTTCTTCTGAGCGGGCCGCGCTGCCTGTGCGGTGGCGCGTCGATGATGGATACGCGAGCGCAAACGGTGGGGGACCCGAGCGCTGGCATGGCTGGATGTGAGGTCAGGGCCCAAGGGCCTGCGAAGCAAATGCGAGAGTTCTGTTGAGCATGGCCAAGAGCCCACTGCCGCGCAGCCAACCCGACCCTACGTCCGGGCGGCTGGCTCGCTTTGCGATCGTGTGTGCGTTCGTCGCGCTGGTGGCGCCGCGCGTTTCGGCGCAGGAGTTCGTCCAGGGTTGGAGCGATCCGCGCCTCATCAGTCCGGCCGGGCTCGGTCCTCGCTATAGCGGCCTACTCGGGGCGGGCGTGGGGCTGCTCTCGAAGAAGCCCCGCTTCGGCATAAGTGCTGGCGAGTTCGTGCTGCAGCCGCGCTTCTTTATCGAGTCGGAGTATCGCACGAACTTCTTCCGCGTCGATCCGCGCGATGCCGACCCGCAGGGTGCGGTATCGCTGCACGTGCGGCCGGGTGTCGCGCTGTTCAATCCGGACTACAACGACGTCGCAATGTCGCTTGGCGTGGACCTCGACGTGTTCGTGCCGTTCGGCGACGAGAGCATCAGCGACCAGACCAACCTCGGTGGCGTCGCGCGACTAGCGGTGGCGCTGTTCCCGCGCAAGACCTTCTCGTTGACGCTGCACGAGACGTTCGAGCGTACGCTGTGGACGCGGCCACAGATCACGACCAACGCGAACCGGAACCACAACGTAATCGGCGCCGACGCATCGTTCCACCCCGGTGGGCGCGCGTTGGACTTCACGCTGGGCTACGCCTACGACCTCGAGCGTTTCGACGACATCGACCTCATCGACAGCGACTCGCACCTGCTGCGCTTCCTCGGCTCGTGGCGCTTCTACCCGATGACCTACGCGTTCATCGAGTCGACGCTCGCGATGCACACCTACGCGAACGAGTCGGCCGCGGACAAAGCGGCGGTCGGCAGCCTCGTGCCGGCGTCGCCGTTCCGGGTCTATGCAGGGCTCTCGGGCCTCGTGACGGAGCGCCTGGGGCTGCTCCTGCGGGTCGGCTACGGCAACAGCTTCCTCGACCGGGGCGACAACTTCTCCTCGTTCATCGGCATGGCGCAGGCGAGCTGGCGCTTCTCGCCGAAGACGGTCTTGCACGTCGGTATCGCGCGCGACTTCGAGGAGGCACCGCTTGGCGGCTACCTCTCGTTCGTGCGCCCCTACGCGAGCTTCACGCAGCGCTTTGGCGAGCTGGCCGAGCTGACGGTCGACTTCGCCTACGAGATCCGCAGTTACGGGACCTGGGAGCCCTCCGAAATCGAGGTGGGTGGGGACGTGATCGTGCCTCAGGTGTCGGACCGCAATCGCAGTGAGAACGCGGTAAAGGCGGGCCTGTTGCTGGACTTCGACCTGAGCCGCCTGTTCGGCGCGACGCTCGGCTACCGCTACGAGTCGGTGGTGTCGGACTTCTCGATCACGACCAACGGGGTCGACAACTTCGTGGCCTACGACGACCATCGCGTCTTCGCCTCGCTCAACCTGCGCTACTGAGATGTCGGGGCTGACGTCGTTGCCCAGGTGGCTCTTGTGGTTGCTGTTCGTGCCGGTGGTCGGCTGTGATGCGTGCCAGGAGGCGCCGACGACCGGGTACGGCGACCTGAACAAGCAGATCAGCGAGCACCTGACGAAGGTCGGCCTCGGGCCGGGCGACGTGTTCGAGGTCACGGTCTACGGCGAAGAGAAGCTGTCGGGCATCCATCGCATCGCGCCGGATGGGGCGATCCAGTTCCCTCTGATCAACCGCGTCGTAGTCGAGGGCATGACTGCCAACGAGATCGCAGACGAGCTGAGTCGGCGCCTGCGCGACGGGTTCCTGCGGGAGCCGTCGGTGTCGGTGTTCATCAAGGAGTACAGCTCGAAGAAGGTGTTCGTCCTGGGCGAGGTGCAGCGACCGGGCACGTTCCCGTTCACTGCCGGCATGAACATAGTGGAGGCGATAGCGCTCGCGGGCGGCTTCAAGGACTCGGCCAACTCGAACTATGTGATCGTCACGCGCCAGACCCCGGACGGCGACAAGCGCATCCCGGTCCCCGTCGAAAAGATCACCGAAGGCATCGCCGAGAACCTCAACCTCCAACCCGGCGACATCGTCTTCGTCCCCGACACCCTCCTCTAATCGATGGGGTCAGACCCACTCGATAGACACCTAACCCTTCGAATTCACTGAACGCCGGGTGCCGATGGGGTCAAGCCTACTCGATAGGAACCTAACCGCCCGAATTCACTCAACCTCGAAAGAGTAGTCGCGCGGGACCGGTGCCAGGTCGTTGCCAGGGGCGACCTGCTCGGCGCCTCTCACGGGCATCGACAGGTCCCCCCCGATGTGGCGAAGATCCGGCGCGATGAGCACCGACGACGCACGACTTCCACACCACTACGCCCTCCTCGGCCTGACGCCCGACGCCGGCAGCGATGCGGTCAAGCGCGCCTGGAAGCGGGCCGCCGCGCGTTGGCATCCGGACGCGATACCCGGCCAACCACAGGGGCGCTTCGACGCGGTGCGCGAGGCCCGCGATGTGCTCCTCGATGCCGACCGCCGCGCGGCCTATGATGCGGCATTGCAGGCCTCGGTCGATGCCGCCGTGGCCACGATGAGCAAGCTCCATGGCACGCAACGGATCGCCGGCGTGGTCGGCCGCGTGCTCGGCGTGAAGACGGCCCCACCCGAGGTCGGGCGGAATCGTCGCCTCCGCCTCTCCGTTGGCTTCGCGGAGGCGGTCCGGGGGACCGGAATCGACGTGCAGCTCGGCACCGACGTGAGATGTGAAGCCTGCGACGGGACCGGCACCTCGGCGACCGGCCGTACGCTCGTGTGCGGCGCCTGCGGTGGCATCGGCGAGGTGCTGACGCACGGGCTCCTGCGCTCGACCTGGTCACCATGCGCGGCCTGCACCAACCTGGGTTGGGTGCCTGAACCACGCTGCGAGTCGTGCGCCGGACGCGGCGCCGTCGTCGCTTCGACCCAGATGCTCGTGCCGATCCCGGCCGGCACTCGCAACGGCCAGGTCTTGCGCATCACGGGCGCTGGCGAGGCAGCGCCGCCCGGTGGCACCCCGGGCGATCTGCTGGTCGAGGTCGAAGTGCGCGCGCACGCATTCTTGAGCCCGGCCGGTGCGGATCTTCGCTGCGAGCGGCCGGTGCCGTTCTGGCTCGCGCTGGCAGGCGGGCGCTTCGACGTACCGACACTCGAGGGCTCGGCACGCATCGCGATCCCTGCCGGTACCCGTTCGGGCGAGGTCTTGCGCATGGCCGGTTGGGGCCTGCCGACGAGCCACGGCGCGGGCGATCAACTCGTCACGGTGCGGGTCGAGTGGCCCGTCCGCCTCGATCCGGCGGCTGCCGAGGCACTGTGTAGCTGGGCCGCGACGCTCCCGCCGAGTGCCTTCCCCGAGAGCCGCGCCTTCGACGCCGAGCTTTTTGCCAGCCGCGGTCCTACGCGCGACAACGGCGACGCATCATGATGTCACTGCCCCTGACGAGATCTGCGACGCGGCGCGCGCTCCATTTGATTGGGTGCCTGTGGTGCTTCGTCGCTGTCAGCGCCTGCGGCACTGCCCGCCCGCAGTCGCCCGAGCCGATTGCTCCCGAGCGTGGTGCTCTGCCTGGCGCTCCGCCCGCGCCCGCGCCCGCGCCCGCGCCCACGCCCACGTTCACGCCCGCCCTCGCCATCGAGCGCATGCGCGACGTCTGCGCCCATGGCCCGATCCTCATCTGCGCCGAGGCTGTCGCAGACGCCGACAGCTTCGAGCAGCCGCCCGACCCGCGGCTCCAGATCACGCTCGAACAGACCCGCATCGCAGCCTGGCGTGTGGTCGACCCCAACGCGCTCGGCGTGCTGCTTCCGCTTTCGGGTCCCTATGCGAAGTTCGGAGAGGCCGCGAAGGAGGCCATCGACCTCGCCCTGAAGGAAGCCGGCAGCTCGCTGCGCGTGGTCGTGCGCGACACCGAAGGCGACGCCGACAAGGCCCAGATGCTCGCGACCGAGCTCGTGCTGAAAGACCACGTCGCTGTCCTGCTCGGCCCCATCGGTCGTAAGGAGAGCGCCGCGGTCGCCGACATCGCGCGCCTCCTCGACGTACCGCTCGTGCCCCTCACGAGCGAGATTCCCGCACCCACGCCCACGCCCACGCCCACGCCCACGCCCGCATTCACGCCC
>Ga0209591_10000755_pt1 | contig 41315 bp, 30 predicted proteins | sample MAT01_FD_187207 | JGI IMG/M metagenome (GOLD analysis project Ga0209591, IMG submission 187207) | Freshwater microbial communities from Lake Fryxell liftoff mats and glacier meltwater in Antarctica - MAT-01 (SPAdes) (version 2) | ecosystem: Environmental > Aquatic > Freshwater > Ice > Liftoff...
ACGAGGGTCTGTGATGTGTTCCGCAATATCGTCGGGCCTGGACGACCCGACGCACGTCACGCTTTACGGACTTTTGTCTCCTTTTGTTTCTTTTGTGTTTCAAAAAAATGCTCTACGAGGGTCTATAATGTGTTCCGTGACATCGTCGGGCGTGGACGACCCCACGCACGTCACGCTTTACGGACTTTTGTCTCCTTTTGTTTCTTTTGTGTTTCAAAAAAATGCTTTACGGGCTTCTGTGATGTGTTCCGCAATATCATCGGGCGTGGACGACCCCACGCACGTCACGCTTTACGGACTTTTGTCTCCTTTTGTCACTTTTGTGTTTCAAAAAAATGCTCTACGAGGGTCTATGATGTGTTCCGCAATATCGTCGGGCCTGGACGACCCCACGCACGTTACTTTTATATTTAAAATTTATATTTATGGCTTTCTGGCTTCCTGTTCAAACCGACTCTGAGTACTCCACACACAACCTCCCTTTTGGCATCTTTTCTGCCAAAGGCCGAACCAAACGCGCAGGGGTTGCGTTGGGAGATTTTATTATTGACCTCAAAGCATTGGCCAAACGTGGGGTGTTCGATGATTTGGGATTTAACGTCCGTGTTTTGGGCCGCCCGACGCTCAACGATTTTGCGGCGCTGGGCAAAACAGCCCGGATAGCCGTACGACACCGGCTACAGGAAATATTTGCCGTACAGCGACATCATTTGGCGGCACATCGGGAAGAATTTTTAGTGCCCGTTGCAGCGGCTCAACTGCATTTACCAGTATACATTGGAGATTACACGGATTTTTACAGCAGTGAAGACCATGCCACCAATGTGGGTAAAATGTTTCGCGACCCGGCCAATGCCTTATTACCCAACTGGAAACACCTGCCCGTGGGCTACCACGGCCGCGCTTCTTCCATCATGGTATCTGGCACCAATTTTCACCGTCCGAAAGGCCAAACCCGGCCTGATGATGCTGCTCCTCCTGTATTTGGCCCGACCCAAAGACTTGATTTTGAACTGGAAGTAGCCGCCATTGTGGGCCAACCAACCCGGCTGGGACAAACCGTCGGCACCGAGGCAGCAGAAGATCATATTTTTGGGTTTGTTTTGCTCAACGACTGGTCGGCCCGCGACATCCAAAAATGGGAGTACGTGCCACTGGGACCTTTTTTAGCCAAAAACTTCTTTTCTTCGATTTCTCCCTGGGTGGTTACCCCGGAGGCATTGGAGCCATTTCGGATGGCCGGCCCGAAACAGATACCGGAAGTATTGCCTTATTTAACCTGTACGGGTTATCACCACTTTGACTTGCCATTAGAAGTAAGTTTGAAACCTGCCGGCATGAATAGCCCTGTGGTCATTTCCCAATCCAATTTCAAATACCTGTATTGGTCGGTGGCACAACAATTGGCTCATCACACCGTTAACGGATGCAACCTGAATGCTGGTGATCTGCTGGCATCCGGCACCATCTCCGGCCCGATGCCCGATAGTTTTGGCTCCATGCTGGAATTGACCTGGGGCGGGCAAAATCCGATGGCTATGCCCGATGGCACTACGCGAAAATTTATTCAGGATGGAGATATGGTACGAATAAGTGCAGTAGCCGTGAAAAATGATATTCGGGTGGGATTTGGGAGTGTAGAAAACACGGTGTTGCCCGCAACGTAGGTCGGGTCGTCACGCCCACCAAAACACTAAACATTTTAATTAACGATTGATGATTACATGATATATGATTGTTGATGTATTCACGCGTACACTAAAACACCAAAAAACTAAAACACCAAAAAACTAAAACACTAAAAATATATGGAACTTCGCAGTCGTCAGTGGTTTGGCCGCACCGGAAAAGACGGTTTTATTTATCGTGCCTGGATGAAAAATCAAGGCATTCCGGCACATGAATTTGAAGGAAAACCCGTCATTGGTATCTGCAATACCTGGTCGGAACTCACCCCTTGCAATGCCCATTTCCGGGAGTTGGCAGAATCTGTCAAACACGGTGTCTACGAAGCCGGTGGGTTTCCGCTCGAATTTCCCGTCATGTCATTGGGCGAAACCCTACTCAAACCAACTGCTATGCTGTTTCGCAACTTAGCGAGCATGGATGTGGAAGAATCTCTTAGAGGAAACCCCTTAGATGGTGTGGTGCTGCTCTGTGGCTGCGACAAAACCACGCCTTCGTTAGTGATGGGTGCGTGTAGTGTGGATATTCCCGCTATTGTAGTGTCGGGCGGGCCTATGCTAACGGGTAAATACGAGGGGCGTGACCTGGGGACTTCCGATGTATGGCGCTTCAATGAAGCACATCGCACTGGCAAAATGTCGCAAGAAGCCTTTTATGCATCGGAAGCCGCTATGTGTCGCAGTCGAGGTCATTGTGCGGTGATGGGTACCGCCTCCACCATGGCCTGCATGGTAGAATCGTTGGGGCTTTCGCTGCCGCAAAATGCGGCTATTCCGGCGGCCGATTCTCGCCGAAAAGTGTTAGCGCACCTATCGGGGATGCGGGCCGTGGAAATGGTACGCGAAAACCTGCGCCCTTCTGATATTCTCACCCGCCAGGCTTTTGAAAATGCTATCATGGCCAATGCCGCTATTGGAGGCTCCACCAATTTTGTCATACACCTGTTAGCCATTGCGGGCAGGATCGGCATTGACCTTAATTTGGCCGATTTTGATCGTTTTTCTATCGATATTCCATTGTTAGCCAACCTGCAACCTTCGGGCAGCTATTTTATGGAAGATTTCTTTTACGCCGGGGGGTTGCCGGCGGTCATGCGCGAGCTGGCGGGCCAACTCCACCAAGGTTGTATCACCGCAAATGGCAAAACCATCGGAGAAAACTATGCAGAAAGCCCCTGTTACAATCGGGAAGTAGTGGCCACGATAGAGACCCCTTTTAACCCCTTAGCAGGCGTTATTGTCGTAAAAGGCAATTTAAGTGAAAACGGAGCGGTACTGAAACCTTCCGCTGCCACGCCCGAACTCCTGCAACACACCGGCCCGGCGGTGGTGTTTGAAGATATTGAAGATTTTAAAGCCCGCATAGACGACCCCCACCTTGCGGTAACACCGGAAAGCGTGCTGGTACTCAAAAACGTAGGCCCGGTAGGGTATCCGGGTATGCCGGAAGTAGGAAATATGGCCCTTCCTAAAAAAATATTGGAGCAGGGCATCACCGACATGGTGCGTATTTCCGACGGTCGGATGAGCGGCACCGCGTATGGCACCGTGGTGCTGCACGTATCACCTGAGGCGGCAGTAGGCGGCACTTTAGCCATCATTCAGGATGGCGATATGATTACGCTGGATGCGGAAAATCGCCGCTTGCACGTAGATATTTCGGATGCTGAAATCGCCGAACGAAAAAAACAATGGCAAAATACACAAAGAACTGCCAAACGGGGTTATGAATACTTATATCAAACCCGCGTAGAGCAGGCACATTTAGGGGCTGATTTTGATTTTTTACGCGGAAAATCAGGGGATCAGGTGACGAGGGATTCGCATTGAGTCGTGTCGGCAGTAGACAGTCTTCAAGGCCATTAACGATAAAACAGTAAGGACTTGCTCCCAAGTACGTTGACGAGCAGGATTCGCTCAAGTTGTTCATTTAAAAATATCGAAGATAAAAGTATGGGAATTTTTTTTCAAATTTCCGATATTTCACGGCCAATCCTTGAATATTCAAATCTTAAAATCAATAAATTCTTCAAAATTTTCCCGATCAATTACCTCAAACGTACTGTTGGGGTAGGCTTTGGCAAACGCTTGCGGAATAACCTTACGCTTGGCCTGCCACTTGAATTCGAAGGCTGAAAGTTGTCCGTCGCGCTCTTCTATATAATCTATCTCCGCCTGCTCATGGGTTCTCCAAAAGTAGCGATTGGGCCGCAATCCTTTGTTTTGCAATGCCTTAATACGCTCTGACAAGAGGAAATTTTCCCACAAACCGCCCTTGTCCGAACGCAACTCCATGGGTTGATATTGCTGGATGATGCTGTTTCTGATGCCCGTGTCGTAGAAAAAAATCTTGTTTTTCTTCCCGATCTCACTCCGCAGGTTGCGACTGAAGGGTGGCAACCTGAAAATGACAAACGATTTTTCTAATAAATCAATATAGCGCTCGACCGTTGCCGAACTAATTTTCAAAGCGTTGGCCAATTCGTGGCAGGACACCAATTGTCCTATTTGAAGTGCCAGCAATTGGAGCAGGCCGACCAAAGTATCCGCTTTTCTAATATTTTCAAATTCGAGGATGTCTTTGTACAGGTATTGGCTACTCAGGTTGTCTAACAACAGGCGTGCCTCCGATTCCGGTGAAAAAGCAATGCCGGGGTATAGGCCATAGCGCAGCCAAAAATCAAGCAGCCCGCGTCGCTCCGTCGGCGACACAACCTGCCCCAATTCGGCGTAGGAAAGCGGATACAGCTCAAAAGTCAATGCCCTGCCAGTTAACGGCTCGGACGAGCGATTTGCCAATTCAAAATTGGAAGACCCCGTCGCGATGATTTGCAAATCAGGAAAAGTGTCAACCAGCAATTTCAGTATTTCCCCAATGCCGGCAATTTTTTGCGCCTCATCCAACACAATAATTTTGGAATTGCCAAGGTAGCGTTTCAATGCCTGTGGCTCCCGGAGGGACAAAGCCGATTTAACGGACTGAATTTCTCAATTAAAATAAGCTCCTTCTGTTCCAAAAGGCGCGAGTACAGCCTTTGAAAGGGTTGTTTTACCGACTTGTCTGGACCCATATAAAATGAGTACTTTGCCCCTAAATAACCAGTGTTCTAAAGTGCCCTGTAAATGGCGGCGTATAATTTTTTGCATTGTACTTTAAATTTTAGGTATAAATATTTAAAATAGAATGGCAAAATTATGATTTTTTTTACATTAAAAGACATATTAAGTAATAATAAATTATAAATGATGGATGATTAATTATATATATTAATCATAATCAATTGATAATAAAAAATAAAAACCGCATTTATTTCCGCTCTTGTACTTGTTGCTATTTTGGCACTTTAAAAAAGCCATTCTCAGAGCATCAAATTGATATAAAAGTGGCATAGCCCCGGCCACGTTTACGGAAACTGCGGGAAATGTCGGTTTTAACACAACCTTACAACCATAAAATCGTTATAGGGCTGAATTTTAGCCATTTGCACCTTGTTAAATCAGTACATTCAACTTTGCAGCATTTATCGTATCTCAATAAGTTTTTTTGGAAATATCGGTTGCGGGTAGCGCTCGGTATTGTTTTCGTAGGTTTCGCCAACTGGTTTCGCGTTTGGCAGCCGCAAGTCATCCGGCAGGCATTAGACACCGTGGTGGAAAAAGTACACTTGTACAAAGAGAATGGCGGCTTGGCGGCTCACCCGGAAGCGATGGGCGAATTGGGTCAGCAGATTGCCTGGTTTGGTTTAGCGGTTATTGCCCTGGCGATTCTGATGGGTTTGTTTATGTTTTTTATGCGACAAACCCTCATTGTCATGAGTCGGCTGATTGAATACGACATCCGCAAAGAAGTTTTTGCGCATTATGAGACCTTAGACCTCGCATTTTACAAACGCAACACTACCGGAGACCTCATGTCGCGGGTATCGGAAGATGTATCAAAAGTGCGGATGTTTCTTGGCCCGGCCATTTTGTACAGCCTTGATTTGGTTTTTTTATTTACCTTGACCATTGCTGCTATGCTCCGGGTGAGTGTTACCCTCACGCTGTGGTCGTTGCTGCCCCTGCCTTTCCTCAGCATTTCCATCTATTTGGTGAGTACACTCATTAATCGGAAAAGCGAAAAAATACAACAACAATTGGCCATTCTGACGGGTACTGCTCAGGAAGTGTACAGTGGTATTCGGGTAGTGAAAAGCTACGGACAAGAAGCTGCTATGGGGCGGTGGTTTGCCGACCAGAGCGAAGTATATCGCAAAAAATCGTTGGAATTGGTACGCGTAGATGCTTTCTTTTTCCCGCTTATGGCCCTGCTGGTGGGCACCAGCACTATTATTACGGTGTATGTGGGCGGACTTCAGGTCATGCAGGGCAACATAACGCCGGGCAATATCGCCGAGTTCGTCATTTATATCAATATGCTTACCTGGCCGGTGACCGCTATTGGTTGGATCGCTTCGCTGACCCAACAAGCCGCAGCTTCACAGAAACGGATCAATGAGTTTTTGAAAACAAACCCGACGATCACCAACCCCGTTGTAACCCAAACCAACAACAAAAAAAGTGCGGGTTCTACTGGCATGGCTCCCGATAACACCCCGTTACAGGGGCATATACGTTTTGAAAATGTCACTTTTGTGTATCCCGACACTGGTATCAAAGCATTGGAAAACGTTTCTTTTGAGGTGTTACCAGGTCAAAAAATGGCCATCATTGGCAGAACGGGAAGCGGCAAAACGACCATAGCCGACCTGTTGACCCGCATGTATGATGTAACGGAAGGGCGCATCCTGATAGATGGCAAAGACATACGTGAACACGACCTGTTTCGTTTACGCCGCCAAATCGGTTATGTTCCGCAGGACAATTTCCTGTTCTCCGATTCGGTATTGGGTAATATCGCTTTTGGAAAAGATGGCATTTCCCGCGAACAGGCGGAATTTTTTGCCCGAAGTGCTGCCGTACACGATGAAATCATGGGACTTTCCGAGGGGTATGACACTATTGTGGGGGAGCGCGGAGTAACGTTATCGGGCGGCCAAAAACAACGGATTAGTATTGCCAGAGCCTTTGCCAAAGAACCAGAGATCGTCCTGTTGGATGACTGCCTTTCCGCAGTAGACACGAATACCGAAAGTCAAATTTTAGGTTATTTGGAAACCGCTTTGGCCGATAAAACAGCCATCATCATTACACACCGCGTGTACAGTATGCTTGAATTTGATCATATTATTGTCTTAGAAGATCACCGCATTGCAGAATCAGGTACCCACGAGGAATTGCTTAAAAATGGGAATTATTATGCTGATATGTTTGAAAAACAAACAGAAAACGTATAAAAACGCCTCCATTCTATTTCGGGCAGATGCTGCTTATAAAGTCTGTTATTAAAGGAGGCAACGCGCTGGCAATTTTTTGCGTCAATAAAGAAGTAGTAATAAGGGGGAAGTGCGTACATTCGCCCGAAAAGCAACTACTAAGTAAGGATGGAGGATAAATGATGGAGGATGAATCCTGTAATTTACTTACAATCAAGCAATAAGGAAGCACCAAAACTATGTCTGTTTCCACTACTATACTTACCTTGTTTAAATTACTCCAGTTTATGCTCAAATTTTTTTACGCACTATTTCTGCTCCTGTTTTGGACACAAACATCGTTTGCCCAGCTCAACTATGCACCCAATAATATCCATATCCCGGCGCTTAATAAGCGTTATGATGGCGATGTAGTATTAGGTATCAGTCAGGGATCTTCCTTTCAGGGATTTGAAATACAAGGATGTTTTGCCCCCGTGAAGCACCTCGTCATTGCTGCTCATTATTTGGCATCCGGAAATAACGGAAATATAACGCCCAATAGTTTTGGCGCAAAATATCGGTTTCAAGAAGCCGCTATTGGCTTTTACCAGCCCATTCGAAACGGTTCTTTTACCTTATTGAGCGGCTTTGGGGGAGGTAAGGTCACAAATGCTTTCGGACAGGACAGGTATTCAAAACTCTATCTTAATCGCTTTTTTTTACAGCCGGGAATACACATAAGGAAGGGTCTGCTTACTACCGCCGGAGCCATGCGCCTCCATTACCTGTCATTCCCTTCCGGCCAGGCAAATTTTGCTATTGATGAGAATAATCTGTATGCAATTAAGGCTCTTGAAAAGGAATCTCCACTATTTGTTCCTGAATTAGGTATGCAATCAGGTATTTATTTGCGCCCATTTCATATTTCACTTAATTTTAATGCCATTTTTGCTGAGTTGGATGATTTAGATTTTTCGTTGTTCAATATCGGACTATTTGTCGGTATTGATTTGGGCGAACTAACGCCCGAAAAAAGCAAAAAAACGGGAAATAAGTAACGTGTAAATAATCACGGTTTTGATTTGGTGGAAATTATTGATTTTCAATATTTTGTAAAATTATTTATGCTCCATTCTCCATTACTTAAGACCAATTCAATTGCTTTGTGAATCGAGAATTTTTAGTCAATATGCTGTTTTTGGTTTTTATCAACCTCCTGATAAAGCCATTTTTTATTTTTGGAATTGATCTTAGGGTTCAGAATACCGTACCGGAACACGATTACGGTTTGTATTTTACCTTGCTCTCCTTTGCTTATTTGTTTCAAATTCTGTGCGATTTTGGCATTCAAAGTTTTACCAATCGCCATATCAGCCGCCATCCGCAGCTGATGCCCAAATATTTCCCCAATTTATTGGCCCTGAAGGTACTGCTGAGCGGCGTATATCTCCTGATAGCACCCTTGTGCGCCTGGCTGATTTTTGGTTATGGTACCCATGAAATGCCGCTGTTGCTCATCCTGTTATTCAATCAGGCATTGGTGCAAATGATTTTTTTTCTGCGATCCAATGTTTCCGGTCTGGGACATTACAGAACAGATAGTTTTTTGTCCTCGTTAGATAAGTTGCTGATGCTACTTACTTGCGGCATACTGCTTTGGGGGTTGCCGGAATGGGTGAGTGTAGCAGCATTTGCCGCAGCGCAGACCGTAGCACTGTTGCTCGCTTTGGTCGCAGTTTTTTGGTGGTTGCGCCAAAAAATCACTTTCTCTATAAAGCCTTCGTGGATAAAAAACTGGCGTTCCGGTCGTCCCGCATTGTTGTATCTGTTTCGGCAAAGTTTACCTTATGCATTGGCCATACTATTGATGACTGCCTACACACGGTTAGACCCCATTCTGCTGGAGCGTTTGCTGCCCGACGGAAAGTACCACGCAGAAGTGTACGCCGGAGCATATCGCCTTTTAGATGCCTGTAATATGTTTGGGTATTTATTTGCCTCCCTGCTGTTGCCCATGTTTGCCCGACAGCTGCGGGAAAGTCCCAATGGTGCGGCATTACAGCCACTCATTTCGCTGAGTTTTCGACTCATCTGGGCGGCCAGTATCACCTTAGCCGCCGCTGTGCACGGCTGCGCCCATGACTTAGTGCAACTGATGCTTCCAGACCGCGTTTCGGAATATCGCTGGCAAACTTTAGGTATTTTAATCTGGACTTTTGTACCAGTCAGTGTGATCTACATATTCAGTACCCTGCTCACTGCTGATCAACAGGTAAGCCGGCTCAATCGCTTTTTCGCCACAGGAATTGTGTTGAATATCGCGCTGAATTTGCTGTTAGTGCCACGATATCAGGCAGTAGGAAGTGCCTTGGCAACCTTAACCACTCAATCGTTTATTGCTATTGCAGCACTCGTACTCAGTATTCAGCGTTTTCAATGGCAAAAAAACAATAGTTTGACGATTCGTATAGTGCTCTTTGGCCTCCTCATTCCACTGACGGATTGGATGATATCTACGCAAACTAATTGGCCTTGGTTGTTACAGTTTTCCACTATGCTCGGCGCTGGTGCAGTAGGTTGCATTTTTTTATTTAGTGATTATTGGAAATATCTGAGCAGGAGCAGGGTAATAAGTCATTAGTGGCACGGGAACGAATTACTCCGGCAGCGTTACCTCCAGTTCCCGAATCGGCGACCCGTCTTTCCAATAACCCAGAAACCGTTGTTGCGGGGTATTACCAAAGGCAAATTCCCGGTAAATCCCTTTTCGGGAATAACCTAACAACGCATCACCAAATTTCCAATAACAATAAAAATCCACTTCATTGAGTCGGGAGGCCATCAATACCCGGCGTGCCGTATAGTTGCGCGCACCGGTATCAAAATCAAGATCATAAGCATACGGCTCAGAGTGTGTGGCCAAAATCCATTGCATTCCGTTGAAACTGCGCCGCTGGGTAATCAGGTTGCGCTGGGGGGTATGGATGGCTGTGTTAAAAACCAATCGTCCAAATTCATCGCCTACGACATAATCATCTTCGCCAATGACGACCAGCAGTTGCAGGTCCGGTGGCAAAGCAGAATACTCTCGCAACCTGGCCCCTTTGAGCGGCCCGGAACCGGGTTCACACAACAACATGGTCGTCGGTTTGGGCACTCCGTATTGCTGCCAGTTGCAGGCTAAATTGGTAGCAATAACACCTCCGTAGGAATGTGCAAAATAGGCAACTTTTTCGAGTTTTGGGTGCACACGGCCCTCCTTTTGCAGGGCATTCAGCGCATCTTTGATGCCTGTTGCGGCATTTTTGGGGAAGACCTCTGCACGGGGCCAAAGGATATTTTTTTGATAACGCGGGTAAATTACTATATTGCCTTTTGCCACGAGGTGTTTGATCCATTTCCCGTAAGCAAATGGATTGTAGGCCCCGTATCCGTGCAAAAAAATCACGACTTCTGCCGAATCCGGTTTGGGATCAGCGGGTTCAAACAGCCAGTAACCATCTGCTTTATCCGCAGCATCGAAAAAGGCAACGGATTGATGAATGTATTCTGCGCCGCCGGGGCCGGTGGCTGGCTGACCAGGATAAGGCGTGTTTTGGGCGGTGGTAAATACGCCTTTCAACAAGAAAGAGGACGTAGTTAGCCAGTTGCCAAAGGTCTTTTTCCCGATCTGTTGGCAATGATTTTTATAAGATGATATTGATCGAAACATTATTTTTTTTCTACTTTTAGGACAACGGCTGCGTTCATTTTATTGAAAACGGCCCCAATTGCCCAATTCTTCCGCCGACCATAATTCCGGGAAAAAGACAATTTTTTGAAAACGAGGTGGCAGGTATCCCTGCCAGTTGGTACCGCCTGTGGCAGCAATTTCTTTCGGTTTGGCATCCAAATAACGCACAGCAGACCGATAATGCGACAAAGCCCATCGAACATTTACATTCAGGTCGTGTTCGCGCAACAGCCGGATGATTTCCGGGTCTTCCCGGCTTTCCGGCGGCAGGTGCAGATACATCCGACGCAAATTGCAGGTTTGGTATTGTTGCCCAAAACGAATAAGTGCCTCCGAATATTTTGCTTCAAACTGTCGAAGCGTAAGTGTTTTTTTTCCGGTGGCCAATTCTGTTGCCCCCGAACGCCAATACAAAACCGAATAAATGAGCTTTACATCCGCTACATCGGCCGTGAGTTCTCGCTTCGATTCATGTACCAATTGTTGCATATCGGCACTGGCTATTTCGATCATCCGGTACTGCACACTCTGAAAACCACTGGCCGGAAGCAGGCTCATGCGAAACTGTAAAAACTCCTCGCGGTCCATCCCGTCCACCATAATATCAAAAGAGTCAATCAGCTGTTTGAAATATCGGTTAATGCGTATTAGTTGCCTTTTAAAAAAATCGGGGGTTATATTCCGGTTTTTTGCGGCCAATTGTTCTAAGGCATCCAGCACAAGCCTGAAATACAGTTCTGTAATTTGATGGTAGAGGATAAAAATACGCTCGTCGGGAATAGGCGTGCGCGTATCTTGCAGGCTGAGCAGGGTATCCAAATGGATATAATCCCAATAGGTCAGGTAATCGGCGTAAAGCAGGCCATCTAAGTAGGATTTCATATCCTGGCCCATAGCACCGTATTTTTCAGAGAGTTGGCCGAGGCGGTCGAGTATTTCTTGTTCCATTATAAAAAGTGGCTAACAGCACGGGAATGAATTAGTTGATCGTACCCGCACGGATTTTTTTGCAAAAAAATCCGTGCGGGTACGATCAACTAATTCATTTACAGGTAAAAACGCGTAACAATTTTTTGTTTTGTTAAAAAAACAGGCAGTTTTTTTGCAAAAGTAGGTGTTTTTATGGTAATTTTGTCAGTGTTTAGTAATGTATAAACATGTAAGGAACGGTGTTAAAATAAAGTATCATTTTTATCTGATTTCTTTTCATCTATACTGCCTATCTTTTTGCTTAACCAGCCCCACTATTAGCAGTATTTGTCCCGATCTTTTATCGGGGACTTGTCTTTTTATTCCCGATCCTTTTATCGGGAAAAAGATCGTTGTCTGACCCCAAAATGATCTACCTGAAATGACCAATGGGCTGCGCTTAAATTGATGCACCCTCTTTTGATCATCCAGAACATCGAAAAATATATTTAATAATAAAAAATGTTACACGTTTTTATCTGTAAATGAATTAGTTGATAATACCTGCACATATTTTTTTGCAAAAAAATATGTGCAGGTATTATCAACTAATTCATTCCCGTGTCAATAACATGAATGATTCCTATAAAACCCTCGCGGTGCCTGCTTTGGGTGAATTCAAAGACCGGGGCAGTAAGTTTCTCGGTTATGCTTTCCCTGTGGCGGATGAAACAGCGGCATTGGCCTGCGTTGAAGCGCTGAGAAAAGAGCATTTTAAAGCCAACCACCACTGTTTTGCCTGGCGGCTTGGGCCCGATGGTGCTCGTTTTCGTGCCAGCGACGACGGCGAACCCGGCGGCACAGCCGGTCGGCCCATATTAGCCCGGATAGATGCCGCCGGACTTACGGAAGTGGTCGTAGTGGTTGTTCGGTATTTTGGTGGCACCCTGTTGGGCACTTCCGGTCTTATTCAAGCATACCGCGAAACGGCGGCTGATACCCTGAAAAACGCGACAATCATAGAAGTGGTGCTTAAAACGCAATGCGTTTTTGATTTGGATTATGCCATCGTACCGGATGTGATGAACGCCGTGAAAAAATTGCAAATAGAACTATTAGAGCAGGAATTCGGCGAAGTGGCGCGCTTTACGCTGGCTATACGGAACAATGAAGTGGCCGAGTCATTGTTGGCCCTCAAGGCTGCTTTGTGGAAAACCACGCCGCAGGAAGCCGCTACATTAGATTGGCCCAGGGGAGTGGAAATTGTGTGATTGTAAGGAAATAATCAGGTATCCTAATCTGATTATAACTTATTATATGACTGCTCCCCGCTTACACTACTACACAACAAAAAATGATCAAGTTTAAAATGTTGATGATCAAGTTAACCGTACACGCTTGGTATTTTCTTCCGGGTTAAAACCCCTAATCGTTTTTGTTTTCTGGGGTTGTGTAAAGAGTAATTATTAAAAAAATTATTTATACTTTTTCCGAATATTAATTTGATTAATCGTCATTATTGTCGGTAAAAATTTTATTAACGCCGGCAAATAAGCACAAAACCATATTTTATTTGGTTTATATTTTGAAAAATTATGGACTACACTCTTTACACAACCCCGTTGAGAAAAAACGAAATTTGAAGACACGGGTACCGCAACAGTGATCGGTTTAATCGGATTATATTGGGCATGAAAACTAAAAAAATAATTATAAATAATGGATTTTTAAATATTTATAATTATGATTAATTTGCTCTGTAGTGGTGTACTCTCCGCCAATTCATGCCCGCGCCACTAATCAAACCGCTGCAATTCATACGTCTCTATCATTTCAATCAATTTTTCCGCGTAGGTAGCATCCGTGGCATATCCGAGCGATTTCAGCCCATAAGCCCATTTGCGATAGTCGCGGCCGTATTGTTTCAGCCGGGCATACCGCCCGGTAGAGATCATGATGCTGTGTGCCTGCCACGAATCGCGAGGAGTAGCAAAAATACGGAAAAAATCTTTGTGCGTGTCATCTGTAAAATTGGAGCAATGCCCTTTTCGGCAACGACGCGAAAAGCACTTGATGCCAAAATGGTTGTTGTTGCGGCGCGCCAATTTGCTGTCACCAGCCCTACTTTCCACGAGGCCCTGCGCGAGGCTGATGCTGGCTGGTACCTGGTAACGGCGCATATCCTCTACGGCCAAAGCACTAAAGGAAGCAATGTAACTGACTGCCATTTCGCGGGTCATTTGTTTAGCGCTGACCGGTGCGGCGTCATTAATACCGGTTGGAGTCGTTGTTTTCCCAAAAATACTTTTCCCGAACCTCCCCCTTCCTGACGGGGCCATACTTTCAGTTGCAAGCGTTGAATTGCTTTCTGACCACGACCAAGGCAGCAGGTTGGTAAAGAACAACAGGTAAGCCAACAGCCCCGCTAACGCTATTTTTAGCGCGGTATTTTCCCGTAGGGCAGGCATTCGAAATTTGAAACGGATGGCCCACCAATGTCGCTTTAATCGCAACCATACTTGTCTGAAAATAACAGACATGGAGGCATTTTCTAACTCATGCAGAAAACTTCGACCCGGGAAAGCCCGCCGGGCCGGGCGACTCACGGAATGGCGATGACCATTTTGTTGGTGTTTGCTTCCCTTGTCGGATTCCGATGACCATTTTGTTTTTCCCATTGCAAAAAGTAAATGTAGGCCGGACCACACTTAGCCGACCAAAGTAAAAATAGGCGCAAATTTAAAACAAAAAGTTTTAATTAAAACAATTTTTGTGTTTTTTTTTCAATTTAAAAACAAAAAGTTTTAAATAAAATATCTAACATTTTGTATTACAGGTTTTTGTTAAAAATTGTTTGTACCTTTGCCACCTTAAAATATTTATTCATTTCGCCTTTTCTAAAGGGGAGGCTTGGTTTTTTTGAAAGTAAAGCTGAATTATATGAAAAGAGTCGTCGTCACTGGCATTGGTGCCATCACGCCCATCGGTAATACTGTTGCAGCATACCGGGAAGGGCTTGAGAAAGGTGTGAGCGGTGCCTGTCCAATTACATTATTCGACGCAAGCCAATTCAAAACGCGTTTTGCCTGTGAGGTAAAAGGCTTCGATCCGGAAGCATATTTGGAGCGCCGGGAAGCCCGACGCCTCGACCGTTTTACGCAATTTGCTATGGTCTGTGCTGCCGAGGGATTGCGGGATTCGGGTCTTGATCTGGAGCAAATTGACAAAGACCGCGTTGGTGTCATTTGGGCATCCGGTATCGGAGGTTTATCTACCCTTGAAAAAGAGATAGAAGAGCATATCACCGGGAATGGTATCCCCAAGCACAATCCTTTTCTTATTCCCAAAATGATTTCGGATATTGCTGCCGGGCAAATTTCTATTCAATACGGTTTCCGAGGCATCAATTATTGTACAGTGTCTGCGTGTGCATCCTCCTCGCATGCACTCATGAACGCTTGCGACTATATCCGTCTGGGTAAAGCAGACGTGATTGTTACGGGTGGTTCGGAAGCAAGCGTGGTGAAGACTGCGGTAGGTGGCTTCAATTCTATGAAAGCATTGAGCGAACGCAATGATGATTACCTGACGGCTTCCCGCCCATACGACAAAGACCGCGATGGTTTTGTTTTGGGGGAAGGAGCTGGTGCCATCATTCTGGAAGAATATGAATACGCCAAAAAACGCGGCGCCCGCATTTATGCCGAAGTGATTGGAACCGCCGCCACTGCCGATGCGTACCACATCACCGCCCCACATCCGGAAGGTTTGGGGGTGCTAAAAGTGATGAATCTTGCCTTGGAAGAAGCTGGTTTGCGTTCGCAAGACGTAGATTATATCAACACACACGGCACTTCCACGCCACTGGGCGATGTGGCAGAGTTGATTGCCATTTCAAAAGTTTTTGGCAGCCATGCTTCAGGTATCAATATTTCTTCTACTAAAAGCATGACGGGACACTTGTTGGGTGCGGCAGGTGCCGTGGAAGCAATAGCCTGCCTGTTGGCTATTCAATACGGTTTTATTCCACCTACTATTAATCATTTTACCGACGATCCGGAGATTGATCCAACGCTTAATCTGACCTTTAACGAGGCCCAACACCGCAATGTACGTGTTGCCATGAGTAATACTTTTGGATTTGGCGGACACAATGCTACGGTTATTTTTAAAGCCATTTAAACTTTGTGATTAAGTTATTTTTACGTTTTTATAACCGCTTTTTGCACCCGGAAAAAGAGTTTGCCCGCCGGGTACGTTCTTTGGTGGGATTTACACCCGCCTATATGAATGTTTTCAAATTGGCATTTTTCCACAAGAGCACCTCCAACGCCGGGGATTATGCTATTTCCAACAATGAACGGTTGGAGTTTTTGGGGGACTCTGTATTGAGTACGATTGTAGCAGAGTATTTGTTTAAAAAATACCCGGACAGTGATGAAGGTTTTCTCACCAAAATGCGTTCCAAAATAGTGAAGCGCAATTCTTTGGATGAAATTGCAGACCGTATGAATTTGGATACGTTGCTGAACGATTACAACCAAACCCGCTTGTCTAAATCCATGCTGGGCAATGCGCTGGAAGCATTGGTTGGAGCTGTGTATATAGAGGTGGGTTACAATCAAACCAAGCACTACGTGATCAGCCGCATCCTACGTAGATATTTAGATATTGAAATGCTGGAGCGTTTTGATGATAATTACAAAAGCCAACTCTTGGAATGGTGTCAGAAAAACGGATACACCATTGAATACCGTGTGGTCAATAAATATAAAAGCGAAAAACGCGACAAATTTAAAGTATCTGTCTTTGTCAATAACCGACGCATGGGTACCGCTGATGACTTTAACAAAAAGAGCGCGGAACAATTGGCCAGCGAACGCGCCATCCAGAGCATGAGCGGTGCGAATGGCACTTTGCATTTACCTAAAGGTGGGGGAACAGAGGAGGAGGAATAAAGTCCACGGTCAAACAGTCCACGGTGAACAGTCCACCGTCTTCAGGCCATAATCGTCCTGTATCGCCAGTTCCTACCCTGAATGTGATTTTTTGTATGATGCCGCTGCCTTGGGAACGAAGCCAACAGGCCAATTCTTCACCGTAATAAAAAACAATTATACAGCTTTATCTGTAAATGAATTAGTTGATAGTACTTACATAAATTTTTTTTGCAAAAAACTTTATGTAAGTACTATCAACTAATTCATTCCCGTGCCACTACTTAATCCAACAACAATTTCCCCATCCATTCGCGGCCTTTCTGGTCATTTACCCGATAGAAATACATTCCACGGACGTATTTGCCGGGAGGCAATTCAATGCGTTGTATGCCAGTGCCTGTAAAACGCTGTTCTAATACCTTACGGCCTTGAAAATCGAATAAAGATACATTAAACCATTGTTCGCGCCAAGGAATATAATCGTTTTCCACAAAAATATGATCGGAGGCAGGGTTGGGATACAGCAAAAAAGGTGGTGGTGGGTTTTGCGCATCTATACCAATCCCCCAAAAACCCCCATCCAACCAAAGCAGCCTGCCCGATAACCAGCCTTTCAGATAATCTACTTCTGATTGGTAGGACGATCCAATAAATGCATTAGGCCAGACATACTGACCCAAAACGGGCCAGCGCTGAAAATTGCGCCTTTGCGGTTCCTTCAGGAGTGCAGCCACGGAATCTATTGTAGCATTCAGGCGCTGTTCGCTCCAAATACCATTATCGCGAAGTTCCCGCCATCTTTTAGCCATTTTTTTGCGAAACGGCGGATCATTCCACAGTTTTTCCCACCAAAACGGGATGCCCCAGCCATCTGAACCGCATACTCGGTTAAAATCTTTACCCCAACCACGGTAACTTGCCCCTTCGCAGTAATCACCAATACCAAAAGAAATATTAAAATCCCATACCGGCCCCATCACCAATTTTCCGCCGAGGGAATTGCGATCTTTATAAAAATAGGCGCTCAATCGATAACCATCCGTATTTTTTGTAACCTCCTGCACCATCAGGTAATCTACCCAACTGTCTACATCAATCCAGTTGGCGTATTCGCGGGAGAAATTGGGGCCATGCATCATATCCTCAAAATCGCGCATATACTTTTGAATATATTGCGCTTGCTCCGGGGTAATATCTTCCAATTTTGGGTAATGATACTGGAACCAATTGCGGTTCCAGCCGCCTTCTATAGCCGGGTATTGCGACTGAAAATCTCCCCCGACATCACCCGGAGGAGGGCCATATTTGTCCACCCGGAGGATATACCCGCCCGTCAGTGCATCACCGGAAATATCCTCCGGTTTCAATTTGCTGATATTTACCCGGTTTTTATCTCGTTTGATGTTTTCTACCAGCATGTATACGCCCTGATACGCGCCATTTAGTACCATTTCACAGTAACGGGTGCGAGCCGCATAACGATCCAGTGTATTGGCTAACTGATAGGAGAGCGCATCGCGCATCAGTGTTTTGTCATTGAGTGGGCTAATGAGTATCCAGTCGCTTTCTTCCGGCATTCCCAACAAAGGGTGGTCAATTTCATTACCGTTAGCGTCTCGCAGTTCAAAACTGTAGGGCTTTTTGGGGTAAAAAGAAGAACTGGAACCCCGATATTCTATCCCCATCCAGCCATTATAATGGTTGAAAGGGTCGGTCAGTTGATTGCGTTTGCCGGGGCCATTATCGATAATCCCCAAACGGGCTGTAATTTTGGTATCTTCTTCGATTTTTACGCCATTGGTATTGATGACAATGATGGGCAAATTAGAATCAGTAAAGGTTTGAGTGTGTCCCGAAAATCCAAATAAGACGCTAAATAAAAAGAGTGTAAAGTTTTTCAATATATAATTATTTTGATGCAAAAATACTTCTTTGTGTTGAATTCACAAAATGGTAGTACATTTGTTTCAAAAATTGTTTATGCCTGTTTTTAATTGGAATCAGAAAATACAAGGGGTGCCAGATGACTGGCGCACGACACAAGGTGAAGGGATAAAAATTGCTATCATAGATTCAGGTGTGGACCTGACCCATCCTGATCTGGCCCATTTGGCAGATTGCAGGCGCTTTGATGTCACCCACTCGGACTTTAACCTCCAAGCGGAAGTATTAAAAGCCAATGATACGGTAACAGAACTTCCGCAGACTGTCCACGGTACTTTTTGCGCCAGTGTCCTGGCTGCAAAATCAACGGATGAGGCAGGTGTGGTTGGTATTGCACCTTTGGCCGAAATCATCATCATCAAAGCAACAGATGCGCAGGGAGCAAGCACTAATTTCAATTTTTTAAAAGCGATGCAGGTAGCGATCCGGGAAGACGTGGACGTAATTTCAGTCAGTTATGTCCCAACCGGCAAATTTGGATTCCAGCAGCCGCTAATCAAGGAGGTATTTAGGCAAATAGAAGAAAAGAAGATTGCCCTTTGCATTGCCCTGGACAATACTGATATTTTTAGTAATCTGAATGATATGCGGTATCCCGCCAATGAATCAGTGGCTATTGCTACCGGTGTTGTAACGCCGGCTCTATTGAGCGATCAGCTGGAAGAGGAAGCCTTTAACAGCTCGATCCGTTGGGTATTTCCATTCATTGATACCCGTTTTTGCGGCGAAAATGGCAGTCGAAAAAACGAAAAATCTTCGTGTAGTGTCGTCAATGCATGTTTTTCCGGAATTGTTGCTTTGCTGTTGGCGCATTTGAAAAAAACAGAAGGCAATCAGTACCAACGCCGCTCCAAAGCAGAGCTGTTAGCACTATTGGAGGTAATTTCTGCTCCTTTGAGTCACCTTAAAGGCAATCCGACCCCCGATTTTAGATTCTACAATCCCCATCAACTCAGTGCTTAAAACTGGTTTTATGTGTTGATACCGTTCCTTAAAGACTACCGGCAAAACTTGGATTAAATCTGTAAATCATTCGCATTTTTCGGAAGTACCCGGTATTTTGAATTACCTTTGTGGTTTATTTTTTTCAACATGCTGCGAATACTGCGAACCATTTGGGCAATTATCGCCATTTTGTTTTTTCTGCTCCTGATGCTGTTCAGTACACCCTGGATACTTTTCAATATGATTGCAGCCTCCGGCCCGATTGCATTACGGCGCAACATTTGGTATTTACACCACGTTTTTACGCCTATATTCCTGCGCCTTATTGGCATTCGGCTCAATATTGAAGGCCTGGAAAAAATTGATGCCACACAATCCTATATCATCGTTGGCAATCATCGGTCTTCTTTAGATTTCATTGTTAATGCTGCTGCTTTTCCGGGTGTATATCGGTATTTAGCCAAAAAAGAATTGATCAAAATTCCCATATTCGGATGGGTCGTCAAAAAGATGTGCCTGATCGTTGATCGGGAAAGCAGGATGAGTCGTGCCAGAAGTATCGTGGCCCTCAAACAACAATTAGCGGCAGGTTGGAGCGTTTTTATCTATCCGGAAGGCAGCCGAAATAAAACAAATGACCCCCTTGGAGTGTTCCATGATGGTGCTTTCAGAATTGCTATGCAGACCGGAAAACCCATTGTCATTCAAACCATTGTCAATATTCGTGATGTAAATGATACTCGCAGCGCCATAGACCTTGCGCCCGGTGTGGTGCGTATTGTGTGGGATGGTCCCATAGAAACCAGCAATATGAACGCCGAAAATGTGACGGTTCTGCGCGAGCAAGTACAACAAATTATACTGAAAAACCTAACAGAAAAACCTTAGAAACGAGTAATTAATAAATTGATCGTCAAAACATCTAACCGTCAAAACTCCGACATTGGATGTCTTACAAAATATAAATACGTGAACATAAATAGGCGCTATGATGTTTTTATGCAACATTCACGTAACCAATAGCCAATAATTACTTTAATACAATGCAATACAAAAAAAATATCCTGGAGACCATCGGACAAACACCACTGGTACAACTCAACCGCGTTGCTTCTGATATTCCGGCATTAGTGCTGGGAAAAGTAGAAACTTTTAATCCGGGCAATTCCATTAAAGACCGGATGGCCGTAAAAATGATTGACGATGCCGAGCAACGCGGCGACCTGAAAGCAGGCGGTACCATTATAGAATGTACTTCCGGCAATACTGGTATGGGGTTGGCATTAGTGGGCTGTGTGCGCGGGTATCGCTGTATCTTCACCACCACAGATAAACAAAGTAAAGAAAAAGCGGATTTGCTCAAAGCCCTTGGAGCGGAAGTAATTGTGTGTCCGACCAATGTGGAGCCAGCAGACCCGCGTTCCTATTATTCGGTGGCGCGCCGCCTCAGTGGTGAAATCCCCAATTCGTTTTGGTGTAACCAATATGATAATCTTTCCAATCGCACTGCTCATTACGAAAGTACCGGCCCCGAAATATGGCAGCAAACTGACGGAAAAATCACGCATTTGGTGGTGGGAGTTGGTACCGGGGGCACCGTGAGCGGCACTGCTCAGTATTTGAAAGAGCAAAACCCGAATATTCAGGTGTGGGGCGCTGATACCTACGGTTCCGTGTTCAAAAAATACCACGAAACGGGCGTTTTTGACCCTAAGGAAATATACCCTTATATCACAGAGGGTATCGGCGAGGATATTTTGCCCGCCAACGTAGATTTTAGTATGATTGATGCTTTTGAGAAGGTATCGGATAAGGACGGGGCGCTTTGGGCACGTCGTATGGCCCGCGAAGAAGGGCTTTTACTCGGTTACTCTGCGGGAAGCGCTATGGGTGCCCTATGGCAATTGCGGCACAAACTCACCAAAAATGACGTGGTAGTTGTCATCTTTCACGATCATGGCAGTCGCTATGTGGGCAAAATCTACAACGATGACTGGATGCGCGAACGCGGATTTTTGGATGATGAAATAAAAGTACGCGATTTGATTTCCCGCAAAAAAGACCGTCGTTTCATCGGCGCGCAACTATCAGATACCGTCCGGCAAGCATTCAACCTCATGAAAACACATGACATTAGCCAATTGCCCGTGTTGAATGGTGAAGCAGTGGCGGGTTCTATCACCGAAACTCAAGTATTGCACTTTTTGTTGGAAAACCCGTTGAATAACTCCGAAAAGACGTTGAAAGATATCATGGGTGAAGCATTTCCAATCGTCAAAGAGGATATGCCGATCAGCCAGCTTAATCGCTACATGAGCAAGGAAATTCCTGCAGTCATGGCACGCGACCGTTCCGGAGGTTTACATATTGTCACCCAGTATGATTTAATTCAGGCTATATAAGTATTTTCACACGTTAACGATTATGCAACTTATCCCTTTTGATATTAAGGCAGATACTTCCAAACTGCCGACCAATGGTCAACTCAAAATCATTACGCTGTCTTCCCATCTTACCTTATTTTGGAAGATTTTTGTTCCGATTTTTGGCACCGTTTTTCTCACTGGATTATTGTTGGCATTTCTACTCATGGATGCCGATGATTTTTACATCTCCATCATGCCCATGGCCGCATTCAGGTTATTCTTGTTGGCTATCTGGTGTGGTTGGGTATATTTTATGTGGCGCACTCTTTGGCGACTCCGGCGAGTGGATGCCGATTCTTTGCATTTTTATGTAACAGACTACTGGACGACGGTGCGGTATCCCTGGGAGAACCTCAGCCGAATGGAAGAAACCCGAAGAATGGGTCGTCGGGTGGTGTGCTTTTGGCTAAATGTACCGGGGCGTTTTGGGCAAAAAATTTCTTTTTTACCAAGCGCCTATTTTAATGTTTGGAAATCCGAAAACAGTTAAAAAAGCAAAGTCATTTGAGTTGAGGTGTCATCGGCGAGGTACGAGCCGGTGACACCTCAACTCAAACAATGACTTTGCCTACTTCTCGAAGCGATGCTTTCACATACTCAGCTAAAATTTCTCACCGCGCTTTCCATAAAAAAATACCGGTATGAGTACCAAAAATTTACGGTAGAAGGAGAAAAAATGGTAGCGGAACTCTTGACGCAGCAACGCGTAGCAGTATCCGCTATCTACGGGTTGGAGGAGTGGATAACGGCGCACGAGGTACTTTGCAGACCCTTTTTATCAAAGATAACGACGATAACAGCAGCCGAATTAAAAAAAATATCTTCTCTTTCCACCCCACATTCAGTATTGGCAGTGGCAGAAATGCCCAAAATACTTCCCGAAATAATCACGGATCGGGTATGTCTGTACTTAGACGGCATTCAGGACCCCGGAAATTTGGGTACTATCCTGCGCACTGCCGACTGGTTTGGTATCCCGGCGGTGTATTGTTCGGCTGATTGCGCCGATGTGTATAGTGCTAAAACAATACAGGCTGGCATGGGCGCTTTTTTGCGCATTTATACCCAGGAAGTTGCGCTCGAACAACTGTTGGCCCACACGCCCAATCGAATGGTTTGGGGCGCGGTCTTGGGTGGAACAAAATTGGCACAAATAGATCTTTCAGGCCCGGGTGTTTTAGTGGTTGGCAACGAAGGACGCGGTATCCGCCCCGACACCGAGCAACTGCTCACACATCGAATCACCATCCCCAAACACCCGGAGAGCCGGGCGGAATCGCTCAATGCAGCCGTGGCAGCCGGTATTTTGATGGCAAAAATTGGGCTGAGTGAATAGGTTTATTTGCAATAAGTACGTGGACAGAAATAAACGCAGCTATTAATTTATGCAACGCTCCTATAATCAAACAGTTGCATAACTCATAACTACGTATTCGTACTTCCCCTGGTGTACTTCCGCTTCCTCCACCAACCAAAAACCAACCAAAACAAAAAGAGTAACGCTAAAGGCGCACCAATATTCAATGCCTGCCATAAAGTTTTTTCTTTTTTGGCTTTTACCGTATCCAATCGCCGCAACTTCACTTCGCGGGCGCGGGCATCAATCAAGCCATTCGGATCTATTAGGTATTCCATCACGTTGAGCAGGAGGTCTTTATTGGCATACGCCCTATTTTCAAACTGATTGAAACCCAATGGTAACCACGATTTATTGTCTGGTCGGACAAAATTCGCGGCAACATCGCCATCGCTGATCACAATCATCCGCGTGGGTGCTCCAACACTGCGAAAACCCATCCCTATCTGTTTCAGTTGTGCATCCATCTCTGCCGATACCCGATTTTCGTAATTGGAAGGAAAAGAACCTTCCAAAAGCAGCCCCACTACCTGACTGCCTTTGTTGAACTTGGCCGGGTCGGGTGCTTCGCGCAAGAGTTCAAAATTGACATCTACCGGGCTGAATTGCAGGCGGCTATAACGACTGCTGCGCAAAATTGGAGTTTTTATTACGCGGGTTTTAGTGCGGATGGTATCAATGGAAGAGCAAAAACGCAATTCTACCCGATCTACATTTTTCACTACCCGGTGTTCTCCGGCGGGCAATACCGCCGGGTGAAAATACCAGGGAAACAACTTAAATTGGGGGGTACCGCCCATATCACCTACTTTCAGCGGAATTTGCGTGCATTCTAAATCTAAAATAAGGTCAGGTTGTATGCGGACTCCGTATTTGAACAACATATCCTCCAGGTTGAGGGGATAATCCGTTGGCACAAAGCGCGGGCGCGTATTCAGGCTGTCTATACTGGCATCTAAGCGGTCAATGAGCCAAAGTGTTCTCCCGCCCTGCATGATATACTGGTCTATTTTGAATTTGTCTTTTTCAGAAAAAGCCGTGCGGGGTTTTGCAATAACTAAAAGGGCGCATTTTACCGGGTCGAGTTGAATCAGAGAATCTAAGAAGAGGTGATCAGTATTGTAAAACTGGCGCAGACTGCGCTCCAGATCCAGCGTTTGTTGTTCCGTCAATTCTCCGTGTCCTTTGGTAAAAAGAATATTCTGGCGTTCTTCTGTAAGTACTTTTTTGACAGCGCTGGCAAATTTATACTCCAATTTTTCTACTGAATTATTGATCACCTCCGGGGAAATAATGGGTGAATTGTTTTCAATCAGGTTGACCGGAACGGTTCGGCTGCCAAAATGAAACACCGCTATCGGGTAAGCGCGTTTGCGCGTTTCCTGACCCGTTTCATTGATGCCAATATCGGTGGGGAAAATGCCATTGTCGCTCAAGGCTTTTACCCGTTCATTTACGGCCTTAATAGTGCCTTCAAACGGGTCTTGAAATTCGTAATCAATCAGTCCGTTGACCGAGCGAAAATCCTCCAGTAGGTCGCGGACGGCATTGGGCAGGCGTTTGAAGCCCGCAGGGTAATCGCCACCCAGCAACACTTCGACGTAGACGCGCTCTTTGAGGCCACTCAACAAGTTGCGCGTGGTAGGTGTTAGCGTAAAACGTTTTTCTTCCGTCAGGTCAAAATGTGCATAAAAGTATTGCGCAATGACGTTGACAAATAATAAAATGCCACAAAACAGCACAAATTGCAAAATGGCGCGGGTGCGTTTGGAACGAAACATGAGTAATTTATGGTTATTTTTTTAATTTTTATGCCCCAATATAACCCGATTAAACAGATTACTATTGCGTACTCGCGTCTTCAAATTTCGTTTTTTCTCAACCCGCCGTTTTAACCTTGGGGAAAACAAAAACGATTACGGTTTTTAACCCGGAAGAAAATACCAAGCGTGTACTGTTAACTAAATCATCAATATTTAAAACTTGATCATTTTTTGTTGTGTAGCAGTGTAGGTTTTTATCTGTAAATGAATTAATTGAAGGACATCAATATTGATGTCCTTCAATTAATTCATTCCCGTGCGCTCCCGATCATCCAATTCCTCTTCCGTTTTATCAAAACCCGCGATGATCTCCTGCCCACGGTGCATCCTGCACCACAGACATTCGGGTTGACCGCAGCCCTGCGCAAATCGGCGTTCAAGGATATTGGTATAAGTGGTTTGCATCAAATTTTTGACAAATTGAATTTCTTCTCCGGTGTGCGCAATATCGTTTATGGTAAAAGCACCACGTTTATCGGGTTCTAACCACGAAATCCAGGTTTGGCGCACCGGCTCGGCATAGATGCGGGCATATTCCAGCAATAGGCGATAAAAAGCCAGTTGTCGCCAATAGTCACCGCCGTTGGGTTGTGCTTCAGTGGGCGGGGCCGATTTTTTGGGGTTGGGGATACCGGTTTTGTAATCTACTACGCGCAAAGTACTATCATCCAACCATTCTATTTTATCCAAAACCCCCGTGAGGGGTACACCTTCCATTTCTACGCGGTCTATTCGCCGCTCTGCCACTGCTCGCCTGCGCCAATTAGGCATAATTTGTTCTGCGTGATAGCGGCGCATATATTCCTTACCGAGGGCCATACGTTGCGCAAAATTTTGCTCGCTAAAATGATTGCGGCGGTATTCCATTTCCGTGGCAAACATTCGTTGCAGCGTAATATCCGTTGGGAACAGCTGCCCTCTTACCATTTTTTTTATAAAAAACTGCTGCAAGGCAGCGTGCATCGCCTGCCCAAACACCCCGTGTTCACTTTCTGTTTCGGGTACTTTAAGCACGTCCACGTAGTAAAAAGCCAATGGACACCGCAAATAGCGGTTCATATTGCTCACACTGAGCGAAAAATTATCCAATAAAACATCTAATACGGCACTTTCAGGCAGTGTCACCACTGGCATTGCCGCTTCCCGCAGCAAAGTGGTCATGGCCTCCGTCACCAATGCCTCCGGCAAAGTAGTACGGGTAGTCTCCAACCCTGTCTCTTCAATAAACCGCGCCCGAATCAGCGGTTTGCCGTCATCCGTTGCTGACGGGTACGAAATGGTCAGCTGGCGTTTAGCACGGGTCATGGCAACATAAAACAGCCGGCGACGGGCTTCCGTCAGGTCTTCCTCGCCCGAAAGCGTCAGGGTATCCGGCAGCGCAAAACGGCGGTTATTGCCCGAACCCGCTTTTTCCCAAAAATCGTCGGTACACTCCGGCATAAAAACGCACTCAAATTCTAATCCTTTAGCGGCGTGGGCCGTCAGTATTTGCACCCCGTTGGTGGGTTGCAGCGCCTGACGAAGGGGCAGCGGCAGTTGATTATCATCCATGCTGTCCAATAACGCCAGCAGCCGACCCAAAGTCACCCTCGGATTTCGCCCGGCTTCGGCCCGTACAAACTCCAAAAAGGTATCCAGCGTCTGGAGCCACCAAATTTTATCGGGTTGGTTCAAAGCGTATTGCAACAGCCCCGTTTGCGTGTAAAGCCGTTCGATCAGGGCCGGTAAGGGCAATGAACCGACTAACCCTACCCCAAGTCCCATTGTTCCCTGCGGTGCCGTACCTGCCCGATCAGTATCCGGTGCCGCCGTATCGGCTTTTTTATTATAAAATGTCTGATTCAATAAATTTTCAGCGTATTCGCGGTTGAGTAGCTTAGCAGCGGCGGCGTGCGCCAAATCGAGGGGTTTAAGCCCAAAAAATGGTGCGTGGAGCAACCGAAACAAGCGATGTTCTCCTGAAAAAGGCCGGGAGAGTTCGTCGTGGAGGTAGCGCAACAACTCGCGGAATTGCTGGATATGTGGCAGGTCGAGGATGTTGAGCGGTCGTTTAGTCTGGTAAGGAATTCCTTTTTTTTCCAACAACCGAATCAATCGTTCACTTTGCCGGTGCCGGGCATACAATACGGCAATTTCAGCCGCCGGAATACCCGATTGAAGGCAAAGTTCGATGCGTTGTACCAAATCGGTGGTTTCATGGAGCCGATTAGGGTATTCCAGCAGCAGCGGTTTATCGGGCGCGACTGTTTGCGCCACCAAATTTTTTTCCAACGGGATATCAAATGCCCCGATGGCGCGCAGGGTGTTGTGTTCAATAACCCGGGTAGCGGCATTTAAGAGTGGTTGTGTGGAGCGGTAATTTTCCGCGAGTACCACCGTTTCCAATCCTTCCCGGTACAGGTGATAAAAATCTAACAGGTTTTTCAGGCGGGCGCCCTGAAATTCATAAATACTCTGGTCATCATCTCCTACAATGAACACGTTGGGCGTATCCCAGAAATCGAGTAATTGGTGTAAAAGTTGATTTTGTGCGCCATTGGTGTCCTGGTATTCGTCCACCATGATATAGAGATACCGTTCCTGATAAGTACGCAACAGGTTTTTGTGTCGTTGAAAGGCGCGCACGACCCACAGGAGCATATCTTCATATTCGTAGCGACCTGCCCGTTCCAAGGCGTGGAGAAATTTTGGGTACAAATCTGCTCCTGCCCGCACGCGCACCATTTTCTCCTGCTCGATTGTTATTTTTTCGGCCTTAGGGTCGCCTTTTTTGGCCGCTTTGGTATTGCGCTGGTACAAAAATTCCGGGTTTTGGAGCAGGCTTCCGGTGTATTCATCCGTTTTTTTCAGTACCCAACCGGGTGTCCAGCCTTCTTTTTTCATGGTGCTAAACAGGTCGCGCAACTGCGTTTCGTAATGAAAAGCATCGCGCTGCCCTTGCCGCAGGGCATGTTCGGGTGGGAGTTTTATCAGCATATCCCGCACGATTTCGATCCGCTCCAAATCGGTAACCGGCTCCAATCGGGCACGACCAAAATGCTCCAAATTGTCCTGAATAACGCGGTTGCAAAAAGCATGAAAGGTAAAAATGGGTACCCGGTGCGCATCCGGGCCAATGCGTTCCAACAGTCGGCGGCGCATGGCGGTCACTGCCGCATCGGTAAAAGTCAGGCACAGGATGTTCTGCGGTCGGGTGTCAGTATCCAACAGGATTTTCCCGATTCGGGCGGTTAGAATGTGCGTTTTTCCCGTACCCGGCCCGGCAATAACCAATACCGGCCCTTCTGTTTGCTCCACCGCACGCCGTTGAGCGGGGTTGAGCGTATTCAAAAAGGTACGAAAAGCGGTATTGCGCTGTTGTAAATCCGTTGCTGCTGTCATGGCGAGTGGCAAAGATAAGGAGTTTTGTGTGCGCTTGCTTTTTATTTTTTCACGCATATAAACCGGAATTGGAGGCAACTGCTGATCCACGCGGTCAATTAGGAACGGGTAAAAATTTATGGTGAAATATTGGTTATATCCTCCTCCTCCTTATTTTTCAAATCAATACTGACCAAAATAGCGGCGCTTAAAAAAAACAGCGAACCCACCTTGTCCGTTTCTACGAGGTCATTCATTAACATCAGCAGGTCAATTAAAATGAAACACAAGAGGGCCGCTGCCAGCATTTGGCGGCGCGGTCGGTTGGTCGTTCGGTGATAAATTTGTTCGCCTTTCAGCATCACGATAAAACAAAAGGTCAGAAAAAAAAGTAAGCCGGGTATGCCCTGCTCCACCGTCGTCATCAGGTAATAGTTATGAATACCCGATTTTTCGGGATTGCCACTGACGTAGGTTTTAAAACTGGTAACGGTATAATTGCGATAATAAAAATAAAAAGTACCCGGCCCAAAGCCCGCCAACGGCCGCTCCCGAATCATATAACTTGCTGCAATCCAACGATATACGCGCTCCATGGTCGAAATATCTTCTAGTTTCGTGGTGGCCTCCAGCAAATTATCAAAACGGGTATGCGTCACGGTGCGTTCGTAATCGGGCGCAAACTCTAACCAATTGTCGCGGCTGCCCACAAAAATAAAAAAAAACACAAACAGCGCTAAGGTGCCGGCCAATACGAGGCGCAACCACCTGCGACGAATAATCCAATACAGACCAATAGCGGCCACCAATGCCACATAAGCGGCGCGGGTATAAGCAAAATTGATGGCGATCACCAAAAACAATACACTCAACAACAGGAACCACCGGGTAAATGACCCTTTTGGATACCATTTGGCACCATACCAGACATAAGGCAAAAACGCCGTCATAATGCAGGCATACGAGACGTGATTGCGGTAAAAAGGCCCCATCACGTAAGCCACCTCCTCAAAGGAAAACCCAATCATGGCGTGTCGGGTAAAAACAATGGTAACCGTAACCAACAGGGAAATAAAAAAAAACCACAAGAATTCCCGAAAATCACGTTGTTCCCGAAAAATATGGATGCCCAAAAAATAAAAGGTAATCACATACCAGCCTTTAGCGGCCAAAAATTTGAGGGAGATCCCGCCATCCTGCGATGTTACCGCACAGACCGTCATCCACATCAGGTGGGCCAACAAGGCCAAGGTAACCGGGTGTCGTATCACGCGAGCATCCAACCGGTGGCCATTGCGCAAAAACCACACAATACCCGCCAACGTCAATAACCACATCAGCGGTTCATCCGGCAAATCCGTACCCAACCCGCCAAACTCCAATTCTACGGAAATAGGAATACAAGCCAGCATTACAAAAAACAAACGGCGAAAATCCACAATGGCTAACCAGAGCGCTATGATGCCCGCCGGAATACCCGCCAACCACATTGTCTCGGTGCCGATACCCGCCAAAATTCCGAGTATTCCCGTCAGGGCAATACCCATAAACAACAATCCTTGCGGGTGCCCCTCCGGAATGGCCAATAACGTGGAAATGCGTTTGAGCATACTTAATTACCAGAATAGTCAGCAAATTTTTTGATGCGTTCAGTCGTTTCCCTCCGGCCCAATGCCTCCGCCATATCAAATATAGCCGGGCCTTTCATCGTACCGGCCATGGCAAGGCGCAGCAACGGCAGCAGGTCGCCGGGCTTTACAGCATGATCAACGGCAAATTGTCGGACGGCTGCTTCCAATGCCGCCGCCTCGAAAGGATCAAAATTTTCTACAAAAGTCGCCAATGCTTTAAACACCGGGGCCAATGCAGGATTCCACTTTTTTTGCATGGTTTCCGCGTCATATTCCCGTATGTTTTCAAACAAATAATAACCCTTTTCCACAAAATCGGGTAAAAAAGTCACCCGTTCTTTCATCAAGCCTACTGTTTTCATTAAAAAATCATCGGACACTGCATACCCTTTGGCCTCCGCCAACGGGCGGATCATGGCGGCTAAAGTAGCATTATCGGTGGCACGAATATATTGCTGATTGAACCATTTTGCTTTTTCATAATCAAACCTTGCACCGCTTTTACTCACCCCTTCCAATGAAAACTGTTCAATGAGTTCTTCCAATGAATACATTTCCTGATCGCCGCCCGGGTGCCAGCCCAGCAGGGCCAAAAAATTAATGGTAGCCGCGGGCAAAAAGCCGGTTTCTCGGAATCCTTTGAGGCGGGTTTCCACCGTATCGCCATCCCAACCCAACGGGAATACCGGAATACCAAATTTAGCGCCATCGCGTTTGCTCAGTTTGCCATTGCCTTCCGGCTTCAGGATGAGCGGAAGGTGCGCAAACTGCGGCATGGTCGCTTCCCAGCCAAATCCTTCGTATAACAATACATGGTGTGCCGCGCTCGGCAACCATTCTTCCCCCCGAATCACGTGGGTGATGCGCATCAGGTGGTCATCTACAATGTTGGCTAAGTGATAGGTTGGCATCCCATCAGCTTTCATCAGCACCTTGTCATCCAATTCATTGCTTTGAAATGGCACTTCTCCACGAATAATGTCTTTAACCAAAATCGTCCGATTGGGTATAATTTTCAGGCGCACCACATAAGGCATACCCGCCTCTGTGCGCTGGTGTACATCCGCTGCCGGGAGCGTCAGGCTGTTGTCCATTTCGCCCCGGGTGGCGTGGTTATACGTGAAGTTGGCTTCCGCCGACCGCCGTTGCTCCAGCGCTTCGGGGGTATCAAAAGCGTAGTACGCTGCACCACGAGCCAGCAGGTGTTGCACCTGTTCGGCATAAATGGCTTTGCGCTCGCTTTGGCGGTAGGGGCCGTAGTCGCCCCCAAAGCCTACGCCTTCGTCGGGGCTGATGCCCGCCCATTTCAGGGCTTCCAAAATATAGGCTTCTGCCCCTGGCACGTAACGCGCCTGGTCGGTATCTTCAATGCGCAGCAAAAACTGACCGCCGTGTTTGCGGGCCAGTAAATAGTTGTATAAAGCGGTGCGAAGACCGCCAATGTGCAAGGCTCCGGTTGGAGAAGGGGCAAAACGAACGCGTATCAAAATCAGTTGAATTAATTGAATGGACAATAAGAAACATAAACAGTTTCTAAAAAATCACGCAAAGGTAGTTATAGTTTAGGTTTATGTAATGATGAATGAGAAATGATGAATGAGAAATTTTTCAACACATTTATAATCAAGTAGTAAGGAGAACAATTAAAACCGCGTTTATTGCTGCTCCTCTACTTAAACAGACTTTATGAACAAAAAATACCGTATATAAAATGGAGGTTTTTTGCTATTTTAACCGATATTTTTTAACAGTTATAAAAATCACTGTTAAAAAAGGTTGCCTGCGAAATGTAAAAAATTAGCAAAACGTGTTATTTTTTTTTTATTTTTAGACAAAGTTGCTATTTTTGCCCCGCAAACTTTTTCACAATTAATTTAAATCTGTTTTTATGAAGCTATTTTTTAACGCATTCGTGTTATTGCTCCTATGTATCTTTGGTGTTTCCGGCAGCCTTTCAGCTCAGGGAACAGCGGGTTCGGGTGTTGTTGTTGATCTTACCTATACTGGTGGCTCGGCAAGGTTTACAGAAGTAACCTGCAATTTCGCCGGCAATAGTGGCTGGGGAGGCGCTTTCACCGGCGATTTTTGTGCCCCGATTGTTTGGGCAAAAGACTTGGTCGGCAACGACTCTTTGGCTTGCGATTCTATTGCGGCAGGAAGTCTGGCTGGTAAAGTAGTAGTTATCCGTCGAGGTACCTGCGAGTTTGGCCTCAAATCCCTGAATGCCGAAAAGGCAGGTGCTTTAGCCGTCATCATCGTCAACCACTTTAACAATGCTGCCGATAATGGTTGCACGGTGTTGAATATGGGTGCTGGTGCCGTAGGTGCTCAGGTAACCATTCCGGCGATAGGGGGCTGTCGCGACATGGGTACCGCCTTAGACAATGCCATCAAAGCCGGTAATGCCCAAGTGTGCTTTAGCCTGCCACGCATGACCAGCCCGACCGTTGCTTATCAGTATGCTACGCCTTTGACTCAGGTAGATTCTTTGGGCGCTGTTACCGTTACGCTGACCAACCGGAGCAACGATCCTATTACCGGCGTTGTATTGAAATGCGATATCAAAGCACCCAATGGCACGGTGAAATCCGTATCGCTGCCCATTGCCGAAATGGCAGCAGGTGCCGATACCTTTGCTATTTTCCCGGCAATATTGCCAACTAAAGTATTGGGTAAATTTGAAGCCATTTTCTCCAATAACAAATTTACGGCTTCCCGTGACACGGTTCGTCGCTTTTTTGAACACACGCCTTATACTTTTGCTACGGACAATCTCGTGATTGATCCATTGGGTGTAGGTCTCACCAATCAACAATTTGCTGATGCCGGTTTCTTTACGCAAAATGCTGGTTTGAGCTGGACGGGTTCTGCTGGCGGTAAAGCCACTTTTGCTACTTTTGGCCTTTCCAACGTGGATACTGTTTTTGTTGCGGGTAATGAAGAAGCTAACCAAATTTTGATTACGCTGTATGACGCTGACGCTGACGATGATGGTGTGGGTGATATGGCTGCCGGTTCTGCAGGTGCCAGTTTCAATGATTTGGCTAATGGCATCGTCGGTACGGCTGTTTATACCATGATTGGTACCGAGCCGGTAGATGGTATCATCTCTGTGCCATTGACGGATGTCACCACAGGAGCAGAAATTATTGATCTGAAACCTAACCACCCGTACTACATTTCTTTGACCTACGACGGCACCCTGGCTGGTACCAGCCGTTGCCTGCGTTTTGCCAATACCTTGGATGAGGAATACCTCGTGGTCGGTGGCTTGCTGGCAACTCCTCTATATACCAACTTAGATGGTGGTACTTTGTATAGCGGCTGGGCCGGTGGAAAAGTGATCCAACGCCTTGAATTAGAAGGTTTTGTCCCTGTGGTGGTCAATACGAAAACACCACAGTTGGATGCTTCCAAAATCAGTGTAACGCCTAATCCGGCTGTTGATTTCGTCAAGGTTAATTTGAAATTAGACGAAACCAGCAACGTAGGTATCACGATGATTGACTGGAATGGTCGTTCTGTACGCAGTGTTGTGCAGAAAGATTTCCAAAATGGCACGGTAGAGATTGATACCAAATCGCTGCCTTCCGGCATGTACATGATGTGGGTTCGCACCAGCGAAGGATACCGCGTGGAAAAAGTGGCGGTTTGTCATTAATGGCACGGGGATAAATTAAATCCACGGTAATAATATAATTTTTTTGTTAAAAAAATTATATTATTACCGTGGGTTTAATTTATTTACAGAAAAAATATATAATTTATCAGAGAGGATGTGGGCCGCATAAACGCCCGAAAATATATGTTTTTCGATTCGTATAAATAGCCTCCTTCATAAAAAGACAGGGCGATATTTTGTTTCAAACAAAATATCGCCCTGTTTTTTTATGAAGGAACGCGTAAATGGCCAATTGTTGATAACGCGAGCCTTCATTGAATCTTAAGCCGGCTTAAATCTGCTCGAAATTACCCAAAGGGCACACTTTCACTTTATTCGGCACACAAAAAACATAGTACCCGGCAAAAAATACAAAATGCCAGTCAATTTTTATGCTGAGCAGCATTCCGCAGGGGTATTACGGGGAAATTATTAAATAAGCCCTGACAGGTGTCTGTCAGCGCCATTCGTAAAGACTCCAAATAGCATAAAAAGCGGGCGATAAACTGTTCTTCCAAACAGTTTATCGCCCGCTTTTTTATCAGAAAATCAAACAGGTCGACTAAAAGAACCTGCTTCGGTTGTCTTTTATATTGGCAGCATTACGCAATGACTGAATCAGGTTATTGCGCACGTTTGAAATAACGGAATTACTGGCAGCACGGCGAAACATGGTGAGGTCGGCAGGTACTTGCAACTCGTTTTTATCGGAAACCGGCGAAACAAGGAATAGGCCATTATTTCCTGCAATGGGCGCACTGACAGTGCCTTTTGCGGTAGCAAAAACGGCACCCAACACCCGTGGTTCTCCGATATTTGAAGTTACGGTTGCTGCGCGGGCAGTATCTACTTTTACGGAGAACTGCTGTGCCACGGAATTCATGTCTCCTGCATTTTGCAGTTGTTTTTTCAATATCTCTGCCTTCTTCAGGTTGCGAACTTTTGTACTAATTTCTGGCATATCCTTCATAGATGCCACAGAAGGATTACCGGTTGAAATGATGCTTTTCAACCCGGCAATGATGTACTTGGAATCAAAAAACCCACCTGCCTGGTCCCGTATGGAAAATACTTCTTTGCTGATATTACCTGATTTTGTTTTTTCATTGAATGCCCATTGGACGATATTTCGAATATCATCGCCAGTACCAAGCAGACCCAAATTATAGTCGTTGGCTTTGAGTGGTGTACTGGATTGTAGTGCAATCGTTTGGTCGCCAGCTATTTTGGTGAGGTCTTCTAAATTTTTTGATTGCTGCACCAATGCCACCGCTTTCTCTTTTGCTATACGCTGGGTTTCTTTTCCGGGTACCACGCGTTCACTCAGGTATACTGCTTTCACGCTGGTTTCATTTTTAATAAATTTTTTGCCGGTTACTTCTATCAAGTGCCAGCCAAACTGGGTGGCAACGGTATAATATTTGCCTTGCTCGGCTTTGTTGAAGCAAACAGCGTTAAATTCGGGCACCATCATGCCTGATGCAAACCAGCCGAGGTCACCTCCTTTAACCGCAGAGCCGCCATCCTGACTATTGCGCATGGCCAATGAATCAAACCGTACACGGCCGGAATTCAAGAGTGCCAACAAACTATCAATCGTCTTTTTAGATTCAGGCGTTGCTTTTTGTATGAGTATGTGCCGTGCTCTAACGGAATCCGGCAAGGATTTGCGGTCAATGATTTTAGCAATATTCCATACGCCACCATTCAGGTAAGGGCCGGTTACCGAACCAATAGCCCGGCTCATGAGGGAATCAGCAATACCGGCAGGCAATGCTGCCTTGGCCTTGTAGGTATCTTCATATACACCGTTATTGGTCACAACAAACAAGGAGTCGTTTTTGGTGGTTGATAAACCTGAAACCAATTTGGCAACGGCCATCCGTGCTTCATTGGTATCGGCCGCAGTGGGTGTTACATCAATGGCGGCATAACTCACTATCCGACCTTCTTCTTTTTGCTCGTAAAGTTTGGGATTTGCTTTCAAATATGCCTGATAGTCCGCATCAGAAGGTACCGCATCGGCATCTGGTACTTTATCATAGGGCACCCGAACGGAAGTGTAATCCAATTTTTCGTTTGATTCGCGGAAAGTCATTTCTGCCTGCCATGACGGCACATAAATGGATTTCATTGCCATGTTGACAATTTTGTTTTCCAAGCGATCTTTTACGATCTCTTTTTCCTGTACGCCCCAATAAGCCCGGTTGTTGGGATCAGTGAAGGTGCCACCCTCAATGGAGCTGCGGATATTGGCTAATTGAGCACGGTCGGGCTGACCGCCATTGCCAAATCGTTGCATGATAAGGGGGCTGAGGTTGTCACCAAATTGGAGGTCTAATAGTTCCTCTTTGCTGACACCGATTCCCATTTTTTCGGCTTCTTCTTTTACTATTTCGCTTTCCACAAAATAGTTCCAAACCTGTTCGCGCACTTGAAATGCATTGTTGCGCGCATTGGCATATACTAATTTTTCGTAGGTATCAAAGTCGCTGCGTTTGATCTCTTTACCATTTACTTTACCAAGGGTATTTATATCACCCGAAGCGTTGCGCGTACTATTGGATACAATATCCATGAGGACAAACCCGCCCAGCGCTAAAGCCATGAACACGATGAGTATCCAGCCATTCTTCCGAATCGTTCCGATTAAGGCCATTTTTTACGTTAATTAATTGAAAATCAGAATGTTAAAACAGTTTATTGTGTTTTTTTCAAAAAACAAAACGCAAAGGTAATATTTTTTTTGAACAATAAACGATATTTTTAAACAATAAATATTTATCCGTATGTTCAAAAACGCCTCGGTGGATCGAAAAAACACCTTTATTCCTGTTTCATCTTTATTTTCACATAATACATATCCATTTCCGCTTTATTTTTAGTAGCAATCTTGCCCCGGTATTCCCAATCAAACTCTGATTTAATCATTTCCATTGCAGCGGCCCCAACATTGATACGGCCCGCTTCACATACTTCTTCCAATCGGGCAGCAGTATTTACGGTATCACCCCAAATATCATAAGCAAATTTTTTGGTGCCTACTACTCCGGCCACTACCGGCCCAAAATGAATCCCAATCCGCGCTTCAAAGTGCTGCTTACCTGAATCTCGGCGTTTTTGGGCATTTTCTTTTAAGAAATGTTGTACGGCGATGGCAGCCCGAATCATATCTGCCGGGCGTTCATTGCGATCTGTAAGCCCTGATGCGCAAATGTAAGCATCTCCTACCGTTTTTATTTTTTCTACCCGCAGCCGCCCAATAATGGCATCAAATTGGGAAAAACAAAAATCGAGCTCCTGTACCAACTCTTCCGGCTTTAACGCTTCTGCTACCTTGGTAAACCCGACAAAATCAATGAACATGACGGTAGCGTGTTCGTATCGACGGGCAGCTACTTTATTCCGAACGGTTAACTCTGCCGCTACGGCAGGCGGCAGTATGTTGAGCAGCAATTGTTCACTCCGGCGGCGTTTTTCTTCTATCATGGCGTTTTTTTCAGCCATTTCCCCGCGAATACGGCGGTCGGAGCGACGGCGAAAATAATACCACAGGGCTAATAGCAGGGAGAACCCGCCCAACAAAGCAGGTAAAATGCGACCTTCTCGGTTTTTTGCAGCCAACAACCCATTCATTTCTGTTTCCTGTCGTTTCATTTTCAGTTCTGAAATACGGCGAGCTTGTGCCTGCAACACCATACTGCGGTCCTTGCTCAGGGTATAAGCCATTTTGTAATCTCGTCTGGCCACTGCAAGTTGTTCTAATTTTTCAAGAGTCAATAAGGTTATATCTTGTTGTTCCGGCACGTTGTTGTCCCTTGCCATGGTGTAAAAGCGTACTGCTTCGGCATTTTTGCGCATCCGCTCCGCCAATTCACCGCCGACCAGAGCGGCCTCTACCACTTTCTTTTTATCATTCAGATTGGATGCCATATCTATGGCTACTTGTATCCGTGGTATACCTTTAGTGGCATCAATAGTTAGCCAATATTTGGCCAGCCGAAGATTTGCTTCAAATTTAAGTGCCGGGGTGGAGGCGTTGTTCAATTGTTGCTCTAAGTCCGTAATGTTTTGGGCAATAATACTACCAGGAGTATTTGCCATAAACAAAAATGCTACATAAAATACAATACGAATGAGAATGGAATAATTTATGGTGTGACAAGATGGCTGCATAAATAAATGACTCTTTTTCAGGGTAGTAGCTGCAAAAATGGTATTTTAATACGGCAAACGTACAAAAACATTCGATCAACGTACTTTTTTTGCAAACAATTCGCTAATGTTTTGTCAAAAAGATGGATTGGCCTTAATTTTGTCGTTTAATTGACTCCATCCTAATTGACATACTGTCTAATTTATTCCGCATCTTTGATCGGAAATAATATCACTTGTCCCAGTATCGGGATAATAAAATCAATACATAAAATTACATGATTCGTCTTTTCTCATTAATTATTTTTTTATTAGCGGTCACTACCCTGCCTGCCCAACGACCTGATACCACTTATATGGAAGCCCACATTGATGGTCTTACCCCCGGATGGGCCAAATTAGTTGGTACCTTAGGGGATCAGAATTTTTTAATTGATTCTGCCAACGTAGATCAACTCGGGCGTTTTATGCTGCGCAAATCGCCAGCCATGCCATCTGGCTATTATTATTTTTTGTTGCCCGGGCAAAAGAATTTTTCTTTTTTAATAGATAAGGAGCGGAAGCTGGTGTTTCGCGCAAACGCGAATGATATAGGTGGCACCATCCAGGTAGAAGGTTCCAAAAATGCGCAACTATTTTTTGAAACTTCCAGGTTTCAGGCAAAGTTTGACCCGGAAATAAAACAAACCAACGAATTAATGCAAAAAACGCCGCCTTCTGACCCGGCGTTTGCAAAAGCCAAGTCGCGCCAAAATGAGGTACTCGCGGAACGGAAAGCAGGATTAGAAACGATTTACAAGCAAAATCCTGATTTGTTTTTTACAAAATTTAAGATTGCAGGCCAAAACCCTGATTTGATTGATTTCCGAAAACCAAATGGCACCTTGGATACCGTGCGGCAGTTTAATCATTACCACGATCACTTTTTCGATGGCGTAGATTTTTCTGACGAACGCCTGCTCTATACGCCAGTTATTGTCAATAAACTGCGCCGCTACATGAAGGAATTAACCCCTCAACACCGCGATTCTTTGGTAAAAACGGCTGATGCACTCATCAGACGTGTATTGCCATACAAACCCTATTTTAAGTTTTTTTCCAACTGGATTGCGCTACAATACGAAAATGGTAAAACTACGGTCATGGATGGGGAGGCCGTATATGTGCATATTATTAAAAATTTCATAACGCCTGAATTGGCTTTTTGGAGTAACAAGGAAGAAATAGAAGCTCTTCAAAAGCACGTAGGGGAAATGGAAGCCAGTCTGATGGGCAAAAAAGGCCCGGATGTTCGGGCGCAGGATGTGAATGGCAATTTAAAAAGTATTTATGAAATGACATCGCCGCTAATTGTAGTTTTTATGTTCAGCCCTAACTGCGAACACTGCCAGAAAGATGCTCCTAAGGTGCAACAAATATATGAAAAATGGAAAAACCGGGGCGTAAATTTTTATGGTATTTCCTTAGATACCAATGATGCCGAATGGAAAGCTTTTGTAAAGAAGAACGGGTTTACTTTTACTAATGTGTACGACCCGACCAACCGCGCCATTTATGCCAAGTATTTTGTAGATATTACGCCTGAATTGTATGTTTTAAACAAAGACCGCATCATTGTTGGCAAAAACCTGCATCCTGAACAGTTGGAAGAAGTGTTTGAGCGAGAGTTGAAAAAAATGAAAGGCCAGTAAGTAATCAGAGGTCAGTAAGTAATCAGAGGTCAGTAAGTAATCAGAGGTCAGTAAGTAATCAGAGGTCAGTAAGTAATCAGAGGTCAGTAAGTAATCAGTCCAATTAATGATGTCGGGTTAATTTTGGCAACAATATACAATACAGTGTAAAATTACCCGACACGATTGCCTTGACTGAATAGTAAGGACCTTTAAAAGAATAGTATCGCCGTTTGGGCAGCAAGCTGATAAACCTTGTCAAATCTTCGGGTTTTCCCTGAATATTTTGGCAAGGTTTCTTTTTTGATGCCGTTTTTACTCTTTTTGCCCTTCTGTTTGCTGGCCCATCAAATATGCTTTTACCCGGTTTTGTGCATTTTCCCGAATATTCATGTAATAAAAGTTCAGGTCACCCGGATGATAATTATGGGTGCGCAGTAAAGCACTGCCTGGAAATTTGGGCCTTTTAGCCATTAGTACTCCTTTGCATATTTCTGCATCAGAAAAAGCGGGGTAGATGGCGCAAAAAGGTCTCACTACGGCACCTTTATTGAGTGACTGTGGAGCGTATTGCCTTTCTGAAGTGGTCCACGTCAGCGGATTGGTGCAGATAACGTTGGTTTCATGGGCTTTTTTCAGGGCATAACCCCGCTCGAAAGTGCGCCAGGTACAAAAGCACCCGGTTTCATCAGGCGCTTGGCAGGGTTTTAGAAATTGAAAAAAATCATTGGGTATCGGGTAACCAACGGCATAGGCCACAATCAATTGTTTGCGAAGTGGAGACTTTTCAATGACCTCTTTGAGTAATGACATCGCGTGCAGGCCGCCCTGACTGTGTCCTGCAATGATAAAAGGGCGGCCATTGTTCCAATGTTTTAGATAATATTCAAAAGCCACTCGTATATCTGAATAGGCTAATTCAATTGCTTGTTTGCCGGAAGCCTTGTCTGTGGTATAAAAACTATGAATGTGGGCTTGCCGATAGCGCGGTGCAAAGACACGGCCAGCACCATTGAAAATAGAAGATTGAAACAGGATAGCCGTATCATCCGTTTTTTCATTGGTTTTTTGATCCTCTGTGGAGGCGTTCCACATTTTTTGGTGTTTCTCTGAGCCGGTATAGGTGGTAGGATAAAGAAAAAAAACATCTGCCACTGCCGTCAGCTGTTCATCTTTAATACCAGAGCAGGGTACCCTGTCGGCGGGGTCTTTTTTGTGCGGATGAGCAGCCCAATTCTTTAAATTGGAATAGTCGGGCGCAGCAGGTGTATTTTCGGCGTTAAAAGCACCAATTGGTCGAACAGGGCTACAACCAGCCAGCCATAGGAGGAATAAAATTGCGGAGAGGAAATATTTTGTCATGCTGCTGACATAATTGTGAAAAAACATGGAAGTTTGCCCGCTTTTTGAGACTAATACATTGACGGCTCAAAAAGTTCGTTTAATCTAATTAATAAACATCTTAATTTTTAATTTTAATACGATGAAACACGATTCTTTTTCTCACAAAAATGGGGAAGTTAATGATTTTCACATTCTCCATCCCACCGAAGAGGTAAAACAATCTTCCAAAAAAGAAAAAGGAAAAAAGAAAAAAGAAAAAGGGAAGCAGACATTTTTCTCTGAAGAAGAGAAGCAATTCAATGAGTCCACTGCGGGCCTCAATTTATTTAAAATGTTTTTTTCTTAATTTTTTATTGTCCAGTTTGTAACTACCCAGCCAGTCATTTTTTGAAGATTTTTAACTATTTTATCAATTATTTATGCATTTGATTTAAC
>Ga0209591_10000757_pt1 | contig 41297 bp, 39 predicted proteins | sample MAT01_FD_187207 | JGI IMG/M metagenome (GOLD analysis project Ga0209591, IMG submission 187207) | Freshwater microbial communities from Lake Fryxell liftoff mats and glacier meltwater in Antarctica - MAT-01 (SPAdes) (version 2) | ecosystem: Environmental > Aquatic > Freshwater > Ice > Liftoff...
TATCATGAAACCATTGATATTACTTGGTTTCATGGATAATATTGGAGGCGAATAAATTCGCACGAGTCGGATTTCCCCCGCGCTCTTAAGAGACGCGGCTCCCATCCTTCCCGCTATCCCCTGGTGGGTGGATTTAGAGCCTAAAAAGGTCTTTCCATAGCCTTTAGTCTGTTCACATGGATGGCGTATGCTTTCGGGTAGGGGTCTAAAAAAAACTTATGCAAGATGTCTAATCTAAAATCTAAAATCTAAAATCTAAAATTCAAAGATGTCATTAACAATTGTTGTCAAAATCGGCACTTCGAGCCTAACCCAACCAGAAACGGGACAATTAGCACTTTCCACCATTGCTACTTTGGCGGAAACACTCTGCCATTTGAGAAGCCAAGGACACCGGGTGATTTTGGTTTCCTCTGGCGCTGTGGGGGTAGGTTGTGCGCGGTTGGGCTTAACTGAACGTCCCAAAGCGATCGCACTAAAACAGGCTGTAGCAGCAGTTGGACAAGGCAGGTTAATTCGGATATACGATGATTTATTTACTACCTTACAACAACCAATTGCTCAAGTATTACTGACTCGCAGCGACTTAGTACAGCGTAGCCGCTATCTCAACGCCTACAACACTTTTCAGGAACTATTAGGACTGGGAGTGATCCCTATAGTCAATGAAAATGATACCGTAGCTATAGACGAACTAAAATTTGGTGATAATGACACCCTTTCGGCATTAGTTGCCAGCCTAGTAGAAGCAGATTGGCTATTTTTGCTTACCGATGTCGATAGACTTTACTCAGCCGATCCGCGTTCCGTACCAGATGCGCGGCCGATCGCTTTAGTGAGTAGCATTAAAGAATTAGCTCAATTACAAATACAAACAGGTTCCCAAGGTTCTCAGTGGGGTACAGGCGGTATGGTGACAAAAATTTCGGCTGCGAGAATTGCTATCGCGGCGGGAGTGCGTACCGTAATTACCCAAGGGCGATTTCCCCAGAATATAGAAAAAATTATCCAGGGTGAACTTATTGGGACGCATTTTGAACCGCAACCTGAACCAACTTCGGCGCGTAAACGTTGGATAGCTTACGGACTTTTACCTGCGGGTAAATTGTATTTAGATGAAGGTGCGATCGCGGCAATTTCTTTAGCGGGAAAATCGTTATTAGCTGCTGGAATTAAGGCAGTAGAAGGAGAATTTGACACACAGGATGCTGTGCAATTGTGTGACACTAACGGTAATGAAATTGCTAGAGGACTTGTAAATTACAACAGCAATGATCTGCAAAAGATTCGCGGCTGTCATTCACGAGAAATTCCCACAATTTTAGGCTATGCCGGTGTGGAAACCGTGATTCACCGGGATAATTTAGTTTTGACTTAAAAATTCCTTACCACTCCCATCGACCGATGTCAGGCGCAGAACCAGAGTAAGGAAATCCTACATAAGTTCCTCTTACAGGTAACATTGTAGATTTCGTTTCCATAACTCAAATTCCAAAGTTCAATGGAAGCATCCTCGCTCCACTGGGAATCAACTTCTGGAACCTGGATGTCGCAATCGTGAATCTTCACGTTACGTATATGACCTACATGCATGAACTTTAGGGAGCGGAGAAATGAGAATAGAATGTTTTCTACCGTAAGAAATAATACAACGGCGACATCTTCCTCGTCTCTGGAAGCAGAAAAAATGCTACTTGGAAATTTTTGTCTAGTATCTATCGATAGATAAGCTCTAAAAAGCTTACCATTCCATCTTTCACCTGAGTATTAAGATTTATTCGCCTAAATTTACATCCTCTACCGAGTTCTGTTTGCACTTACGCATTCTACATGTCACTCATTTACAAATTCGGGATTGTCATAGAAGCGATCGCCACTGCCCCCCACAAAGGCGCATCATCACCCAGTAACGCCGGCACAATTTCAAAATCAACCTCCGGTAAAGCCGTCTCCCGCGCCACCTGACGCACCACCTGCCAAAAATCCTCACCCGCCTTCGTCACACCGCCTCCCAACACAAAGCGCTGCGGATTCATCAAGTTCGCCACATTGCCAATACCCATACCCAGCGCCCAAGCAGCCTTCTGCAAAACTTCCTTAGCCAAATCATCCCCAGCCGCCGCAGCTTCACTTACCAACTGTCCCGTCAGCAACGTTAAATCATTCCCAACTAAACCCCTCAAAACTTCTCCTCCTTGGCGACTTGGCGGTTTTTTTTCCAAAATTTCCCTAGCATTTTGCGCCATATAAGGCCCCGACGCCAAACGTTCCACACATCCCCGCTTACCACACAAACAAACTGGCCCAGCAGGATCTACAACGATATGTCCGATTTCGCCAGCCATCCCACCAGCACCCCGCCAAGGCTGTCCATTAAGTATCCAACCACCACCCACGCCAGTGCTGACAGTGATATAAAACAGGCTATCGTATCCCTGTCCCGCACCAAAACGATGTTCTCCCAAAGCAGCGATATTGGCATCATTGTCTACACCAGCAGGAACGCCAAACTCATTCTCCAACAAACCTTTGAGAGGAATATTTTCCCATCCAGCCACATGATGAGATAGTCGCACCGTCCCAGTGGAAGCGTCAACTGGCCCCCCAAAGCTGACACCGATCGCAGCAGGTTTTGTGTCTTCTAGCAGAGAGTATATTAGCGATCGCATAATTTCCAAGTCAGTACTAGCATTTGCATTCGCTGGCGAGAGACGGCGTTCATAACGCAACCACTTTCTAGAACCGACATTTACCGTTGCTGCCGCCAGCTTAGTTCCGCCAAAATCGAGAGCTAAAATTAATGCCATAGTTTTTTATTTTTTATAATTTGTGAGTTGAGTACTCCATCAATAAACTGTTGCAATCGTTCATAATGCGAACCTTTCCAATAAATGCGATTGCAGTCTTGGCAACGCTGGAATACATCAAGGCGCGATCGCACTGTTTCTGGTAGCTTGTCAACGATGGATTGCTTATCTACAGATTCTAATAATCCATTGCAGCGCAAACACCGTTGAAATGGTGAGGCTTTCTCCTCAAAAAAATGGGAGATTCTTACCTGCTTATGATGCCGTGGTAAAAAATAATTCAATTCTGCATGAAAATAGAAATATGCGATCGCCATACTTAAAAATTTTTGGATTACTAAGAGCGCACTGCTGTCTTCCCTTACTGGCAACAATTTCTCACAATTGCAAAATTGTATCTATTGTAATGAAAGAATCAATACTTACTCAAGTGACCTATCTCTACTATAAAATGCCCGTTAACTTGATTTAACCAACCTTCTAGGGCCGACAACCGGCAAAGGAATTAGAAAGATTTTCAAATACTTGCATTTATTATTGAGTTCAGTTACAGTCAAGGCAGAGGCATATAATCAAACCCTGACATGAGCTTCAGGAAGTTAGATTAGGTAAAAGGGTAAATAACAGGTTTGTTAATGTTGATGTTAGTGACGCTGCTAATAATTAGTCACTAGTTTTTATCGTTAACTTATTTTGCATGAAGTACGGGGCACAAAGCATTTACCCCTAATTTAATTGTTTTTATTTTTTCTTGTATAGTTGATAATTATTCTCAATAGGATGGATAAATAGATTAAAAGCAGATAAAACAGTTTTAAAACAGTATGGGCTTACCAAATTATCATCTGTTTTTCAGGTATTTTCGCATCTATCTTTAGGAGTATGTTCAAACAAAACCAACATAAAATTATATCTTTATGTGTAAAAACAACAAGTGTAACTAGCTATGTAAAAAATTTCAGCAAAACTTTAAATAACTATGTTGCTGCTAGCAATATTTTTGATTGTAATATCAGCTACATCTATATTATAAGCAAGTTGATCGCTTGTTACTCTCTAAGCAATAGTACAAGATTGAACATATTTGATTTTGGAAAACAAAACCAAGTTCAGAAAAGCTGAGTTTCAGCAAGTGAAAGTTTACAAGATACCAAATAACAATAAAACTAGATACAAAATTAACGCCGCGCATACGGAAAAATCTATCTTGATGCTGTTTATCTCTATTGTGGAGACTTTATTAACCGGAAAGACCTTGATAAATAATGATGTTATAAAGTGGCTACCTAGTTTTAACTGGGAAATGAATATTGTTCTTTTTTATCTCCTTTAGCCAAGGATATTGTAGTTAAGAACACACTTGTATTTTGTAATGCCTTTTGTCCATAAAATACGCTAATGAGTACAGCGAGATGAATACTTTTTTTTGTTCTGACGATTCACTGCAAGCGGGAGAAGATGTTATTGGTAGCGCCACCAATTATCAAACTTATATTTTAGTTGAGTGTCCTTTACCTTGGACATCAGAAGCCTTTAATTCCAAATGGGTGCCCCAGAATTTGAGGATTTTGGTAGAGGAAGTGAAGCGTGCTAAACTACCAATTAGATTCCTCTTAATTGCTAATGATGTATCACACAAAGTAAATCACACCACGCTTTTGATTTATCAAAAACAAGAGGGGTTAAGTAATGGATACCATAAGCAAGAGTTTAAGCTAGCAAATATTGAGCAAGTAGCAGCAGTTGTCCAAAAATGGTTATGGGGTGTCAGTTCTAATTATGAGATAGAAACCAGTGCCACTAAAGATATTTTAGTTTGTACCCACGGTAGCCATGATAAATGTTGTGCCAGATATGGCGCTCCCTTTTACTTCAATGTTACAGCAAGGAATTCTGATTTGTGCTTGGATAATGTGCGAATTTGGAAATCATCACACTTTGGTGGACATCGTTTTGCACCAACAATTATAGACTTGCCAGAAGGAAGATATTACGGCCGTATAGATATAGATTCATTTAGATCGATTTTGACTCGTACTGGCGATATTCAATGCTTAAATAAAGTATATAGAGGCTGGGGAATTCTGCCTGCTGCACTTCAGGTTTTGGAAAGAGAACTAATGCTTTGTAATGGATGGGATTGGTTTAATTACAAAGTTGCAGGCAAAATTTTGGAGCAAAGTTTAGACAATAATACTATTCTGGGTGAGCTAAGTTTTGAACAACCTTCTGGTTCTCTCTACACCTACCAGGCTAAACTTGTGAAAGATGAAACCAAGACTCAACAACTGAAGAGTTCATGCAATGCTACACGAGAGTTGGTAGTTACTAAATATGCTGTAGGTAGTCTTTGGCTTACCTCTAGTAAAGTGATGAGTTATAGTACGTAAAAGAGAAGATTTTTTAAACGCAGAGGGACGCAAAGGGAAGCGCAGAGGTACGCGGAGTCTTACTGTATTTAGTATAATGCTGCACAAATTCGTAACAAAATCTCTGCGTCCCTTTGCGTTTCCCTCTGCGCCCCTCTGCGTTTAAATTCCGAATCAAGATTAAGTCATATTCAAGACTTTTCGTAAAAGTATTTGGTCTTCTAATTTGGCTTTTAAACGGCCATTTTCGATATCTCGAATCCAGCTTTGGCTTTTACCTGTAAGCTTTGCCAATTCTCTTTGAGAGAGATTCAAATTTTTTCGCGCCTGCAAAATCTGTTCCCCTAGTAAATCGCCTGTAGCTTTAGGCTTCCTTTTGGCTTTAGCAGTTCTTGTTTTCTTTTTTTCCGATTCTGAAATTTGCTGTTCCCATTCTGGTGGGAGTTCAAAAGCTAAAATCCGCGCATTCATGAGCAGATTCCACTTACCACGGGGGCCTGTGTCTGTGAGGCGAGTTTCAGCACCACCGTCATTAGTCCAAAATTCTAATGCTTCATCTGGATCTTCTGGAAGATCAACTAACTTCGCCCATAAAGGCTGAATTTCTGGCGGATAGGTAACTGGATCGAAAAGTGGTTTCATTCCATAGTGATTAAGAATTTCTAAATCGCTTTCAAAAGTTCGCAGCAGACGTTTGCGTTCTTCCCGTTGTCTGGATGCAAGGGCGACTTTTTCTTCACCGTAAGCAATACGCAACAAGGTAGGAATAGTAATGCGTTGTTCCTTGCCCATTTTGGTTTTAAACAGCAACCACAGCATTAATCGGACTCCGCCTTCATGTTGCTGCCAAATGCTCATGACTGTGGTTAGCAGCGTTTTAGGGAGACTGCCGTATTGATAGAATGCGGTTCGCTCTTTACATGCTTGTTTGTTTAAGAAATATTGTGCCCAAATACCTGCTTTTACTTTAAAAGTTAGCCCAATAAGATATTTGCATCCAAGATTGTCTTCTTGAAAGTGGTGCTGAATATCCACTAAATGCCATAAGCGGGTGTTTGTAATAGAGAATCCGTTAATTCGACCTTGTTGAGGCCAGTCAATGGAGATAACCAGGGAGCAAGCTTGCTGGACAAGATTTTTCATTAAAGCCAGTTTGGCAGCTTTGCTTAAATCTTTGCGTTTCTCCATCCCCAAATATTTCTCAATTTGTCGCTCATCGATCGCAAATTCTTGCTCCCAAGGTTGATCTAAAGCTGTGGCGTAAGCTGCAAAAATTAGATGTATGCAAGCCGCTCTGATGTCAAGCCCTTCAATTGCTGCTATATCTGTGGCCTTGTCGTTAACTTTAAATGGATCTTGAATGTGAAACGCGATCGCACCTCGGCCCTGATTGATTTGTCGGCTGTAGCTTATGTAGCCTTCTTCATCGGTTTCCCAATGTAGGGATGTGCGTTGTGATAGTACATTACAAGCTTCCCAAATTGCGATCGCAGAAGCAAATGGATTATTCTTGCCGTTAGAAAACAAATCTAAACTGCTAGCATCTCTCGGTTCAACTTTGCATCTCCCCTTTTTCGACTGCCAAGGAATCGGAGAATTAGTTGGACAAGCTATTACACATTGCGGTTCTGAATAATAGCCCTCACAATTATTACAAAGACCAGGATCAATCCAGTATTCATTGTCCTCTATTCTGATTGCACCCGTAGGACATTGGGGGCGGCAGTTGTCACATCCAACGCAACTGTTGTTAGGAATTGTATAAGGCATTTGGCTCTTTTCCCACTCTAATCGTTGAGATGTCTGTCTCAGGTCTCCCCTGGATGAGTCCTGTCTATTCATGACTCGCTACGACATAATCTTTCTGGCGAGAAAAATTATTCTCGCCCATTCACTCTCCACATCCATATTTTGACTTTGCATCCAATTGGAAGCTATTTAAGGCTTTTAAACCGAGCCTGACAAAACTTCTTTATTAACTATACATTTCATGAAAAAAATGATTAATTTGTTCGTACCGAGCTTAGAAAGATATCTTAATATTCATTTAATTACGTATTGAATGAACATTTTAGCTTTAACCATAAAGTATTTTAAGAACATGTTTAAGTTTGATACGATTGGACTTCATCTGATTTATTAATAATTTTAATATTTAAAGCACGATCGGATTCTGCCATAAAAATTACACTTACTTCATAAATCGATTATGTTTTCTTCATAAATTCATTATATTTATTTAAATGGAAAAACAGTATTTATTTTGTCATCATTTATATAAATATCTGAATCAAATATAATTGCAAATTATTGCTTTTTAAAATACATATTGCATATATCAAAATGTAATTAGTGAACATTTATTTTTGTATATACATATACTGTTTATCTAGATTCATTTGTCTAAAGCTAAAAGTATTTGAAAAATAATATCATCACTTTTATCGATATACTTGCGTTTACATGAGGCTTTACCGACAAGGGTAGGTTTCAAACCTGTAATTTATGCGTCTCTCCTTTCTATACTTTGCATGGGAGTGGCTGATTAGCAGCTGCTGCCTCCAGGCAGATATAGCGTTTCTCGTTTACGTGAGGTACACCCATAGGGGCACGGCACTGCCCAGTGCCATTACACTTTGCAATATAATGTTGTACCGCATGTGAATGCGTTCCCATACGGATCGTAAGAACGAGGAAATTTTAATCATTGATAATTATTATTGGCAATATTTTGCATTTATTGTTGATTTAAAAAATGATTTCTCATTGTGTTCAAAATTATCGATTTTTTATGAGACAAAAGTGAGTTTTGAATACAAAAAAAGAAAAGACTAGGATAATATGAGGATTAATGCACAAATAGATTAATAGGCAAAAATGCCGAGGAATTATTAATGGCACAACTAACAGGTTTGACATTTGGTGGTAAAGCTTGGACACCAAAATTCGCTCAAGAGATTGACAAGGACAAATGTATCGGCTGTGGCAGATGTGTGAAAGTCTGCGGGTACAATGTGCTAGGTTTGAAGGCGCTCAATGAAGAAGGCGAATTTGTAGAAGATGAAGATGATGAAGAAATTGAACGGAAAGTAATGGCAGTTACTTCTCCAGAAAACTGTATTGGTTGTGAAGCGTGTTCACGGATTTGTCCGAAGAATTGCTACACCCATGTTGCATTAAACAATTAGAGTTTTTGAAGTTAGTCCAAATTGTTGTTAATTCAAGGAGGCACTGTTTGTAAAAAGCGTAAATGCGCTAGGCAAGGTAATTAGAGGGGAATACTAAGTATTTACCGGAACTAATAAATAGTTCACAGTAAACAAATCCGTAAATCGCAAAATGTTAGCTATTAACAAAATTAAACTTGCTGCTAATATAGCTTAATCAATATTAGGTCAACAGTGCCCTCTTGGAATAACTAGCTTTTATGAAAGCAGGGGGCTAACTTTTTCATAGGAGTTGAAATATAGTTTGTATTTTTTTGAGGGGAAAGATATGGAAAAAATCTGGAAGTTTCCCCCATTTTTTATGGCTGCACGTTAGAAAGTTAATAAGTGAAAAGGGAATGGGGAATGGGGAATGGATAACAATGCCCAATTCCCGGAGAATCACACGTTTAAAGACGGTTTACAAAGCAGGTAGCATGTATGCAACAAGTTCCTGTTTCACTATGGACTCTGGTTGCTGGGATAGTAGTTACAGCAATCAGTATTTGGATTGGTCAGAATAACACTCTGATGCCAGTGCAAGCATCGCTCCAAGCGCCTTTGGTAGACGGTTTTTTCAACGTCATGTTTACCATTGCGATCGCACTCTTCTTAGTGGTAGAAGGAACCATTGTACTTTTTTTGATTCAGTTTCGTCGCCGTCCGGGTGACGATACCGATGGCGTGCCAATAGAAGGGAACTTGCCGTTAGAAGTCTTTTGGACAGCAATTCCAACAGTGATTGTCCTCCTCTTGGGCATCTACAGTGTAGATGTTTTTAACCGAATGGGTGGCTTTGATCCTGCGGGTCATCCTCATTCAGCAGCTCATGTTGCTCATATACCAGGGAGCGCTATTGCAGCCACATTAAGCAATACTGAAGCAACAACAGCCCCAACAATTGGGATTGGCGCATCTCCTCAAACTCTAAACAAACCAGCCGACTTAGTTGTTGATGTCAAAGGCATACAGTACGCCTGGATATTTAATTACCCTGATAGTGGCATTACTTCTGGGGAATTGCACATCCCCGTCGGTGCTGATGTGCAACTCAACCTTTCAGCACAAGATGTAATTCATTCATTCTGGGTGCCAAATTTCCGCCTAAAACAAGATGCACTTCCCGGTATCCCTACCGAACTACGATTTGTCGCCACCAAACCAGGTACATATCCCGTAGTTTGTGCTGAGTTATGCGGTGGTTATCACGGTTCAATGCGGACACAGGTAATTGTCCACACACCAGAAGAATATAATAGCTGGCGGACAGAAAACCAGATTGCTCAACAGCAAAACCTAAATCAAGTCGTTGCTGTTAATCCTGCCGATTTATCAACATCAGAGTTTCTCGCGCCCCACACCCATGATATGGGAATTAGTGCAGCAACTCTAGAGTCAGTAGTCATGAGACGCGATTAATCGCGTCTGTACAAGAGTTGCGATTAATCGCATCTGTGCAAGAGTCGCGCATAGTGGTAAAAAATATGACGCAGGTAGAATTTCCACAAAATACTCCACCAGAAGGAAATAAACCGGAAATGGTGGCTGGCCACACCTCCCATCTGAAGGCGTGGAAATGGCAAGATTATTTTACATTTAATGTTGACCACAAGGTTATTGGTATTCAATACCTGGTGACGGCGTTTGTCTTCTATCTCATCGGCGGACTGATGGCGATCGCTCTGCGGGTCGAATTAGCAACACCAGAATCAGACGTACTCGACCCCAATCTGTATAACGCTTTCATGACCAATCACGGGACGATTATGATCTTCCTGTGGATTGTCCCTAGCGCTATTGGGGGATTTGGTAACTATTTGGTGCCGTTGATGGTCGGTGCTAGAGATATGGCTTTCCCGAAGCTGAACGCGATCGCCTTTTGGTTAAACCCACCAGCCGGATTACTCATATTAGGTAGTTTCATTTTTGGCGGTTCGCAATCTGGTTGGACAGCTTATCCACCGTTGAGTTTGGTGACAGCACCAATCGCTCAAACTATGTGGATACTTGCGATCGTTTTAGTGGGAACTTCTTCAATTTTGGGTTCACTGAACTTTGTGATCACCATTTTGATGATGAAGGTTCCTAGCATGAAATGGGATCAAGTACCCTTGTTTTGCTGGGCAATCTTGGCAACCTCCTTGTTGGCGCTACTCTCCACACCTGTATTAGCAGCCGGTTTAGTTCTGCTGTTATTTGACCTCAACTTCGGCACCTCCTTCTTTAAACCAGATGCAGGCGGTAACGTTGTAATTTATCAACACTTATTCTGGTTTTATTCTCACCCGGCAGTATATTTAATGATTCTGCCTATCTTCGGCATTATGTCGGAGGTAATTCCAGTTCACGCCCGCAAGCCAATCTTTGGTTATAAAGCGATCGCTTACTCTAGTGTAGCCATCTGCGTTGTCGGTTTGTTCGTCTGGGTACACCACATGTTCACCAGTGGCACACCCGGTTGGATGCGGATGTTCTTCACCATCTCCACTCTCATAGTTGCAGTTCCCACTGGCGTAAAGATTTTTGCTTGGGTTGCTACCCTCTGGGGTGGTAAAATCCGCTTCACAGGTGCAATGCTTTTCGCCATTGGCTTATTGTCCATGTTTGTCATGGGCGGCTTAAGCGGTGTGACGATGGGAACAGCCCCCTTTGATGTTCACGTCCACGACACATATTATGTAGTAGGGCATTTCCATTACGTTCTGTTTGGCGGTTCCGTGTTTGGCATCTACGCCGGCATTTATCACTGGTTCCCCAAAATGACCGGACGAATGCTGAATGAAAGCTTGGCACGCATTCACTTTGCCCTTACCTTCATCGGTACTAATCTGACCTTTTTACCCATGCACGAGTTGGGTTTAAAAGGAATGCCGCGACGAGTGGCAATGTATGACCCCCAATTTATCGACCTCAATCAAATTTGTACCTTTGGTTCATTTGTTTTGGGGATATCGGTAATTCCTTTTGCCATCAACATGATCTACAGTTGGCTGAAAGGGCCTTTGGCTGGTGATAATCCTTGGCAAGCTTTGACTTTAGAATGGACAACAAGCTCACCACCTGCGATTGAAAACTGGGAAGTATTGCCGGTTGTCACTCATGGCCCTTATGACTACGGTCATGGTCATAGTACTGAAATACAGCCATCTGCAACACCGGAAGCTACTGCTTAATTAGTATATTCAGTAAGGGACTTCCAAATAAAAAATATCCCAAAACTGACGCAAAAATCTTCTCTATTTCTCCTATCTCTGTGTTCTCTGCGTCTCTGTGGTTCGTTCATTTGGATAATTTATTTCTTGGAAGTCCTTAATGCGATCGCACTCAAGGTGACTGCAATTTCTAGTCATTTGATTTGAGAACCCAAAACTCCAAGCTTGGAACTCGGAACTTCAAGCTTGGAACACAAAAGGCCGAATTCAATAAACGAACACCCGAATTCAATAAACGAACGCCCGAATTCAATAAACGAACACCCGAATTCAATAAACGAACACCCGAATTCAATAAACAAAACTCGGAATTTTGAAAATTCCTGAACAAGTCAAGAGTTTGGCTAAACAAGGATTTTGTATAAAGAATGGAAATTTTGCTGATTCAGACTTCATTCTTTATTCAAGCTTCCACAACAGACGCAGCAGATAATATTGTCAAAAAATCTATGACTATAGCTACAACGACAAGCGAAGATCACAGTGCAGGACACGAAGAACATCCAGATTTAAGAGTTTGGGGACTGTTGACATTCCTTGCTTCTGAATCCCTGATGTTTGGCGGATTTTTTGCCACCTATTTGTTTTTCCGAAGTACTACAGCCGTTTGGCCTCCAGAAGGAAGTGAAGTAGAACTACTTGTACCGACAATTAACACCATTATTCTGGTGTCTAGTAGTTTCGTGATTCACTTCGGTGATACGGCGATTAAAAAAAATAACGTCAAGGGAATGCAACTGTGGTATGCAATTACTGCACTCATGGGGGCAATTTTCTTAGGTGGTCAGGTTTATGAGTATTCAACTTTAGGATACGGACTGACTACCAACGTCTTCGCCAACTGCTTTTATATCATGACAGGGTTCCACGGTTTGCACGTTTTTATCGGACTGTTATTGATATTACGTGTATTGTGGCGATCGCGTCTTCCCGGTGAATATTCTGCAACCAATCATACTTTCATCGAAATGACAGAAATTTACTGGCACTTCGTAGACATTATTTGGATTATTTTATTCACTTTGGTGTACGTTCTTACTTTGTTTTAACAAAAGTTAGAAGTTATATCATGTCCACCAAATTACCCATAATAAAAGAAGCCCACCCGCAACCCCTCCCCGCTTGCGGGGAGGGGAGACAAAGCGTAGCTTTGGCGGGGTGGGGTTCTTCGGGTTTAATAAGTAATCAAGCGGACATGATATTAGAGATTCTTAAATTTTAACTCCTAACTCCTCACTTCCCACTCCCCAAAAAGCTTATTATGCAACTTGATCCAAACAAATTCTCATGGTTCCAGGTTCCAGAAGACATCAAAAATCTATTAGTTTTAGCTGCACAAAACTGGGAGAACACATCAGAATCGGAAAAGTATATTCAACAAGCTTTAGCACAGACTGGTGAAAATACAGATGTCTTAGTAGCAGCATATAGATTTTTCTATTATAAAAACAATTATTCTCTTGCATTACAAACAACAATCAAATTATTAGGTAAAATTAAAGAACTAGAAAAACTCCCCGATCACTGGGAGCAACTTAAGCCGATATTAGTCAATCGCAAAGAAGACCCACAAATTCGATTGTACTTAAATGCTTATGCTGCTTCTGGATTAGTACTAGCAAAGTTAGGGGCAATCGAGGAAGCAAAAGAAATCAGCACCAGAGTCAAACAGATAGACGACAAGAATGATTTTGGTGCCGGGATTCTGCTGGATATTTTGACACGTCCGGCAGAAGAAGATGATTAATTAGTCAGCAATGAAAAATAAAGGTGAACAGTCATGAACAATTGGTTATCTACTAAATCATATTCCTCTTACTCCCTGTTAGGAGCGGCTACTGATAGTAACTCTATCTTTCCTCCTATCACCATACCTACTAAACTTCCTGTAGGCAATATTCCTAATATCTCTCCGATCCTGATCATTCAATCTTCGCCGTTATCAATTTAAAAGTTATGAAAGGTAAGGATTGGCTGCTAACGGGGGACGGTCAGTATCAAGCCTGTAAATCTGTGAGAGCATGGGATTTATTGAGAGAAAATTACCGCCTTTATCGGTTTTTAACTGAGGTGGAAGATGTTCTCAATAGTGGTGATAATGAAGCCAATTTTCTGCCAGAAATTCGGATGCTCGTAAGGCGATTGATTGTAAATTCCTACTGGGTGCAAAGTCAACATTTAGAGGCTTCACCCAAAACGGGAAGCTCTGTTTTACTCCTATATGATGAATTGGGTTTTCCGTTAACTGTGCAAACAGTAACATTTGCACCGGGAACCCGTTCAAACATTCATAATCATGGAACGTGGGGAATAGTAGCGGTGCTAAAAGGCCAGGAAAAAAATACTTTTTGGCGACGCACCAATAGCCCAGAATTTCAGGACAAAATTGAAGCGACGGGAGAGTTAACTCTCTCTCCAGGAGACATTATTAGCTTTACTCCCGATGCAATTCACAATGTAGAAGCAGTGGGTGATGAACCAACTGTGACTTTTAATATTTATGGCGAAACCGATCCGAATGAGAGATTTGAGTTTGACTCAGTTAGCCATAAAGCTAGGAATTTTTAATTTCATCGGTTCGTAGTTGGCGCTTTAGCGCGAAAGAGTAATTAGGAGATAGTTGAATGGCAAGAGTAATTTTCTATAGCAAACCAGGCTGTAAAGGTGGTACTAAGCAAAAAGTTTTGCTAACAGCTGCCGGTCATGAGGTGATACCACAGAACCTGCTAAAAGAACCTTGGACAGCTGAACGGTTGCGTTCATTTTTTGGCGATCGCCCCGTAGCCGAATGGTTTAATCTTTCCGCTCCAAAGGTAAAATCTGGTGAGGTGGTTCCTGAAAAAATCGATGCCCAAACTGCTTTGGCGCTGATGTTGGTAAATCCTCTGTTGATTCGCCGTCCTTTGTTAGAAGTAGGCGAACACCGCGAGGTAGGATTTGATGTCCAAAAGATTGATGCTTGGATTGGCTTACAAGCTGTGGATGAATCCTTGCAAGAAATCAGCGACAATCTCATGAAGCAGGATTTGCAAGGCTGTTCCCACGGCCACGATCATGCCCATCAACACCACAAGCAAGGTGGCTGTAAACATTAATAGACATATTGTTTAATAACACCTATAGGCAGACAAGATTTGTGATTTTCCAGAAAACTGGAAAATCACATTGATCTAAAAGCCGATATAGCCGATATAAACGTAATTTGCTATTCGTGCCACACTACTTAGAACGATATAAATTTGCTTGAGGAATAAAAGAGAAACGTGTCAGCACGTCGTCAATAAATGTAAATCTAGTAGAAGCATCTGTATTGAGCGTAGCGTACACGAAGTCTACAACCTTCTGTTGCTTAAACACTGAAGGTTGTACAAAAGTAGGTTGACCATAAATCGATATCACCTGTTGCGGGTTCATTCCAACTCGGATACGTTGGGAGACAGACCCGCTTTTTGGCATGGCTGGTTCTGCTGGCAATATGATCCCCAGAATTTTGGCTGGAGTTTCCAATCCGACATTCATAGCCTCCACCAGACCATCTGTGAGAATTATATTTACTGGTAGTTGACCATCTTTTGCGTATGCGAGTCGGTCAAGCTTGTAAATAGAAATGTCATTGCGTTGCTCTGAGATGGGTTCGCCCATCAATTTCAGCACCTCTTGACGACTCATGCCAATTTTAACGCCCTGAGCAAAAGCAGGAACATCATTAGTAGTTATGGTTTTGACTTCGCAAGCAATACCTGACAAATAACCATCAATCATTGAGACTTTAGTGATAACTGGCTCTTGGCGATAATTCAGGATTTCGATGTGCATATCTGGATTGGAAAACACCTTGATATCAGTTGATTTTCCCATTACCTTTTCTACCTCAGCTTGAGTCATACCTTCGTATAACAGGCTAGATTTCAGAGGTTGACGCTTAATCTTAATATCACTAAGGATTTTCGGCAAAAAGGAAGGTTTGTTATTGCCTTGGGACTCAGTGTGAACTTGATTCTGTCTGGGGTTAGGAGTTTGAGCTATTAAGGGTGTAGCGGTAGCTGTGAGGCTGAATGCTACAACGCATAACTGAAGAGGCAATTTCACTAGAATAAACTCTTGTAATGGCATGATAGTAAATAAAGCTGTAGTTTACCTTGATAAGCACCGCTATATTGGTAATTAATAAAGGGCGCTGAGTCAAAGCCCAATCACTTCAAATAGATGAAGCAGATTTAAACTGTTGTGTATTTAACTTACATACACAACAGCTAATTTTGAAGGACTTCTAAACCAATCCTTTGGGAAGTTTATTTGCTTGAGGGAGCAGAATCTACCTGATTTAACGGAGCTATAGGGCCAGAATCATTTATGATAAACAAACCAGGGACTGGGTTTGGATCAGAGAAAGTAGCTGGGGCGTTGTTTTCTCTTCCAGTTGGGTTGATAGTTGTTGGTCTAACAGGGCCGAGTTGTGTTGTACTAGTTGCTGGGATATTGAACAGTGAATTAGGTGGATTCTGTACCACGGGAGCATTTGAAAACTGTCCGTTCGGCCTTATAGGCGTCAATATGATCCTCTGCTTGCCAGGATTACCTGGGTCTGAACTCAATTGTGGCCGTACATTAATGGTGGCTTTCTTTTGTACGAGGGTAGTATTCGGCGTACCATTAGAATTAAATGATGGTGGACGACTATACACAGAAGCGGCAGTATTGCCACCAAGTGGGGAAGCGTCGTCTCTATAACCCCTTACTACTGCACTACCAATGGTATACCCCAAGGCTTCACCAGCTACTGAGTCAGAGTAGTAGTGTACACCTCCTTGTCTGCGGGAAAGGGAGGCTTCTCTACCCAAGGCAACGAAGTTCTCCACTGGTTCTTCAGGAAAACATGCAGCCCCCACAGCCATAAAGACACCGGCGGAGGTGGAGTGACCAGAGGGGTAAGCCGGGTGGTAGGGTGTAGGCATTATGGGATTGGCAGCTTGAAAAGTATAATTAGTTACTTGATCCGGGCGGGGACGCAGGTACATAAATTTGTTGTACCACGCAGCTAAAAGACCAGCATAAATGCCTTCGTTCAGCATGGCGCTACAACGCGCAGCTAAGGGTGGACTGTATTTATAAAGTTGAACTAAATGGTCAAAATAGTAGTTGTAGTTTGAAGCAGGTGGGTCAAAATTCCAACGAGTGATAGTCTTGATGACATCGGGATTGTTACGAGTAGCTGCCAATTGGTTTAATTCCCTTAGTTCATCTGCGGTTTGGACAGAGGTATTAGAGGGCGGTGGAGGAAGGATGAATTTGTCAAATTTTCTCACCGGATTCTGGGGGATCACCCAGTTGGGGGCAGTAGGAGTAACAATTTGCGAGTCGTCTAGGCCTGATGGAAACTGGGGATTTGCGAAAGTATCTTTAGGGTTGAAGCGTACACTATCAGGCTGATTGGGAACCTGAGCAAAAGCCACTGGGATGGCAGTAAAAGTAAGCAGAAATGCAGCAGATGCACTCTTAATAAAGAACGAATTTTTCATTTTTACCAATTGATAGAAAATAGTGAACTGCCTAAACCGTGTTTGCTACTGTAAAATACGGTTTAGAATTCTGGTATATATCCCCACACCAAACTGCACACCGCTATAGTGGGGGCTTACGAAGTAAAGGCTAAATGTGTTGTGCAAAGCACTAGAGAAGAATCTAAATGATTGCTATGAATCAAAGATGACTTATAAAGTAAAGATTGAGCCTGTCTAGCTGACAAAGCCAGCACGCTAGATGGATTTCTAGGTTAAAAAAACTTTGATTATTACAAACCAAAGCCCAACATTTACTTCAATGTTGGATGCATTAATTTATGCTTTACCAGAAACACATACCAGTTAATATCTTAAAATTTACTTTATAAATAATCTATCAGGAACATAAAATACTGTTGTTGATACTACATTGTATTTGTTCCTGTTGGCTTTTAAAATCTATCTTAAGATAGATAAAAATATCATTATAACGTGAACTTTTGTTATGGTTAAACTAGCGATCGCACGAAAAAAACCTTAAGTGTACAGCTAACTCAAGTACCCAAAAGTATATAAATACATTTGAGGAGCCAGAAGAATCGTGACTTTTGGCTCCTCAGTTTTTGTATCTCTTGGTGGTTTCCTTAACGCACGCCAGCAGTTTCTAAGGACAAATCTTGAAACATCGGTGTGCTGAGGTAACGTTCGCCAAAAGAAGGTTGAATCATCACGATTAAACGTCCGGCATTTTCTGGACGTTTACCTACTTGAATTGCAGCACACAAAGCTGCACCAGAGGATATCCCAGACAATAAGCCTTCTTCTTTTGCCAAACGTCGCCCGAATGCGATCGCTTGTTCATCGCTAACTCTAATTACTTCATCAACCAATTCTAGGCGGAGAACATCGGGGATAAATCCCGCACCAATACCTTGAATTTTATGTGGCCCGGCTTCACCACCTGAGAGAACTGGGCTGTTGCTGGGTTCAACTGCGATCGCTTTAAAAGTCGGCTTGCGCCCTTTAAGTACTTCTGCAATCCCAGTAATCGTCCCACCAGTACCTACCCCAGCAATGACGATATCCACTTCCCCGTCTGTATCTGTCCAAATTTCTTCTGCGGTGGTTTCTTGGTGAACTTTGGGATTAGCAGGGTTACGGAACTGTTGCAACATAAAAGCATTGGGAGTATTAGCCACGATTTCTTCGGCTTTGCGAATAGCTCCCCGCATTCCTTCAACGCCTGGTGTCAACTCCAAAGCTGCACCATAAGCCCTGAGCATAGCCCGCCGTTCTTGGCTCATTGTTTCTGGCATTGTCAAAATCAAACGGTAGCCACGCGCTGCTGCTACCATCGCTAGAGCAATACCTGTATTACCAGAAGTAGGCTCAACTAAAATCGTCTTTCCAGGGGAAATTGAGCCAGCTGCTTCTGCTGAGAGTACCATACTTAACCCAATGCGGTCTTTCACCGAAGCCGCTGGGTTCATCCCTTCTAATTTGACAACTATCCTTGCTACTACTCCCTCAGCTTGAGGAATCTTGTTAAGTTGAACTAAAGGAGTTCGTCCGATCAGTTCTGTTATATCTTGAGCAATCCGCATTATTTAACTCCTAAAATCCTAAATCTTAGTACAGAGTATTTACTTATAACAATAAGCTTGTGTGTATTTAATTTGTAGTGTAGTGTCAATGACTGCATATACTATATATTCTAACTAAACCACAAGATATGAAAGTTTAGGAAGAACTTTTATCAGATGCTCTCATTGATTCTCACTTTAGCAGAGGGCTAGCTTGCCATACTTATATTTTACCATTTGGAATTGCTGACTATTGTCTCTTAGGCTAAAATCAATTTCTATAATTCTGTATATATGAATAACTTTTAACATTATTTTCTATTTGTTATGGAAATATAATTTACTTTCGATATATTTAATTGCTTTTCTTAATTTATTAGTTTATCTTTATCAAGAGACATTGATATTTTCTTGTGAGTGCAGTTTTTGTCTACCAAAAGTTGCATTAAAAACAGTTCTAAAGCTTTGCCTACACTGCTTTGAGGTTGAGTACAGAAATACCAGAACCCCACCTCGTAAACACTAGAACCCCATCCCAAAAACACTAGCACCCATACCCCAATAAATTTTTGTAAGACTTATCAGGCAGGGATTACAGGCTTTGAGTACTATTCTAATTAATTTAATAATCTTAACAGGGCTGGGGTAAACTGTTTTGTGGAGAGCGGCTGATATAAATCGTATAGGATTTACGCAGAGATTCCCCTCTACCCCCCAACATTCCTGAGCGAAAGCTTAGTGAACTAGGGGGGACTTCTTAATCTCTCTTTTGAGAGTAGGATGAAACCAGATTCCTTGAATCTGAGTGCGTTATTTCTGACTGATTAATCCTAAATTTTGCAAAAAGTTTGGTAACTTTTCAGTCGTCAGTAATCAGTAGTAATTAGAAAAACAACTGATAACTAACAACTGTGCAAATTACCGTTTACACATATTTTAATATCAAACCTGTTTGAAAAGTAGAAATATATAGCTACTTTAAATAAACAGCAAAAGATATTTTCTTGCTGAGTGCATACTACCTAGCAAGGGAGAGCCGAGATGAAAGCCAAACTTTTAAATCTTCTTACAGTTTGCGTAGTTACCTTAGTAGTGCTTTCTCCAGGAGTAGTAGTATTTGGCATAGTTTGGGAGCGACATTTGGAGTTAGTAAAATCCCAGATTTTAGCCTGCGAAGTTAACAAGACAAGTAGAGATGCTCCTACCTTGGCTCCCCGGACAGAGGGTACACATTCCCCTCATACTAGCATCCAATCCTCTGACCGTAATGTGATTCATCAAATGCTGACTGTTGCTGAACAATATAAATTTGCCACTATCCTGCAATGGTTCTTCTTGCTAACCCCTATTTGTGTTGGGTTAGGGATTCTTTTTTACGACAGATATCTTGTTCATCGTGCGGCTGTTTTAAAAGAACAAGTTGAAATGTTGGAAAGGCTGTGGCAGCACAGTATCGAACAGTAACCAATTCACAATTAACTCACTAAAATCAACAAACTTACTATGTCAGAACAACGCCAACAACTGTATTTCAATCTTATTGATGAGCTACTCAAATGCCCTAATGGTCAGGAACCAGAAGTTTTGGAAAGTAAGCCAGAATTGATTGATTCTGGATTTGTAGAGACAATGTTACAAGTAGCAACTATGTTTGCCCATGAAGGCAATCAAGATGGTGCTAAGTTTTTATTTTTTGTAGCGCGTGAGCTAGCCAAAGAACTGGGTTTATATCCGGAAGTTTCCAATCCTGAAGTTGCAAATACTGAAACTGCAAATAAGGAGTAAAAATGCTGTTGACTTCAACGGATGCGGGACAAATAGCTTTAGAACTGCTCATGGCAGATTGGAATATTTCAGAAGAGAATAGGGAGTGGTTTACAATCTTTAACTCTCGTCTGATTGGTGAGAGTTGGTACACTGTAGAATTAGGTGTAGAAGGATTTCCCGATCGATGGTTTATTCAAGTATATGACAATGGAGTGTGTGATCCAAACTACACATTTATATCACCAATCGGTGGTTCTGAAGGATTTACGGACTTTGTAAATGTGCCGGATATTGTAGCAGAAGTCTTAGTTTGTGAACGCAATGCTCGATAATAATTAAAAAGACAAAATTTAGAATTCAATATTAAGATATGCTATTTAAATGCATTTTCTTTGAATTCATAATTTTCGATATTAGAGTATTTGGGAGCATCTGACCTTTGCAAATATACTTGTCGATTAGAAATCGCGGTTAATGTTGCAAACAAAATTCGCCTACGCTGACTAAGAAAAACAATTTGCTCAAGCAATTTGTTTATTTACCCACCTGCGTGGGTAAAGTCTCGTATAGCTGCAAATTACATGAGACTGTTGGTCAATTTACGAGGGGTTAAACTCCCCATCCCTAAAATCTTGGTTTGGCGTTGCTTTCCCGCCCTGCAATAAATTGATTGCTCATAGCTAAAATGCGTTGAAACGCACTAAAATTAAAGAAATTAAAATGGATTTGGACTAATGGGTTAGACTCCCTATTAATTCGCCAACAGTCTCATTCCATTCTTAAAACCAATACTTTGATAAAGAGTTTTTGGTACATAGCTCGTCTCTTATGGGCGAAAAAAACTAATGATATCAGGCTAATTAAAACCACATCCCTTGCGATGCCCTGAGCAAGCCGTTGGGTGGGCGTGGTTTATCTTAGACTAATGACTAATGACTCTCGCGTTGCGGTTTGATATTTAAATATAAAAAAAGATGCTTTAGGCAAATCTGAGGTGATACTAAACAATGTATGCCTCTTTTTTTTGTAATATTTAATATTTTATTTAAGCCTGCTAGGCTATTTTGTCATGTTTAATTGATAAAATTATGTTATATTAAATAGCGTGATGGACGCTACAGAAATATCAGTTCCAATGATTGCTGAAGATATCTTAGCCAAAGAATTCACAAGAGTCCTCAACCACTACTACCCAAAAGTTGGGGAATTACTAGACGGGTGTTATGTAAAAGTCATCACCTGTTTTTGGGGACGACCTGCTAGACGCTTACAATATATAGGAATTTATTGCTCTGCCGAAATGATTTCCTGTGTGCAAGCCCACAAAGAAATACTCAGAGAAGTAGCAGACAACATGGGTCTAATACAGGTAGTCTGCATGAATGCCAAGCGATTATTGCGTGACCCGATGTCGAATGTCAAACACAACAACCCACGTCTATGGTTGGAGTTGCAGTGGGTTGCAAATTAGTCTTTGATCGCATTAATGGAGAGGAGTAAAGGTGTTTGTAGTGAAGACTTTAGTCCTCAAATATTTAAGCACTAAAGTGCTTACTACAAACCAGAATAGCCAGCACCTACGGTGAGTACAAAGTATTAACGCAAGTAATGAAAACTGGAATTTTCTGCAATTACGATAATCATCACCAAGATGCTCGTCGTGCCATCTTTGAGCAAGTCGCGCTGATAAAACAGGCAGAAAGTTTAGGTTTTGAGTCAGCCTGGGTGAGTGAGCATCATTTTAGTGAATCCAATCTCAGCCCGTCTATGTTGCTGTTAATGGCACATTTGGCGGGGCTGACTTCAACTATCAAATTAGGCACTGCGGCGGTGTTACTGCCATTCCATAACCCGATTCGGGTAGCGGAAGATATCGCCACTCTGGATAACCTGTGCAATGGACGATTATTATTTGGAGTTGCCAAAGGCGGCCCCTTTCCCCAACAAAACAAGCATTTTGCGACACTCCCAAGTGAATCCCGTCCCAAGATGCTAGAGGCGATCGCACTGATTCACAAGCTGTTATATGAAACTGATGTATCATTTAATGGCAAGTATTATCAATGCGATCGCTTAACAATTTACCCAAAACCATTGCAGAGTCAAATACCAGTGTATGTTGCTACTGGCGGCGATGATGGTATCGAACTTGCCGCTAAACATTCCTTCAGCTTGATGGGTGGGCCGCCATTCTCCCTACAGAGATTGAAGGATACTGTTGCTAAATATCGAGCCTTAAATTCCAGTGGTGCGGAAAACTTCGTGCTGGCACGCTTTTTTTATGTTGGCAAAACATTTGATGAGGCAGTGAGTGAGGCATTGCCTTTCATCCGCCAATTTAGTCAGAAAATGAAAGCTAATTCGGCTCAAGTATTACAGAATAGTGCGAATCCCAACCAAAAACCATTTGATCGCACAAACATTTGTTTCGACGAAGATTATTTAATTGAGAACTCAATTATCGGTGATGTGGAGACTTGTCGAGACAAAATCAAGAAATTTCAGGACGAATTAAATTTAGGTACCCTAGCACTCAAACCCTCGTCTTCGGATATGCAAAAAAACCTGGAGAGTTTGACGCGCTACAACCAAGAGGTGCGAAACTATGTCTTCTAAACTATACCAGCTTCCTCCCGATGATTTACCTCCAACTGAGGTAACGAAACAGGATGGAATGTTGCAGATGGAGCTAGAACAGTCTACTGGCAGATGCTTTTATCTAGCCTGCGATCGCATTACGCGAGTCTTGTTATCTAATTGTCAGTGGTATCTTACAACAAATGCTAGCATTCTAACATTAATTATTGACTGCCCTGATTTAGTATCTTACTGGCATATAGTTAGCAATATTGCCCAGTTAGGTAATAGGTTAGAACGGTTTGCTGCCAATGGCAAAATCCGCGTTTATCCGCCATTTGGTAAGGGGATGCCGTTTGAAATCAGCGTAAATGAAATATCTGCTTATCGAGATTGGCTTTGAGGTAAATAGGCACAAACTGGGAATCACAAAAAATATAGCTTATTCATCCTTATTACACCCTGTACTTCTAAAGTGCAGGGTGTTGCAATGTTATAGGAGTTACATATAAAGTAATATGGTTCAGTTAAGGCTAAAACTCTGTTAAGAATAGCCCTTTCAAAGTGATTCGTAAAATACCTTTTTTCCTCTCTGTGCCTCTGCGGTTCAAAAGAAATTATTTAACCACAGAGGCGCAGAGGACACAGAGAGAAGAAAGAAAAGTTTAACTGAACTGTACTAGTGTTTGCTTACGCCAAAATCGCCATTCCTGAAGGAGGCAAATCAATTCGCACAGTTGCGCGACGGTCGTTATGATGTTTCACAACTACAGTTTGATTCTGCCGTGAATTGCGTAAATCGGCATCTCTCCAATCACTTTTGTATAAAAAAGTCATTTCTGAGTCTTGAGGATGCATATAAGTATCTACTGTCACTTCTGCACCGCGATTTTCTAAGCCGTTGGTATTCAGCACCATCAACACTTCTGTGTCAAATAGCACTTGTGACCAAGCAACTAATTCGCCTTGTCCGGGAATCGAGAAGGGGTAGTTATAAAAAGATGTTTCGCGTAGGTAGTGATGTCCATGACGCAATGCTTTACCAATTTTATCGTGACTGTTGCGAATCCGCGCGATCGCAGCTATTCGCAAATAGGTAGGATGGTCAATATCGAAGAAATGACAGTCTGCTGTTTGAAACGCGCCAAAAGCACCGCCAAACATCGCTTCTTTGATATATCTATCTTCGGCAAACTTTCCGCCTTCTATGCTGTAATCGTGATAACCTTCATTCCCATCAAATGCCTGTTCTGTCCCATAATAAATAGCAGGGATTCCTGGCATAGTTAATTGCACACCAACAGCATGAGCAACTTGCTGATAGAGATTGGGTACATTGCTGTATGCGGCAAATCTTTGCTTATTAGTATCGTCATCCAAGATGGAGACATGATATATCCCAACTTGGCGGTATTCTCCAGCGAGATTGTTTTCGCTATACAAATCGAAAAATTGCTTGGGATGTACTAACCCTTTTGCGAATGCAGCCAATTCATTAGGGGTTTGCACGCTGTCTAATACAGCACTAAGGTTGCGAGCAATAATGTCTATGTACGCACCAGCCATACTACCGGAGGTTATTTCCCCAGTTAGTAAAAAGTTTTCTTTACCGATAGATTCGGCGTATTCACGAATAAGAGTGCAGAATTTGCGCGAATCTTCAGGAGAAACGCGCTTGAGGCTGTCTATTCGCAAGCCATCGCAGTCAGAAAGAGCAATCCAATATTGATAAACTCTGGCTAAAGCTGCAATTACCTCATCTCTGTTAAACCAGTTATCAGCACTCTGACTGTATGTTACATCTAGGATTACATACATCCTGCGATCGTGAGCAGCATCGATTAAATCTCTTAAATCTTGACGAGTGCCAAAGTGGGGGTCAACATCTAAAAATTCTTGAATGCGATCGCTATGGTAAGCTTCTAACTCAGAACGTTGTTGCCAAGGTGGATTAATCCACAGCGTTGTTACTCCCAATCGCTGCAAGTAGTCTAATTTACTCTTAATTCCTCTAAGAGTACCACCGACAAACGTTGTCCCTGCTGTCATCCAGTCGGCTTTGTCTTTAACTTGGAATTTTGAAGGGTTGCTGCGGTCAAAAAGCTCCCTTTGATTTTCATTATCGTCACTGAATCTATCCAAAACCAATTGGTACAAAAACTGGTCGCGCCAACTGATAGGACTCGGATAAACTCTCCCTCGTGGTCTCAGGTCTGTTTCGGAGAGTTGCTGGGGTGTCAATTCTTCAACTTTAGCCATGAGGATTTACGCACAGATAGGAAAATGCAAGTATGCACTGTCTATGCTATAAAAAATACTTCAAATTTTCATGAACCCGCAGAGGGATTTAGTAAATCAATGCCTTAATTTTGTGATGACAGGTTTTAATTTAAACGCATAGGCCCTTCTCTACGAGACGCTACGCGTAGCTTCCCCGGAGGGGTACGCCTTCGCATTAGCGAAGCGGTAGCGACGTTAGGAGCGTCAGCGTCTTGCAGAGAAGGAAAGCGCAGAGGGACGCAGAGTTTTTGCTACAAGGATACATTTAGCCAGGTATACCAATTCTCTAACCCAGTACCAGTAGTTGCAGAAACTTGAAAAATCTTAATTTGGGGATTTACTTCTTTAGCATAAGCTATGCACTTTTGAACATCAAATTGCAGGTAAGGTAGCAAATCAATTTTGGTGAGAATCATTACATTACTAGCACGGAATATATGCGGGTATTTTATCGGCTTATCTTCTCCCTCTGTGACGGAGAGAATTACGACTTTTGCATTTTCTCCCAAATCAAATAAAGCTGGACAAACCAAATTTCCCACATTTTCAATCATCACAACTGAATTTAGCGGCGGATTCAGTTGTTGTAAACCCCTGTCTATCATTGATGCATCTAAATGACAGCCTGTTCCGGTGTTGATTTGGATAACTTTAGAACCTGTTTCTTTAATCTTTTTGGCATCATTAGCAGTTTCTTGGTCGCCTTCAATGACACTAATAGATAATTGATGCTTTAAATCATTGATTGTTCGCGTTAAAAGAGTTGTTTTACCTGCACCGGGAGAACTCATTAAATTTAAGGCGAGAATATTTCGACCTTTAAACCATCCCCGATTTTGGGCAGCTATCAAATTATTTTTTGCTAATATATCCCGTTCTAAAGATATCGTAGTATTGTGTATTTTTGCATGAATTTGAGACGGTTCTATATGAGTGTTGTGATTGTGGGAATGAGTGATGATAGTCCCATCTGGTAAAGTGTGAGTATGATTATGTTCAGTTTCATCTGTTTCCAAATTGGTAATGTTGATTTCGCTATCATCAGAACAACCGCAGGTTACACACATAATTCCTCTATTTCTATTTCTTTAATTTTCAGTTCTTCACCAGTAATTAAATCTAATTGCACGCTTCCACAATTACAGAGACCAAATGGTTTATCTAAATAAATTTCTGCCCCGCATTGGCGACATCGCCCTAATCCGCGAATTTCTAAAATTTCTAATGTTGCCCCTTCTAAAACTGTACCTTGAGTGCAAATATCAAAACAAAATCGGATAGCGTCGGGCATAATAGCTGAAAGTTTACCGATTTCTAATAAAACTCGCTGTACTTTTGCACCTTTGGCGTGTTCAGTTACAATTGCCACAATATTTTGGGTAATTCCAAGTTCGTGCATATTATAAAATCTATTAACAAATTCGTGGCAATTGGTCGCCTACCAACATATCAACAATCCTTTCAGCACCAAAAACTGTTTTTAACAATACGATACCTGGGGGTGAAGTAATAACTTCGCCAATAATACAAGCATCTTTGCCTGCTGGGTGTAATTTCATAGCTGATAAAACAGTTTCTACATATTTACCTGCTACCACCAGAACTAACTTACCTTCATTAGCTAAATACAACGGGTCTAAACCGAGAATTTCGCAAACTCCGTTGACTTCTTCACGGACTGGGATAGATTCTTCAAAAAGACGAATTCCCACATCTGAACTGAGGGCAAATTCATTTAGTACTGTGGCTAAACCACCGCGTGTAGCATCTCGCATAGCATGAACTTGGGGGCATACATGGAGAATAGTTTCTACTAAACTATGCAACGGCTGACAGTCACTTTCAATATTAGTTTTTAAAGCTAATTCCCCACGGGCAATTAAAATTGCTGCCCCATGATTGCCTATTTCACCATTGATTATTATTGCATCTCCAGGTTGAATATTGTGGGCGGAAATATTAATTTCTCGCGGGATGATACCAATACCAGCAGTATTAATAAAGAGTTTATCGGCAGCACCACGATGTACAACTTTTGTGTCACCAGTAACAATTTGAACACCAGCTTTTTCTGCGGCTGCTTTCATGCTAGCTGCGACACGGCGTAAGGTTTCTACAGGTAATCCTTCTTCTAAAATTACACTACAAGTTAGATATAAAGGTTTAGCACCACTAACAGCTAAATCATTAACTGTGCCGTTGATGGCTAATTCTCCTATATCACTACCGGGGAAAAATAACGGGTCTACAACATAAGAATCTGTTGTAAATGCGAGTCTGTCTCCTTGTTGGAGAAGAGGGGCTAAGTTGAAGCTGGCTTGGTCTTCTAATTGTGAGAGAATTGGGTTATCAAAATTGCTGATAAAGATATCGTCTATTAAATCACGCATGGCTTTACCACCGCTACCATGTGCGAGAGTTATATGAGTGTCTTGCACTTTATTTTGGCGGCGGCGGACTTGTTCTGTTTTTTGGAATAGGGGATTTTTTATTGAGTTTGGGGGGATATTCATATTAAATTTTTTTTAACGCAAAGGAACGCAAAGGGAAGCGCGGAGGTACGCAAAGTATTTGTGAGATATATTTAGTCTGAGGAGAAGCCGCAGGCGGGGAGAGGTTCTTGAGTTATTTTTGGTTTTTGGGTGGTTGTTTTTTTGGGAATGGTGGAGAGTCGCCCGTATTTGTAATAGGCTGCACAAGCACCTTCGGAAGATACCATGCAAGTACCGATTGGTGTTTGTGGGGTGCAAGCTGTACCGAATACTTTACACTCCCAAGGCTTTAAGACTCCTTTGAGAATTTCTCCACATTTACAAGCTTTATGGTCGGCTACTTTGAGATTAGGAATGGTAAATTTAAGTTCGGCATCAAATTGGGCATATTCAGGTTGAATTTTTAATCCTGAATAGGGGATGTCGCCTAAGCCGCGCCAATCAAAACTATCTCGCATGGCGAAAACTTTATTGATGGCTTGTAAGGCTACTGTGTTCCCGCTTTTTTCGACAATTCGGTTATATTGGTTTTCAACTTCACAACGATTTTCTACTAGCTGTTGCAATAGCATCCAAATTGATTGCAGAATATCTAAGGGTTCAAATCCTGAGACAACAATTGGCTTATTATATTGTTGAGAAATAAATTTATAAGGGTCAGTGCCAATTACCATGCTGACATGGCCAGGCCCAACAAATCCATCAAGTTGCAAGTCGGGATTATCTAATAGTGCTTTCAGGGCGGGAATCACAAGGACGTGATTGGAAAACATACTAAAGTTATGAATTTCTTCGGCTGCTGCTTGCAGAATGGTGAAGGCGGTGCTGGGGGCTGTGGTTTCAAAGCCTAATGCGAAGAAAACTACTTCTTTGTCGGGGTTATCTCTGGCAATTTGCAGGCTATCTAGTGGAGAGTACACCATACGGATGTCTGCACCTTGTGCCCTGGCTTGCAGTAAACTCATTTTGGAACCAGGAACTCGCATTGCGTCGCCAAAGGTGGCAAAAATTACGTTATGATTTTGAGAGATTGCGATCGCATCATCTAATCTCCCTTTTGGCATAACGCATACTGGACAACCAGGCCCATGAATTAGTTCAATGGCTTCGGGTAAAATTTCTTCGATACCATATTTAAAAATGGAATGGGTATGTCCGCCACATACTTCCATAATTTTGATAGGTTTTTCTAGGCGGTTGCATAATTTGGCGATTTCGCGGCATAAGGCTTCTGCTTTTTCCGGTTCGCGGAATTCGTCAACATATTTCATAAGGATTGGGGAATAGTAAGTTTTATGTCAATACGGTATTTCTTTCTTTTCTCTGTGCCCTCTGCGCCTCTGCGGTTCGTTAAATTAAGTATTCATTTGCTAATTCTTGGAATAGTTGTAATGTTTCTGCGGCTTCTTGTTCGTTAATTCGATTCATCGCAAAGCCAACATGGACTAGCACCCAATCGCCAATACAAGCTTCGGGGGGATGTTGTTCATCTACGATACAGGCAATATTTACTTCGCGTTTAACACCGCCAATGTTAACTATGGCTAATTTATGGTTAACGTTGGTAATTTCTATAATTTGTCCGGGGATTCCTAAACACATTTTTTTATTTTTTAAGATAAACTAACCGCAGAGGCGCAGAGAACGCAGAGAGAATTATTTGTGAGACAAAGTTGCCGAATATTAAGACTCATGTATTAATTGTGCGGCTGTAATAACTGCTTGTCCTAAAGATAAGCCGCCGTCATTAGCTGGAACTAAGCTGTGAGTAAGTACTTTTATTTCCAATATTTCTAATTGTTTGGTAATTTGCTGTAATAATATACAATTTTGAAATACTCCTCCTGTTAAAGCTACCTGATTAATTAGATTTTCTTCAGAAAGATGCTTAACCATTTCTACAATTGCATTAGCTAAACCTTTGTGAAATTTGGCAGCTATAACTGGTTTGGGAATCTGCTGCTGTAAGTCGTTAAGCAATGCTTGCCACATTGGACGCGGGTCTATACAATAAATACTATCTGAAAAGCTAAAACTAAAAGGATATATTAGCGTTTCTTTATCATTATTTAAGGTGCTAACATCTACTATAGCTTCCATTGCGATCGCAGCTTGCCCTTCATAGCTACATTCATCTCTATAAATACCGATAGCCGCAGCCACTGCATCGAACAATCGCCCCACGGAAGACGCTGGAGGTGAGTTAATTCCTTTCTCTATAAGTTGATTGAGTAGTTTGAGTGGCTTGGTTTTTAGAAATTTTATTATTTCTAAATCAGCATACTGTTGTTGGCAATCATCCCAAAGGTTAGCAGCTATTAATTGGGCGTAAGTATTACGCCAAGGCTGATAAATTGCTTGTTCACCACCAATCATTGCTACTGGCTTAAATGTCGCTAGTCGCTGAAACTTACGATAATCTGCTAAAAGAAATTCTCCACCCCAGAGTGTATCATCGTCGCCGTAACCTAAACCATCTAAAGCAATCCCTAATACCGGAGGCGAATCTAAATAAATCCCATTTTCTACCATGCAAGCAGCAATATGGGCGTGATGATGTTGGATTTGATGAATTGGAATTTGATTTGTATCTGCGAGTTCTTTACCAAGTTTACTTGAGAGATATTCAGGATGTTTATCAATGGCTATTACTTCTGACTGATGCTGAAATAAATTCAAGTATAAATTTAAAGCCTCTTGATAAGCATTGAAAGCCGCAGCATTTTCTAAATCTCCTAAATGTTGAGAAATAATCGCTTCTCCTTCACGCAATAGGCAAAAGGTATTTTTTAACTCACTGCCCATTGCTAAAATTTGCGGCACATTGTCAAATCCAGGTGGTAAACTAATCGGTGCTGGTGCATATCCTCTAGCACGGCGAATTGTTTGGACTTTATCACCGACAATACGCACAACCGAATCATCTACCCGATTAATAATCTCTCGATTGTGAAAAAGAAAATAATCAGCGATTGCGCCTAATTTTTCTCTTGCTTCGTCATTATCAATACACTGTGGTTCATCAGCTAGATTACCACTTGTTAAAACAATTGGGCGATTCATCCGCCGCAGAATTAAATGATGTAAGGGCGTATAAGGTAGCATGAAACCAAGGGTATTTTGCCCCGATGCTATCGATGGTGCTACTACTTTTTTACCTGTGGCTTGTAGCAAAACAATTGGTGCAGCAGAACTTGTCAATAATTCTTTTTCTTTAGCGTTTACAGGACAATATTGTTCAATTATCTCAATATCTCGTGCCATTAAAGCAAATGGTTTGTAATAGCGCTTTTTACGCTGACGCAGTTTTTGTACAGCAGTTTCCTGAGTTGCGTCACAAGCCAGATGGATACCACCTAACCCCTTAATTGCGACAATCTCACCCTTTTGTAACAGCGTACAAACGGCATCAACATCATCTAGCATGGAAAACATGGAAGCAGTAACCGATTTACCATCGGCGCGTTCTAACCAAGCTGTGGGGCCACAAACATGGCAAGCTACAGGTTGGGCGTGAAAGCGGCGGTTTTCAACATCGTGGTATTCCTTTGCACATTCGGGACATATAGCAAACGCAGACATACTGGTATTGCATCTGTCGTAAGGAATCGCACGAATAATACTCAGGCGGGGGCCGCAATGAGTACAGTTAGTAAATGGGTAACGAAAAAAGCGGCTAAAAGGGTCAAATATTTCTTGTTGACATTGAGGACAAGTAGCTGCATCAGGGGTAATTTCTGTTTTGATTGCACTATTGACGCTACTAGAAATCACAAAATTATTAAAGTTAAATTTCCCTTCATAAGGAGTTCTAGTTAGGTTGTTAATTTTTGCTAGTGGTGGACATTCTATTTGCAATCTGGCAACAAATTCTGTTAATGCTTCCTCACTACCAGATACCCGAATTGATACACCTTCACCATCATTACAAACATCTCCACGCAAACCGCAAGCTTTAGCCAGACGATATACAGTAGGGCGAAATCCTACTCCCTGAACAGTACCGCGAACTCTAATTTCTTCAATCGGCATAGGGACTTCCAAATAAAAAAATACCCAAAAAACTGACGAAAAAAACTCTCTTCTCCTCATTCCTCTGTGTTCTCTGTGCCTCTGTGGTTCGTTTATTTCTTGGAAGTCCCATAATTAAACTGCCACAGCAATATTCGGTTATTTCCAGAATCAGCTATTATCGCCGTATTGCCACAAATTTTTATCCCGTAACACCAATTTAAACTATCTCGTTTAGGCAGTCCGAAATTACGATTTTCACCTTTACTTTGAAAATTTATTTGTCCTGCTAACCCATCTGCCACTACACCTTGCAGCGATAAAATTGACTCTGGCTTTCTCCATCCTAACAAACGAGAATTAGCAGTATCTGCAACTACTAACCAATTATCAGCCACCGCCACACCATAAGGCATACTCAAACTACTGGCACTTGGCAAATAAACTCCTTGATTCATTTCCACAAAATCAAAGCTTTTTTGCCCTAAAACTACTGCACAAGGAGCATTATTTTCTGTGGGTATTTCCTGCCAAATCATTACTCGGTGATTACCTGCATCGGTGACAACCAGATTTTCTCCCCAAAAGGTGATATCGTGACACCAACGCATACTCGCTGCGGTTGCGGAATCACCGCCGTTTTCATTGCGAGATATCATATCCGGTTGTCCCAAAACTACATCAGCAGGTTGACCATTTTCTGTTGGTAACTGATGCCAAATTAATACTCTTCGATTACCAGTGTCAGCAATAAATAGCCGTCCTTGATGATAGAAAACACCATAGGGCCAGTGCATTGTAGTAGCAGATGCTTGTTGATTTCCTCGATTTGGTTCATTATCGGTAAAATTAACTTGCCCTAATACCAAATCTGCTGGAACATTATTATCTTCTGGTAAGTTTTTCCAAATCAAAACCCGATGATTCCAAGCATCTGCTACAGCTAACCCTTCGCCGCAAGCACAAATCCCTGTTGGTACACTTAGGGTTGCCCTTCCCGGTGTACTTTTAGCATTTTGTCCCTCATGATAAAAATCAGGTTGTCCAATTACCCAATCAGCCGGTTGACTATCTCTTGTGGGTAAATTCTGCCATCCCAATAATCGATGATGTCCTGTATCTGATACCCATAAAGGGCCTGTTTCTGATAACAAACAAGCAGCACGAGGCCCGAACATTGTTGTGGGACTAGGTACTACAGGTATGACTAATTGTTGTGGTTCAATAATGTTGCCTAAAATCACCTCTGCACCTTGAGGTGATAGAGGTAAAATTTGGTGATTTACTGTTTTGTATGGTGGCAATTTTCGCTGATGAGTAATTGGAGATAAGTGATAATTAATATCCAATCGCATTCGCGTATATTGATGTGTATCAATAGTAGCAGTTTGCAATTAATTTTAATTTAAACTTATGTAAATCCATTTAAAAGCAACATCCTTTTCAAAATCAGATCAGTTTTTATTGTTTTAAGTTTAAAAAGGATGCTTTGTATAAGCTTCTTGCTCTGAGAACAAAAGTCATAACTTAATTGACATTTGATAAATATACTTTTAGGACTTACGCAAAATTGTCTCAAAAACCTGATTTCTTGTAGGGGTAATTCATGAATTACCCCTACTTCAGAACTTTTTTGCGTAAGTCCTGCGGGGTTTGAATAAGTCAAATGCCCTTTTGAAAAAGTAATATACCTTTTTGCTTTCTCAAAACACTAAAATCATTACCTGAACTACACAATTGAGAATAAAATCAGAGATATTGAGAAAGCATTCAGGCATTTTGCTTGCACAAAATACTAAGATGAATGTGCGAACTACTGAAATGAAAAAGCAAAATAGCTGTGATTTCCTAATGGTCAAGTATATTTGCTGAAATGTTATCTTACCATCATCATTTTTGCAGTTTCACAAAAACCTTATCGTCTTTAATCTTGACTGGATACGACTGAAGCGAAATATCAGGCGCAGTTAAGCATTCACCTGTCTCTAATTTGTACTGGAATCCGTGGGAAGGACAGGTAATAATACTATTTTCAACTTTACCCTTTTCTAAGGGAGATCCTAGATGACTGCAAGAATTACGGTAGCATTTTACTGTAGCACCTTGACGATGTAAAATTAGTGAATTACCAGCAAGTTGTACTGCTACTACACTAAATTCAGGAACTTCATCAAGGGTCGCTACTTTCATCCAAGTACAAGTTATTTTTGCAGAGAATGGACTGATTAAACTAGAGTTAGCGTTGTTCACAGTAGGGCTGTTATTGACCGCAACCACTTTGGTAATTTCAGGACAATGGTTTTTTATTGCTTGTTCTACTCCCTGAGATAAAGTTAAAGTAGAAGTTGGACAAGTACTGCAAGTTCCAATTAATCTGACTTCTACTGTATTTGGTGGTTTAATTGCTACTAATTCTACATCCCCATTATGGCTTTTTAAACCTGGGCGAACTTCTTCAAGGGCTGTCTGAATGCGCTGTGCTAATGGTGGTTTTGGTGGTTTAACTAGTTCGTGATACAGTAGCACTGCATAGACTACTTCATCTGCAACAGCATGACGCAAAGCTGGCATTGATTCTTGTTTTAGGCTTTTAATCAAATTAGTCAATGCAGCTTTATGCAAAGCTTCAATTGCCCTTTTTAATCCTACTGCTACACACCGTTGGCTTTCATCCCACTCGGATATAATTGCCTCAAAACGATTAATTTCCTGAACTAATTCTTCAAGGTTGGGCATGGGGAATTGGGCACTTGTACTGAGCGTTCGCGTAGCGTCTCGTAGAGAAGCCGTTGGCGCAGCCTCTCGTAGAGAAGTATTGGGCATTGGTTATTCACAAAGGAAAAATCACTTCGTTTTAAAATCCTTGAAGAGGAACGGCATAATCATACCCGTCACGAAGCTAGATAATATTATTGGTAGGTAGAAGGGAATTGGTGCTTGTGCAAGTAACATTAGCAGTAAGAAACCTATAGCAATACCAATAGTAGTTTGCTTGACAAAATACACTGGGTCGCGTAGGAGCTTTCCTTTGAAAAATAACTTGGCAGAAAACCATCCTATCTCTAACATGTTTTCTCCTAATAATTTGTTAAGAAATTTAAGGCAGCCAGCCCTAAGAGGATGGCAGGAATTGCACCCGCAGGGGCAAATAATGCACCAAGCATTGCTGAAAGATGATAGCCTATGTCTTTCCCAGCTAACAGCATTCCACCAATTGCACCGCCAATCATAGACAAAGCTGTTGCTATGATTAGCCACACTAATTCTGTTGCTATATTAAGATCGCCATCTGCTAAACTGGTGAGAAAATTTATCACATTTGGGTAAGTAGAAATATCTCTCATGCTGTTTTGTCCGCTACGAATTATGAACTATGAATTGTTTAACTCTGTTTCTACATCTTGTAATGCTTGGACTACTACCTCTACTTGTGCAACTTGTTGGTGTTTCGTAAATATTTCTAAAGCGTCTTGATAGTAGATACGCGCTTGCAAAAGATTTTGAGGATTACCAGCTTCTGGTTTTTCGTGGTCGTCTGGTAAGTTGAATAGCGCGTTGGCTTTGTTGGAAATTGTGTTAGCGTACTCTAAAGGTGTATCTTTGGGATTACGCACTTTTAGCGCTTCATCGTAAGCTGCGATCGCTCTTAAATTATTCTCCACAGGATGGGAACTCACTAAATATTGCAAAGCGTTACCTAAATTGTTTTGCAACATTGCATATTCTCTAGGATGATCAATCAGATTAATATGCTTTAGTGCCACCTCAAATGATTGCACAGCTAACCCTTGACGCAAGTATTCCCGTTCTGATGCTAGGGGCATAGAAAGGTAAGCGATCGCAATATTGTTATACAAAATCGCGTATTCTTGGGGGTAATCTTCCCAAGTAAAGACCCGCAAAGCCTCATGATAAGCCTGGATGCTGTCGGTTATCCGCGCCAAATTAAATGGCACTAGCGACTGCAACACCAGCCCAAAATTCATCTGTGTCTCTGCCACTTCCTCTGGTGAAGCTAATTGTTGTAAAATCGGTAATGCCTCTTCATAACCGACTTTCGCTTGCATCAACAGTTGGTAATCAGCATCCGGTATTGCCTGTAACGTCCCCGCCATGCCCACTTGGGCCCTGGCTTTCAGTAGGGGATACTCCTCACCACACATCTCATAGGCCCGGTAATATAACCCAACTGCATTCCGCAAGTCTTGGGCAGCTTTGGGCTTTTTTTGAAAACCCTGTGCTATCTCGATCAGCATTTGGATTTTTTCTTCTGCTGAAGCTGACTCTGAAGCAACAGCTGCTACGGCAGCCTTCACTGCTGAATCTGTAATGCTGGGGGTCATAACTCTGCCGTACTCTAGCCAATTGGGAATTGAGTCCAACACCCATGAATGATCAAGACACTTTTACATGTCTAATCACGGGCCATACTGATTTACGCAGGCTTCGAGTCCTTTAGGCGGAATTCCCCTTGTTTGAGACTAGGATTAAAGACTAGGAACTAAGGAAGAAACTTAATCCCTTATAGTCAATGTCCTATGCGATGCTCAATAAAATACTATAAAACACCCTATTTCTAAAATTCTAGGGGGAAATTGCTAATATTAATGTCAGCTTTAAACACCTAATATTTTTTAAATACTTTTTGTATCATCGTGTTATACAATTTTAATATTTTTTATTGAATTGTTGACATACATAATATTTACTGTACTCGAAATAGTCGCCACGGGATCGTCGAAGTGTAAAATACATTCATCAACTGTAAAACAAGCTCCCTTGAAAACAGACAGCATCTTCTATCGGATCTTTCAGAGTATCCCCAGCACTTTCTTTGAACTGATTAACCAACCGCCGCAACTAGCTAGTGTTTATCAATTTTCTTCAGTAGAAGTCAAACAACTTGCCTTTAGAATCGATGGTGTCTTTCTCCCAAATACGCCAGACTTACCGATTTATTTTGCTGAAGTGCAATTTCAACCAGACAAAAAGTTCTACTCGCGTTTATTTACCGAAATATTTAATTATCTTGACAAAACCGAATTAACTAACAATTGGCGTGGTGTTGTCATCTTTCCCAATCGCAGCGTTGATACTGGAGATACCGAAAGATATACAGAATTACTCAACTCACAACGAGTAAGTCGCGTCTATCTCGACGAATTAAGCTCAATTGAAGCATCATCAATCGGTATAGAGACAGTTAAACTCATCATCGAACCTGAATCAACTGCGACAACAAGAGCTATCGAAATAGTCAACAGTGCCCGACAGCAAATTCTAGATGTCGCTACTATTAGGGAAATAATACAATTAATAGAGACGATATTAATCTACAAGTTGCCGCGATTAACCCAGGAGGAGATCGGAAAAATGTTTGGATCAAATGAGTTAAAGCAAACTAGATTTTACCAAGATGTTCTTGCAGAAGGTAGACAAGAAGGCAGACAAGAAGGTAGACAAGAAGGTAGACAAGAAGGGAAGTTAGAAACGATACCCCAGTTATTAGGGTTGGGTTTAAGTATTGAGCAGATAGCTCAAGCGTTAGGTTTGGACGAACAACTTGTTAGGCAAGCTGCACAACCAAAATCCTAAAACAGCAGGAGATAGAAAAAATGTTTGGATCAAATGAGTTAAAGCAAACTAGATTTTACCAAGATGTTCTTGCAGAAGGCAGACAAGAAGGTAGACAGGAAGCTAAATTAGAAGCGATACCCCAATTATTAGGTTTGGGGTTGAGTATTGAGCAGATAGCTCAAGCGTTAGGTTTGGACGAACAAGTTGTTAGGCAAGCTGCACAACCAAAATCTTAAAACAACTGATATATAGCTGACGGGGCGTAAGACTTTGCGCCCCGATATTTTGCTGAATTTGACTTGGTTATTGTATTAAAATCTGACGGCTTAAAATACTCATCCTTTTGCACGGATTAATAGTTGGTAGTAATTGTGATTAATAATCTCATAGTTTTATAGCGGTTCCCATTTACATGCGGTACAACATTATATTGCGAAGTGGAAGGGCACGGCAGTGCCGTGCCCTTACGGGTGTACCTCACGTAAACGAGAAACGCTATAACTGCAATAAATTAATCACGTTGAGGTTGTTGAACGCCAGGAATTAAAAACAAAAAGTGATTTTATTTTTACTATTTCTATTTTCCATAAATGTTATATATATAACAGACATAAGCCTTTAAAAGAATCTTAAATAAATCTAAGCTATTGTTAATGATTAATTCTTTTTTAATGAAAGTGAATTAAATAAAAAAATATCTTAGTATTGAAAAACAAATATTGATAAATACGTGGAACTCTACAAGCATTATTTCCTAAATCACGTATGGTAAACAATACAAAAACACCTAGCCGATGACTAACGTACTATGGCTACAAGGTGGTGCTTGTTCCGGCAACACCATGTCATTCCTCAACGCTGAAGAACCGACAGTCTGCGATTTAATTGCCGACTTTGGCATCAATTTACTTTGGCATCCTTCCTTGGGAGTGGAACTAGGCAACAACTTACAAACACTGCTGCGAGATTGCATTTCTGGCACAATTCCCTTAGATATCTTGGTATTTGAAGGCAGTGTTGTTAACGCCCCCAACGGCACCGGCGAATGGAATCGGTTTGCCGATCGCGCCATGAAAGATTGGTTAGCAGACCTCGCCCAAGTTGCTAAATTTATCGTCGCGGTGGGAGATTGTGCCACATGGGGAGGAATCCCCGCCATGTCACCCAACCCCAGCGAGTCGGAAGGTTTGCAATTTCTCAAACGTCAAGAAGGCGGCTTTTTAGGGAAAGATTTTGTATCACAAGCCGGATTACCTGTAATTAATATACCTGGATGTCCCGCCCATCCCGACTGGATTACGCAGATATTAGTTGCGATCGCTACTGGACGCATAGCAGACATTGCTTTTGATGAACTAAATCGTCCCCAAACTTTCTTCAACACCTATACCCAAACAGGTTGTACCCGCAACGTCCACTTTGCCTACAAAGCATCAACCGCCGAATTTGGTCAGCGTAAAGGCTGCTTATTTTATGACTTGGGTTGTCGCGGCCCCATGACTCATTCTTCCTGCAACCGCATCTTATGGAACCGCGTTTCATCCAAAACTCGCGCCGGAATGCCTTGTTTAGGTTGCACCGAACCAGAATTTCCCTTCTTTGACCTCAAACCGGGAACTGTATTCAAAACCCAAACAGTCATGGGAGTTCCCAAAGAATTACCGCCAGGATTCAATAAAAAAGACTACGCCTTACTCACAATGGTTGCAAAAGATGCAGCACCAGCTTGGGCAGAAGAAGACTTTTTTACAGTTTAGTTCGTAGTAAGCACTTTAGTGCTTATAAAACAATACGGTTCAGTTAAGTCCAAAATCTTTAACTGAACGGTATTGGCTTATAAAAAATAGGAGAAGAGAATGGGAATTCAATCATTAGACATTTCGCCTGTTGGTAGAGTTGAAGGGGATTTAGATGTCCGAGTTGATATCGAAAATGGGCGGGTAGTCAACGCCTGGACACACGCCGAACTTTTCCGAGGATTTGAAGTTATCCTACGCGGTAAAGATCCCCAAGCCGGATTAATTGTCACGCCTCGCATTTGCGGAATTTGCGGCGGTTCTCACCTAACTTGTGCATCTTGGGCATTAGATACAGCTTGGGAAACAGAAGTTCCGCGCAATGCAATTTTGGCAAGAAATCTCGGTCAAATTGTCGAGACAATTCAAAGCATCCCTCGCTACTTCTATGGACTCTTTGCCATTGATTTAACTAATAAAAAATACCGCCATAGTCGTTTTTATGACGAAGCTGTGAGACGCTTTGCTGCTTTCACTGGCAAATCTTATGAATTAGGCATCACAATCTCCGCTAAACCCGTAGAAATTTATGCACTATTAGGCGGACAATGGCCCCACAGCAGTTATATGGAAATAAATTAGGGAATTGCTTATATAGTAAGGATTTGCCAGGATATGTGTAATGATTCCCTGGTTTTTCCTTAAATTAGGCGATAAACCCACGGTCAGCTACGCCATAAGCAAAGATAGCAAGCAATAAATCCATTTATTTTTCTCTGCTAAAAGTTATTTGCTTTTCTCAGGTATTACCTAATTTTTCCCTAACCCTAGATTTGCGATCGCAGTTAAGGAAGTTCAAGACAAGTAGTTAAGTATAATTATTTTCTTGCTGTTGAAGTATAAAGCCGGTTTTTTCTCAATATAAATACGCAAATAGTAATATTATAGCTTAAAATATTACAACTTAATTTAAGTATAAAAGTATTGATTTCTTTGGAAATTGAGCGATCGCTTTTCTCAAAGATGTTTAACGGCAAAATTGAGCGGCTTCAGAGGATTTTAACTTAACCCAAGAGGCTTGGGCAAGTCCGCTCCAATGACTTGTTAGCTGGAACATGCACCGATCCGCCCTAACTACGGCCCCACAGTTCGCTCGTTGAGAGTTTATACTTATTCTACTTGTTGACAATTCAAAGGTTTAAAGTCAATTTGTGACTCTGGTTGAAGGTAAGTATCTTTTTGGAAGCCATCACTTTTCGCCTGATTTTTTAAATCTTCCGCGTCTTTACCCAGAAGAATAGAACCAATAACTAAGTAATATTTTTCGTGGTCTACAATCGAATTACAAATCTTTATATCTCGATATCTATCGTCAAAACTGTCACCGATTTTCATCCTCACTGTTTTGGGATATTGAGATAGATCTTTCTTAAATTGAGAACTGCCAGCAATTACAAAAAAACTTTCCTTACTCTTTGATGAATTAGAAGGAGATAGATTCGGAGGTGCTGGATTGGGAGATCCTAGAAGGGGTTGAAGGAATTGTCCTACTTTATCCAAATTAGATATTATAGTTGTTGGAATTCCTATTAAAGCAAGGATTATTGGAACTAAAATTGCTGGATTCTGCCACCATAATGCAGGAGAAGATGATGCATTTTCTTGATCCTTGTTGTCAGGCATGGTTCTTTATCTCCACTGCTAACTAAGTTTAAATCTGAGAATTACTAACTTGTTCCTAGCAAGCTAACTATTTATTAGACGGAAAGTTTCAGTCTATCACACCAACAGATCCAAGCAAATAAAGCGTTACAGATACTTTAGTCATAATATCAAGAACTTTTCTGGATATCGTCAATATCTGCGTACTATACAGAAAATCTCTGGATAAATACCCAAATCTGGGTGGATAGCAATATCCGGGTAATAGACGGAATAATTCAGTATATCTACCCGATGCTTAAACAAACAAAAATACCCAATTAGCCCTTCCTGCCATCCCCAACCACAAAATCGTCTAAACTCAAAGTGTCCGCCAACTGCCAAAATCCCATGTCTCGCTGGTTCAATATTGCAGGTCCTTGTAAAGACGATATCCACTATATGCTATCTCCAACAACACGATTGCCAGATTTGGAGGGGCTAATCTAGGCTGTTGACTTTGTTGGTTTTAAGGCAA
>Ga0209591_10000758_pt1 | contig 41234 bp, 29 predicted proteins | sample MAT01_FD_187207 | JGI IMG/M metagenome (GOLD analysis project Ga0209591, IMG submission 187207) | Freshwater microbial communities from Lake Fryxell liftoff mats and glacier meltwater in Antarctica - MAT-01 (SPAdes) (version 2) | ecosystem: Environmental > Aquatic > Freshwater > Ice > Liftoff...
GTTGAGTAAAACATGGGCTTTTACGGCAACTGCAGGATTGCGGGTCAATGGAAGATTTGATATCACCAATGATTATGCGGGCGATAAACCAATTGTACAAACTGATCTTAAACCCGCATTTTTTATAAATGCAGGTTTTCATGTAACTGCTTTCCCAAAAAAGAAAAAATAAGATTAACACCCGTAAAGAAAATATTTATTGGGTATGCAGAATTATTTTATCGCCGACTTTTACACAGCCACTGCCTTTATGCAATAAATTCATACCAAATTTTATTTTATTATCAAAAGACCTGTAAGTAGCCAGTGTTTTTAACGGCTCTTTACCCGGAACTGTTGTTTGCTGGTCGATTGTTGTAATCATACACCTGCCACAGGTTTTTACGCCAAAGAATTCAATCTCATTTATGGTAAAATGTTTCCAACCATCCTCTGCATGTGGCTCCCCGGGAGTAAAAACAATATTGGGTCGGAAGCGGTCCATCTTCAATGGCACTGACAATTTCGCATTTAATTCATCCAGTGATGATTGCCCTATAATTAAAAAAGGATAGTCGTCGGAAAAAGAGGTGGTTTCATTGTCTTTTGCATAACCGGCATCCACTAACCGGTTTGTTTCATCCGGCATATACACCAGTTCACAATCTATTTCCAGTATTTCACTAAACCAATCATTAATCACATTACCATATACCCAAGCTTCACATTCATCATCCCATACTTTTACTTTCTTTACTTCTCCGGGAGTTAAAAGAAATGGTATTGTAATATTTTTACCCGGGCTTTGTTTATGATAAATATATAAACCATCGGATGTAATGGTAGTTTGTAATAAAGCCATAGCATGTGATTCCCGCTGTGTAATAAATTTTCCTGCTTTATCAACCAGCATCCATCTTCTGTCATGCTCAAACCCCTTTGCTGTTACGGCTGCTTCAGTAACGCTAAAACCAGCTAATGATTTTACTGGATAAATATATATTGATGAAACAGTGAAAGACATTGGTTATGGTTTAGCCGACATTCATTTTACAAGCACCTGCTTTTTCTTTGCCACCATCGTTAATATAGTTGCCACTCCGGTTACTTCATCCGTTTCATCAAAAAATTCCACATACCACTTCACAATTCCTTTATCAATATCATCACCCCGTTTAAAATCTTCTGGTTTTTCAATTACTCTTTTATCGTTGGGTAGTTTTTCTTTACAGGTAAACCGGATATACACTTCTGCTCCGGGATAAACAGGTTTGGTAAAACGCAACTCATCAATACCATAGTTTAGCAGCACCGGGTTCTTTTCATAACTGTCAACAAATAATCCGGCAGCAATACTCATAATAAAATAACCATGTGCTACCTGTTGCTCAAACATGGTTCCGGTAAAATCAGTTGTTTTTAGATGGGCATAAAAATGGTCGCCGCTTAAATCAGCAAACTTGTCTATATCTTCTGAGGTAATAACTCTTTTCTCAGTTATAATCTGGTCACCGATTTGCAATTCTTCAAAATATTTTTTGAAAGGATGTTTACCAGGTTCTTTTCCCTGCCCGTCCGACAGGCGGGCTTTTGCATTGGGTTGATAAACATTGGTAATTGCGGTGATAGTTGTTGGCGAACCTTGCAAGGCGGTTCTTTGTAAATAATGTTTCACTCCCCGAAGGCCACCCATTTCCTCACCACCACCGGCACGGCCGGGACCGCCATGTACTAATAGTGGCAACGGCGAACCATGGCCTGTACTTTCCTTGGCACATTCATTATTCAACACCAATATTCTGCCATGATGAGAGGCAGCACCCACCACATATTGTCTTGCCTGCTTATAATCTGCCGTAACAATAGTGGAGCACAAACTTCCTTTTCCCAATTTGCTTAATACAATGGCTTCGTCTAAATTTTTATACGGCATAATCGTACTCACCGGACCAAAAGCTTCCACTTCATGTGCTGCAGTTGCTTCAAATGGTTTTTCATTCATCAGCAATACCGGCGACATAAATGCTCCTTTATTTGCATCCGCATCTATTACTTCCACACTATCTAATGAACCATATACTATTTGTGAAGAAGCTAGTAATTTCTGTACCTGTTCTCTTACTTCATTACGTTGTGTTTGTCCTGCCAACGAACCCATTCTTACTGTTGAATTCAATGGATTACCAATAACAGTTTGGGATAATGCTGCGCCGATTGCTTTCCAGACATCTTCCATTTTATTTTCTGGCACAAATATTCTGCGGATGCCGGTACAGCGTTGCCCGGCCTTTAATGTCATTTCTTTTCTTATCTCTTTTATAAAGATGTCCCACTCCGGCAAACCGGGCACCACATCTTCACCCATTACAATACAATTCAGCGAATCGGCTTCCATATTAAACGGAACAGATTCTCTTAAAATCTTCGGGTTTGATTTCAGTATCAATCCTGTTGATGCACTACCGGTAAATGTCACCACATCCTGTGAAGTGACATGATCTAATAAATCACCGGCACTGCCACAGATTAATTGCAAGGAACCTTCCGGTAAAATTTTTGAAGCAATAATTTCTTTTACAACTGCTTCCGTTAAATAAGAAGTTACAGTTGCCGGTTTTACAATGCAGGGCATTCCTGCTAAAAGGTTCACTGCAATTTTTTCCAGCATTCCCCACACCGGAAAGTTGAAGGCATTAATATGAATAGCCACCCCTTCTTTGGGAATTAAAATATGTGTTCCCATGAAAGTGTTATTCTTACTGAAATTATGGCTCTCGCCATCAACACAAAATACTTCATCAGGAAATTTTCTGCGCAGTGATGCATTGGCAAAAAGGTTTCCTATTCCCCCTTCGATATCCACCCAGCTGTCGGCTTTGGTAGCTCCGGTTTGGTAAGAAATTTTATAAAATAAATCCAAATGATTACGAAGATGCAAAGCCAATGCCTTCAGCATATTTCCCCGTTGATGAAACGTCATTGTGCGAAGGGCCGGATTACCTACTCTTCTGGCATATTCTGCAATTGCGGCAAAGTCAAGCCCTTTGGTGGTAGCTACGGAAATCTCTTCTCCGGAAACCGCATTGTAAAGCAGTTGCCCATCTCCATCTCCTGTAATCCAGTTGCCGGTAATATAGTTTCCAAGTTTAGTCATATAGCAATATTAATTCCTTTGACAAAATTACCTGAAAAACCAAAAAAGTATCAACAAATGATTTTACATCCGGCGTATCTTTGTAACCATAAAATTTTGCCGTGAAAAAATTCATATTGCCTGTAGTTGGATTACTTGCCTGTATTGCTGTTGCCTGTAATAATTCAAACAAAAAAAATGATGAGCATAGCGGCCAAACTCATTCCGGTGATAAACCAAAAACACAAGCCGACAGCCTGATGGCAGCTATTGATGATGGCCATATTGTTGGCATGTCGAAGATTGGCAAACTGCATAACACACAAAAACAAGTACAGGGAATAATTGATTCCATCGGCAAACTACCTGCTAAAGCAAAACAGGCCGCAGCTCCCTATGTGGCAAAATTACAGGCATTGGTAAAAGACCTGAAATATGCTGACTTTGCTATGGATAAATGGATGACGGAATATGATATGGACTCCGCTATCAACAATATGGAGCAGCGCATTAAATATCTTACTGACGAAAAAATGAAAGTAGGAAAAATGAAGGAAGCAATTCTTGGTGGTTTGCAAAAAGCAGATTCGTTATTAAGGGAAAAATTCTAACCTGTTAGTGGCTCCACACCAAACTGCCGCAAATGATGCAGGGCATGTTTGTATAGCAACTGAACGTTTTGTTCAAAGTTCAGGTCGCCAAAAAATGGATTGCGGATGATCTGATCCGGGTTCTTTTCGTAAGCTTCAAAAAAATAAATTAACTCCTGTTGTAAAGCACCAATAGCCGCCTGCACTGTTTTATAGCGAATGGATAAGGGTTCTTCACCCATCAAAGGATTTTTTGTGTTTTCTTTAAAGGGTTTATCACTCATCAAAAACTCCCGCAGCCGCTCCAGGTGATCCGGTGGTGTAAGTATCGTATCAATTTTTAACCGGCCGCTTGCATTGCGAACAGCATCACCAGCGTAATGCTCTATCATTTGCTGCACATTCATTTTTCCCCACTTAGGTGCGGTAGCAGGGTCTAACCGTTGCATACAGGTAACCAATTTAGTGCGGAGAAAATTTTCCTTTTCTAAACTCATTTGGCATGCGTTGAAAAAAAGCAATTTACGAAAATCAATTAGTAAAAATAAAAATGACGGTATTGGCTAACGTCATCATAAAAACCATTTATTAAACATGAACTATTTCACTTTTTTATCAATCTGACCAGAGAGCCGTTCAAAAATTTCTTGTATATCTCCCATACCATCCACAGTACCTACTTTCTTTAGTTTTGTATAATACTCCGCCACAGGCAATGTTTCTTTTTTGTAAACCGCCTGCCGGTTCCGCTGCACATTCTCATCTGCATCGTCACTACGGCCAGAGGTTTTTCCCCTTAGCACCAACCGCTTGATTAACTCTTCCTCATCTACATTTAACATCAACACCTTACCTATTTCTGTTTTTTTCAGCTCCAATAATTTATCCAATGCCTTAGCCTGGGCCACCGTACGGGGAAAGCCATCAAATAAAAAACCCTTCGCCTCCTTATGCTGGTCAAAATAAGAGTCCACCATGCCTATCACTACTTCATCAGGTACTAATTGTCCTTTATCTATAAAACTTTTAGCTTCAAGCCCTAAGGGAGTTTTGTCTTTAATCTCCTGGCGCAGCAGGTTGCCGGTAGAAAGATGAACTAATCCGTACTTCGCCACTAATTTATCCGATTGCGTACCTTTTCCACATCCCGGAGGGCCAAATAATATCAAATTAAACATAAGCCGTTACTAATCTTGGTTAGCTAACAAATATAATGTACGGGGGTTATATTTTTTACACCTGACCTAAGTTTTAGAAGAATTCAAAAAGTCAGCTAAAATGTTAAGAAAAGCCCCCTGTCGCATTAAAGACAATCCCGGCAAACCTTGTTATCGTAAATTTGTTACATAACAATACTGATAATGCTAAGAACAATTACAGCCATATTATTTACAGGTCTGCTTCAACAATGCAGTTTTTCGCAGAACAATCCTTCTAACAATAATTCATCAACAATGGATACCACTAAAAAGAATCCCGTTTACTCTACCACCGATACCAGTAAAGTGGCAATTACAGAGGAGGAATGGAAGAAAATACTTCCTGCCGATATTTTTTACATTGCCCGGCAAAAGGGCACCGAAAGGCCCTGGACCAGTAAATTTGAAAAATCAAACGAGGTCGGCACTTACTATTGTGCGGCCTGTGGCAATGCATTATTCAGAAGTGATACCAAATTTGAAAGTGGCTGCGGCTGGCCCAGCTTTTACGACCCCATCAGCAAGAGCAGCATCATCTATACTCCTGACAATGCACATGGTATGAAAAGAACAGAGGTTCAGTGTGGCCGTTGTAAAGCCCACCTTGGACATGTGTTCGACGATGGGCCTCCACCCACCGGTCTCCGCTACTGCATCAACGGCGTAGTGCTTGATTTTGAGAAGGCTAAAGAGGCAGAGAAGAACTACAAGGAAAAACCCAATCAATAGAATTGTTGACTCTCATGAGGCGAAAACCTCCTTTCATCGAAAAGGGGGTTTTTTTATTTTTTCAAGCAACTCCATTCAGATAAATTTACGTAACAAAAAGAAACTTTATGCAAGTGGTTAAAAAGCTCTGGTTGGTTCTGCGCACAGCATCCTGCGGATTGGCGATGACAGCCTTTATGCCTGGTGCATGGTCGCAGATAAATGTGACACAGGTAATGCCGGTGGATCCTAAAGTAAAGATTGGCCGGTTGTCAAATGGCCTTACTTATTATATCCGTCACAACAGTCTTCCCGAAAAAAGAGTGGAGCTGCGACTGGTAGTAAATGCTGGTTCAGTTTTGGAAGATGATGACCAGCTCGGTCTTGCCCACTTTATGGAGCACATGAATTTTAATGGCACCAAACGGTTCCCCAAAAATGAACTGGTAAGTTACCTGCAAAGTATCGGTGTAGAATTTGGAGCTGACCTTAATGCCTACACAAGTTTTGATGAAACGGTTTATATACTTCCTGTGCCAACAGACAAGCCAGGGTTGGTGGACAAAGGATTACAAATACTGGAAGACTGGGCACACAATGCATTGCTTGATCCGGCAGAAATAGAAAAGGAAAGAGGGGTGGTAATTGAAGAATGGCGTTTAAGCCGTGGTGCTGACGAAAGAATGATGAAACAAACTTTACCTGTACAATACCGTGGTTCAAAATATGCAGACAGGTTACCGATTGGTACAAAACAAAGTCTTGACCATTTTACAGCTGAAGAATTGAAACGTTTTTACAAAGATTGGTACCGTCCCGATTTACAGGCAGTGATTGTGGTAGGAGATATTGATGTAAACGATATTGAACAAAAAATCAAACAGACATTTGGCAACATTCCTGCACCGGCATCTCCAAGAAAAAGAGAAGTATTTAAGGTTCCTGATCATACCGAAACATTATCAGTTATTGCAAAAGATAAAGAGACGGCCTTTCCTTCAATAGAAGTATTGTTTAAAAAAGAACCACAGTCCGAAACAACTATTGGTGATTATTGCCGGTATATGAATCGCCGTCTATTCACCGGTATGATGAATAACCGTTTCAGAGAACTAACATTGAAATCAAATCCGCCGTTTGTTGGTGCCGGCTCCTACTATGGCAACAGTATTGCCAGAACAAAAGATGCCTACCAGCTTTTTGCCAACACCAGCGATACCGGTATGTCCCGTTCGTTGTATGCGATGATGGAAGAAAATCGCCGGGTTTTGTTACATGGCTTTACTGCATCTGAATTTGATATGCAGAAAAAACAATTACAGAGTTTTTACGACAGGGTTTTTAACGAAAGAGAAAAAGAAGAATCATACAAATATGTTGATGAGTACGTCAATAATTTTTTAATCAATGAACCTATTCCGGGCATTGAATGGGAATATGATTTTGTAAAACAATACCTCAGTTCAGTAAAACTACCGGACATAAACATTCTTGCAAAGCAATGGGTAACCAAAGATAATATGGTGGTTACCTTAAATGCGCCTGACAAAGCGAATGTAAAAATTCCATCTGCGGAAGAAGTGAACGCAGTATTAAGTTCCGTTGATGTTGCCTCTATTGAACCTTATAAAGAGAGGATACTGGCTACTGCTTTAATGGATGCTGGTAAATTAAAATCAGGAAAAATCATCAGCTCTAAAACAGATGAAGAACTACAGACTACCACGATAAAATTATCCAATGGTTCCACCGTGATATTAAAAGCCACCAACTTTAAAAATGATGAGATAATGTTCCGGGCTTTCAGTAAAGGAGGTCATTCGTTGGTAAAAGATGTGGATTATTTTTCTGCCAGCAATGCTGCCGCCATTGTAACACAAAGTGGTGTTGGTAATTTTTCTGCCATTGATCTTGGCAATATGCTGAAAGGAAAAAACACCAGTCTTTCTCCCAATATTGCTTTATACAGCGAAGGATTGAATGGCAGCACTATTCCAAAAGAAACAGAAACCTTATTACAGTTAGTTCACCTTTACTTTACCGCACCCAGAAAAGACAAGGATGCTTTCGAATCGTTTAAAACAAGGCAAAAGCAATTGTTTGCCAACCTTGCTGCCAATCCACAGATATATTTCAGTGCGGAGTTTCAGAAAATGATGACACAAAATCATCCCCGTGCCGGTGGCTTGCCAAAATCAGAAGACTTCGATAAAATAAACCTTGACCGCAGCATTCAGATATATAAAGAACGTTTCGCCAATGCCGGTGATTTCACTTTCCTGTTTGTTGGTTCCTTTGAAGAAGAAACCATCAAACCATTATTAGAAAAATATATTGGCAGCCTTCCGGGTACTGCACAAAAAGAAGCCTTTAAAGATTTGGGCATCCGCCCACCAACTGGTAAAGTTGATAAAATAATAACCAAAGGCGCAGACCCGAAGAGTGTTGTTAGTATTATTTTTACTGCTCCAGTTCCTTACAACAGTAACGATGGCTATGCCCTGCGCAGCCTGGGCGAAGTGATGGATATAAAATTAGTAGAACAATTGCGGGAGGAAAAGGGAAGTGTGTATGGCGTTTCTTCATTTGGGGCAATTAATAAAATTCCTTACTCTTATTCTAATTTCAGCATATCATTTCCATGTGCCCCTGAAAATGTGGACACTCTCAGCAAAGCAGCTATTGATGAGCTGAGAAAAATTATTAAAGCCGGTGTTACTTCTGAAGATATTGCCAAAGTAAAAGAGCAGCAAATACGAAAATTAGAAACTGACCTGAAACAAAATCAGTTTTGGATGAATGTTTTATATGACGCCTATTATCTTGGTAATAATCCATCTGATATTTTAAACAAACAAAAACAGGTGAATGGGCTTACCTCCAAAATAATACAGGATGCTGCGAAAAAGTATATTAACCTGAACAGCTACATCCGGGCAACATTAAAACCCGATAAGCAGGAAGAAAAACCATTGAAAGGTTTCTAAACATAACCGCAGAGGCGGGGAGATGCAGAGAATACAATCACAAAAAAATATCCTGTATATCCGAAAGTAAAATGTATTCCCCTTTTGTCGCAAGGCAAACACCCTGTGTAGTTATTTTTGCTGTAAAGTATTTTTCTAAAAAACCCATTCTAATGAAATTCGGAAGATTATTGATATTTTTTCTGTTAGCAGTTATGGTAACAACTGCAATTCTATCCTTTATGCTGCCCACCAGCCAAAAGATTGACCGATCAATCGTCATCAATACTTCTGCTGCCACTATTTATACCCAACTAATACAACTGGAAAACTTTAATAAATTCTCCGTATGGAGCCAGCAGGATTCTAGCGCAGTATATACACTTAGCGGAACAGATGGAACAGTTGGCGCCTCCACATCCTGGAAAGGAAGCCCGGAAATTTCCGGTGAGGGGAAAATTGAAATCAAAGCACTGGAACCAAACAGGAAAGTAGTGCATCAACTTAATTTTACGCAACCTAAAAAAGGAACTGCCGAATCAGTTTTCTTACTGAATGAAACGAATAAGGCAACTACTACTGTAACCTGGACATTCAACATGGCCACACCCCGGCCCTGGAATATCTTCAACCTTTTTTACAGTTTAGATAAACAAATGGGAAAAGATTTTGAGGATGGGTTGACCGCTATGAAAACGATGATTGAAATCAGCAATGCAGCACCTCCTGCAGCAATACCTGTAAAATAGTTCACTTATTCTCTAATAAAGGGTTTCAATGCCACTCATATAAACTTTTTTGCCACCGGGTGGTTTATCAGTAAGTTTAGCGTACCAAAAAACTGCTGATATGATAAAATCTTTTTTATTTACTATCCTGATTAATATATCCCTTTTTACTGCTGCACAAAAGGTCTTATTAGATCAGTTTAAGAATTTGAAACCCCGCAACATTGGCCCGGCTGGTATGAGTGGACGTATTGTTGCCATTGATGCGGTGCATAAAAACCCCGCCATCATTTATGTGGGCGCAGCCTCCGGCGGCATCTGGAAAACAGAAAATGCAGGGGCCGACTGGAAACCCATCTTTGATGACCAGCCTATTCAGAATATTGGCGCATTGGCTATTCAGCAATCTAACCCTTCGGTAGTATGGGCAGGTACAGGTGAAGGCAACCCAAGAAATTCATTAAATATCGGCGAGGGTATTTATAAAAGTTTAGATGCCGGCAAAACATGGAAAAAAATGGGATTGGAGAAAACAAGAAATATTCATCGTGTAATTGTTGATCCTGATAATCCCAATACCGTATATGTTGCTGCTATTGGAAATCCTTATGCACAACACCCTGAACGTGGCGTTTACAAAACAACAGATGGTGGTGAAACATGGAACCGCATACTTTTTACCAACGATACTACAGGTTGTGCCGAACTCGTAATGGATCCGTCCAATCCAAATAAACTAATTGCTTCTATGTGGCAGCATTACCGTTTGCCCTGGATTATGAAAAGTGGCGGTCCCGGCAGCGGTATGTACATTACTATTGATGGCGGAAAGAATTGGAAGAAATTAACCAAAGAAGATGGATTGCCTGATGGACAAATTGGAAGAATTGGAATTGCTTTTGCCCGCAGTATGCCAGCCAGGGTATATGCAAAAATAGAAGCTACTAAGAATGCATTGTACCGGAGCGATGATGGAGGTTTTAAATGGACGATGGTAAACAATGACCCTGCACAAGTAACAGACAGGCCATTTTACTACCAGGAAATTTATGTAGACCCAAAAAATGAAAACCGCATTTATGATATTCACTCTACGGTTACTTATAGTGAAGATGGCGGAAAAACTTTCAGCATCATGCTTCCTTATTCCGGCATCCATCCCGATCATCATGCCTGGTGGATACATCCCGAAGATGCCAACCTGATTATTGAGGGCAATGATGGTGGCATTGGCATTTCAAGAGACCGTGGCAAAACATGGGTGTTTGATGAAAAATTACCGGCTGGTCAATTTTATCATATTAACGTTGATAATGAATTGCCCTACAATGTTATGGGTGGAATGCAGGATAATGGAAGCTGGCTTGGCCCTGCTTATACCTGGGTCAATGGTGGTATCCGCAATTATTATTGGAGCAATATTGGTGGTGGCGATGGATTTGATGTAATGCCCGATGCAGAAGAAAGTGGATGGGTGTATAGTATGAGCCAGGGCGGTTCTTTAGGCAGAGTTAATTATAAAACCGGCGAACGATGGAATATCCGCCCACCTTATCCGGGTACAGATGAAAAAAATGAATTTCGTTTCAACTGGAACTCTGCTATTGCCCAAGATCCTTTTGATAAGAAAACCATTTACTACGGCAGCCAGCATGTACATAAAAGCAATAACAAAGGAGCCAGCTGGGAAACCATCTCTCCGGATTTAACGACCAATGATACTGCAAAAATTGATCAAAGCACTACCGGCGGATTAACACTCGACATCACCGGCGCAGAAAATCACTGTACTATTCTTGCCATAGAACCATCCACTAAACAAAAGGGTGTGATATGGGTAGGAACGGATGATGGGAATGTGCAACTAACAACAGACGATGGAAAAACATGGACCAATTTCCGGGGGAAAATTCCCGGCTTACCCAATGGTTGCTGGATACCACAAATAAAAGCATCGAAATATAATGCCGGTGAGGTGTTTGTTGTAGCCAATGATTATCGTCGTGGTGATTTTAAACCATATATTTTCCGCACTACTGATTTTGGAAAAACATGGACAAGATTAATTGATGAGAAAAAGGTTACCGGCTATGCATTGTGTGTGTTACAAGATCCGGCAGAACCAAACTTGATTTTTGCAGGAACAGAACAAGGTCTTTGGATCAGTTTTGATAACGGCTCTACCTTTCAGCAATGGAAAAATGGTTATCCGTCTGTTTCCACGTATGATCTGGCGATACAGGAAAGAGAAGCTGACTTAGCCATCGCAACATTTGGAAGAGCACTTTGGATAGTAGATGATATTCGTCCATTAAGAAAAGTGGCGGCAGCTAATGGAACTGTTGCAAAAAAACTTACAGTTTTTGCCGCACCCGATGCGTACCAGGCTCAATATCGTGCCGCACCCGGTTATGAATGGAGTACGATGGGTCTATGGGATGCTCCTAACAGAAGCCGTGGTGCTGCTGTTTCATTTATGGTAAATAATATGGCAGACGCTAAAGGAAAATCAGATAGTGCAGTTGTAAAAATTTATAATGATAAAAATGAAAACATCCGCAACCTGAAATGGAAAACGGATAGTGGGTTTAACCGGCAATATTGGGGCATGGAAGAAAAAGGCTTTCGCCAGCCCGGTACACCCAAGCCAAAGCCCGGTGCACCTGAGCCTGCCAGTTTCATTGTATTGCCCGGCACCTATAAAGTGGTTATTACAATAAATAAAGAATCAGACTCGACTTATATAAACGTAAAGGATGACCCGAGATCAGGTAATCGTAATGATATAAAACTGGCCCAGCGAAGAATGTATAAAAGGCTGCAGAGAAGTGGTAATAAACTAACAGAAGGAATGGATCGCCTTACCGAAGCAGATGATGTGTGTACAAAAATTATGGGGCAACTGAAAGACCTCGATGGAAAAGAAACCGATTCATTGCGAAAATCAACGAAAGCCATGCAGGACAGCATCAAGTCTATCCGTGAGTTTATTAGCGGAAAAGTTTCTGAAAAACAAGGCATCAACCGGGACGCCGGTTTGACTGTATTGAGAATATACCAAATAGCAGCGCAATATATCGGTTCCAAGAATGTGTTCCCAGGCCCACAAGAAGAAAAACTGGTAAGCAATGCTGAAACAGTTATTACCGGGGCTATGCAAAAAATCAATGAATTCTTTTCCGGTAAATGGGCAGCTTACCGCCAGCAGGTAGAAGGAACTAAATTGAATTTATTTAAAGAGTATAAACCGATTGAGTAAAACTAATTAAGAAAATTTAAAAGGGGTTACTGTTGAAGTAACCCCTTTATTTTTTCTACGTTTGTTTTTTAAACATCTGTAGCAATGTACTATAAAGAAGGCGGCATTTAAGTGACACCTTCTTTATGATTATTCAATTATAAGCTGTCGTGATGTTTTGGATTTACCAATCACTACTTCCAAAATATATTGTCCGGCTTTCAAATCAGCTATATTTAAATTAAACTGATTCTGCCCGCCCTTTAATGTCCACTGTTTAACTGTACTGGAACTATTAACTGAGTATAAACGCATAGTAATATTTTCATTTGTTTTTGTTGGCTTATCAAAAATAACATTCATGTTTCCCTTAACAGGGTTAGGTGATACAGAAAACCTGTAAGAACCGCAATAGCTTGACCAAAAATCAGCACTATTCAATATACCCGAGCTATAATTTGATGTACCGCAGGAATTTGTTAACACCCCAAAGATTTCGAAAGTGCCTGACGTTTTAATGTCCAAAACAGGGGTATAACCAGTTGCGCTAAATTTAATTCTTGCTCCACTACCAGAAACTGACCATTGCAGGCTTGTTGACGGAGATGGGTTTTCAAGAGAAGCATCAAATTGCATATACCCGGTATTACAAAAATCAAAAGCTGACTCGTTTACTTGCAGCGATGCAGTTCCCGGAGTACCAACAGCGATGGTAAAATTAATTGGTGGATAAGTTCCGCTACAGTCAGAAACAGTAGAAGTAAGAATTGTATTCCCGCTGCCGCTCCCAATTCTTGTTACTACCACACTATTTCCTGTGCTTGGGTTTGGAATACTGGCTACCGTTGTATTTGATAAAGACCATGAAACAGAAGCCCCGGCAGGGATTAAATTCAAGGTATAGGTTGAAGTACCGGAACACAATACAGCAGCACCTCCGGTTATTGTAGTTGGTGCTGGTCTTGAAATAGGTATTTGTCCTGTTATCTGGCCATTTTGTAAACTTGTCCCACAAGTATTTCGTGGTCTTACAAGTATAACTCCATTTAAACCATTCGATAAATCGGAGGTTACCGTAACACTATTACTGCCTGCAATCCAATTGCTGCCAGTTGAAACAGAGGTGCCAATAGACCAGCCAACAGGCAATTGGTATTCATAATTCGTAATACTGCCAAAACATAACTGAGGGCTTTCAAATGCAGTACCCCATTGTACATTGGTAAAACTGATTGGGATGTTTACAATTTGGCAACGGGGAACTGTTATTGTAGCCTGATTGGATACTTGTGCACAAGGTGTTGAATAAACCAGTGATTTTATTTTCTTAAAATCAAAATCAGTTTGCGACGCATCGGGATGAAAGATGCGAAATGTTTGCTTTTGATTTGCATCATCAAATTTTCCTTTGAATGTAAATGTTGTGCCAACAGGGGGTGTTGGCTGTTGTGTAAGAAAACACCCACCAACACCTATCATACTTGAAAATGGTTTTGATACTGTGGCGGTGAAAGTATATTCTATATCTGGGCAATATTCATCGTTTTGTGATGGCGAAATAGTTGGTTGAGACTTTACGACATTTAAAATAACACTACAAAATGTGAGGAGAAATATGTGTTTCATAATTTTTAGCTTAATCTTTTTCTAAATGAAATTGAAATCCGATTGATACCTGAAAGCCCTTTTTATTGTTATTTAATGCTCCTGGTGAATTTTCGATAGACACAGTTTTTTGGTTATATCCTAATAAAATTTCCATGCCAGCCGTTGTATTGAAGAAAATTTCGGTACCGCCCATAATGGATAAAGTATTGAATTTTCCTTTTTCGTGTAAAGCACCTAAAAGTTTATTCACCCCAAATTGATAACTTACATCAGTTAGCAAATTGAATGGCTTTCCTCCTTTTAAAAAATAGTACCTTACAAATGGTCCAATTGCAATCCTATAATAGTTTGTAGACCCACCACCAGAACTCTCTCCTTTAAAAGAAGAAAAGTATGGTCTTAAGCCTCCTGAAAACCTGTCAACAAAAAAGTATCCTAATGAAACCGACAAGTCAATACTTGTATATTTCCCTGTCACATTTTGTGTTGGAGAAGTATAATCTTCATTATAGGTATAGAAACTGCCAGCCCCACCAACTAACCAATTCTTCTTTGTTAATTGTCCATAAGACGTTAAAAAAAACAAGAAGGCTAATAATAGTAATAACACCTGTTTCATAAGTAATTTTTTTAGTGTGAATTATTTCAGGCAAGTTATAAAATGGTGGGCTATTGTCTCTGAGCAAATTGAATTTTAATATTTTCATAAGGATTGATTTAACTCTCTGTACACCCTTACACAATAAAACGTTGTCCGTTTTGCTAAACAAGACAACGGGGAATAAATGACTTCAAGTACCAAGAGGCTTAATATACAGAGGTTACAGCACAGGCAATGGCTCAAAAGACTTAACAGAGGCGGGTTTTAGTGAACTTTTTTAAATGCTGCTTCAGAAAATGTACAACTACCAACAACACATTCATCAGAAAATGATTTTTAATTATTAAAATAAGCAGATGCCCTTAGTAAATTAAATATCCGCTTTTTTTTACTCAAATTTTTTACAAAAAAATTATCATCTTATCATTTTTTTATCTTTATTACTCTTTGAGGGTTTAACTGATGCTATTTTGGGAAACACATGTAACATTGGAAATAAGACAGGGAAGCGATCATTTATATATTACGATAAATCCTATTTTCTCCATTTCCTTTACTTTTGCTGCAAAGGGTTAGTTTATGAAACTGTCGCATCTTTCGGAGACATTGATTGGCTCTGAAATAGTAAGCCCTGATCACAAGCCTTCACAAAAACTGATTTATGTAAATCTGTTAGCTGGTTTATTACCTGTACAAACCGGCATTTATCACACAACCCCACCAGACAATAGCTATAAACGGGAATACAACGTTTTGTATAATTTTTCAATTTGTTCATCCTTGTAAATTTAAAGTTGCATTTTAAATTTACAAGGATAGCTGTATCTTTAAAAAATGATTAAACGGGCTTTACAACCGGGCATAGAGAAATTTCTCAAAGCTTTTCCGGCCATAGTGGTACTGGGGCCACGGCAGGTGGGCAAAACCACCTTAGTAAAACTCATTGCTAAAAACCTGTTTGCCGGACAGGCAGGCAGCAAACGAAAAGCCGTTTATCTTGACCTGGAAAAACACAGCGACTTTGAAAAATTAAACCGTGATGCTGAAGAGTATCTGCTGAGCTATATTAACGAATGTGTATTGATAGATGAAGTGCAGCGGATGCCAAAACTATTTCCTTTATTGCGGGCAGTAATTGATGAAAAAAGAAAACCCGGCCGGTTTATGATTACCGGCTCTGCTTCACCCGATTTACTAAAAGGAGTTTCGGAAAGCTTAGCAGGCCGGGTAGCTTATTTTTACCTGCATCCCATTGGCTTGCATGAGCTGCCTGCTAATATCCCGTGGAAAAAACATTGGTTCCGGGGTGGCTTTCCTCAGGCACTTACCCTTCGCCATGCACAGTTGCTACAAGGCTGGCTTGATTCTTTTATTACCACTTATATAGAAAAAGATTTACCGCAACTATTCGACATACGTTTCTCCCCGACTACCATGCGTAAGCTCTGGAGTATGCTGGCACATTTGCAGGGCAGCATATTAAATGCAGAAAAATTGGGTAACTCATTAGACATTACCGGTGTCACCGTAAAGCGGTATCTGGATTACCTCGAAGGAGCCTTTATTATTAACCGGCTACTGCCCTTTTTTGTAAACCTTGGCAAGCGGTTAGTAAAAGCACCAAAAGTTTATATCAATGATTCAGGCATATTACACCATCTTCTTCGGTTAGAAAATGAAAAAGAGCTCATGCATCATCCCGGTGCAGGTGCATCGTGGGAAGGCTATGTGGTAAGCCAGGTAATGTACGCCAAAGAAAACAGGCTGGATATGTATTACTACCGTACACAGGCCGGTGCCGAATGTGATTTGGTGCTGGTACGGGGGCATGTGGTAAAAGCCTGTGTGGAAATAAAACTAAGTAATTCACCAGTGGTAAGTAAAGGATTTTATCAATCGGCTGCCGATTTAAAATGTAAAAATAATTTTGTGGTATGTAGTGCAGAGATTGATTATAAAACCAAAGAAGGTGTAAGGATTGTTGGTATTACTTCCTTTATAAAAAATTATCTGCCCTTATTATAAAAAGTGACTTTCGTCCGACCATCCCATCTCCCGCATTTCCGTTATTTTTGCCGCAAAGGGTTAGGGTATGAAGCTGTCACATTTGTCCGAAACATTAATCGGTTCTGAAATAGTAAAATTGGGTGGTGAGATAAGAGAAAAGATCCGCCAGGGGGAACGTATCTACAATTTTACCGTCGGTGATTTTGACCCTTCGATTTTTCCCATTCCCAAAGAACTGGAAGATGCCATAGTAGATGCCTACAGAAAACACTTCACCAATTATCCAGCCGCTGAAGGCAACCTGGATTTACGGGAAGCTATTCACTCGTTTATAAAAGATGAAGAAGGATTGGACTATGGCACCAATGAAATATTAGTGGCATCCGGTGGCCGTCCGCTGATATATGCGGTGTTCCGTGCTATTTGCGATAAAGGTGATAAAGTCATATATGCTGTTCCGAGTTGGAATAATAATCACTACACACATTTTATAGGTGGCGAACATATTGTAGTGGAAGCTACGGCTGCCAGCAATTTTATGCCAACGGCCAGTGATCTTCGTCCGCATATAAAAGAAGCAACATTGATTTCTTTGTGCTCACCACAAAACCCCACCGGCACTACTTTTAAAAAAGAAGAACTGGAAGCTATTTGTGATTTGGTAATTGAAGAAAATGCAAGACGTGGTGAAGGTGAAAAAAAGTTATATGTAATGTACGACCAGATGTACTGGCATCTTACGTATGGTGATATAAAACATTACAATCCCGTTTCGCTTCGTCCGGCGATGAGAGAGTACACCATTTTTATTGATGCCATCAGTAAAGTGTTTGCTGCTACCGGTGTACGGGTTGGTTGGAGTATGGGGCCTGCCACAGTTATCAATAAAATGAAAGCCATACTCACTCATATCGGTGCATGGGCACCTATGGCCGAGCAAAAAGCAGTGGCTTATTATTTGGGCAACAGGGACGGTATAAAAAAATATTTAACCGGTTTCAAAGCAGCCATTGAAGAAAGATTACATAGCATCTATGATGGCTTTATGCAATTAAAAAACGAAGGCTTACCGGTTGATGCCATTGCCCCCGAAGCGGCCATTTATCTCACCATAAAAATTGATCTGGCCGGAAAGAAAAAAACGGAGGGAAAAATGTTGGCCAATCAAAGTGAAGTAACTGCTTATGTACTTAATGAAGCCGGTCTTGCTGTTGTTCCTTTTTATGCTTTTGGTACTGACAGGAGTTCTGCCTGGTACAGACTTAGTGTTGGCACTTGTAAAAAAGAAGAGATTGGGGAAATGATTGATAAACTGAGAGAAGCTTTAAAGAAATTATCCTGATAAAAATTATTCACTAAAAAAAAGAGCCAGCTGCTCTCTCTTTTTTATTAGTTTTTATTTATTAAAAATCGAAACGGCTTTAATCGAAAATATCTCGTTTCCTTTATTATTTTTTTACGATTGGAAGTAATACGGTTCCGGTCAACCAGTTCATGTGCAATACAGAATTGTTCGGACGATTCAATGTTGAGTAAAATCTTGTTCAGATAATTCACTTCCTGTTCTATGGCTTTTTCATCCGGTAAACGGGTATTGAAAACAACCAACAGGTTTCGGTTGGAGCTAATCATAGTGTTTGCACATTTTAGTAACCACTCATTCCTTTATGGCTGGGGCAGCCACATCCCTTGCCGCCTTTGCCGCTGCCAGAATAATAATTTTTATTGCAAGCCGCCAGGAACACCATTACTAACAAGGCTGCTACTATTTTGTTTATCGTTTTCATAATTTGAAAGTTCTAAATTAAAACTATTTTACAAAGAAATTAGTATCCCGTTTAGCCAAAACGGTCAAAAAATTAACATGAGTCAGCTTTTGAAGGAGAAACTACAGGGAAAATCCCGCATCCTGGTAGCCCCACTGGATTGGGGACTGGGCCATGCCACCCGCTGCATCCCCATTATCCGGGAGCTGCTGACGCAAGGCTGTGACGTTTGGCTGGCTGGTGAAGGGGCACAGCAACAACTACTTAAAGCTGAATTTCCTGAACTGTCTTTTTTGCAATTACCCGGTTATAAAATTCGCTATGCCAAAACAGCCAGGGGCCTGATCTGGAAAATGATACAACAAGGGCCCAAAATGAGGCGGGCCATTTTATATGAACATCTTTGGCTGAAAAAAATGATAGCCCGGCACCATTTTGATGCAGTTATCAGCGACAACCGATATGGTTTATACCATTCTGAGGTTCCCTGCATTTTTATTACGCACCAACTAACAATAAAAAGTTCCGCAGGAAAATGGGCTGAGAAAATTTTACAGAAAAGAAATTATAAGTATATCAGCCGTTTCGGAGAATGCTGGGTGCCTGATAAAGAAGGAGAGAACAATCTTGCGGGTGAATTATCGCATCCGGCTATCAAGCCTGCTGTTCCGGTTCATTATATTGATTTACTATCCCGGTTTGAGAAAAAGGATTTAGCGCAGAAAAAAAATCATTTATTGATTATTCTCTCCGGCCCTGAGCCACAACGAGGTATGTTGGAAGAGAAAATTATTAAAGACATCAGTCATTATAATGGCACGGCAACAATTGTACGGGGATTACCCGGCTTTGCTTCAATGATTCCTTCTACCAACATGATAAAATTTTACAATCACTTACCTGCTGCTGAATTAAATATTGAAATGCAGGAAGCAGAATATATTATCAGCCGAAGTGGATATAGCACGGTGATGGATCTAGTGGCTTTACAAAAGAAAAGTATCCTTATTCCCACACCCGGACAAACAGAACAGGAGTATCTCGGTATCTATTTAATGAAAAAGGGAATTGCAGTTAGTATCTCGCAAAAAGATTTTTCATTGCAAAAGGCATTGGCTCATGCCGCTGAATACAATTATCAAATTCCTGTAATGGCTACTGGCAAAGTTCTTAAAGAAACTATTGAACAATTTCTTCATCAATCCTGCCCAGCTGCTTTAGGATAATCAAAAAACCAGAATTCTTTTTTAGCTTCTTTAAAATCACCCCATGAGGAACAATCTGCTTTCAGGGCAAACACACCACAGGTAGGAATATTATCTATCTGTACATCAGTGAGCATATTGGCAAAGTCAGTAATGCCATAGTTATGGGAAAAAATAGCGATGCTGTTAAGCTTATCGTCTGCATTGGCAATAACAGCAAAAAAAGTTGCCGGTTCAGCGAGATACAGTTTTTCTTTAAACATAATATCATCCTTTTTTGTTTTAAATGCTTCCGCAAAAAATTTCGCCGTCTTTGCTGCTCTCTTTGCCGGGCTTGCTATAAACGCATCAATTGTCACCTTCTTATCAACTAAACGTTGCGCCATTACAGGTGCGTCTTTTTTCCCTCTTTCATTTAATGGTCTGTCAAAATCATCCAGGCCGGGATTGCCCCAGTCACTTTTTGCATGTCGAACAAGAATTAGTTGTTTCATGTTTTATTTTTTTGATAATACAGTTACTGACTATTGACTCCCGACTCCGAACTCTAATACCCCCTCACATTCTTTCCTTCCATATAATTCATGAAAGCTTTGTTTACCACTTTGTTTCCGCCGGGTGTGGGATAGTTGCCGGTAAAGTACCAGTCGCCAAGATTATTAGGGCAGGCTTTATGCAAATCTTCTATACGCTGGAAAATAACATCCACTGGTATATCAAGACCGGCAGGTGTTATCAGTTGTGCAATTTTTGCAGAAATTTCTTCGGTAGTAAATTGTTTGTACAATTTTTTTACTACGTTTTCTGTATGCAATTGATTATTTCGGTGCAAATCTTTACATTTTTCCAGCAGTTCTTTCAGACAGTTTTCCTTTCCTCTTCCTTTCATCAACTCTACTGCGGCATTGAAGGCAATAAAGTCGCCCATCTTGCTCATATCAATACCATAGCAGTCGGGATAACGTATTTGTGGTGATGAAGAAACGACTACAATTCTTTTCGGCTTCAACCTTCCCAGCATCCGGATAATACTTTCTTTTAATGTCGTACCTCTTACAATTGAATCATCAATCACTACCAATGTATCTTCTCCGGGGCGAACAGTACCGTATGTAATATCATAGACGTGTTGCACCATTTCATTGCGGCCTGTATCTTCTGTAATAAAGGTCCGCATCTTTACATCCTTGATGGCAATTTTTTCAATCCTGATGCGGCGGTTCACCATTTCGCTTAGCTTCTCCGGATCATAATCTTTCTCCCAGCTAAGTATTCGTTCTACTTTTACTTTATTCAGATAAGCTTCCATTCCTTTCACCATACCGAGGAAAGCTGTTTCTGCTGTATTCGGAATAAAGGAAAAAATAGTATTCTTTAAATCATGGTTAATTGCATTGAGTACCGGTTCACTCAAATTATAGCCCAATGCTTTTCTTTCTTTATAAATTTTTTCATCGCTGCCCCTTGAAAAATAAATACGTTCAAAGCTGCAAGCTTTTCTTTCTTTGGGTTCCAGTATCTGTGCTATTTCAATTTCACCTTTTTCGCTAACTATTAATGCCTGACCCGGCATTAACTCTTTTACTTCATTTTCGCCTACATTGAAGGTTGTTCTGATGGCAGCTCTTTCTGATGCCGCTACCACCACTTCATCATTAATGTAATAATAAGAAGGCCGGATGCCATGTGCATCACGGAATACAAACCCGATACCATTGCCGGTAACACCACCCACATGAAAACCTCCGTCCATCAGTGGCAATGCTTTTTTCAGTACCTTTTTAATATCCATGTGTTCGGGTGATACTTCATCTTCTTTGCATAGAAAAGTATGCATCAGCTCTATCATAGCAGCAAGGTCGCTGAAGCGAACAGTATCATGTGGTTCTTTACCAATCAGCTCAAATAATTCATCTGAATTGACAATATTAAAGTTGCCGGCCAGTGCCAGGTTGCGGGCAGGTATGGTATCCCTGTTAATAAAGGGATGGCAATATTCCAGTTTGTTTTTGCCCTGTGTGCCATAGCGAAGATGGCCAAGCAACAATTCTCCTAAAAATTTCAAGTGTCCTTTCATCAACCCCGGATGGTTTTTAATATCCGGGTGATATTTTTCCAGGTCTGTTAATTCATTACCAATTTGCTGAAAGATATCGGATATGGCTTGTGGCGCATTACTGCGCATCCGGTTTAAAAAAGGATAGCCGGGTTCTACATTTAATTTTACGACTGCTATTCCGGCTCCATCCTGTCCACGGTTGTGCTGCTTTTCCATCAGCAGGTACAGCTTGTTAAGGCCCCACAACACCGTACCATACTGCTGCTGGTAATACGAGAGGGGTTTCCTTAGCCGGATGAATGCCAGTCCGCATTCATGTTTTATGGGGTCACTCATGGAAGGCGCAAAGGTAGGCGTTAAGACAATATGGTTATATTAATTCATCGTCCCCAATGCTGGTTTCAAGTGGAATAATAATAACACAAAGGGTGCAGCCTTTTGTGTCCTTTTCAATAAATCGCATAATTCCAGAATAGATTCCACCAGGCCCAGGTCGGGGTTCAGAAGAACAATTGGTAAAATAGCTATAATAATAATTTAAGGGTTGGGGTTTTTACCAGCTGCTTTAACGATGCGCCTGAGTGCTATAAGAGAAAAGCCGCTACATCGGTAACGGCTTCTTCTTATTTTGTCAAAAAAAATTAAGGGTATCTTTAAAAGCTAATCCCTCCAAGAGTTCTCCACTCAAAAAGATTTTTTTTTGTTTAACTCTTGGAGGGTTTTTAGAGATTCCCTTAAAATGCTTTTTTATCCCCTGCATATTTTTTTAGTTGCGGACATTCTGTTTCTGTTTGTGGATCTACATTAATATAATACGTAGGGAGTTTTGCTGCCATCCACTTCTCCATGGCTTTGGCCTTCTTTTCTTCCAGCGAAAACTGTGATATTTTGCTGTAATCATCATGCAGGTTCATCCGGTGTGGTTCTGAACGGGATTTCAGGTAAACAATTCTTACCCCTTTTTTCCCTTGCTCATCTGTATAAGCGGTTGCTTGGGAATAGTCGCCAATTTTCATTTTGCCAAGCATCCCTACCATATCCTTATCCAATGCATCAATAGTAACATATGTAGAGCCATCCCTGTTAGTGATAAATGGTCCTGAAAATTTTGCTGCTTCATCATCACTGTATTTTGAAGCGGCAGCATTAAAGCTGAATTTCCCGGCAATGACATTTAAGCGAACGGAATCTAATTTTGTTTTTGCCTGTGCTATTTCTGCATCTGTTACAGGTGGTATACGGAGTATATGACGCACAATAGCATCATCACCATTGCGCTGCACCATTTGTATAATGTGATACCCAAACTTTGATTTTACCGGTACAGATATTTCTCCTTCTTTGAGGCGGAATGCTGTTGACATAAAAATAATATCCCAGCTTTTTTCATTTCTGTTGAGCTGGTACTGCCCACCACGGTCTTTACTTCCGGGGTCTTCTGACACCTGTTTTGCCAGTTTATCAAAAGTGGTAATCTTGGATTCAATCTGTTTTTTGTAATTATTCATTTCCCCAATAATGTACTGCTCCAAATCTCTTGATGCTTTGGGGTAAAGAATTATTTGACCTATTTCCAATTCGGATTCGTAAAAAGGGAGACTGTCGGTTGGTATTTTTTCAAAGAAGGCTTTTACCTCATTGGGAGTGATCCGCACATTGTCAACAATTTTTCGCTGCATGGCACCTGAAAGCTTTTGTTCTTTTACAGACTCCCTCGCATCGTCTTTTATCTGGTAAATGCTTTTTCCTGCCATTTCCTCCAGGGCTTCCTGGCTGCCGAGCTGATTAATGTAGTAACGTATTTTCTGATCCAGCTCTGCTTCTACTTCATCATCTGTAACGGGTAGTGAATCTTTTTCTGCCTGTAGCATCAATACTTTTGAAACAATGGCTTGCTCCATCAGTAAACATTCGGCATTGTCCGGAACGGTTCCGCCCTGCCGGGCAATATCCAGAATGGAATTGGTAATGTCTGACTGAAGAATGATACGATCCCCTACTACTGCAGCAATCTTATCTGCTATAACTTTCTTTGCCTGCGGTTGAGCTACTACTGTAAAACTCAATAGCAGAAAACAAGCAGTTAATATTCTTTTCATGTTATGCATAAGTTCAAAAGTAGTTTTCCCGGTAAAACTTATATGCAGTTTTCGGAGTATTTAACAAAAGTTTCAGGAGAAAAGCTGTGAGCTACGAGTTACGAGACTTAACATTTACAGGCTACTTCTCGTAGCCCGAAACTCAAAACTCGTAGCTTAAAGTGTTCTTTTCACTTCTTCAATCTCATAGGCTTCCACCACATCCCCCACTTTATAATCAGTAAAATTCTTAATAGTCAAGCCGCATTCCATACCTGACAGCACTTCTTTGGCATCATCCTTAAATCGTTTCAACGAAGCCAGTTCTGCTGTATTAGCCCCCGTTGGGTAGATTACGATACCATCCCGTATCAGGCGGACTTTTGAATCTCTCTTAATTTTTCCATCTCTTACAGTACATCCTGCCACTGTTGCTTTGTCAAATTTGAATACTTCTCTTATTTCCACATTCGCAACAATCTTTTCCTGCACTTTTGGTTCCAGCATTCCTTCCATAGCACTCTTCACTTCTTCAATCGCATTATAGATGATGGAGTACATTTTTATCTCGATACCAGCATTGTCTGCCAGTTTAGATGCCTGTAATGAAGGACGAACGTTGAAGGCAATAACGATAGCATCAGATGCTTCTGCCAGCACAATATCACTTTCATTGATCTGGCCTACTCCTTTGTGAATTACACTTACTAAAATTTCCTGTGTAGAAAGTTTTTGTAATGAGTCGCTCAATGCTTCTACCGAACCATCCACGTCACCTTTGATGATAACTTTCAACTCTTTAAAGCTTCCGAGTGCCAGACGGCGACCAATCTCATCCAGTGTAATATGTTTCTTCGTTCTTATGCCCTGTTCTCTCAATATCTGTGCACGGCGGTAAGCTATTTCTTTTGCTTCTGCTTCAGAAGCATACACTTTGAATTTTTCACCGGCCTGTGGAGCACCATTCAATCCTAATATTACCGCTGGTGCCGAAGGGCCAGCTTCTTCTTCTTTCTTATTCCTTTCATTGAACATGGCCTTTACCCGGCCAAAATACTGACCACTCACTATCAAATCACCTGGGTGCAGTGTTCCGTTTTCAACCAGTAATGTTGCTACATAACCACGGCCTTTATCTAATGATGCTTCAATGATAGTTCCTGTAGCTGCCCGATCAGGGTTTGCTTTCAGGTTAAGCATTTCTGCTTCCAGTAATATTTTTTCCAGCAGTTTATCAATATTCAATCCACTCTTAGCGGCTATCTCCTGGCTTTGAAACTTACCGCTCCATTCTTCTACCAGTATATTCATTTGCGAAAGCTGTTCGTATATTTTTTGCGAGTTGGCTCCGTCTTTATCAATTTTATTAATAGCAAATATCATCGGCACATTGGCTGCCTGGGCATGGCTGATAGCTTCACGGGTCTGCGGCATCACCGCATCATCAGCAGCAATTACTATCACCGCAATATCGGTAACCTTGGCACCTCTTGCTCTCATAGCGGTAAACGCTTCGTGGCCCGGAGTATCTAAGAAAGTGATTTCTTTTCCGTTGGGCAATGTTACCTGGTATGCACCAATGTGCTGGGTAATGCCCCCGGCCTCACCTGCCACTACACTTGCGCTGCGTATATGGTCAAGTAATGATGTTTTACCATGATCAACGTGGCCCATGATGGTAACAATAGGTGAACGGAATTTCAGATCTTCTTCATTCTCTTCTTCATTCTCCTCTTCCATTTCCATTTGCTTTTCCATGTCAATAAACTCAACATCAAAACCAAATTCGCTGGCTACCAACTCTATCACTTCGGCATCTAACCGCTGATTGATAGAAACCATGATGCCAAGACCCATACACTTGCTTATCACTTCGGCAAAGCTTACATCCATCAGGTTAGCCAGTTCGCTTACGCTGATAAATTCGGTTACCTGCAATTTGTTATCATCGGTCATGTTGCCCTGAGCATCGGCCATCTCCTGCCTCTTTTCCCGGCGCATTTTTGCTTTCGTATTTTTGCTCCGGCCACCACCGCCAGACAGTTTAGCTTGCGTTTCTTGTATTTTCCGTTGAATTTCTTTTTCGTCAATCAGTTTATCTTCTCTGCGCCCGCCGGTAGTGGCAGGGCCACGGCCACCACCAGTACGATTTCCGCCACCTGTGTTGCCACCTGTGTTGCCACCACGGCCCCGGTTAAAGTTGCCGGCACCGCCAGTTCCCGTTCCTCCACCACGATTTCCGCCACCGCCGGTATCTTTATTGATAAATATTTCTCTTCTGCCGGTATCCTTTTTCTCTATCGGGATACGTTTTCTTTTTTTCTTTTCGTCTTTTACCGGTCTTGTATCACTATCAACGGGCAAATCAATTTTACCAAGAATTTTTGGCCCGGTTAATTTTTCTACTTCAATATTTTCGATAACAGCAGGCTGATCATCCGCTACAGGTTCTTCTTTTGCCACTACTTCTTCAACAACCTGTTTTACTTTTTCCTCTTCTTTCTTTCCTTTTTTTGCTTTGCCTTTAGCATGCTTTTCTTCTTCAAAAGGCTTCGTCTCTTCTTCCTTTTTTAGTTTAACTATTTTCTTTGGCCGGGTAGATGAATCAATAGTAGAGAGGTCAATTTTTGTAACCACTTTTGGTCCTTCTATTTCCGGTACTTCTACTTTTGTTACTTCTTCGGGTCCGGCGGGTAGATCTTCTTTTTTGGTCTCTTCTACCTTAACGGGTTTTACTTCCTCAACCGGTTTTACTTCTTCTTCTTTCTTTACTGGTTTTGCAGCTGTTTTCTCCTCTTTTTTAAAGCTTATCTCTTCATCTTCTTTTTTCTTTTTAGCTTCCGCTTGTGAGCCTTTAGGCAATTCAAGCTGGTCGCTTTTCATTTTAGCGGCTTTATCGCTTGAAAATTCCTGTTGTAATGAACGGTACATTTCCTCCGTCAGTTTTGAAGTAGGTTTCAGTTCATCTTTGGGAAAATTTTTCCCTATCAGGAAATCAATAATGGTATCCTGACCAACGTTAAATTCTTTGGCCGCTGCTAATAATCTTGGAAGTTTTAATTCTGCCATTCAGGTTTTTTAATTGTCAATGGTGAATGATCAATGGTGAATGAGGGTATGGTTTTATTGACCACTCACTATTCGCCATTCACCACTTTATTCTTTATCAAATTCTTCTTTTAATACTCTTCTTACATCTGCAATCGTTTCTTTCTCCAGATCTGTTCTTCTTTCCAGTTCTTCCGGTGTCAGGTTCAGCACACTTCTTCCTGTATCACAACCTACTCTTTTCAGCTCATCAATAACCCATGTTTCAATTTCATCGCTAAATTCTTCGAGGTCAATATCAAACTCTTCTACTTCATCCCCTTCTTTATCACGGTACACATCCAGTTCGTAGCCTGTCAAATCACAAGCCAGTTTTATATTTACACCCCGGCGGCCAATGGCCAGTGAAACCTGGTCGGGTTTCAAATAAACATTGGCATGTTTGGCTTCGTTATCCAGTTCCATGCTGGTAATTTTTGCCGGCGTTAATGAACGTTGTATTAATAATTGGATATTACTTGTCCAGTTGATAACGTCAATGTTTTCATTTTTTAATTCACGAACAATACCATGAATCCGGCTTCCTTTCATTCCTACACAAGCACCTACCGGGTCAATTCTGTCATCATAAGATTCCACAGCAACCTTAGCTCTTTCTCCGGGATCTCTTACGATTTTCTTTATTACAATCAGGCCGTCAAAAATCTCCGGCACTTCTATTTCTAATAATTTGGCAAGAAATTCAGGTGCGGTTCTCGAAAGAATAATCACCGGGCTGTTATTCTTCATGTCCACTTTCCTTACTACTGCACGGATGCTTTCCCCTTTTTTAAAATAGTCCTGTGGTATTTGTTCACTCTTCGGAAGAATCAGTTCATTGCCTTCATCATCAAGCAATAAAATTTCTTTCTTCCATACCTGGTACACTTCCGCACTGATAATCTCACCTATCCTGTCGCCATATTTTTTTGCCAGTACATTTTTCTTCAGATCGCTGATGCGGCTGGCCAGTGTTTGTTTGGCAGCCAGAATTGCCCTGCGGCCAAAGTCGAGTAAGTCAATTTCTTCGTACAATTCTTCCCCTACTTCAAAGTCTGGTTCAATCTTTACGGCATCAGAATAAGCCACCTGCGCCAATGGATCTTCTACCTGGCCATCTTCTACAATCATCCGGCGGCGGATAATTTCAAGGTCACCTTTCTCTGCGTTTACGATTACATCAAAATTTTCATCGCTGGTGTACTTTTTGCGCAACAGGGTTTTAAATACATCTTCCACTACTTTCATCATTGTAGGACGGTCAATATTTTCCGCTTCTTTAAAATCCTGGAACGCATCAATCAGGTTAATACTTGACATAACACATAGCTTTTTAGAATTTAATTTGAATTTTTGTTGTTTTTATATTAGCAAAAGAAATAGTGTGTTGCACTATTTCCATTTTTTTTCCTTTTCCTGTTGTTTCTTCTATCACAATATCAGCCTCAGTTGCACTTATCAGTTTTCCTTCTTTTTTAGCATCTTCTTTATCGGTTACTTCTACAAAACGGCCAATATTTTTCAGGTATTGGCGGTGCAGTTTCAGCGGCTCATCCAGTCCCGGCGATGATACTTCCAATGAAAAATCACCATTTGGGTACAGGTTTTCTTCTTCAAGCTGCCTGTAAAGCCGACGGTTATATTGAACTAATTTTTCAATGCTAACTCCCTGGTCGCCATCAATGAACACCTTTATATTATTGGTCGGCTTAATCCTCACTTCTACCAGAAATACGTCTGGTTCGGAGCTGATTAATCCGCTGACCCGTTGCTCTAATGCCTGTATTTGTGCTTCTCCGTTCATGGGGTATAAAAGAAGAAGGGAACGGCCTCGTTCCCTTCTTACTGCTATTTCTGATGCAAATATACGGGAATCAGTTATTATCTGCCAAATTCTGCCCTTTACGTAATGAAGGTTTCAGAATAGCCTTCGCTTCGGTAAAATTTAGGTAAAGAGCGGCAAAATTCCGGCGGCTGCAAAACGGGTCATCTTATCTTTACATTATGAAATTCGTATTGTACGCCATACTGGCCTATGTATTATACCAGTTCATCTTTAAACTGGTGATACCGGTGTACCTCGCCAGCCGGAAAATAAAAAGGGGCTTCAGGGAAATGCAAAGCAAGATGCAGGAACACATGCAGCAACAGCAGCAAGGCAATACACCTCAGCCTTCGCCTTCCAAACCAGAGCCAAAAACAAAACCCGATGATTATATAGATTTTGAAGAAGTAAAGTAACTACCGTTTCTGCCTGAATAACCAGGATAGTAAATCAGGTTCAGCAAAAGCAGCGTCCCAACTATTGTGATTAGCATTTGGATACAAGGTGAATTTTACGTTTGCCTTTTCTTTTTTCATTGCCTCCACCATATCCTCTGACAATTTTGGTGGCACCACATCATCCTTGCCACCATGAAACACCCACCATTTTGTTTTTTTAAGCGCAGGCGCTGTGGCCGTGTTTCCACCACCGCAAATGGGAATGGCGGCAGCAAATAATTTGGGATTGCGTCTTACGATTTCGAATGTTCCCATGCCACCCATAGAAAGGCCACCCACATAAACCTGCTTTTTGGAAATAGGATAGGTTTTGAGAAGTTGCTGTAATAATTCCTGTGCCAGCCGCATACCGATCGTTGGCTCACCCGCTTCCCGAAAAGAAAATATTCTTTTACCATTCTCCATTTTAATATCAACATTGCTCCAGAAGCTGCTGGCGGGGCATTGCGGGAAAACAACAATAGCCGGGTAATTCTTCCTGTTCTCTTCTTTCAAAAACAATTTAGCACCATGCACTAACTGCAATTCATTATTATTACCTCTTTCACCAGCACCGTGCAGAAAAAATAAAAGTGGATATTTTTTTGTTGCATCATACTTATCCGGCAACAGCAGGCGATAAGGCATAGTATCGTTGCCATTTATGTAAAAGTGCTTTTGATACAGGCTTAGATCCTGTGCCCCAGCGAGGATACTGCATAAAAATAAAAGAGTAAGTAATTGCAACCCCCTTCTCATAGTTATTGTAATTTAAAATTAATTTCTTTTACATCTCTCGAATTGCCGCCAATAAACAGTTTAAAATCGCCCGGTTCTGCTGCAAATTTCAAATCGCTGTTATAGAACTTAAGGTCGTTGACACCTATTTCGAAGTTAACTTTTTTAAATTCACCAGCATTCAATTTTATTTTTTGAAAGCCTTTCAATTCTTTCAGCGGTCTGGTAATACTTCCTGCCAAATCACGGATATATAACTGTACTACTTCTTCACCATCATACTTCCCTGTATTGGTCACTGTAATGGATGCTGTAATCTTCTCATTCATTTTCATGGAAGTTTTATTCAATGAAATATCGCCATAGGAAAACGAGGTATAACTTAGTCCGTAACCAAAAGGAAATAATGGAGCATTGGGTGCATCCAAATAATTGGATTGAAACTTTGGTGAATCATCAGCAGAGGGTCTGCCTGTATTTTTTTGACTATAATAAATGGGTACTTGCCCAACGTTTACAGGAAATGATACAGATAATTTTCCGGATGGGTTATAGCTACCGAATAATACATCAGCAATAGCATTACCAGCTTCGGTACCTGCATGCCACACCTGTACTATTGAAGCAGCCAATTCGTTTTCTTCTGGAATAGCCAATGGTCTTCCGCTCATTAACACTAGCACGAAGGGCTTTCCTGTTTTAGCCAGTGCTTTTATTAATTTCTTTTGGCTTTCGGGTATGCTGATGTCAGTACGACTTGCTGCCTCACCCGACATTTCAGATGCTTCCCCAACCACGGCCACTACCACATCAGATTTATTTGCTATTGTTAATGCTTCATTCAGCATCTCGTCGGATGTTCGTTTATCAATATCTATTCTTGTTCCAAATACATTTACTTTTTTAGCGAATAGACTGTCGTCAGAAATATTAGCCCCTTTAGCATAGAGCAAATTCACATCAGCTCCGGCAATATTTTTGATTCCTTCCATTACAGTTACAGATAATTTGGAATCCCCTGATACAGCCCAAGTGCCCAGCATATTACTCTGGTCATTAGCCAGCGGACCAATTAATGCGATCGTGCCGGATTTTTTAAGTGGTAACGTTTGATTATAGTTCTTTAATAATACAAATGACTGTGCAGCAATTTCTCTCGCTTCCTTCCTTCTTTGTGTTGTCAATATTTCTTTAGCCGGTTTAGTAATATCAATATAGCGGTAAGGATTATCAAATAACCCCAATTTATATTTTGCTTCGAGGATGCGGCGGCAGGCCTGGTCAATATTCTGCAGCGTTACTTTCTTTTCCTGTAACGATTTTTTTATAGTTGTTAAAAAACCTTCGCCAACCATATCCATATCCAGCCCTGCCCCTAATGCCAAAGCAGAAACAGTTTGTAAATCACCCATACCATGTGCTGTCATTTCATTTACCGATGTGTAATCTGATACAACAAAGCCTTTAAAACCCCATTGCTTTCTTAATAAATCACTTAACAACCATTTATTTCCTGTGGCGGGAATGCCATCAATCTCGTTGAACGAACTCATCACACTTCCTACACCTGCATCAATCGCAGCTTTATAAGGAGGCAGGTATTCATTATACATTTTCACCCGGCTCATATCTGTGGTATTATAATCCCTTCCTGCTTCTGCGGCACCGTACAGCGCAAAATGCTTTACACAGGCCATCATTGTATTGTCTTTTGTCAAATCATTTCCCTGGTAACCTTTTACCATCGCTACAGCCACCTGAGAACCGAGATAGGGGTCTTCTCCTGCCCCCTCAGCAATACGTCCCCAACGGGCATCACGGGCAATATCTACCATCGGTGAAAAATTCCAGCACAAGCCATCAGCTGTTGCTTCTATGGCTGCTATTCTTGCACTTTGTTCAATTATTTTCATATCCCAACTGCAGGACAGCGCCAATGGAATCGGGAAAATAGTTTTATATCCATGAATAATATCCGAACCGAATAGCAATGGAATTTTTAACCGGCTTTGATTTACTGCAAAGTCCTGTGCCACTTTTATTTTATCTACTCCAATTACTCCAAAGAGTCCACCAACATTCCCTTCTTTAATTTTCTTCTCCACATCACTGCTTACTACAGCACCTGTAACAATGCCGCCACCCGGAGTTAACAAATTTAATTGTCCTATTTTTTCGTCGATTGTCATTTTCTTCATCAGATTGCTGATGAATGTATTCATCTTCGGATCGTTTACGTTTTGTGCAATGGCAGAAAAAGAAACAACTACAAATACTATAAGGATAATTTTTTTCATCGTATATTTTTAATCTTTCTAAAAAAATAGTTCTATTATTTTTTAAGCCAGGGGCTATCAAAACCAAGTTTCTTTAATCCCGCTTTTATTTCCGGGCAACTCATAAATAAATTCCACAATAAGCCACTACGATAGTTTTCCATCATCACCACTATCGGCCCCTGGTCTATTGCGAGGTATTTTGGTGGAAACCAATTCTCCTGTTCACTAAATGCATCATAAAAACCATAGACACCCCAGATTTTGTCTTTCATCTGCCCATCGGAGAACCAGTGTTTCATCGCAGCCATTGATTGCTGTGGTGTGTAAGGAAAAGATGATAATGCTGCCGTTGGAGCTATGACACCCAGATCATTCTCTTCGTTAGGAGCATGCCCGGCATAGCCTGTCATTGAATAACTTGATGTCAGTCCCCAGTTGTTGGGGCCATACCCTTTAAATTTTTTAGGATTATCTACACACCATTGATAATTGATGAGAGAAAGATTAGTGTTCTCCTGCCAGTAGTCGGCATATGTATCTTTCAACCCTCTTGGATCAAGGCCAAGGTAGGAGTAATGGGCCCAGAACAATGGGCCGCCCTGTGGCGGATTGCCCTGGTAACGCATATTCAAAGTGTAGCCGCCATAAGATGTCGTTTTATTTATTTTTCCCCGTCTGACCGGGTCATCCGGGCGGGCATTGTCTGCCCAACCTTCATGATACACTTCAGCAGGTACCCCATGTGATGGTGATGATGCCGCCAACACATACATAATGAGACATTCATTATATCCACGAACTGCAAAATTCATTTGCCACCCATAGTTGGGACTCCAGTGCCAGTACAAAACATTTTTACCATTGCGGTACCAGTCAAACTCTACTTCTTTCCATAATTTATCAATCCTTGCGGCTAAATTTTTTTCTGCATCATTCCCCTTATTAAAATACTGCCGGACACAAAGCAAGCCCTGAATCATATAAGATGTTTCAACCAGATCGCCTCCATCGTCTTTTTTACTGAATGGTTTTACTTTTCCCGTTTCACCATTCCACCAATGTGGCCATGCGCCATGAAACCTGTCCGCAGTTTCTAAAAAACGAACGATCTTTTCTAATTGTTTTCTACCTTCTTCTCTGCTAATAAAATTTCTTTCAATACCAACCAGAATTGCCATCACTCCAAAACCAGCACCGCCACTGGTAACTATGTTTTTATCATTCTGCGGATAAATATTATCAACATGAAAACGTTCTCTAGCTAATCCGCTAACGGCTTCTGCACCATCCCAAAAATATTGAAAGGTCTGCTGCTGCACTATTCTGAATATTGCAGTATCCGCAGGAGAAATGGTTTTAGGAGTGGTAACGTTCTTTTTCTCTGCCGTACAACAGATTACAAGAGATAAGGCTACAGCTGCAGTAAAAGCCATTATTTTTTCTCTCTTCATCAGCATATATTACTATAAATAAGGTGCAGTGAAACCCAGTCTTCTCAATCCATTTTTTATTTCAGGAGCCCCCGAAAATAAATTCCACAATAAACCACTGCGGTAGTTCTCTATCATTACAATAATAGGACCCTGGTCTATCGCAAGTGTAGAATTAGCAAACCAAAGGTCTTTTAAACTAAAGGCATCATAAAATCCGTATGGACCCCACAGCTTATCTCCCAGTTTATAATAAAAGAATTTCAATGCATTCATTGATTCTGTTGGCGTATATGGGATTGATGAGAGGGCAGCCGTAGGTGTAATAACTCCCCGGTCATTATTGGGTTCATTAGCTCCATATCCTGTAGGAATATCGCTGGCAGTAAGTCCCCAGCATAAATTACTGTACCCATAATATCTCCGGGGATTGGCTTTGCAGTATTCATAATTTATTTTGGTGTGGTTGGTTGTCTGGGTTTGATAATTACCATATGCATCCACCAGTCCATTGGGATTAACACCAAGAAAGGAATAATGGGCAAAAAATAAGGGACCGCCATTGGAAGGTCCTAATGGCAATTGATACCCATAATAAGTATTATTATTACGAATGGCTCCATTGCCGGCCCAGCCATTATCATATACCACTTTAGGTATAGAATCTGTAAGAGATGAAGAAGCAAGGATATAAACGATCAGTGCTTCATTCCACCCCCTGACCGGCAGGTTAATGACCCAGTTCAGTGTAGGGCTCCAATGCCAATACAATACATTTTGATTATTTTGCCGGAACCAGTTCCATTCCACTCCGTTCCAGATAGTATTGATCTTTGAACGAAGATCCGTTTCCACCCCATCAGCTCCATTGAAATATTGACGGGCAGTAAGCAATCCATTTATTAAGTAAGAAGTTTCTACCAGGTCGGCGCCATTGTCATTGCTGCTGAATGGAATGGTAGCACCGCTTGCTCCGTTTACCCAATGGGCAAAGGCTCCATGGTAACGGGTACAATTATTCAATAAAAAGTTGGTAATTTTTAAAATACGGTCACGGCCTTCGGTTCTTGTTATAAAATTTCTATTTACTGCAGTTATGATTGACATGATTCCAAAGCCAGTACCGCCGGTAGTTACCAGATCACCACTGGAATTTCGTTCCCTTGCCATGCCGCTGATGGGATGTCCAAATTCCCAAAAAAACCGGAACGTCCTGCGTTGCACAGTATCCAGTAATTGGTTGTCGGTGAGCAATGGAAATTTATCAGAAGAATCTATGGATGTTATAAACTCTATATTAATAGCAGTACCCAGTGATCCTTTTTTTGCAGACTGCAAACCGGTAGTAGTACGGAGAAAATACCGGGTTAAATATTTTAATGGCAATTGCGGTACTATAACTATAACACTGTCATTTTTTTCATAGCTATAATTGACCGGCACAGAAGTAACGTTGCTTTCATTTAAGGAAATATTTGCGGCAACAGTCTGCCGGTCCACCGCATTGTTAAATGCCATTTTCAAAACCGGGTTAATTTTTATATCGTAGTAAATAGCAGCAGGTTGTTTATTATCCACTTCAACCATGGCCAATTGTAACATATCAGGTGCAGGGACATCTGATTCCTTTTTTTTGCAGGCAAGGCTGCATATCAGAATAATCGTTATACAAGAAATTTTTCCCGCCCCGTATAAAGAATTGAACATACACTCACCAATTAATTTTATGAAAATTTTAATAAATAGAGAGCTGCGTAATGTATATCCCTACTTTTTTTATATGATAAAAGCGAAAAAAACGGGGCCGTTTACCAGCCCCGTTCTCAAATAAATCAGCAATTATCTGCCTGCTAGTTCCAATTTATATAAAGCATCAATCTCACTGTCGGTTAAAGCTTTATTATAGAATCTTGTCTCATCAATATTACCCCTGAATAAACCCTGAAAGCCTTGCAAAGCAGACAATGGGAAACCAGTGGTAGTATTAGGATAGCCTCCGAATAAAACCCGTGTATTTGCTCCAGCCGGTAACGTCATATTACCAAAACCAATTCCTCCAGCGTTCCTGAAACGGAAGTTATTATTAGACACCCGTATCCCATTTGCATAAAAATCAATAAAGGAACCAGCTCCATCCCATCTTGCTACAACGTGTACCCATTGATTAGCTCCCTTTACTGTTTTAAAATCAGTTTCTCTGACACCAAAATCATTGATATTATCTCCTTTCAGTAAAACGCCCCCTTTAGTGGTAGCAATATTAGTCTTAAGTACTAATGTGTCATTATATGTTACAGGCCGGCCATTTTCCAAGGACAACAATAGGGGACCGTCATTCCAATCTGTTGTAGCCGCTCCCAATGTTAGAGCAAATACACCTGTGGGTCGGGAGCCATTGCCCTGGTTTTGAGTGAAAATCCAAGTACTTACGGAGAAGCTTCCAATATCTGAATTTAAAGCAGCAATGTTAGGATATAAGATATACCCACTATCTAATTTTACTGCCTGACCTTTTCTCCCTGGTACAAAAGTGGCCCTTAAACTGGTGCTGGAAGCAGTGGAAGAAATACGTTCGTTCTGCGTACCATCAAAACTCCAATGGGCTTTTAAATTCGCTGCCGCTACCTCATTGGAATTATTGTAACCGCCGATTTGTGGCAATGGCACATCATCATTTTTGTTGCAATTGCCGGCAACAAGTACGGAAAAAATTCCTCCTACTGTGAGAAATTGAAAAATCTGTTTAATAGTTCTTTTTTTCATCTTATTTGATTTATTGTTTTAAAAAAAATGATTCGACGGTACTGCTTCTATGCAGGTCCGTCCCTTATATGTATAATCGAATTGTTTTTCATTAGTGGGGTATAAATTTTTTATCCAATTTAAACTTAATAACCGGGGTTTTGTATTATTTTATTGCCGCTCAAATCAATCTGCCGCTGCGGTATGGGAAACAAATTATGCTTGGGTGACAGATAAGGTTTACCCAATGCCTGCAACACCGCTGCTGCTCTTCCTGTTCTTCTTAAGTCAAACATCCTGTCATGTTCAAAAGCCATTTCCACCCTTCTTTCTTTATAAATTTTATTTCTTAAACTGGCCTGGCTGATTGCATTTACAGGAGGCAATCCTGCCCTTTGCCTTATCAGGTTTAGTGCATTTTTGGAGGCGGTAGTATCATTTAATTCATTTTCTGCTTCAGCTTTTATCAGCAGTATTTCACCATAGCGGCTAACCCTCAGATTTTTATTGGATTGCCCCCGGTCAAAAAAAGTCTCAGCGGTACGGCTTACATAGGCTTTGTAATTATAGTAAGGGTTGGGTAAGGTATTGCTGGTAACAAATCCATCCCATAATGTTGAACCCGAAACTAAAATAGTGGCTGCTTTTCTCAGGTCACCGGGTTCATAGGCATTTACTAAATCCAGCGAGGGTACATTAAATCCCCATCCAAAATCACCGGCGCCAGAACCCCGCATTCCCTGTACCTCTGTGTATTGTTGTATCCCTTTGGGCGGATTATCAGCTATAGCATTTACTTCCCAGATTGATTCGGAAGAAAATTCCCCGGCTTCCCGCCATATCATTGCATAATTGGGTAGTAATGAAAATTGTCCCGACCCGATCAAAGCATCACACATGGTTTTTGATTGTCCCCATTTGTTCTGATATAAATATACTTTGGCGAGTAAAGCCTGGGCTGCTGCTTTTGATGTCCGGCCCCTTTCTGCTATTGGTATTATTGTGGGAAGTTTTACTGCGGCATCAGTAAGATCGCTTTCAATAAAAGCATAAATCTCTGCTGCGGATGCCCGCACACTGGCTATTTCAATATCTGCCTGTGATGTAAGCACTTTATCTATTTTGGGCACTCCTCCAAATGTTCTTACCAGGTTCCAGTTAAAATATGCTCTTAAAAATTTTGCTTCGCCGATATACCTGTCTTTTTCAACAGGTGGTAAATTCATACCTGTCAAAAATTTAATAGCATAACAGGCACGGCCTATCCCTTCAAAATTTCCTTCCCACAGTTCATTAAAAGAAATGTTCGTTGGTGATATCAGCCAGCCATCCAGTTCTAATTTATCTCCACCACCATCCCCCGGTGAGCTTCCTTTATCAGCATCATCTGATGAAATGCTTGAAATTCCTATCCAGGGGAAGGAATGTGTTTCCCAATCATACAATTTATTATAGACGGCGCCTATAAGCCGTTGTGCTCCATCCTGTGGGTTATTGAGTAAATCATTTATTGTTGTGGTTCTGGGGGGTTCTTCCAGAAATTTCTTGCCGCATGACACAACAGCAAAAAGTGAGACCAGCAAAACAGCCAGTAATATTTTATTAAATGTGTATTTCATAAATATTTACTCATTTAAATTGAACATTGACGCCTATTAAATAAGAGGCGGATATAGGGTATATATTTAATTCGATACCGGCTTCATTCTGGTTACCCGGCAATTCAGGAGTAAAGCCGGTGTATTTTGTAAGAATGAAAGGATTTTGTGCACTGGCAAAAATCCTCATTCTTTCAATTCGTTTCCACAAATTTCCTACGGGGAAATTATACCCCGCAGTGATATTATTAATCCTGACAAAAGAACCCGATTCAATAAAATAATCGGTTGGGTAGGGAGTAACATTGCTGGCACCGGGGTTTTTATTATTATTACTTCCCGGTATCCATCGGTTTTTCGCCACATCGTATTCAACATTATAATTACTGCCAAACCGGATGCCTTTTTTCCCATTATAAACTTTATTACCGGCAACTCCAACAATATCCATGCTAAAATCAAATTGTTTCCAATTAACAGTGCTACTGAGTCCATAATATATTTTTGGCTGGTAAGAGCCTACATGCTCCCGGTCAAGGTTATCAATTATTCCGTCATTGTTTTTGTCAACAATTTTAAAATCTCCCGGCACTGCGCCAATAATATGCGGGTAAGCATTTATTTCTGCGCTATTTTGAAATATTCCGTCTGTACGATACACCCAAAATGAACCAATTGGTTGTCCCACCAATGTTTGTGTGGCGCTAGAGCCATTATTTAAACTGCCGAAGTTCAGGGCTCTTCCAATTCCTACATTCTTAACTATATTTTTGTTGTAAGTAATATTTCCCCTGATAGTATAATTCAGTTTGGTATTTACTTTTTTATTCCATTGCAGGGAAAACTCCAATCCTGTGTTGGATATTTCCGCCGCATTAGTAAGAAATGAATTTCCAAAACCCAGCGATGCATAAGGAACGGTAAAAAGTGCATCTTTCGCTACTTTATTATAAAAATCTATTTCGCCGCTCAGTTTATTATCTAAAACAGAAAATTCTACTCCTGCATCAAATTCCCGTACAACTTCCCACTGCAGATCAGGGTCTGCAATACCTGTAACGATAGCACCGTCTATACGATTTGTACCAAAATAAGCAAACAATCTTTCCTGTGGCCGCAAATCAAATGCACCCGGACGAATGGCATCATTCCCTACTAACCCGAAACTGGCTCTTAATTTAAGATTATTAAAAAATTGCTGGTGAGCCATAAATTTTTCGCTGCTGATAATCCAACCAATACCGATTGATGGAAAATTGCCCCAACGCTTGTGTTCAGGAAAATTACTGTTGGCATCCCTGCGGAACGTAGCGTTTAGCAGGTACCTGTCTTTAAACTTATAGTTGGCTCTTATGAAATAAGATTCCCTTCTGAAATAACTACCAATAGGATCTCTGAAATTTTGCTGTCCCCTGGCGGTATCTTTAAAATTAAGTTCCCAGAAATTTTTATCATCCGGAATATTTTTATTGCCTATCACTGCTCTGTTGCTCCATCCGTTCCGCCGTTCTGCGGTATGGCCCAACGTAAGCCGGAGGTCATGGTCTTTTGAAAACTTTTTATCATACGTCAGATAATTATCCCATACCCACTGATAAATACTGTCACGCATAAAAGAAAGGTCCGCATCATCATTAAACTGGGCACCTTCTGTTCCGTTTGGTAAAAAGGTTTTATAAGCCGGCGTATAATTCCATCCATTATTCTGTTCCAGGTCAATTCCGAATTGTGATTTGAAACTAAGTCCTTTAATAATTTTGTATTCTCCCCACACAGTGGTTTGAAGACGGTTGCCATAACTCCGGTCATTTGTTGTTTTTAAAGTGGCATAAGGATTACCAACGTTGCTTACTCCGCTTGAAGTATTGCCAAAGCGGCCATCGGCATTCAGAACATTGAAAATTGGCGAAGCGATATAGGCGGTTGTAAATAAACTATACGGCTTATTTTCAGAGCTGTAATGTGAAAATCCGATATTATTCCCCACTTTTAGTTTGGGGCTTATTGTAAATTCATGGTTATAACGGGCTGTATATCTTGAATAATTGTTGTCAATTAATATTCCATTCTCATTCAGGTAGCCGAGTGAAAGGAAATAACGGTATTTATTTTTTCCTCCGCTGAGAGATAAGTTATGGCTATTAAAAATGGCAGGTCTTGTTATTTCATCATACCAGGAAGCTGAACCTGTAACATCTCCCGAAGTTACTGCTGGAGCTCCTGCTGCTTCATTAGAATAAGCTGCATATAAACCCGGTCCGGCCATTCCTACTTTGTGGGTGAGCATTTTTACCCCCGCCTGTGCATTATAATTTATTGAAAATTTTGTTATACTGCCTGCTTTTGTTGTAATCAGTACTACACCATTAGCGGCCCGGGCACCATAGATAGCAGTGGAAGAAGCATCTTTTAAAATATCTATGGAGAGAATATCGGCAGCATTAATATTCCTGATATCGGTTGTTATAATCCCATCTACAACATAAAGAGGATCCGCTCCGCCCAAAACAGATCCTACGCCCCTGATCCTGACATTAGGAGTGCTGCCCGGAGCTCCGCTGTTTATAATTTGTACACCGGAAACTTTTCCCTGAATGGCCTGCGTAGCTGTTAAGACAGGAATATTTATTATATCCGAACCTTTAATAGAAGCAGAAGAACCTGTAAGATCTTTTTTGCGTGAAGCACCATAGCCTATCACCACCACCTGCTCCATCTGCTGTTGCGACTGCACCATTTTTATATTGATGGACGCCTGATTATTAACCAAAACTTCCTGCGTGGAATAACCAATAAAAGAAATTACCAGGATAGCATTATCGGGAACCGTGATGGTAAAATATCCGTTATTATCTGTTGATGTGCCCCTGCCTGTTCCTTTAACCGTTATGGAAACACCCAGAAGCAGTTCCCCGGTTTCATTGGTTACCCTGCCTGAAATTTTTATGTCCTGTTCATCTTTATTGGCAGAACGGATTGCAATCAGGTTATTATCCAATATACGGTAGGAGAGACTGGTTCCGGTAAAAATTCTGTCCAATACTTCACTAATCTCTGTATTGCTTGTATTGATATTAATTTTCTGGTTGAGGTCTTTGAGTTTGCTGTTGTATAAAAAACGGTAATTGCTTTGTTTTTCAATGGCATTGAGTACTTTGCTTATTTGCACATCCTGCAAATCCAGCGATAAAGTTTGCCCATTTATGCGTGCAGTAGCATTCAGGAAACAGAAT
>Ga0209591_10000760_pt1 | contig 41198 bp, 34 predicted proteins | sample MAT01_FD_187207 | JGI IMG/M metagenome (GOLD analysis project Ga0209591, IMG submission 187207) | Freshwater microbial communities from Lake Fryxell liftoff mats and glacier meltwater in Antarctica - MAT-01 (SPAdes) (version 2) | ecosystem: Environmental > Aquatic > Freshwater > Ice > Liftoff...
GAGAATCCTGGCTGAACGCTAGCGCAACCGCCGTCGTCGCTATGGGCTGCGCTGTAATCTCATTGCTGCTTTGTACAACTATGCATTGTCTCTGGAGTCCCAGTTACGTTAATTTGCAAGAGGTCTAATGTGAAACAGACGGCTGAGGTGAAGGCGATCGACTCTGACGGCATGATTAGCGATCGCTGACCGTTTGCGCCATTTCCTTCCGTAACTCCAGATAGCGGTGCAGATACTCGGAAATAATGCCGTGCAGTAAAAGGTTACGGGCTGCCCCAAAGGGACTTTCGGGAGCCAGTGGGTGACGATTGGTAATGACGTGGTTCCAACTGTAGTCACCTGTGAGCGCACTAATGTAGCAGCCAAAGTTTTCGTCAAATTCGAGAGACAGCACAGCCCGTTCAAATTCATCACTGGTGAGGCAAAGCGAATAGAAGACCTTGAAGAGTTCGATCGCCGACTCCAGATCCAATATCCGCAACCAGCGTCGCTTTTTGAAATCGATGTCTACCTGTACTGATTTGATGCTGTCAAAATGCAATCCCTGTTCTTTCACCTGCTCTATCCAGTGGGGCTTTTCGCGCTGTGCTTTGTTGTAGTCCAGCACAAAGTTGTAGAGAATCAGGTCATGTTCGAGAAAGGCGTTCTCTGCTAAATCACTGATAGTACTGGGATACAGCTTAGATTTTTCAATGGCAGGATCAGGTCCGTTATCAATCAAGAAATTGACGATATTGGAGCCGAGGCAAATGTGCCGCACAATCAGGTAGCAGGCTTCGGGCGACACAAAGGTATTGAGAAACCAGGCTGCCGATCGATGCATCAGTGTATAGTTGCTGAACTGAAACGGTAGTAGTCGCTTGACGGTCATAATCAGCGCCAGCAGCAGATTCGCAATCAAGGCGATCGGCATTAATAGATAACTGCGCGTCCAGTTTCGCAAGTCGCGAATCATGTAGCTTTTGGCGATCGGGTCTACTGGAATCGCCTGATCGACATAGAGCGCATCCCAGGCGTTGGGGTTGTTGCGATCGTGCGGTTCTGGGATGTACGGTCGGGCGGCTTGGGAGGGCACGGGCGTATCTAACTCTTGTGAGATCAGTTCAGCTTGGCTCATAGCGATCGATAGGGTGACGATGGAACGTTGAGATTGAGATTGATCCTGGTGTTGTCAGTGGTGCAGAGAACACAGAGGTTGGAATTTCTCTGCGTCTCTGCGATGGATGGATTACTGGATTTCTTCCAGTTGCAGTCGGTAGAGTCGAGCAGAAACTCGCGCAGTTTTGAGGATGCGATCGGCAATGTCTTTCGTCATCCATTCGGCATTAATCAACTCATTCAGCTTGCCCAGATGTGCTTCGTCATTTGCGCCGTGATAGCCCAAAAACGACACCTGTTCATCCTTCAGTCCCAGCGTTGACTTAATTTGCGCTGCCCATTGTCCCGCCAGATTGTTACCCAACCCTTCAATAATAAACATGCTCCCCAGCAGGTCTACCGGATTTTCGCGCGATGCCTGATGGAAAATAAACGCCGATAACGCCTCACTGCCAATGTTCTTCTCCGCATTGACAATCTCCTCTAACGCACCACCGATCGACACATAGTTGCGCTCTAGCATCTGATAATCGCGGTGTTCATCCTGAGCATGACCAATGAAGGTCGATCGCAGCCGAAAGTCCGTCATGTTCGACGCTGCACGCGCAATCCATCGTGCCCCTTCCACCACCTGCGGACGCAGATTGCGCAGCATCGCCTTGTAGTCATCCAAGGTGAAATCCCCTCGATGCAGTTTCCGCACAATGGGCACCGATCGAATCTCACGCTCAAACTCTAGCCAAATGAGAGCGAGTTGACGCAGCAAGTAGGCAGAAACGGGTTCTGTGGGAGTGGGGAGTGGGGAGTGGGGAGTGGGGAGTGGGAAAGAGTTTTGAGTTTTGAGTTTCGAGTTTTGAATTGTTTCCCCTACTTCTCCTACTTCTCCTACTTCCCCTACTTTCCCTACTTCCCCTACTTTCCCTACTTCCCCTACTTCCCCTGCTTCCAACTCCCGACTCCCAACTCCCGACTCCCGACTCCCTACAACAGACAACATCATATACGCCGTCGTAAACCGCCCACTTTCTGGCACAAAGCAAAAGATTTTTTGACCGGGTTGCAGTTTGCCAGAGTGAAACAATTCTTCCAGCATTAAGTAGATGGACGCGCAACCTGTATTGCCGCGAGTGTAGAGGTTTGTGAACCATTTTTCCTCTGGAATCATGCAGCCTGCTTTCTCCAGCAACTCCACAATTTGCCCTCGAAAAAAGTGCGATGAATAGTGGCACAACAGCCAATCAATCTCGTCTGGCTGCACACGACCCAGTTCGATTAACTTTAGCCAACCTTCCACACCCAACTTGATGACATTATCTAAGAGTCGAATGTTTTGTCGTAGGTTGATGGCACCTGATTGCGCTGCTTCCATGTAGGACGGATAATCCATCCAGCTTTTTTGCGCCGTTTCGTCTTCCGTTCCGGCATACATACAAACGGGATAGGCATTAGCATGAGAAATGAGTTCAATCCACTCGATTTTTAGGCTGATTTCTGAAGGATTAGGATGATCTTGCACCAGAAAAGCACCTGCACCATCCGAGAGCATCCAGCGCAGAAATTCAGTGTCAAAACTGAGAGCTTTGCCTGCTTTTACACTTGCTTCTGCTTCAAAATGAGTGTGTTTGAACAGACGTGACGGAAGCTCGGAAGCAACAGCGATCGCCGCCCGTTTCTCTCCTAACTTTACCTGCGATGCTGCATATTTCAGCGCGGTCACTCCAGCGCAACACACTCCTTGGCTAGAACTAATTTCGAGGGGTGAAAGTTCAGGTAACTCGCCATGCACCATGCTAGCAAAGCCAGGAACAAGCAAATCTGCCCAACTGGTAGCTGCTGCTAAAAGGTCGATCGTGCCCGGTTCCAAATTTGCTTTTGCTAGTGCATCACGAATGGCGATCGCTGCCATCTGGCTGTTGCTATATGTGGTTTGCTGCTGGCGATCGAGGGCATAGTAGCGTTGCTGAATGCCATTACTCTTGAGAATGCGATGTTTAACTTTGGAAGGACGACCATTCACCTTTCCTAAATAATCTTCCATCTGATCGTTAGCGATCGGATTTCCAGGCAAAAACTTGCCGATGCTGTTAATGAATACACCGTGCATATGTGACTCTTTTTTGTGAAAGTTGATTTTCGAGGGCAATGTTGCCTTATTTAAGCATTCAGACGTTGATTTTCTGAACTGAAGCACTCGTTACTAAATCTCATCATCGACAGCTCTGGTGCTTTCGGAACTTTTTGTAAGCTGGTTAATCAAGTAACCTACAGAAAGATTCCCAAAACTGGGTCAAGGCAAAACATCACTGATTCATGAAGCCCCAAAAGCTACCTTCACCGATCTCCAAAAAGCTCTAACTTAACCATAAAGTCGATAGTTTGACTCTAGTGATTCTGCGTAGAATTTCCTGTAAATTTGTGACACTTTTGCTCACTGTCACGAGACTGATGGTTTCGCGATCAATTTGGAGCAGACTAATCATAAAGCTCAATCAAACCAAGGCAATGGACACGATCGACACGCTTAGTTTGCCCGTTGAACTACCGCAACAAACGCTTACCTTGCGGCAAGGACTCGAACGTTACTACCAGGCAAATCCTGCTTTTGTGCGTGATCAAGACCTTTGGGTTGGCATCATGTGCATTCCCTGGTGCGATATGCAGCGGCACGATATTATGCACGTCGTCACGGGCTACAGCACTGCCCTTGAGCAGGAGCTTCAGCTCATCGGCTTTCTGCTGACCTCGCTGACCTGGAAACGTCCCTGGTACTATTACGCGCAAAGCTTTGTCGTCTTTTTAGAGCTTTTGTGGCAGTCTATCCAGGGCAAAGCGTGGGGCGGCATCTACCACAATCCTGTGCAAGTTTGCCGACTGTACTTGAAGGGCGTGCAGCAAGGATTGACCGTGCCGAAGAAAATCGATGCCGCGATCGATCCTCAAACGGTGCTCGATCGTGAACTCACCTTACTCCGAGCCGAGTATGGGATTCAAAATGCTGGCGCATGGGACTAGAAAACGATTTGCTCTCTCATCTCATGGCTCACCATTTGGGTATCGCAACATCCATCGTCTGAGAGGTTAAGAAAACGGAGTATATTGACGGGTATGTGGCTCAGCAGGAGTAACTCTAGATGTGCGGAATTGTTGGCTATATTGGCACCAAGGCGGCAAGCGGCATTTTGCTCGAAGGGCTGCGGAAGCTGGAATATCGCGGGTATGATTCTGCTGGCATTGCGACTGTGCTGGAAGGCGAGATTCATTGCGTCCGCGCCAAAGGTAAACTGCACAACCTGGAATCAAAGCTTGCAGGTGAAGACAATCCTGCCCGTGTCGGCATCGCCCATACCCGCTGGGCAACCCACGGCAAGCCAGAAGAATATAACGCGCACCCACATACCGATACAGCAAACCGTATCGCGGTCATCCAAAACGGCATTATCGAGAACTACCGCGAACTGCGAGAAGAACTCAAAGGGCGCGGCGTTGAGTTTCGCTCCGACACAGATACTGAGGTCATCCCTCATCTAATTGCTGAAGCATTAGCAGAACTGAGGAATCAGGAGTCCAGCCCTACTCCCCACTCCCCACTCCCTACTCCCTTTCTCGAAGCAGTTCGTCTGGTGGTTAATCGCCTCGAAGGTGCCTTTGCGATCGCCGTCATTGCTGCCGACTACCCCGATGAACTGATTGTGGCGCGGCAGCAGGCTCCTGTGGTGATTGGCTTTGGGCAAGGTGAGTTTTACTGTGCGTCCGATACGCCTGCGATCGTGCCTTATACACGTGCGGTGCTAACGCTGGACAACGGCGAACTGGCACGGATGACACCCTTAGGCGTAGAAGTCTACAGCTTTGAGGGACAGCGCTTGCGAAAAACGCCCCGCACTCTCACCTGGAATCCGGTGATGGTGGAAAAGCAGGGCTTCAAACACTTCATGCTCAAGGAAATCTACGAGCAGCCGGGAGTGGTGCGGGCGTGTCTGGAAAACTATATTGACACGCATTGGACAGCCGCCGATCACCGCCATTCACCCATTCGCCTGAATCTGCCTGCTGACCTGTATGCGGATTTGCAGCACATCCAGATCGTGGCGTGTGGCACCAGTTGGCACGCGGGTCTGGTTGGAAAGTACCTTCTGGAACAGTTGGCTGGCATTCCCACTTCGGTGCAGTACGCGTCCGAATTTCGCTATGCGCCATCGCCTTTGACACCTCACACCCTCACCATTGGCGTGACGCAATCCGGCGAAACAGCCGATACGCTGGCAGCACTGGCAATGGAAAAGCAGCGTCGATCGGGACATGCAGCCGAATTTCAGGCGCGGCTATTAGGCATTACCAATCGTCCCGAAAGCTCGTTAGGCGATCTGGTGCCCAACATCATTGATACCCATGCCGGGATTGAGATTGGCGTGGCGGCAACGAAAACGTTTGTCGCGCAGTTGATGGCGTTTTACTGTCTGGCGATCGATCTGGCACACCATCGTCAGGTCATTGCACCCACGCAACTGGGACAACTGCTGGAAGGCTTGCAGCAACTTCCATCGCAAATTGAAGTCGTGTTGGAAAGCCAGGAACGCTACATTGAGCAACTCGCGCACGACTTTGCCGAAACGCAGGATTTCATCTTTTTGGGACGGGGCATCAACTTCCCGATCGCCCTTGAAGGTGCGCTCAAGCTCAAAGAAATTAGCTACATCCATGCGGAAGGCTATCCCGCTGGGGAAATGAAACACGGGCCGATCGCGCTACTGGATGCGAAGGTGCCTGTAGTGGCGATCGCGATGCCAGGAACCGTGTTTGAAAAAGTGCTCTCCAACGCCCAGGAAGCGAAAGCCCGCGATGCGCGACTGATTGGCGTTACGCCGATGGATGAACACGAAGCCGCCGAAACGTTTGATACGTTGATTCCGGTGCCCCATGTGGATGAACTGCTGTCGCCGATCGTCACGGTGATTCCCCTCCAACTGCTGGCATATCACATTGCGGCACGCAGAGGCTTGGACGTTGACCAGCCAAGAAACCTCGCGAAGTCGGTGACTGTGGAGTAGTTAAACTTATGCGCCTGATCGATCTTCCGAGCGAAGTGATTACGGATCTCTGTCAAGAGGATCGGTGGCGGCTGGATATTGATCCAGGCTTAGATGCCAAGCACGAATTCTTTCTGTCGTGGCGGCATTTTATCATGCTACCAGAAAATCCCTCGCCTTACTATGAGACAACGGAAGCGGATCTGGCGGATTTTTTGACGTTTGATGGCTTTGAGGTGCTGTTGCCCGTACCTCGTTCTCATCATCCCAAGCTTGAGTTAATCCGTCTGATTCCAGGTGAGGGACATCAAACGCTCACACTCTTTTTGCATGATTCGTTTCATGAGTCTTACTTCAACGACGCATGGGCGGCTCGTTACGGGTTTCTGGCAGTTGCCGATCGCTATCAAAAGTTTGGCTGTACTTTCTACCTTGCCAGTTACTATCACTTTTCCTATCTCATTGGCGACGATTATGAAGTTGCCAAAGCGGTCATGCAAAAGAAGCTGAATGGGTAGTGGATGGTGACAGTGGCGATCGCACCTCTTGGTCTAAAGCACTCAGGAGGCAGCGATCGCCCTTGTTTTCATGGGAAACTAAACCGCTTGAGCACTAGCACTGGTAACAGACGGCTCATCAGTTCCCGCTTTCAAACGACTGACACTACTGCGGCGAATGCGCTCACTTTTACGTACTCCGCCTGCCATTTCGTATTCGGAACTGTTTTTGCCATATTTAAACGCAACGCCAATCAACATTTGGTCGGCGAGGTCGCCCAGGCTTTTTTCCAAGGCTTCAATTTCTGTTTTAGAGGAATCGATGATGGCGAGGGCAGTATTGTAGGAGTCGATCTTGGTGCGGAGTTGTGCGATCTGAGTGGTGAGGTGGGTCAGGCTGCGAGTGTCGCCAAAGTCCAGGGTTGGATTAACGGCTTTCAAGCCAGCGGAGCGGAGTTCAGCCTTTTCGAGTGTGCGAGAGGTACGTTTTTTGCGGGTCATAAATGTAAGCCCTGATGAGGGTGGATGAATCCAGCATGGCTGATGCGTCACTGCTTTCGGCTCAGGGAACCGCACAGAAAAGGCGTATTTTCTCGATGAAGCGGTTTGAGTCAGCCGATGCTTGTACGGACGTGGTGGATGTGGTTGTTTGAGTCGTTGCAAGCTAAAGAAACGGTTGCTCGCAAGCGTTTTCTGATTTTGTGGAGGGGACGATCGCACTCACGCACTTTACGGTCGCTTTATCGTTACTAAGCATCGCTTCACCGTCAGTCATGACCGCTTCACCATTCCTAACGACAGTTTGTGTGGAAGTAAGGACAACTTGGACGGAAGTAAGAACAACTTACACGGAATGAACGACAGCTTGAGTAGAAGTGACGATCGCTCCACCGATACTAACGACAGCTTCTGCATTGGTCACAACCGCTCATTTGGAAATGGCAACGGTAGGGGCATGGCATGCCCCTACTAATGGCGCAAACCGCTCCGACTGAGGGCACCCTTGATTCACAGGTGCTTGCCAAGATTAGAGCGACATGAAATACGACCCGGAAAAACATTACCGAAAATCGCTTCGGTTGCAGGGGTATGATTACACGTCAGCGGGACTGTATTTCATCACCATCTGTACAGATCAGCGGCAATGCCTGTTTGGCACGATTGTCGATAGCGAGATGCGATTGAGCGATTATGGGCAAATTGTGTCAGATGAATGGATGCGATCGCGGGTTATGCGACAGGAAATTGATCTCGATGCCTGGGTTATTATGCCTAACCACCTTCATGGCATTGTGATTATGCTTCCAACCGATAAACCCCATGTAGGGGCGCACGGCCGTGCGCCCCTACCACGTGTGCCGCAACGCGTTGGGATTGCACACCGCGAACCTCGTTCGTTGGCATCATTTGTTGCCGGATTCAAATCAGCCGCTACCAAACGCATTAATATCATTCGCAAAGCGCCCGGAACACCCGTCTGGCAGCGTAATTATTATGAACACATTGTCCGTAACGAATCATCTTTACAACGCCTGCGGCAATACATTCACAACAATCCTCTTTCCTGGCAGGAAGACCAATTGCATCCTGATGTGCCTTCAAAATGGTAGGGGCGCATGGCCATGTACTGCCAACCGATATACCGCATGTAGGGGCGCACGGCCGTGCGCCCCTACCGAGGAACCGTTGCGTAATGAATTATCTTTACAACGCCTGCGGCAATACATTCACAACAATCCTCTTTCGTGGCAACAGGATCAATTGCATCCTGATGTGCCTTCAAAATGGTAGAGGCGCATGACCGCTTCCAACCGATATACCGCATGTAGGGGCGCACGGCCGTGCGCCCCTACCGAGGAACCGTTGCGTAATGAATTATCTTTACACCGCCTGCGGCAATACATCGATAACAACCCCTTGTCCTGGCAGGAAGATCAATTGCATCCAGATTGTCCATCAAAATGGTAGGGGCGCATGGCCATGCGCTGCCAACCGATATACCGCATGTAGGGGCGCACGGCCGTGCGCCCCTACCGAGGAACCGTTGCGTAATGAATTATCTTTACAACGCCTGCGGCAATACATTCACAACAACCCCTTGTCCTGGCAACAGGATCAATTGCATCCTGATGTGCCTTCAAAATGGTAGGGGCGCATGGCCATGTGCTGCCAACCGATATGCTGCATATAGGGGCGCGCGGCCGTGCGCCCCTACCGAGGAACAGTTGAGGCTATAAGAGAGCTAGTTGAAGGATGTGCCATGCCACCAGCCAAACCTCGCAGTTTCTTAGCCAGCCCAGACGGCGTTAACCGCTTAACCGCCGCCAAAACACGGCTGAAGCTCACCAACGCTGCCCTTGCAGAACAGGCGGGGGTGAGTGCCGATACGGTGGGGCGGTTGCTGCACCCAGCGCGGGGCAAGCGAGTGAGTGCAGCCAGCATTGTCGCTATTGCCGGGGTGTTAAGCCTAATGCCAAAAGATCTTGTGCCTGAGGATGAATGGCAAAACGATGACCCTCTAGTTGAAGCAGAACGACGGATTCAGGAGGCACTTTTAACCAACGCTACTGCACTGGATCTATCAGAGTTGCAATTGACCAGCGTTCCAGAGTCGATCGGACAACTCGCCAACCTGACGACGCTTTACCTCGCCCAAAATCAACTGACGACGGTACCGGAGTCCTTGGGCAACCTCGCCAACCTGACGACGCTTTACCTCCACGACAATGAGCAACTAAATCTTTCGGCTGAGATTCTCGGACCGACATGGAAAGAGGTTATGGGTGGAGCAACGCTAGCCAAGCCCCAGGATATTCTGACCTACTACTTCCGCATTCAGGCGCATTCCCAACCCTTAAACGAAGCCAAGCTCATTCTGGTTGGGTACGGCAACGTGGGCAAAACCTCCCTCGTCGATCGCCTCATCTACAACACCTTCGATCCTGACTCCAAGAAAACCGAGGGCATTCAAATTACCCAGTGGCTGCTGCGGCTGCACGACACCGAAGACATCAAGCTCCACGTCTGGGACTTTGGCGGGCAGGAGATCATGCACTCCACCCACCAGTTCTTTCTCACCGAGCGCAGCCTCTATCTGCTGGTGCTCAACGGTCGCCAGGGACACGAAGACACCGATGCGGAATACTGGTTAGAACTCATCCAGAGCTTTGGCGGCAACTCGCCCGTCCTTGTGGTGCTCAACAAGGTCAACGAACACCCCTTTGATGTCAATCGCAGTGCCCTCAAGCAAAAGTTTCCCAATATTCAGGCGTTCATTGCTACCGACTGCGAAGCCAACATCGGACTCGACCAATTGCAAACCCTGATTGAGCGTGAGACCGATCGCCTGGAGCACCTGCGCGATGCCTTCCCCGCCAGTTGGGTGACCATCAAAAATCGGCTGACCGCTATGGCAGCCAACTACATCTCCTTTGAGCAGTTTCGAGACATCTGCCAGGAAGACGGCGAAACCAACTTTGGTGCTCAGGATTCTCTAGCAGTGCATCTCCACAGCCTCGGCATCGCCCTCAACTACAAAGACGACCCGCGCCTGCGCGATACCCACGTGCTCAATCCCCACTGGGTCACCAGCGGCATCTATCAACTGCTGAATGCCCACACGCTCACCAGCACCAACGGCGACTTAGAGGTAGCGAGTCTTGCCCAAATTCTCGATCGGCAAAACTATCCCCCCGAACGCCACAGCTTTTTGCTCGAACTCATGCGTAAGTTTGAGTTGTGCTTTCGCTTCCAGGAAGACGAAAACCGCTACCTGATTCCCGATCTGCTAGACAAACAGCAGGCTCCCGCAGCCGCAGCGTTTCATCCAGAAGCCTGCCTCAACTTTCGGTATGAATATCCTGTTTTGCCAGAAGGGTTATTGCCCCGCTTCATCGTTCGCACCCACGTTTTGAGTGCCCCTCAAGATCGCTGGCGCACAGGTGTCATTTTAGAATTTGAGGGCAATCAGGCTCTGGTCAAAGCCGATCGCACCGATCGCTGCGTCACCATCAACGTCAATGGTGCAATCAACGGTCGCAATCGGTTGTTAGCAATCATTCGATCGGACTTTGAACGTATTCACAGCAGTTTCAAGTTCAAACCCGCTGAACAAGTCCCCGTTCCATCCCATCCAGGAGTGGTTTTGAACTATCAAGACCTGATTGTGATGGAACAAGAAGGCTTGAGGGAATTGCCCCAGGTCATCAATGGCAAAGTCATCAAGCTCAATGTTCAAGATCTATTGAGAGGGGTTGATTTAGAGAATAGCCGCAGACGAGAACCAGAGCTAGCCATGCGTTCTCAGGCACTCCGCTTGTTCTATAGCTATGCCCACAAAGATGAAGCGCTCCGTGATGAGCTAGAAGTACGCCTGAAATTACTCCAACGCCAAAAGCTAATCCAGCCCTGGCACGATCGGCGCATTATTCCCGGCACCGACTGGAAACAAGAGTTGGACACGAATCTAGAACAAGCCGATATCATTCTGCTGCTCGTCAGCCCAGATTTTATCAACTCCGATTACTGCTACGAGATTGAAATGACTCGTGCCTTAGAACGCCATGATGCAGATGAGGCGATGGTGCTGCCCATCCTGCTACGTCCAGTTGACTGGAACGAACTATCGTTTAGCCGACTCCAGGCAATGCCCAGAGACCTTCGGGCTGTAACAAGTTGGTCTAATCATGATGATGCGTGGCTCGATATTGAAAAAGGTATTCGACAGGCTATTGCCCGCAAGCGCGATCGCGTTATTGATTGATGATCCGCATCATCATGAATCAGCCTCAACTCGCTGTATCAACCGCTTTAGCCATCTGCTTATTTCAGTGCAGGGTGTGATTCTATTCCAATCATGCGACCACCTGCAATTTTGATGCTTTGGTTCTAGAGCTGTCGCTAATGTCATAAATTACTGTTGAGGAATTGATTTAACCCTGTACGCTGTATCCCTTCGATACTAACTTTTTACCGCAGGCGCGATCGCAGCAAGTTCTGTCTCAAGCACAGGAAGCTGTGAAGGGTTCATTGGCAGTTGGAAAAACGTTCAGAATGATGGTGAGCCGAGTTGCGAAAGCGATCGGTCAATTGACGCTCATTGAACAACATCTTGACCAGATGCCACTGACGCAGGCATATCTGAATTCAGTAACAGAGAGCGTTGAGGCTTACCAGATTCGACGGGTGCGATGGGCGGCTGAGTGGCTCGATTGGCGGGGGGAAGAAGTTTTGCGCTGGAAAGTGGTCAGAATGGCTGGGCTGAGACCGGACTACTCAGAGAAGGTGGAGCGGGCGATCGAGCATGAAGTTTGCTTAGAGGAAAGGAATCACTTTCATGCAGCTATTCGGCATAATGAGAGCTGCCGCTCTTAGCTGAATCCTCACCGATTAGGTGCTGTAGACCGAATGCTAAACAAAGTGTCCACATTTTTGTTTGAACGGATAAGTCAGGCTATTCAGCAGATTGAACAAGCCCCTGAACCTTATCGCCATCAATTAATTATAGTTGTAGCCCCAACTAAACAGAGACAGACAATTTTACTCAGTGAACTAGCTGATCAACTCGGTTTGCGTTATGTAAACGTTAATCTTGAGCTGAGTCGGCTTTTGCTGGACGTTCCCAAGAAGTAACAGCCTCCCAAGGCATCCAAATTACTTAAAGATGAAATTACCAAGCAATCCACCCAGCTGGGATTAGGGGATTGCAAGAAAATAAGCTACCACTGGTTTGGGTTTCGGCTACGCTCAACCCGCCATGACTGAAGGTTGAGCGCAGTCGAAACCTGTTTGTTTGGTAGGTTATTAAACCGCAAAGCCCTTAGTCTTAGATCACCTTGAGATCCTCTTTGATCCAGTTCTACAGCTAGATCCCCTACGATGCCTGCTCGAGCTTTCTCGCTACTGTATGGTGGTAGCAAGGTGGAATGGCTTTCACGAGGGGGAGTACTTGGTTTACGCTGAACCTGGGCATCCTGAGTATGGTCGATATCAGGCTCAAGATAGGGTGGTTATAAGTGTAGAATCAAACCCCTGATAGTAACTAGCAATGGCGGAAGCAAGAGGGCAGCACGATGCAGTACGGCGACTTAATTCAATTTGAGCCAATTGAGACCGTTGTTCAGCTACGGGATGCTAACCGTATCCAAGAGGCAGAACGCCTTGTCTCTACCTACGTCATCTCGGACGAAATGGCTGAGAAGCTGACAGTTACTCTGTTCCCAAACCTCAGGCTAGATGGACCTGACAGTAAAGGAGTCCTCATCGTTGGGAACTATGGTACGGGGAAATCCCACTTGATGTCAGTAATCTCAGCGATCGCCGAGCATAGTAATTTAGCAAAAACGCTAGCAAACGCCAGTATTGCGAATGCGGCGGCTACAATCGCAGGCAAGTTCAAGGTTGTCCGGGCTGAAATTGGCACAACCAAGATGTCTCTTCGCAATATTCTTGTTTCCGTTTTAGAGGAATATCTAGGTAATTTAGGCATTCAGTATGCTTTTCCTTCTGTAGAGGAAGTTATTAATACGAAGCCCGCTTTCGAGGAAAGGATGGCGACCTTCAACAACCATCCAGAATACCGGGATAAGGGCTTACTCTTGGTGGTAGATGAGTTATTAGATTATTTAGGTAGCCGAACTGACCAGGAACTTAATCTCGATCTTTCTTTTTTAAGAGAAATCGGAGAGGTTTGTAGGTATTTGCCTTTTCGCTTTGTTGCTGGGCTTCAAGAGAGATTATTTGACCACGATCGCTTCTCCTTTGTCGCAGGAGCGATCCGGCGAGTTAAGGACCGCTTTGATCAAGTTTTGATTGCAACCAGAGACATCAAATTTGTAGTGGCTGAACGGCTCTTGAAGAAGACTGCTGAGCAAAAAGTCAAGATACGAGAACATTTAGCTCGCTTCGTCAAATTTTACGGGAATATGAACGAGCAAATGGATGAGTTCGTCGATCTCTTTCCGGTTCATCCAGAGTACATCAACGTTTTCAACCGGATTACCTTCGTCGAAAAGCGCGAAGTACTGAGGACGCTTTCTCTGGCAATGCGGCGTAAGCTGGGTGAGCTTCTTCCTGACGATGATCCAGGGTTAATCAGCTACGACCAATACTGGACTGTTATGAAGGATAATGCTGCGTTTAAGACCGTTCCAGAGATTCGAGAGGTCGTTGAGTGCAGTGCCAAACTAGAGGGGTTGATCGATAGCAGCTATCCCCCTCAAGCGTCAAAACCCTTTGCTAAGAAAATAATCTGTGGTTTGAGCTTATACTGACTGGCTGTGGGAGATATTGAAAAACCTGTAGGATTGACCGCAGAGGCACTGAGAGATGGGCTGTGTCTCTACGATCCTGGTGATATGAGCGATGAGCCTGCGGATGACTTGCGAGGTGAAGTCGAAACTGCTCTACGTTTGATTAGCAAGACGGTCAATGGGCAGTTCATCTCCTCAACAGAACGAGACAGCCGAGGCGGTCCGAGTGGGATGTTCTATTTAGACATCAAAAAAACGACTGATTACGATGCCCAAATTAATAAGCGGGCTGAAAGCCTGGATGTCAGTAAACTTGACCAAGCTTATTTCCGAGCATTAGCCCAAATTCTTTATCTGTCAGATCGGTACTACATTGGGACTCACCTTGCCTGGGAATATGAGTTGGAGTGGCGCAGCCATCATGCCTCTCGCATTGGTTATATGTTCTTCGGAACCCCAAGTCAGCGTTCCACTGCTCAGCCTCCCAGAGATTTTTATGTCTTTTTTCTACAGCCTTTTGGCGAATTACCGAAACTGTCGAAATCTGAGAAGAGCGATGTCTTCTTTGAATTAGGTCGTCGCGATGAAACGTTTGATACCACGCTGAGATGGTATGCAGCCTCCTTAGATTTGGAAGCAACCAGTTCAGGGAAGGCGAAGGAAACCTACGCTTCCAAAGCATCGGGGTATCTACGGAACCTGGTGAGATGGTTGGAAGCGAATATGACGACTGCCTTCAATGTGACCTATCGAGGTCAGACAAAGCCACTACCCGAATGGATCAAAGGCAAACTAACCACAGTTGGCGCACGTGCAGGCATAAGAGATATTGTCAATACCGCCGCTTCGGTTTGTCTCGAAGAGCATTTTCGGGAACAAGCTCCAGACTACCCTGGCTTTTTCGTTCTGATTACGAACGAGAACCGACCACAAGCTGCACAGGATGCTCTCCGATGGATGCGGAAGGCAACGCAAACTCGGCAGGCAACTGCGGTGCTGGATGCATTAGAGCTTTTAGACGGCGATCGCCCAAAGCCCTCTCAGTCAAAATATGCCAATTTCATTCTGGAATTGTTGAGAGCAAAGGGGCAGGGACAGGTGTTGAATCGATCGGAATTGATTCAGGACGAGTTTGGCATTGATTTCATGGTTCGGTATCGTTTGGAACCAGAATGGGTCATCGTGCTGCTGGCAGTGCTGGTTCACAGTGGCGACGTGGTTCTATCGGTGCCCGGTAAGAAATATGACGAGGCAATCTGGATAGCTTGATGACAGCGCCCATCAGTGAGCTAATTAACTTTAAGCACATTGAGCAACCCAAGGATTGGAATCTGCCCGTTCTGAAAGCACTGTTTGAACTGGTTGGACTAGAGCCAGGCAAAGCGGTACTGGTAGCTCAGACTGGTTCTGAAGCGGAAGCGATCGTCGCCCAACAGTTTCAACCCCGACTCTCGGAGCTAGTCACCCGGATCGTCAACGCCAGACAGCACCTTCCTAATCTGGCAGTTTGGGGACAGCCTTTGATCGCGGATGATCGCCTAAGAATGGTGTATCAAACCACGCTTACCGATACGAAAGGGTTCCTGGAATCCCTCCAGGCATACAACACACCAGCCAAGCTTAAGAATCTTAAACTTGAGCCATCCGAGTTAGAACGTCAACGAAATGGCGTTGAGACTTTACGGCAGGTCGAGTATTTGCTAGAACTGCTGACCAACCTGAGAAAGCCGACCAATTACCTCTCGCAAGCAAGCATGGTATTACCAGAGAACCATCCCTGGGTGGTTGAAGTCCGTCAGTTCCGCAATCAACTCGTCATGCAGTTGCAGGACCCAGAACAACGGGAAGCGCCCACATTCCAGGCAAGTACTCGACAAACGATTGCAGAACTGAAGCGAGCCTACATCCACAATTATGCCGCGTTGCACAGCCGTGGTCGTTTGGGCGGGTCTGAAGCCCGTCAGCGTAGCCGCCTAGTGCAGGACGATCGCTGGAAGATGCTGTATCGGCTGAAAGAGATTGATGTGATGCCTGTGCAGCAATTGCATGACTACCAGCAACGGTTGAATCGGCTGCAAGAATGCTCACAATTGACCGAGCAAGACCTACAAAGTACACCGACCTGCCCTCATGCCAGTTACGTCCAGTCAACGAAGACATTCAGGCACCTGTTAGCTTGCGCCTGGAGCAGATGGATACTGAACTGGATCAACTCGTTGCTAACTGGACAAAATCGTTGCTCGATAACCTCAAGTCGGGTGTAGCCCAGGAGAGTATGCGGCTGCTTTCAGACGATCAGCAACACTTGCTCACCGCCTTTATCCATTCTGGAGCCTTGCCCGATCTCACCCCAGATTTTATCTATACCCTGCAAGAAGCCCGCTCTGGGCTGGAAAAGGTGGTCATTAACTTAGAGGATATGCGATCGGCGTTGCTAGAAGATGGCTCCCCAATCGCACCAGAAGACTTAAAGAATCGTTTCAGAGATTATCTCCAGGACAAAATTCGTGGGTTAGACTCTACCAAAGTCAGGATTGTTTTGGAGTAGCTGTTGCCCATGACGACCACAATTCAAGCAAAGACTCTGAGCTTGTATGAGTTAGAGCAAAAATTTCACCTGACTCTGGCTGCAATGGATCAGGTTTCGGTTGCGTGGAACCAGGATCAATGCCAACTGACTGAGCCAGAAGAACAGGTTTTAGCCCACATCACTGCCAATTACAACAACCAGATTCGTTATTTACCCTTCTCGGAAGAGTTGGTCAAGATGGTGGTGCTGTCTCCCCTATTGGATTTAGCTGGTTTTTATGGCAGAAACTTTCGGCTGGTGACTGAGGAACCTGTCGAAATGCTGCTGCAAGAGAAAGACGAACTGATCAAAGGACGGATTGATGTGCTGATTGTGCAGGAGCAATTGTGGATTCTGGCGATCGAATCGAAACGAGTGCAACTAGATGTGATGGCGGCTCTACCCCAACTGTTGTTCTACCTACTAAACAGCCCAGTCGAGCAGCCCAAGCCACTGGGGTTAATGACCAACGGACGGGAATTTGTGTTTGCCCAGGTGCTAAAAGCAGAATCCAACCCACCACAATATGTCTGTTCTGACGCTTTTTCGATTAACCGACCCCAGGAATTTCAAAGTGTTCTCAAGATTCTCAAACACCTGACTACCCTACTGTCATAACCCTCACTACTAAAATTCATGCCGTCAGACCCCAAGCAGCTTACTCTCTCTGAATCCCAGGGTGCTGACAATACCGCCACCCAATCGGTTGAATGCCTGGGCATGATTTTTGAGAGCGATGAGGCACGACGGGCATATTTTTTGGAGAAGCTGCGCGAGAAGCTCAAAGACCCGGAATTTTGCAACATTGAAGGCTTCCCGATCGGAGAAGACAAAGATATTCTGGCGCTTTCTGATCCACCTTACTACACAGCTTGCCCCAATCCATTCTTAGAAGACCTCATTCATTGCTACGGTAAGCCCTACGACCCTTAAACGGCTCACTATCGTCGAGAACCCTTTGCAGCTAAATAAGGTAAACTAGACCATTGTATAACTGTCTTGAGCGTGTATTTTGACTGAAAAATTCAGTCTGAGAGGTTGGACTAATGGTAGAAGTGACATTAAGCATTTTTGGAACTGAGAATATTCTTATTCAGGATTTGGGGTTGATAGACCAAAGTAACCCGCAAAGCTGGAAGAACAAAGTTATTTTCAGCGATTGCTTAGATGTATTGCCTAAAATGCCCTCTGAAAGCGTTGATTTGATTATCACTTCGCCTCCATATGCCGATAGCCGGAAAAAAACCTATGGTGGAGTTTCTCCAGATGAGTACGTCGATTGGTTTCTTTTAAGAGCTTTAGAACTAAAAAGGGTTCTCAAACCAGAAGGTTCTTTTCTCCTTAATATTAAGGAGAAAGTTGTTAATGGAGAGAGACATCCATATGTGCTTCAGTTGATTTTAGGAATGCAGAATCAAGGATGGTTATGGACTGAGGAATACATATGGCACAAAAAAAATAGTTATCCTGGCAAATGGTCTAATCGTTTTCGTGACTCCTGGGAGCGTTGTTTACATTTCAACAAGCAAAAAAAATTCAAAATGCACCAAGAGAGCGTTATGGTTCCTATGGGTAATTGGGCTAAGTCACGCCTTAAGAAATTAAGTGAAACTGACAAGAGACGTGACAATTCTAAGGTAGAAAGCGGCTTTGGCAAAAACATTTCAAATTGGTTAGAGCGTACTATGGCTTATCCAACTAATGTTTTGCATTTATCAACAGAATGTAACAATAAAAATCATAGTGCCGCCTTTCCTAAATCTCTTCCGATATGGTTCATTAAGTTATTTACTGAACCAGGTGATGTCGTCCTTGACCCCTTTCTTGGTTCTGGAACAACTTGTGTAGCAGCGAAAGAATTAGGTAGAAGCTATATAGGTATTGAAATAAAAGAGGAATATTGCAATCTGTCAATTTTCAATATTGAGCAAGCAAGGTTTGATATGCAGGTTCCAAATGTCACCTTGAAAGACAAAGATTTTGAGATGGGAGATAGTGTTTCTATGTCTGATTCAATTTACCAGATTTATTACGACCATCTTGTGGAGAATGTTCTTACTCCTTTCTACGAAAAGAGATTTGAAAAATTAAGGAAGCTTAAGCTTCGAGGTGTTTTAAGGCGCAAAAATCCTTATTTATTCAAAGCAAAGAATATAGAGCTTGCTGGAGACTTCGTAAAGAGTATTGTTGATGCTTACCTCTCTTCGCAAGAGGAAACTATCTTCGGTAATCTTTTAGAAGATTTTGCAATATTTGTGTCATCAACCTTACATAAAGGCTTTAAGTCTGAGTTGAACAGTATTGATTTAGAATTTGAGAGAGACGGTCATTACTATATTGTAGGAATCAAGTCTGGAACTAACTGGGGTAATTCCGATCAGATTAATAGAATGAAAGATAATTTCAAGAAAGCAAGGGGTGTCCTTCTCAGTAAAGGAGTAGAAAGTGAAATTGTTGCTGTCAATGGTTGTATGTATGGGAAGGATAGCGACCCATTGAAAGACAAAAAAAGGCTCAACAAGAAAACTGTAGATGAAGAGCCGGATAAAATTTATTACAAGTATGCTGGTCAGGATTTCTGGAGTTTTATATCTGGAGATGAAAGTCTTTATCAGGAGATAATTGTGCCCATCGATAAAGAGGCGAAGAAAAAAGATGAATTATTCAAAGCTACTTATTGTGCAAAAGTCAATGAAATGACGGCAGACTTTACTCATTATTTTATGGTTAACCACCAAATTGATTGGGTCAAGCTTGTTGACTATGTATCTAAGCGGGGAGATGTTTTACTAGAGCCTTCACAAGAGCAAATGATTTTAACGGTGGAGGAAGACATCGATCCTGAGGAAGTTTTAGATTTGTCAGATGCCTTGGATTTTGAAGAATTTGAAGACTAATTGAGTAGCAATTTTTTCAGCGTTATTTCATGTGACTGCATTACTTGCAGGTATTTTTTAAGTGTAGTTAGACTGCCTCTACCCTATATCCCACAAGCGTTTTTTGTAAGCGTTCAAACCTATTTGAACGCTTACAATTTGAAAATGAACAAATTGAGTTTGTTAGAGTAGATTATTAGATGTCATCCATAGTTCAGCCAATAGAGTATCTATAGTAATTTCTATAGAAGCAGCACTCAACAAATTAATTTGACATTAAAAGTCCAGGTATCGTTAGTCTAGATATCGTCCTCAATCGCAAAGCAGTAGCCTATCTGACTTGATTGTGGTTGAGCCATCCCAACCGCATGAGCTTGAACTCCTACCCTACGACCTGCTGCAAGAGAGCGATCGTAAACTTAGCTTCAGTCTTAGTGAACTATTGCCAAAGCTTAGCTATCCGATCCTCAGCACCCTTGATCGAAGCTTGCTTGACCCGTTGTCTGAGGCGGCACATCCATCCGAGCGATTAAGCGACACTGAAACTCAAGATTTTATCCTGCGCCATGTTTTTCGCATTGCGTCCGAATCGCTTAGAGAAAATTCAGATCTACTCCATTGTCTGCTCCGCCTGCATTATAAAGAGCAACGTCTACCGACTCTCCTAAGCGATCGCTTGATTGCCATTCTGCGCCAGAAGCCCCAGTTTCGGATATTTCCGCTGGAAACAATTGTTTCAGACCGTTCGGCTTTTCTTCAGTTTCTTCAGGAAAACTGGAACAGCTTTGCTCGACAACAAATGCTCAAAACTCTACCGATCGTTTCAACGGTAGACTCTAACCCATCCTATGGCAATGTTGGCACCATAAATTTGCCATTCAAACACAAAGATGTTTGGGCGTAAGTAGCTAGGTGCAATTAAATATAAAACGCTCCAGGGCATATTCACCGACTTCGCTACGAGCTTTCATCCCATCTATGACAGCAAGTGCTAAATCGTACTCGTTATCAAACACCTGTCCGGCAATTTCATGACTTTTCAGTTGATGCCACTGGGTTTCATAGGGCTTCGCCCCGCCAAAGGCGTACGGATTCATCTCCGAACAATAGGGCGGCAAAAAGAAAATAAATAATCCTTGTTCCTGCCAACGTGACCACTGTTGACGCACCAACAGACTGGTATGGAGAGAGCCATTATCCTGCACCACCACCGTGAGACGACCCGTTTGTGCCAAAGTTTGTGCGGCTTTGTTGGCTATCCAATCCATTACTTTAATGTCGCTCTCACCCTTGAAGCCGCCTTGCGCTAAGGCAGACTCAAACCGTGCTCCCGGTTGCCATACACCCAAAATACTCATCCGGTTGCCATAGAACCTGTTTGAAAAGTCAGTCATGTAGAGTAAAGGGGTCTATCGGAGACCCCAAATGACACGACTAGCATACGACACAGATCTCAGTGATGACCAGTGGACTTTGATTGCCCCCTCTCTACCTGCCGCTAAACCTGGTGGGCGACCCCGCACGTTGGATCTGCGGGAGGTTGTGAACGCGATCTTCTCTTTGCTAGCCAATGGGATTAAATGGCGGGCGATGCCCCATGATTTGCCTCGGCAGCAGAGTGTGTACACGTACTTTCGGGCTTGGGAACGCGCTGGCACTTGGCATCAGTTAAATGAAGCCTTACGCACTCAACTGCGGCTGCAAGCCGGACGCAAGGCACAGCCGAGTGCTGGCAGTGTGGATAGCCAATCGGTCAAAACTGCCAGTGGTGGCGAAGACATCAGCTTTGATGGGGGCAAGAAGGTGAAAGGACGCAAGCGCACCATTTTGGTGGATACGATGGGCTTGCTGCTCGCTGCCTGTGTGCATGGAGCAGGACGCTCTGACCAGCGCGGCATGACCTTACTAGCCACGTTTCCTGCCCATTTTTGGACTTGCTTACAACTCATTTGGGTGGACAGCACTTTTGCGGGTAAGGCGTTCATCACCCACATCCAGCAGCAGTTTGGTTGGACATTAGAACACCTCAAACGCACCGCTAACGAACCGGGTTTTACCGTGATGCCGAAACGGTGGGTAGTGGAGCGTACCGATGCCTGGTTTGGTCATGATCGTCGCTTGAGCAAAGACTATGAATGCTTAGCGACCACTAGCGAAGTGATGCTCTATGCCGCTATGGTACAGCTCATGGTACGACGCTTAAAGCCTAAAACCCATGCTGGGTAGGCTGTCCTAAAACTTTTCAAACAGCTTCTAAGAGTCGGGCGTTTGTGAGTAAGGCGTTGGAGGTGGCAACGCAGAACCCGGACTTTTTGCCACGCTCGTTTGACCTGGAGGAGTTGCGGAAGGATGTGCAGTTGTTTGAGGCGATGTATCCGATCGTGGTCGCGCTGACGCAGCTACAAGAATTGGTGGATGATACCTGCTTGGCGGCGGGGAGCGAGGCGTATGCGGCAGCGTTGCAGGTGTATAACTACGCGAAGGCAAGTGGACAGGGCGCAGGGCTAGATGCGGTGGTGGGTGAGATTAAACATACTCTAGCCACTGGCGTGCCGCTGTCTGCGTCTAGAGTATGTTTGGCAACGGGTTTGCCCGGAAACCCCGGAAGGCGAAGTCTCAGGAGGCAACGGTGACGAGTGGAGGGGCAACGGTGTAGCAAAAAGCCTGACCATTTGACTTCTGAAGACGACAATTGAAGTATTGCTTCGCAACGCTACGCGAACAGAGCTTGAATGTTGGAGCAATTTGCTCGACGTTCCGAGTTCTGAGCTTCGCTTTTGGAGCAAAAAGCTTGAAGTTTCGAGTTTAAAGGTCGAAGCTTCAAGATCAAAGGTCGGGGTTTCAGGCTCAGAGGTCGGAGTTCCGGGAAAAAAGGTCGAAGCTTCGAGATCGAAGGTTAAATGGTGAGGATTAGAGGTCGATCGCTCCGATTTTGGGGACAATCGCCACCTTTAACAAGTTGAGATCTGAGAACTAGCGTAAACATAAGCAACAAAACCGCTTGCTGAGGTTCGATCGTTGGTACAACATTAAGAAGAGTAAAGTGTAACGATTAGGTTAGCTGGCAATGTCGAAGCTGTTGACGACGCTACCAGACGGTAAAATCTGCGATTTTGTCGATCAGAAGATCCGGAATGACACGCCGGAGGAGTATGTTCGTCAAAATATTGAGCGTCGTCTTGTCCTGGAGCTAAAGTTTTCCCCGGAGCAAATCGAGGTTGAGTTTCCAATTCGTTTTGGCAGTGATAAGCGTGCCCGCATTGACCTGGCAATTTTTCATGACGGTGAGCCACATACGCAGGAAAACGTCTGGATCATCATTGAGTGCAAAAGAGATTCTGTTCAACCCTCAGCCAGCAAGGATGGTATTGAGCAATTGATGTCCTATATGGCTGCTTGTGATAATGCCGAGTGGGGGATGTGGACAAATGGACGCTTTAAGGCAGTTAAACGCAAGCTTAGGGGCGATGACGGCAAAACGGTTTATGAGGAGCCGAATGATATTCCGGGTAAAGATGGCAACGTTGAGGAAGTCGATCGCCCAACCCGTGAGTTTCTGAGAAATGCAGTCGGAGATAATTTACTGTTTTCGTTCAAAACCTGTCATGACCATATTCATGTCACGGATGGGTTACAGAAGCAGCCTGCTTTCTTTGAACTTTTGAAGGTAATCTTTTGCAAAATTCACGATGAGCGCAATTTTCCACACCCGTTGGAGTTTTATGCAACGGCGCGGGAGAAAGCCAGTAATGATGGTCGGCTAACGGTTGTGAATCGCATCAGTAAAATTTTTCAGGCAGTGAAGGCGCAGTATCCCGCGATTTTTGATGCCAATGATCAGATTAAACTGCAACCGCGATCGCTGGCGTATGTGGTTGGTGAACTCCAGCGCTATAGCTTTCTCGATACCAATATTGATGTCAAGGGAAAAGCCTACGAAGAATTAGTAGGGGCGAATTTAAGAGGCGATCGGGGTGAGTTTTTTACGCCTCGCAATGTGCAACGAATGACCATTCAGATGCTTGATCCACGAGTAGGGGAGAAAGTTCTCGATCCAGCCTGTGGGACGGGCGGGTTTCTGGTGATTGCCATGAATGAGGTGATCAAGAAACTGCGACAGGAATCGGGCATTAATGAGCAAGTGAGTTCCTGGATGCAAAGCGCCTTGAATGATCGGGTTCGGGAGATTGCAAAACTCAATTTTTTTGGCATTGACATCAATCCAGACCTGGTAAAAGCCACCAAGATGAATATGGTGATGAACAATGATGGATCGGGAAATATCCTCAGACAAGATTCATTGTTGCATCCGCACCAGTGGGAAGATGGATTCCGTAAGGAGTTTGCGAAAGCGGTTGGCGTTGATCCAAAGAGTCTGCGGAGTCCGAAAGACTTAGCGTTGTTTGATTACATTGCGACCAATCCGCCCTTTGGCTCGAAGCTGCCGATTAAAGACCGGGAAACATTAAGCCAATATGAGTTGGGTCACGACTGGCGACCAACAGAATCCGGTTGGGAACGGACGGATCAGCTGAAAACCTCTGCCCCACCAGAGATTTTGTTTATTGAGCGTTGCTGGCAGTTTTTGAAGCCCGGTAAACGGATGGGTATTGTGCTACCTAATGCGATTCTAGGTGCACCGGGGTTGCTGTATGTGCGCTATTGGATGCTCAGGTATAATCGAATTGTCGCATCTATTGAATTGCATTCTGACACCTTTCAACCCTTCAGTGGTGTTCAAACTTCACTTCTTATCCTCCAGAAGAAGTTAGAAGAAGAGATCGATGGGGAGGTGATTCAGGACTACGAGATTTTCATCGCCAGAATCAACTCTATTGGATTTGACAAGCGGGGAACCCCAATATATAGACGAAATGAAGATGGTGAGGAAATATTAGTGCCTTTTGGTGAAACAGTAATTTTCCCATCAGAACGGAAGCCGTTAGAGGTAGTGAATTTTATGTCCTTTCAAAAAGTTTTGGATGATGATACGCCTCTGATTTCTGATGCGTTCTTAAATTGGAAGAAGGAAGTAGCCTTACAATGGTAGTAGTTTTAGTACAACAAGACTATTTATCATACGCTCCAATTTTGGAGGTCATATCCTCACTAAATGTTGGTTTGGAGCAGCTATCCTATACCCCAGTATTAGAAAATTCATCTTCTGCTTTAGAATATATATCCGCTACTACAGAGGCAACTCTGGAACAGATAGAAACCTCTATTCAACATAAAACTATTAAATTTAGTGATCTTTACAAGAGTGAGATTCGGTTAGATGCTTCATTTAGTATTGAAACTCAAGCTAGTATTCGCAATGAAATCAAGGATTTAGAGGCTGGCGGACTAAAATTTCAGCCTCTCTGCGGCAAAGATGGTCTGTGCCAGGAAGCTTTTTACCTTTCTAGGTTAAAAAGAGTTTATGTGAAATCTGGAAATGGTATACCTCTTTTATCAAGTTCTGAGATTATTAGCTTACAACCTAAAGCTGACAATTTTTTAAGCCGGAAACATACTCAAAATCTAGAAATACTATCTCCACACAAATGGGATATCTTAATCTCTCGCTCCGGAACAATCGGCAATATTGGTTTGGCAACGGAAGCTTTTTTAGGGAAAGCTCTTTCAGATGACGTTATTCGTTTGCGAGCAGACGATCCAGATACGGCGGGTTATGTTGCCGCTTTTTTACGTAGCCGTTACGGTCGCCCACAACTAACACAGTCTACCTACGGTTCTGTAATTGTTCACATTGAACCAGAACACTTAAAGCGAGTTGTAATTCCTGATTTGCATACCATTCGTCGGATTGAGATTGGTCGATCGATGTGCAAAGCGGGTGAATTGCGAGATGAAGCAAATCGGCTGTTAGACGAAGCCGATCGCCTATTGCACGATCGCCTTAACTTGCCTTATCTCACTACCATTGCTCCAGATACTAATGCTTCTGTGGAGACAACCATCAACGTCTCAGAATGGCAAGGACGATTAGAAGGAAGTTTTCATGATCCGGGTGCGATCGCTGCCGAGAAGCAATTACACACTTTACCTGTCGAAATCACCACCGTCGGCGATGCCAGAGTCACCAGGGAAGTCCGGGCAATCACCAAGTTTCGCAAGCGGGTGTATGTGGAAAAGGGCGGTATTCCCATGCTTAGCAGTAAGCAACTGTTTCAGATTGACCCCATTGATGTCAAACGATTAGCAAAGGGCGCACATACCAAAGATTTACCCGAAATTCAGCTAGAAGAAAACATGATTGCGGTGACTCGTTCTGGCACCATTGGACGGGTACAAATCATTCCCGCATATATGGCAGACTGGACAGCGAGTGAACACGCAACTCGATTTTTAGCTGCATCCGATATGAATGCAGGCTACCTTTATGCCTGGTTAGTGTCGGATTATGGCTATAGCCTTATGACTCGATGCTCTTATGGGTCAGTCATTCTTGAAGTTGACAAGGAAATGTTCTCTTCTGTACTAATTCCCCTACCCGATCGCACCATCCGCGATGAAATTGGCAATCTGGTACTGAAAGCCAACACCCTACGCGATGAAGCCTGGAGAAAAGAGCAAACGGCGATCAACAAACTCGAAAGTTTAATCTCCAGAGAACCAACTCTTTCAATTAGAAAAGAAGCAACCAACGATACATCTGCTCTTAGAGATGTTCCCTTTGACCCCAATGCCATCCCGATTTGGGAGCTTGCCGCTCAAATTACTGCCTCAATTCCGGCTGAAGAATGGGCAAAGTTACCCTCCGACTTGGCACAAAATTTTGATCATTATCAAGGTCTAAGAGACGATTCGTGAAGTACATTTTTGCCGATACAGGCTATTGGGTTGCACTGCTTAACCCTGGTGACAACCTGCATCCCAAAGCGGCTTCGTTGTCGCGATCGCTGCAACCCTGTCATATCGTGACCACTGAAATGGTGTTGGTAGAGGTTCTCAACGACTTCTCCAAACGCGGAGACTATCTGAGAGACGCTGCTGCCAGATTTATCCAAAACCTCTATCAGCACACCAACACCACAATTATCGAACAGACTGGCATTCAGTTTAAGGAAGCTCTAGAGCTGTATATTCAGCGCAAAGACAAAGCATGGAGCCAAACTGACTGCGTTTCGTTCAACATCATGCAGGAATACAGTCTGGTAGAAGCTCTTGCCTACGATAAGCACTTCGTCCAGGCAGGGTTTCAGCCATTGATGAGGAATTGTCAAACTCAAACCCGCTCAACTTAAGCGGAAATTAGGAGCGATCGCCCTCCAACCCTCGCCCTTCAACTAGCAATCGCCCCTTGCTAAAATTCCGGTATCTTCTCCCCTCTGATCATTATGACTAATGCCAAAGAACAACTCATTCAAGAACTTGATCAGACCCCTGATTTCGTTGTGCAGGAAGTCTTAGACTTTCTGCTGTTCATCAAAGTTCGGTTAAAGCACAAAATCAAGGAAGAGCAGCCTGACAGTTCGCAGCAAGCCCTCAGTCTTCCACCTTTTCTCCAGTTTGTTGAAGAAATCAGCGCCCAAGTTCCCAAAGAGGAATGGGCAAAGCTACCCAGAGATCGTTCTAAAAACATTCATTCAAGCAGTTGGAAATTCAACTTTTATGATTATGCAAGCTGAAGAGAAAAAGCATTACACCCCTGAAGAGTACCTGGAACTTGAAGCCAAGGCAGAGGAGCGGCATGAATACATCGATGGAGAAATTGTTCTGATGCCCGGTGGAATGCCCAATCACAACCGAATTATTCTTAACTTCGGCGCAACCCTGAACTTTGCCCTGAAACGGCAACCCTACGATGTATTTGTCACCGATCAACGGCTATGGATTCCTCGTAAGCGCCTCTACACCTATCCTGATGTCATGATTATTCAGGGCGAACTGCAACTTCAAGAAGCGCGAAGCGATACCCTCACTAACCCGATGATGATTGCCGAGGTGCTGTCAAACTCAACGGAAGCATACGACCGTAGTGGCAAGTTTGCAGCCTATCGCACTGTTCCATCCTTTCAAGAGTATGTCTTAATCGATCAATACGATCGCCATGTTGAGCAATACTACAAAACCGAACCTCGCAAATGGATTTTTTCTGAGTACGACGGCGAAGAAGCCATCCTCTCGCTCAACTCCGTCCCCTTTGAAATCTCGCTTGCCGATCTCTACGACAAAGTTGTGTTTGAGGCAGAGTAACATCGCTCTTCAACACTCACTATTCAGCCTTTGGTCTCAAAATTCCGACCTTCAAACTCGAAATTCCGACCTTCGATCGCGAAACTTCGACCTTAGAGCTTGAACCGCCGACCGCCGAACACGAAAGTTGCACCTCAGAACCTGAAACTTCAGCCTCAAAGCTCGGAACGTCAGGCTCAGAACACGGAACCTTGAGCTTGGAACACGGCACGCCGTCCTTGCCGCTGCATGCTTCGCGCCGCTAACGTGATCGTTGCCCTCACCGCATGATGATTTAAGTGCAAGGGCGATCGCGCCGTAGATTGGGTTGAGCATTCCGAAGACCGTCGAGGTTTTGAAAACCTCAGCGGTCTAAAGCCTTAATCTAAGGAGTTAATGCAGCGCCATACGCTCTATCCCTTCTATGCTGACTTTCTGCCGCAGGCGCGATCGCGGCAAGTGCTGGAAGCAAGGCGATCGGGCTGTTGGAGGCATTTGCGACAGATCATTCGGCTACCGCTTAATGTTGTGCTTTTCAGGTACGTTGGTTATGGAGTTTTTCTAAAGACCGTCACCTTTGCGCCCACAGCCCACTGGGGCTTACTCGCCCATGTCCGCATGGAGTGAGAACTTTCCCAGATGCTCTTTGGTATTGCACACTGACAAGACTTCGGAAGACAGCGCGCGCGTGCAGCCAGCCTCGCCTGCACTGAAATGCGGGCTAACGGAACGAAGTTCTCTCTAGGCATTGCCTTCCCGAAGGGTAGAGGACTGCAAGAGTCTTTTAACCCGTTACCCTTCGGGAAGGCAATGCCTACAACGGGTTTCAATGCCGTTAGCCCAGATTTTTATCACGGGCAGGTGAGCAGCGGAGCCATAGATCCTTCAGGACTTTTGTCAGTCAAGCAGGCGATCGAGGGTAATGGCTTGTGTACTCATGATGGGTTAAGCGGCTACTCGTTGATGGATTACGCTCATCTCAGGGAAACCGATGGTGTCTAAAACTTGTAGCAGAGTGGTTTAGCTGCTCTGCTTTGCTGCCCTTGACCTTAAGCGTCTCTCCCGCAGGTGGCTTTAGCGCTCAGACGTGCCAGCCCGACCGCGATAGACTTCCATCAAAGTCTTCATCTCAGCCATCATGGTCTTCAAGTCAGCGATGATCGCCAACTGCTGCCGATGGATGTCTTGTACTGTCGCCGCCTTACCTTGTCCTGTCACCGCACTTCTTTTCGGTACAAGAGTGTCGAACCGTGACTGACTCAGCGTTTCAAGTCTCGTTAGGATGACCTGCTGCTGTTTGTATAAATCAGCCATAGTCGGAGTCTGTCCTTCTGGCAGCGACGTGAGGGCTTTCATCTCTGCTAGCATCGCTTTCATTTGTGCCATTAAGGTCTGGATTTCATTAGTCAACACCTTCTGTTCTTGAAACATTTGCTCGATCGTCGCCGAGTTAGCCTGGGCGATTGTGTGGGACTGGGTAATTGTAGTCGTTGGTGTTGTTGCCCCGACCGGGATCGTGGCAGCCAGAAGCAGTAAACCAGACAAAAGACCGTAAGCAAGTTTTTTCATGGGAAATCTCCTTAAGCTAGGCAATGGATTGACGTTCTTTGCCTATTGAAAGCACTAATCGCATTGATTGGAATAGACGATATGACCACCTTACAGAGCCTGCATGAGAAGACGCTTAAAAAAGCACGAGGCTGGCATAAGAGCGCCATGCAGGTGCTTTGATTGCAAATTTCTCAGTTAATGCTTAACCATTTCCCAGTCTCTTCCTGACTCGACTGCTCAGAATAGAGGGTGTGAGGACAGTTCAGTCATGCAAGTCAAAAGCACCAAAAATTCTCATAGCGCATTCAGAGGGTTTTCAGGGTTTTCTCAGGTCTATCTTACAAGCTTGGTTTAATGATGCAGCGATCGCTTATGCAGTGATTGTTTGAACGTCAGCGTGTATTAGCCCCGTGCAGGACACCTCAATGGCACCGTCTCAATTTGGTAAGAAGCGTTTTTCTGCATCCCTCTGGCAGAGACTTTCCCGCATTCAGCTTGCCACGCTGGTCATGGTAGGGGTTGTAGTGCTAGCGGCGGGTATTGTTGCAGCCTGGTTTGCTGGGCAGGGCACAACGAATCAGATTTTTCAGCAACTGAATCAGTGGCAGGAACATCCACCCATGTGGGTAGAAGCGCCGATGATGGTAGGAAAATATTTGCTGTTTTGGACAGTCGCCTTGCTACTGGTGGTGCTGGCAGTGATGCAAGTGTCCCCTCGTCCGCGCCCCTGGTCTAGAAACCTGGTGGTGGGTATTCTGGCTGTGCTGACGGTTCGTTATTTGACCTGGCGATCGCTCTCCACACTCAACCTCAGTACGCCGCTGAATGGAGTATTCAGTCTTAGTTTATTTTTTCTAGAATGGCTGCTGTTGCTGGGCGGCATGATTCAACTGGTTCTGCTGTTGCGAGTCCGCGATCGCCGACCTGAAGCCGATCGCTTTGCTATGGATGTGGTGAGTGGTGCCTTTACGCCAACGGTGGATATTATGATTCCCACGTATAACGAACCGCCTCTCATTCTGCGCCGCACCATTATTGGCTGTCAGGCGTTGGCATATGCAGCGAAAACGATTTACGTATTGGATGATACGCGAAGACCTGAAATCGCCGCTTTGGCAGCAGAATTAGGCTGTGAATATGTGGCTCGACCGGACAACCAGCACGCGAAAGCGGGCAATCTCAATCATGCCATTGCCCGCACGAAGGGTGAGTTGATTGTCGTCTTCGATGCCGACTTTGTACCGACCAAGAATTTTCTGACCCGCACCGTTGGCTTCTTTCAAGAGGCACAGGTTGGGTTGGTGCAAACGCCCCAATCGTTTTACAATCCTGACCCGATCGCTCGCAATCTGGGTTTAGAACAGATTCTCACACCCGAAGAAGAGGTCTTTTATCGCCAGATTCAACCGATGCGGGATGGTGCCGGAGGGGTCATTTGTTCTGGCACCTCGTTTGTTGTCCGGCGATCGGCGTTGATTGAAACAGGCTGCTTTGTCACCGAGTCCCTCAGCGAAGACTTCTTCACTGGCATTCGGTTAACGGCACGAGGCTATCGTCTGCTTTATCTCAACGAGAAGTTGAGCGCAGGCTTGGCGGCTGAAAGTATTGCGGATCAAGCATTACAGCGTATTCGCTGGGCACAGGGAACGCTGCAAGCCTTTTTTGTGCAAGCCAATCCTCTGACCATTCCCGGTCTGAATCTCATCCAGCGACTCGCTTATCTGGAAGGTCTTTTGCACTGGTTCACGAGTCTTTCCCGTGTTGGCTTTCTGTTGATGCCGCTGGCGTATTCGTTCCTGGGCGTGATTCCTCTGCGGGCAACAGGTGCCGATATCCTCTATTTCTTTGTGCCCTATTACGTGGTGAATCTAAGCGTTTTTTCCTGGCTCAACCACCGATCGCGATCGGCATTATTGTCAGATATTTACTCCTTAGTGTTGTGTTTTCCACTAGCGTTAACGGTCATTCAAAGTATGCTAAATCCCTTTGGTAAAGGCTTTAAGGTCACACCCAAAGGGACATCGAGCGATCGCTTTGCGTTCAATTGGCAGTTAGCCTTACCGCTCATTGTTGTGTTTGTTGCCAGTGCGTTGAGCCTGTGGACAAGCCTGGGCATTGGTCTAGCGATCGGGATGTGGCAACCAGGTGTATCACCTGCCATGACTGAAAAGATGAAGGGTTTTGATTTGGGGTTGATCTGGAGTGTCTACAACCTCTTGACACTGGCAGTCTCTCTCCTCGTTCTGTTGGATGTGCCTCGCCCTAGCCTTTATGAATGGTTTGACCTGCGACGAACCGTGCGGTTGCAGATGGGTGAACACACGTTTTGGGGTTCTACCACTGCCATCTCGGAAGTTGGTTTAGAAGCGATTCTGACTCAAGCTGGCTTGCCAATGGTTGCCCAATGTATGAGCGGCAAAAATGCCCAACCTGATGCCATCACGCTGGTGGAGTTAGAAATTCTGGAAGATGGCTTGGTGCTTCAGGGCAAGGCAACCTGCACCGATAGGCATGATGAATTTTCGACAGTGCGAATCATGTTTGAGCCAGTCAACCTTAAGCAACAACGACGTTTGGTAGAAATGTTGTTTTGTCGTCCTGGGCAGTGGAAGAGCCGCTGTTCGCCTGGAGAGTTGCGATCGCTCTGGCTGTTGTTTAGAATTTTACTGAAACCACGCGTGCTGTTCGATCGTCATGCCGCTGTCAGTGTCGTGGCTGTAGCAAAGGGCTAACATTGCTGCCACAGCTAGCGGATCACTGCCGCATCGTCGGGTGTCGTTGGTCGGATTATGGAAACCTCCAGATGCTTTAAGGATCGTGGATTAAATAAAATCGACAAATTGTTTGCAGGTAGGGGCGCAGGTCGTGCGCCCCTACGGGAAATGCCGGAGTGATTAAATCTGTGTTCCCAAGGGGCTTTAGGCAGCGCCATAAGAGCCATCAGTCTTTATTTCCTGCGTTTCGCTTGACACAAATCGCAGGTGTGATGCACTTCAAGCTGGATCGAACGGTGGGATATACGAAGTTCGTGGACAACGAGTAGAACGCTCCAGCACAAAATCCCCACTCCCAGTAAGAAAACCATCAGCACAACTTGAGCTAACCAGTTAATACCGATGGCGATCGCGATCGCAATGACGAACATATCGACGATCAGCACCAGAATAGCAGTATAAATCCCTCCTAAGACATGATGCACAATATGACTGCGGCGGAGCAAATCTGGCAATAGCAAATGCTCTAAGTCATGTCGGTAGACGGCTCTGGAGGGGGTATCGCTTAGATCAATTTCAGCAAGACTCAAAAGCTCTTGATTCACTGAGCGCAAATGATTGCTAATTGCCGCATAGTGAGTAATGAGACCATTTTGGATAATAGCGCACGCTGTAATCATCACAACGGGCGCAAGGATCAGACTAATTGCCTTAACAATTGTGTCACTCGTCATGGAACGCACCTTCAAAATTCATAGAACAGCATGAAATCGCGCCAGTAGGGAGGGGGATTGCCTTAGGATAAGTGATCCCACACATGCCCTGATGCAGTGGCTCGATGCTTTGAGAGCAGACTGAAAGCTGAATGAGGCAAGGTTTTGTTCACTTAAAAAGGGTAAGCGATGCTTACCCCCTTGAGCTCAAGATTGAGTTTCTGCCTTAGCCTGGAATAAATGCCATTGAGACACCATTCATGCAGTAGCGCTTGCCCGTTGGCTTGGGTCCATCGTCAAAGACATGCCCCAGATGACCACCGCAGCGATGACAATGCACTTCTACACGGGTCATAAACAAGGATTTGTCGATTGTGTTTTCGACGGCTCCTTCAATCGGAGCATAAAAGCTAGGCCAACCAGTCCCACTATTGAACTTAGTTGCGGATGTAAACAGCGGTAGATCGCATCCAGCACAAACAAAGGTGCCCTCGCTATGCTGCTGCTCCAAAGGGCTAGTGCCCGCTCGCTCGGTGCCATGCTGACGCAACACCCGAAATTGCTCTGGAGTCAAAACCTTGCGCCATTCCTCTTCTGTTTTGGTCATTTCAAAGCCAGTCTCTGTTGGTTGAGAATTTGTATTCGCCATTGCTTCGCTTGCCCTCCCAGGCAGGTAAGGTGATAAACAGACTGTGCCAGCCGTTGCGAGACCCACTCGTAAAAATAATCGTTTCTTCATGTTGCAATCCTGTTGGCAATGCAGCCATCAATTTCATCCAGGCAGAACGTATGAGGCTGGATCTTGACCATGCACGAACCATTTAAATGGTTTGTGAAAGTCATCTTAAAAACAGCTAAGAATTTCCAGGTCGCCTGTTAAGGATGAATGATAGGAGCAGCATCGCTCCATGCCTCTCAGATTTGGCGATCGCGAAGCGCTACCGCAGGCAATAACCACTCCCAAGGCATCTCATCCGTCGCCAAAGAGGATTCTGCGCTGGCTTTTTCCCATTGAGTCACAACCTGCCATGATTTCTATGCAGCGATCGCTGACATGAATGCGCGATTCACTGAAATGAGTTAGCAAACCGCAGTTTGAGAAAGCAAATAACCGTTTTGCTTGCGGAAAACACCAAAATGAGTACGCGATCTACTGAAATGAGAAAGCAAATGCTTAAAACGGGTAAGCAAAGAGCCTTTTTGCTTGCGGAAACTACTGAAATGAGAAAGCAAACAGGCAAAATGAGCAAGCAAATTGCTACTTTGCTAATTCAATCAGTAGGAGAGAGCCAGCGATCGCCCTGTACACTCCTTCATAAGCTTCAAATGTTTTGTTGGTGTCAGGCAAGAAAAACTCAAACCATTCGCAGAGTTACCTCGAATACCACGATCGCCGTGCTTAAGCTGCATGATATATCGTGGCAGATCGAGCAGGTTCTTTGGGCGCTCTTACATAGCGAGTGTAGAGGAGGACTGTATGGTGTGTCTAATAGCACACGCGTCCGCGCCCGTAGTGAATCTGAAAATATGCGGAAAGATTCCAGCTATCCAGCTTGAGCGGTGTATTATGCAGAAAGATTCTACCTAAGCGCTAGATTTGGGGTGTTATGCCGAGTCATTCTCCCTATTCACCTCCTGTGGGATCTTAGGCGGAAAGTTTCAGTCTAATCATTGTTAGGCTGTCTCATCCATCACACCCTATAGCTATTTAGAGACTTGGGCTAATTACTAAGTGCTTGCACTGTCTATTCTCCAGTAAGTCAAAACGATGAATAAACGCGCTCATTCTGAAAAACAGCTAAAGAAAAGCTACAAGTTAGCATTTTAGTGCTACCCTGATAAAGCTTTTCTAACCCCTGACTTCAGGATGGTATGATATGTATAGTTCTAATGTACTGACTATATGTGCTAAATAGAGTTGAGCGCAGCTTCAAAATATGGCGAGGGGAGAAATCATAAGAAAGCTTTTCCAAAGCTTCTCTCGCAATGAGAGAGAAGACTTTTATGCTGCGGCTATGGAACTAATCCAAGAGGAGAAAAGTAAAAATCATAATTTACTCGCCAGAGATTTAGAGAGGATTCTGCAAAATGGTCATTCTAAGGCTCTGTCTGCCAGTAATACTCTCTACAAGAATTATCCTGAGGTTCCGAAAGATAGGGAGACAGGGTTATCCCTGATTGATATCAGTCCATTTGATTTAACTTGGGATGATGTTGTTCTGAATCAGGATAACCTGGAAGTTTTGCAGCGTGTGACGTTGGAAAATCGAAAGCAGGAAATTTTAGAAGCTTATGGATTGCGACCAAAATCAAAACTTTTATTTTGTGGTCCTCCAGGCTGTGGCAAGACATTAACTGCCAAAGTACTCTCTGGGACTCTAGGAATACCCTTGGTCTATGTCAACCTGACAGCAGTATTTTCCTCTTATTTGGGGGAAACTGCCACTAATCTAAAGAAAATCTTCGACTATGTTGAAAAGGGCGAATGGGTTGTTCTATTTGATGAGTTTGATGCGATCGCTAGAGATCGTAACACGCTCAATGAACATGGCGAGGTTAAGCGGCTTGTCAATAGCCTACTCCAACTCATTGACACCTCAAACAGTAACAGCTTATTCATTGCAGCAACGAATCATGAATCCTTATTAGATAATGCCGTTTGGAGAAGATTTGACGAGGTTCTTTTCTTTGGAAAGCCTGATCTGGAACTTAGGATGGCACTATTGAAACGATATCTTTCCAGAATTCGACACTCTACTATTAATCTTAAGGATTTTGCTGCTGACTTAGAAAAGGCAACTGGTGCAGATATTGAACGGATTTGCATTGACACAATTAAAACTGTTATTCTTCGCGGAGATCGAGAGCTTACTCACGCTGACTTAAAAACTGCTGTAGGGCGTTATTTAGAGAGAAACCGTATAATAGCAAACTCAGAAAATCCCGTAGAGGCAGAGAATTGTGAGTCAGTTTGAGCACCTAGAGTTGCCGAGAACCAGTATTGAGTTACCACGACGTGGCAGGGGTGGTGGTGGTTTTGGCTCCCGCAGAAGTGATCGCGGCAGTCATGGTCGGCAACTGCTAGATCAAATTTCGGGTCTGACTCAACGCTCCAAGCAAAAGACTTCACCGTTTCGTTTGAACCCAAAGCTTATTTTCAAAATTAAGCTGAGTCCAGACGGCACGCTGCAAGAGAGCGCACTTTCACCCCTCGGATTAACGCTACTTGCTCAAGAACCAAAGGCAAATAAAGCAATTGTTGTTTTCACTTCGGATGAGGAACTCACTCAATTTCGATCGCGGTTAAAAGCCTACAGTGGCATCAGTGATTCTGAATATGAATACGGTCACTTGGATGCAATTGAAGCTTTAGTGCCGCTAGAACCGTCGGATCGAATTGGACGCTTACTTGAACTTGAACCCGTCCAGGCAAGTGAACTTGCGGCACTTGACCTAGAGCTATGGCATACGGGCGACAGGGCTGAAATGAATAAGTACCTGGATGACTTGGATCATGTTTTGAGAAGTTGGTCAGATGATTCTGCCATGAGGATTAGCGATCGCTACGTAGGAGAATATCTCTGTATTGCCAGAATTAAGGTTGTGCCTGAAGTTCTTAATATTTTACTAGAAGAAGAATTCGTCAAAGAGATTGACCGTAGACCCAAACCCAACTTTGAGACTCCGCAGGAGTACAACATTTCACTGTCTGACTTTCCAGAAGTTAATTCCCCTCCTGAGCAAAACTGTGGAATTCTAGTTGTGGATTCTGGGGTACGGCAAGGACATCCGCTGATTGCTCCTGCTCTGGGAGAAGCGGAGGTTTTCCCAGATTCAGCTAGAGAATTTATTACAGGCGGTTCCGACGATGGAGATGAAAAAACAGGTGGTCACGGTACGGGGGTGTCGGGAATTGCGATCTATGGAGATGTCAGTCAAAGCGTCAAAAATCGATTATTTCAACCAACAGCTTGGCTGTTCTCCGCTCGTGTTACTGATCATAACAATGAGTACGACCCAGATTCACTGCTAGAGAATCAGTTGGATGATGCAATTAAATATTTCACACAAAATTATGGAAACTGCAAAGTTATCAATATTTCTCTAGGAGATTCTCGATTAGCCTTTAGAGATGGGCAAAAGCAGTTTCGTCTTGCTGCAAAAATTGATGAAATTGCCTATGAATTTCAGCACAAGAACTTGGTATTCGTTATTTCCGCAGGTAACTTGCCTTACGAACCAGGTTCAGGAGAACACTTGCGAACCGATTATCCAAACTATCTGATCACTGAAGAAGCACGAATTATTGAACCAGCTACTTCAGCAATTGCTCTCACAGTTGGTTCACTGTCGCTTGGATCTGGCAGCCTTCAATATGCTGAAGATGCTCAAAGAAACGTAATTGCAAAGGTTCAAGGATATCCTTCTCCATTTACAAGGAGTGGCTTTGGTGTCGATGGCATGATTAAGCCTGATGTTGTAGATTTCGGTGGTGATTTAGTTGTTGATGGAAGTCGTGTAATCAACAATGAACCGGGTGCTTCGATTCTGACACTTGCCAAAGATTATAGTGGCTCAATGTTTCGTGCCTATTGTGGAACTAGCTTTGCGGCTCCCCGTGTAGCTAATATAGCGGCTCAACTCTTCACTCAATTTCCAAACGCAACGTCAAACCTAATCAGAGCGCTAATTGTAAATTCAGCTATTTTACCTCGTGAAATCCCTAGTGTCCTACAGCAGAGTAAAAAGAAAGACACAAAACAACTGAACAAGCAATTGCAAATTTATGGATACGGTCAGCCTGATTTGTTTCGTGCAAAGTACTCTGCTGAGAACTATGTAGTGCTTCTAGAAGATGATAGACAAATTCCTGTCGGGAGCTTTCAGATATATGAAATTCCGCCTCTTCCAGACGAATATCTAAAGACCAAAGGTGACCGAACATTATCCATAACACTTGCATTTGATCCGCCGACTCGCCCAACAAGGGGAGATTCCTACCTAGGAGTTGTGATGGAGTTTGATCTTTTCAAGAACCTTGACAGAGAGAATATTATCAAAGTTTTTGTTAAGGCGAAGGAGGGAACCTTGACGGAAGAATTTACAGAACTCTCTAAGGATGAGTTAAAGAAGACTCATGGTTCAGGAGTTTGTGTCGATCTTTTTCCTGGGGCGAATTTAAGAAAAAAAAGTTCTCTTCAGAGAGGGCAAATCTCAATATCTTCTAGAGCTGTAGGATATAATCAGAAGCCTTTATACCTTGTTGTTACTTGTTCTCGGAAATGGGCAAAGCAAGGGGAAATTGATATGCAAAGATATGCGTTAATTGTATCTATTAATCACTCAAATCCTGAAGTCGATTTGTATAATCAGCTTAAGCTAAGGACTCAGATTGCTCAAAGAATTCGTATTAGATAGGCTCTGCAAAAGACCGTGAAGTTCATCGTTGTTTAGCATAGTCGAAAAAGACAGCCTAACAAATCGATGGAGCCGACCGCCAAAAGCTTTTCTGCTGAGTGTTTGAGGTTATCTGCGGCGGCTCATCTCAATCGTTGGGCTGCTTCAAAGTATTGGTGGAGGCAGTCGTTGAGATCTGGTTTGTCAGTCTTGAGAGTGAGGCTGTCTGAGAATCTTTTGTCAGTCAAGAGAGCGATCGCCCGCTCAGTAAACTAACGATCGCCACCGCCAATTGATCGGGTTCGATCGGCTTGGCAATGTGTTTCTGAAAGCCTGCCGCGATCGCTTGTTGCCGATCGATTTCGCCAGCGTAGGCAGTCAGGGCGATCGCCGGAACCAGCCCTCCCTGCTGTGGCGACAGAGACCGCACCTGTCTGAGCAATGTATAGCCATCGACCGCTGGCATCCCAATATCACTCACCACCACATTGGGCTGAAATGACTCCAGGGCGGTGAGAAATTCGGCGGCAGAGGCGACGGACATCACTTCGGCTCCAGCCTGAGCCAGCATCACCGAAAGGAGTTCGCGGCTGTCTGGCTCGTCGTCGATTACCAGCACGCGGATGCTGGTTAGATCCAAGTTTTGCTCTCGCGATGAGTTGGATTGATTTTCCTTTGAGTTGGCGTTGAGCAGGGGTAGCCTGACGGTAAACGTAGCGCCTTTCCCTTCTCCAGGGCTGTCAGCGGTGACGGTGCCGCCGTGGGCTTCGACCAGTTGATAGACGATCGCCATGCCCAACCCTAGCCCCCCGTGATTGCGAGTCACAGACGCATCTTCCTGGCGGAACGACTCAAAGATGTGGGGCAGAAAGTCTGGACTGATGCCTTTGCCCGTGTCTGTGATGGTGATTTGTGCCTGGTTGTCGCTTTGCTCTAGCCGAATGTCGATGCGTCCGCCGCTGGGCGTGAACTTGACGGCGTTGGTGAGCAAGTTCCAAACAATTTGCTGAAGCCGAACGTCATCTCCGGCTACTTGCCCGACAGCAGAGAGCGTCGAATGAAGCTGAATGGACTTGACGATCGCGGCAGTCTGCACGGTGTCGATCGCGGCTTCAATCACCTTTAACAGATTGACAGGACACACATTCAGAGTCAGCTTGCCGCGCAGCACGCGAGCCATATCGAGCAGGTCATCAATCAATTGACATTGCGCTTTGGCATTGCGCTCGATCGTGGCTAACGCTGCGATCGTTTTGGCTTCATCAAGTTTGCGAGTTTGCAGCAGTTTTGTCCAGCCTAAGATCGGGTTGAGCGGCGATCGCAGTTCGTGAGAGAGCACAGCGAGAAACTCGTCTTTGATGCGGTTGACTCGTTCTGATTCTGTCAGGGCAGCTTGTTTCTGCTGTAGGATGCGCTCACGATCGCGTTCAAGTTGGACGCGATCGGTAATATCATTCGAGATGCCAACTAGCCCGATTACCTCTCCAGCTTCGTTATAGTAGGGTGCTTTCATCCCCAAAAAGATGTGAATGCCATCGGGAGATTCTTCCACTACTTCCATTTGCCCCGATGCCATAATCCGCTGATCATTTCCCATCACTTTGGCAGCATCTTCAGGCGATGGATAGAGATCGCTATCGTAACGACCAATCACCTCAGCAGCCGTTTTGCCCAGAACGGCAAGGGTCGCTGGATTGGCATAAATAATCCGTCCTTGCCGATCTTTGACAAAAATTGGGGTCGGTGCAGATTTATTGATCACATCCAAAATGGCATTCTTTTGCCGCAACTCTTCTTCGGTGCGTTTCCGCTCTGTGACATCCCGCGCAGTCGATAAAATCTGGACGACTTGCCCTGCACCATCCCGCATTGGCGTGACCACCACATCCCACCATTTGGGGTTGCCTTTGACGGTCGGACAAAAGCCCTGAAATTTGCCCACTTCGCCGGCTTTCGCTGCTGTGAATGCCGCTTCTGCCGCTTGCCGATGCTCACCTTGCCAGGAACAGAGCCACTCTGAGTTCAGGTAAGGAGTCAGGTCGTCAATCTCTAGCAGACACATGCCCACCACATTCATATGCAAAAGTTGTGCATCCAGATCAAGGACTTTGAAGCAGTCGCTGCTGCTCTCTAAAACGCGGTTCTTAAACTCTTCGCTTTGTTGTAAGGCTTCTTTTGCCCGGATGCGATCGGTAATGTCGATGCCGGAAGGAATCAGAAACTCAACGTCTCCTGAATCGTAAAATAGAGGCTCTAAGCAAAAATCAATGACAATAAACTGGTCTTCCGCTAAGCGGATCTGCACGTCGTAGCGAACCGTTTCCCCGGCTGCCGCTTGTCGAATCGCCGCCCAGAGTTGCGCTTGAATCTCTGGATCGTAAGCCCACCAATAGGCATCGGGAAAGGGTTTTCCCAAAACATCCGTTGCAGACAGCAAAGCGGCTTCTAACGCGGTGCGGTTGGCTTCAATGAGTATGCCGTCTGGGGTCATCATGCCCACAAAGCTAAACAAGTTATCAAGGACGCGACGGAGTTGGGATTCACTCTGACGAATTTCGACTTCTGAGCGTTTGCGATCGCTAATATCCAGATCAATCCCTGCCATCCGAACGGGTTGTCCGATCGCATCGTAGAACACTTTTCCCTGGCTGAGTGCCCAGCGGACGGTGCCGTTGGGATAGAGAACTTGAAATTCAATGTCATAGTCTGCTCCCGTGGTGACCGCCGCATTGATCGCTTTTAGCACGCGATCGCGATCGTCTGGATGCAGCCGAGCCACAAACTGATCGTAGGAACCATCAAATTCTCCCGGAGCCAAACCAAACAGGGCTTCCATATTGGGCGACCAAATAATGCGGTTCGTCAAAATATCCCAGTCCCAAGTCGCCATCCGAGCGGCTTCCATCGCTAGCTGAAGTTTTTCGCTTTGGTCTCGCAGCAGGTTCTCTGTACGTTTGCGCTCCGCGAGTTCGTGCTGGGATTGCTGATAAAGCTCTGCCTGCCGAATGGCAACGCTAACCTGAGTAGACAACTGCTGAAGTAAATTAACCTCCAACGATCGCCACTGACGAGGGGCAGCGCAGGAATGAGCAATCAGCACCCCCCAAAACTGGTCGTCGTCCAAAATGGGCACCACTAGATTTGCTCTTACCTGAAGCCCAGCTAAGAGTTGGACATGGCACGGATCGATGCTGCCATCATAAATATCGGCTTTGACGGTCACTCTTCCTTGACGCTGGGGATCAACATAGCTCCCGGCAAAACAGGGATCATAGATCTGGTCTGCCAGAATCGATCGCCAGTCTGCGCCCACAGATTCTGCTAC
>Ga0209591_10000761_pt1 | contig 41179 bp, 30 predicted proteins | sample MAT01_FD_187207 | JGI IMG/M metagenome (GOLD analysis project Ga0209591, IMG submission 187207) | Freshwater microbial communities from Lake Fryxell liftoff mats and glacier meltwater in Antarctica - MAT-01 (SPAdes) (version 2) | ecosystem: Environmental > Aquatic > Freshwater > Ice > Liftoff...
ACCCGAGCGCGTTGAGGTCAACTCGCTCCATCTGGAGGGCTCAGCTTATTTCCTCCTTCACCCTCTCTCCACGGGCTGAGGTCAGGAGTCTGAGCCTGCTTCAGGCCACACCATCTGTCGCATCAAATCAGCGAAGTTTCGACCTCGTCGGTTAACCCGTTTACCGCCTCACTTGCCCAGCTGTTCCGCGATGATGAGTTTGTAATCCTTAAAGTCGGTACTGATGGTCGCGACCATGTGCGTGGCGACATACTTCATCTGCGCTTTCTTTGTGCCATACTTGCTGGCGAAGTCGGCCTCCGCCGCCATGGACTCAACCGCGTAAGCGTAGATGGGCAGCAACGGATGCTCACGATCAACGTTTAGAATGTTGAAACCGGATTTAGGAACAAGGAGTTTGGGAGATTTTGCTTTCGCCATACCGCAGAGAAAGACCGTGAGCCGTTTTATAGCCACATCTATCTTCAGATCCATCAGTCAGCCGAGCAGGCACCGCCCGTCGTCGCCCCCCAACGGCAAATTTTCCTACCACGCCACCGTCATCCTGCATTTCATGCACGGCCTGAGCCATCCGGCCACCCCCTAAACTCGATTCTCATACCCACCAACGCCCACGGACCTTCAGTAAAACTTGCCACCTATCACGTGACAAGTCCCTCGCGGCTGAACGCCGCGAAACGCTGCCTCCACCGCTTCGAGCGCGAGACGGAGGGTTTCGCGGACGCATTCCACGCAGCTCATCTTCGCGAGAAAGCTGCCGGCCACATAACGGTCGAGGCACGAGACCAGGGCGAGCGCGTCGCGCCGGTCGGTCTTCAACCGCTTGCCATACTCATCCCAGTTACGCGGGCGCACGACGAGATTGTTGACGCCGAATAGAACGAGCCGCCGGCGCAGCACGAAACCCCATGGTCTGGCCTCGTAGCCCGCAATGCCTCTCGTCGGCCTGCTGCACCGGCGTGGGGTTTCCGGCCTTGTGCGGCGGCATGCGACGCAGGGGAGGAATTTTCGGTGGAGTTCATCGCTATGATCAAATTGCGCCCTCCGCTCCCTCCTGACCACAGCGGGTCAACTGCGGATCAATTTTGATTCCTGCAGATCGAATTTCCGATCGATTCTGCTTGCGAAAGCGTCGGGGATTCGTTCGGTTGGTCGGGTCAGTTAATCCACGGGCACCCCCTCGTGTTTCCTTAACCCCTCATTCGTTACCCTATGAAAATGTCTCCCTATCTGGTCAAGGCCGCTGCCTTGGCTTGTGCTTTGGTTGGCGTGCCGGTCTTCGGCACTATTTATTACGCGGCCGATTTTGACGGCACTGGCGCGTCCGAGCTGGGCCATACCGGCTCACTGAGCGTCAGTGAACAGTCGGCGTTCCCCTCGAGTTACTCGACGCAGGTGCTCACGGCGCCGTCGCCGGTGTCAGGTCGTCCGGGAACCAAAGCGCTCCGCTTTGAGGTGCGGCGTTCCGACCCGGATAGTTCCGGCGGCAAACGCAGCGAGCTCAAGCTGAGCAACAACAACCAGACCGGGACCATTTGGTACGCGTGGAGTGTCTACGTCCCCAGCAACAGCCTCTACGATGGCACCGAGGAAATCTTCGGGCAGGTCCACGGCGACGACACGTCCCGCCGCCCGCCCTTTGACATGACGCGGGTCTCCGTCAGCGGCGTGCAGAAATGGCAGGCACACTGGCGCTGGACCACCGCCTCGGACCCGAAGGGCAGCGGCGACAACGCCTACATCGCCAACGTCGCCCTGGACCAATGGAACGACTTTGTGGTGAAGATCACTTGGAGCAAAACCGGCGCCGGTTCGATCAACATTTGGTTGAACGACGCCGCGGGCACTTCGCCGGTGCTCAGCCGCTCCAACATCAACATCGGATATCCTGACCAGAGTCTGAACTATTGGAAGTATGGCATCTACAAGTGGCCGTGGTCCGGCACCACCACCAGCAGCTCGTACCTCCCGGTGGTCTGGTTTGACGAAGTGCGCCTGGGCGACGGCTCCGAAACCTACGCCACGATAAAACCGAAGCGCGGTAGTGGCGGCGGCGGTGGCAGCACGGCCACCCTCGGTGCGGTGGCAGACACCTACGCCTTCGGTGGCAGCACGGGCACGAATTACGGAACGGCCCTGGTCCTCGGGGCCAAGGACGACGGCACCAGCTCGGTGAGCTTTGACCGCGTCGCCTTCGTCAAGTTTGACCTGTCCGGCCTGTCCTTCACGCCGACGACCGCGACCCTCGTGCTGGCGACGGACGCGACCACGCAGGCCGGCACCGTGACCGTCAACCAATGCACGACGGATTCATGGACAGAGACCGGTCTCACCTGGACCAACAAGCCTGCCACCGGCTCGTCCATCGGCACCGCGACGACCACCGCCGGAGTCGTGGCCGACAAATCGATCAACGTGTCGAGCTACGTGAATTCGCAATACACCAGCGACTCCACCAAGATCGTCTCGTTCGCGCTCACGGGCAACAACGCCCAGCTCTACCTCAAAAGCCGCGAAGCCGGCGCCGGCAACGGCCCCGAACTCGTCGTCGGCAATTAAGTTCCAAGGTGCCTCTCGGCCTCTGGCCGATCCGACCGCCCCGGTGCCCGTCACCGCGGGCGGTTTTTTTTTGCGCCGCAGCCACCAGGGACAATCAACCTAAAAACCGCAATGGGAGACCCGGATTTCACGGATTATCACGGAGAGCGCGGAGCTTGACGTAATTGAGCAGCGGCATTTTCGGATTCACCGCGCGGGGCTTGCGCCGGGATATTCGGCGGATTTCTTCTCCGGGTTTCCTGCGCCCCTTTCGGGCGGTCTCGATTTTTAGGCGGCTTGCCGTTCGGCGGCGACGGCCTCCCGGTCTTGCCGAAGTTTCAGGCGGGCGAGCAGCCAGAGGTTGTGCGCAAGCACCGCCCAACTCACCGCGAGTTCGCGGCCGGCAAATCCTTTCGCGCGACAGGGGCTGCCGGCGAAACCGTGCTTGAAGATCGCGATGCGCGCTTCGGTGGCACCGCGGCGACGGAGGCCGGCGCGAAAACTTTCATCTTCCTGTAATCGTTTTTGCAACTCGGCGGGATTGCGGGGGTAGAGTCCGCTTTTGATGGCGTGCGCAGTCAGATATTTTTCGTTGGCGTGGCTGTGCCGTCCGCAGGGGTCTTTTGGTTTGGCGTTGAATGGAGCCGCGCCGCCCTCGGCGCGGTGGGACACGCAAACGCAGCGAGGGCGCCGCGTCTCCAGCAAGGCGGATGCAAAACAAAAGACTCTGGTGCCGTCCGCGGTCGCCCCAGATTTGTTGGAGCGGGCTGGGCAGCGCGGTGCGGAGACGCTCGACGGCGGGGAGTTGGGCGAGGCTGTGGTCGAGGCGGCGGAGGATGACTTGGGTTTGTTTTTCGCTGAGCTCGGTCTCGGCCCAGCGCTGGGCGAGGAGATCGCGACGCGCTTGCGCGTGGCGGGCGATGGTTTTTTCGAGCGTCTTCATCTGGCGGAAGGTGCGCTTGCGTTGTTTCTTGGCGTCGGCCCGGCGGCGGTTGGCGCTCATCGCCATCGTGAGTTTGTTCATGGCGCTGAGAAAGAGGAGCGGTTCTTGCGGCATGCGTTGTTTCAGGCCGGTGCGGCGGATAAGGACCGTGGCTTTCATCAGCGTGCGGGCGGCGTCGCGCAACAACCCCCAGTCGACGGGGAAATGGATGTTGGCCTTCAGACAGGTGCTGTCGAAAAATACTTCGGTCGCGTCGATCGGCTCGGCGAGGTGCAGCGGTTGCGGCGCGGCGGCGCGGGCGGGCGTCACGGCGGCGGTGAGGAGTTGTTGATGTACGGCCGTCATCGTCGCGGCGCTCACCCATTGGTGGTAGCATTCGAGGGCGCTTTTGCTCGGGGCTTTCACGCGATCAACTTCCCCGTGGTGCAGGAACCATTGCAGGAGGCTGCTCTCGGCGACGCGGATGGAAAATTCCCGGAAGCTCAAGCCCGTGACAAAGCTCGCGAGGTTGCACCGCAAGGCCAGGGTGCTGGTGCGGGCAAACTATGCGCCCGCCTTCGCGCTGGCTCTGGCCAACGCCGTCGCGTGTTCGGTGGCAACGGCTGTAATAAACGCCGACTCGATTCCGCCCTCGTGGAGGAACGTGTCGATCTGGATCAGCTGAGCGCGAAAGTCGCGGAATTCCACCGGGCCGTACACGCAAGGAAGTGCTGGACGCAAGGCGGGTTGATAAGCGAGGATCGGGGCGGTTTGGGTCGTCGTTTTCTTGTTCACCCCAAAAATATTCGGCCCGAATTTGAGGTATGGAACGGAAATCACCGTCTCATGCCTCTTTTCTTTTTATCCCGCTCCCCTCTGGAAATATGCGTTCATCGCATTTGGGACAGGCTCTACTAGCCGAAAAAAACTTTGGAGCGAGCAACGTGACATGGGGCCACCTAAAACTCCGAAATATTTGTTCCCTGCCACAAGGTGCAATAAGACCTGAAACCCAATCTTAACGTTCCCGGCACCAGGCTGCGACGACGCTGGCACATCACTCGCCTTTTTACCTCAAGTTAAAATTTCATCACTGATCGCTGCCGTTGTGAAACAGTCTTGTCCGTTGAGTCCTTCCCACCACGCCCTCATCCGGTGCGTAAGTTCAAAGGTCATCGGGCCCCAAAAACCTGCATCCTGCCGTCCACCCTATGAAACGATCAACCCACTCTTTCGCCGTTCGGTTGTAATTCCAAAACCAACGAATTACACCTGTGACGTCTTGGTGACGAATTCGGATCCGTGCGAGTCGCTGCGGCTCTGCGATTAGCGGTGGTGGCCAGCCGCCCGCTTTTTTGACGCGGCCAATTCCGCAAGGCATCGTAGGGGCATGAACTCTCCAGCCACATCAGCCATCAGGCTCAGTCTGCGCGAGTTGGCGCAGCTGTTTAATGCGATGGATTCCTCTCCGTTCGTGGATCGGGACCTCGATGCCGATGCGGAAGAATTCATCATGGGATCAGCTCGCGAACTTCCGCCGACGCATGATTTGGAATTGATCATCATGCTGCCCAACCCAACGCCCACCACCGATTTTGCGGGCGTCCAAGATGCCGTCCGCCGGTACTTCGCCACTCGGGCGGAACTTAAACGTCTGGAGTTTCGCCAGCTGCTGCGCCGTGGTCGCTTGAGCCTTGGCGTCGGGCTGCTTTTTCTCGTCGTCTGTCTGTTGCTCGGCGAGCTGATTGCAGAATCTGGTTTGGGGGCGGCCCGTGACATCATTCGGGAGGGACTCACCATCGTCGGTTGGGTCGCGATGTGGCGGCCTTTGGAAATTTGTCTCTATGATTGGTGGCCCATCTACGCAGAACGGCAACAGCTTGATCGCTTGGCGCGGATCCAAGTTCGGATCACCGCGCAATCAATCGCGCCCACTGAATTCCTCAACGAGCGCGAAACAATTCGGGGCGCGATCACTGTGACCGCCGCGTAAAGCGGCTGTTTTTTGCGCCAAAGCGACAATCGGGTTACGGCCCGGTTAAAGCGAAGTGACGGTGTGGTTTTGGTTTTGCGGCGAACCTGACGATGAGGGCAACTTGCCGCGAATTTCCAACGATGCCTCCCCTTAGCATACTTCCGGTATTTTCTCTCGTGGCGCAATTTGGCCGACAACCCACCGCTCCTCTGCGCATTTGGCTCCGCGCTACTGGCTACAAATTGCGGCCACCCCGGACCGTCGCCCACTTTCCGTCAGTTCAAACCAGACAGGATATCGTGCAGTTTACTGGACGCGCCGGACTCCATCAGCGGTCGGACATTCTCGTGGAAAAACGCCCCGGACCTTTGCCTACCATCATCGTGGGCGGCTTCGTGCCTGACTCCGCTGACGCCTTCTATCTGATCCGCAGCAGTCTGATGCCGCATGGCAGTGTGTACTATCTCAATTATCCGCGACGTGGTTTTTCCACCGAACTGTTTCTCGCGCAGCTCGAAGATCTCATCGAAGAGATCACTCGCACGCGTGGCTGTCTGCCTGCACTCATCGGCGTCAGCTTTGGGGCCGGTCTCGTCTTAGAACTCCTGCGCAAGGCTTCGACGGACAAACGTGAGCTGCCCTTGGCCGGACTAATTTTAGTCAGTCCGGTAGCCTGCGCCGCCGATCTGCTCGACCCCGCCGAACCCAAGCCCTCGACGCTGCTCGGCCGCGTGATCAAGCCCTACCTCACCACGCCCATACGCACCGACGATTCCCTCGTGGAGAAAGCGCGCTCGGTGTTCTTGAAGATGTTCGAGTCAGGGGCGAACAACAAGGAGGCCATGCGTTTTGTGCTCACGCGTCCGGAATCGATTCGACTCCGCGACTCTGTCCTCAGCGCGATCAACGCGATCGAGCCCATCGGTGCCGGCGAACGAGTGCGCGCACTGGCGGCGCTGCCCGCGCTGTGCGAGCCCATGCCACTTTTCTCAGGACCAGCCTTGATCCTCTACGCGGAGAAGGAATCTTCGGTGCTGGTGCAAACCTCACCAACCTGGCGAGAACTTCGTGAACGTTGCCGTGCGTGGTTCCCGCGTGGTCGCTATCTCACCGTCACGAATGCGACGGATAATCCCGTGCAGCACGCTTCCCTTATTTTCCATTACAAAAATTTTCAGCCGCATTTTGCCGCCTTTTACCGCACTCTGCGGAATGGCCTGCGTCAAGCGGCCTAAACCATGAGCGCCCCCGCCCTCACCTATTCGGCGCCAACCCGACGCCCGGCTGTGTCCGGCGAGGTCGCGCGTTTTTTTGCCGCGCGGCTCGCCGCCCGGACGGCACGACGTTTGGAAAAAATCGGCAATGGGGTCGCCGCCCAGCAGGAAATCCTACGACAACTTCTAAAAGATCACGCCCCCACCGCGTTCGGCCGGGCCGAAGGATTGGAGCCACAACTAACGTACAATAAATTTCGCGCCCGGCTCGAGCCGCGCACCTACGAGGATTTTGCGCCTTACATCGAACGAATGAAACGCGGCGAAGCCGACGTGCTCCATCGCGGCCGATGCAGTCACTTCGCGGTCTCCTCCGGCACGACCGCCGGGGCCTCGAAATGGCTGCCGGTCAATGTCGGGATGCTGGAGCATTTCCGTGATGCCGGTCTCGATTCACTTTTTTTCTATTCACTGCGCAGCGGTCGGAGTTCGGTGTTTGCCGGCCGGCATCTTTTTCTTGGCGGCAGCACAGCACTCACCGCTTTGCCGGACATCAAGCCACCGATTTACTATGGCGATCTCAGCGGTATTACCGCCCTGAACCTGCCAGCTTGGGCGGAGCGCCTCCTCTACGAGCCCGGCATCGAGATCGCCCAGATGGCGGACTGGCCAGCCAAGCTTGCGGCAATCACGGCGCGTACCTGGAACGGAAACATCACGATGCTCGCGGGTATCCCGAGCTGGCTACTCGTACTGGCAGCGGCCCTTCGCGCGCGCGCCAAACAAGAAACCGGCACAAGCCCCACGACCCTCAGGGATCTTTGGCCCAACCTTGAATGCCTTGTCCACGGAGGCGTGCCGATCGCGCCTTTCGCGGATGAATTACGCGCGGTCCTCGGCGACAAGGTTAACTTCCACGAAGTTTATCCGGCATCCGAAGGCTTCATCGCCGCGCAAGACGCCGAGCCCGAGGCGGGACTGCGACTGATGGTTGATCGCGGAATCTTCTACGAATTCATCCCCTTCGCGGATTACGATGAAGACAATCTCTCGATGACCGATGCGCGCTGTGTGCCGCTCGAAGGCGTGCAGCCCGGCGTCGATTATGTTTTGTTGATGACCACTCCGGCCGGCTTGATCCGCTATGTGATCGGGGACGTGGTGCGTTTCGTGAGCACAATGCCGCCGCGTTTGATTTATGTGGGAAGGACAAAACTTCAGTTGAGCGCCTTCGGTGAACATGTGATCGAGCGCGAGTTGACCGAGGCGCTCGCCGTAGTTTGCCGGAAGCATCAGCGGACAGCCGTGAATTTTCATGTGGCTCCGCTTTTCCCGGAACCAGCGCAGGGCCGGATGATCGGACGGCATGAATGGTGGATCGAACTGCGGAGCGCCGATGACAACAGGCCAATAGCGGAAACCTCTTTCGCCATCGATCTCGACCGCGAGCTGATCGCACGCAACGACGACTACGCTGGCAAACGCAGTGGCCGCGGACTGGATCTGCCGGTGTTGCGGTTCGTACCGGCAGGATCTTTTGAGCGTTGGCTGACGCAAATTGGCAGATGGGGTGGTCAGAGCAAAACGCCACGCTGCCGTTCAGACCGCCGCGTCGCGGATGAGTTAACGCGTCTGCAATAATTTGCGCCGGCTCGTGAAGCCTGCCTTAGCCGGAACGATGCAGTCGAGAGTCCATAGTCGAGAGCTGAGAGCCCGATCCGCAGAGCGAGTCTCAGACATCTTGGCCCCGAGGAATGAGGATGAGCTCAACTCCGCCGCGAATCGGAAAAATACCTTTAACGCGGAGAGCGCGGAGCCTGGCGTGGTAGAGAAGTGGCACGGGTCACAAGATTCACCGCGCGTGTCTCTGCCGTGGTGGAACCCGACCTCCGGGCGGATTTTGCAACGTGAGCCATCACCCAGCGCGCCCGGCTTGTCCGTCGTAGCCTTGGCGAAGTCGGAAGGTCGCGCTCCACCTCGATACCATTCATCCGGTTTGTGCCGTGGCAGGCTCAGCTCGTTTCCTCGTTCATCCTCTCTCCACGGGCTGGGATCAGGCTGTCTGAGTAGAATGATTTTGTGAGGGAAAAACTGTATCCATTGTCTGGTCTGGCTCTAGTCTCTCGGCTCTCGGCTCTCAGCGCTGGACTGCATCGTTCCGGCTAAGGGCTCGATGCCAGCTCATCGGACAGGTGATCGTAGCGGTTTTCCGTAGGCTGGGTTACGGGAGGATACGGATACCGCGAGAAGCTGTTTTTTAGGATACTGGGCCCATGCAAAACGCCCCAGACGTTAGCGACCACTCTCAACCGGCCGTTTATTTTCGGCCGTTCGTGTCCCTTGTCATTAAGGCAACGGCCCTCCTGCTTCTCGCCGGGGCCATGGCTGGATGCACGACGCATGCCACGACCGCCGCCACCGCGCCGCACTCCACCATCTCGCACGACACCGCCCTCACGCTCGCGAAGCACGTAGCCACCAGCATTGGCGGCAAGGTCTATATGATCGCCCCGTCAGGCAGCATGCTCCCCACCCTTGATGAAGGCAGCATCGTGACGATTGAAAAAGTTTCCGTAGAAAAACTGAAGAAGGGCGACATCGTCGTTTACCGTAATGCGGCCGGTCTTCCGATCATTCATCGCCTCTATGAACGGCATAATGATCTCTGGTTTGTGCTGGGTGACAATAATACCTCCGTTGATCGCGAGACCGTTTCGTCGGAAAACTTGCTGGGCCGCGTCTGTGCGATTTTCTACACGGCAGCGGCCCAATCAATCAGCCGCACCCACGCTCAACCGACAGCGATGGCCAGTCGAGAATAACACCGGCGCGAGAAATAAAACTCCTGCCGACCGGCACCCTATTTCAGCCAATTTGCACACTGCCAATTCGACGCAGAAAAATTCGGACCTGCTCGTCATTGAAATCAATAACCGGACTCTGCGGGTTGGGGAAAAGATGCTGCCCTTCTCCCGCATCATTGCAGCGCATATTTCGCACATCCCATCGGCTGCGAACGTAATTTCCTTCGAGGACGCGAACGCCGCCAACTTCCGCCAACAGGCAATCTTCCGGCACGAAACAAAAAGTTTGCGGAAGCTCGCCCTCGAAAACACATCCGGTGCGTCCGTCAACGGTGATGATGGGAGTTTTCATATTGGTGTGTGAGATTTTCCCCGCGCGCCATCACCCGACGATGTCACTTTCGCGACGCGCCAATAGGTTTGATTCACGGAGCTGGCGTAAAGCAGCCGGGCCTCACTTCAAAGAAAATTCCCGTAGCCAAGCACAGATGTAACACAATGATTCCGCATAAAATTTCACTTACGATGCCGTCATTCTGTGAATAACTGTATTTCTACCTGCCGGGGCAACAGATGCGCGACAATTACGACGACTCATCAGCGCCAGTAGTACGTCATCTCGTTTTGGGCATTCTGCCTCACGCTCGTCTCGCCCCCGTTTTCCGAACTCCGCTCAGGGGCGTCTAAAAGATGATTGAACAGGTAGGGCGGGTTATCCTTAACCCGCCGCTTCTGAGTGCGGGAATATCCTGAACGGCGCGTTAGGGATAACGCGCCCTACCTTTTTAGACGTCCACTCAGATCATTTCAGTTGCGACAGCCGTCCTGCGCTTTTTCGCGCGGTGCGCCGCCACGCCGGAAAAAACGAGCAGACCAAGAATCGCCGCCGTGGTGGAGGGCTCGGGAATGGCCGTGACCACGAGATCGTTGCCCGTGCCGCCAAAGTAAGAAATCTGGAATTGCTGGCCGCCTTGGGAGAAAAATGCGCCATCGGCCAAGCCGGCGAAAGTGCCGGTGATGAATGCGCCACCGTTCCCCACGTCGATGAGTTCAAACTGCTGGCCCAGCACCGGTGCGAAATTGAGATTAAGCTGGAGGGCGCTGCTGCCGCCGAGAGTGATCGACCCGGTGTTCTCGAGCGAGAACTGCAGTTGATCATAACCACCGGCCGTGCCGGCTATCGTGCCGTTGAGATCGAAAATGAACAGACCGTCGACATTCAAGGAACCATTTCCAACGGTCATTCGCCCGCCACCGATGTGAAACGTGGCGTCGCTTTGCACGTCGATTGACGTAGTTGATGTCGCAAGCGCAAAAATTCCGGTACCACCCAGGGTGGCTCCATTCTGAACGACCACCGGACCACTGCCTGTACCTGAACCTGCGACATTGTTCACCACGAGTTTGCCCGTCGATACCGTGGTTGTGCCCGTGTAATCGTTCGCGCCGGAGAGAACCAGCGTACCATTACCGCCCTTGGTCAAGGTGGTGCCGCTGACGACACCGGCGAGAGAGGCGGAGCCGGATGCCACATTGATGTTTTCGATATTCTGCGTGGCAGAGCTATGGGCCACACCCGCGCCGAGATTGAGGGTGTCCGTGCCGACACCGCCATTGATGGTGCCGTTGATCGCACCACCGTTGTGATTAAGCGTATCGTTGCCGCCCTCCATATTTACCGCGCGCCCGGTGTTGCCCGTGATGGTGCCGGTGTTGGTCAAGGTGTCATTGCCTTCGCCCATCTGGATGGCCGAACCATCACCGCGAACGAAACGGATCGAACCGGTGCCGGTGTAGCTGACGCCGTCGAGCGTACCCGTCGAGTTCGGGTCAGACAGGTTGTTCTGCCGGAGCACGGTCCCGGTGGGATTGGGAATACTGCCGCCACCGATGATGGTGCCCGAATTCGTGATGACATCATTATCGCGGGCATCGCCGAGTTTGTTCTCGAGGCGGATGGCGTAACCATTCAGACCCTCGATGGTGGCACCGAAATTGTTGGTGATGGTGGAAGCGGCGACACCGCTCCGGCTGAGGACCGAGTCATTATTGACCACGATACCCGCACCCGCACCCCGAATGAGGCCGACGTTGTTAATCACACCGCCGCCGATGGAAATGCCATCGCTGGTGTTGGCGCGACCACTGGAATCAAAGCCGCCCGCACCGTTGCCGATGATCTGGCCGGTGGCATAATTGTTGATCGTGGCCGCGCCGTCGATGTCCACGCCGTCTCCGTCGCCGTCATTGGTGGGACTCGCACTGCCGGTGCGATCAATCACATTCCCGGCACCGGCGTAGTCGCCGCGGATGAGCCCGTAGTTGTGGACCGTCACGTTTGTCAAAGAGGCGCTGGTGGCATCGGAGCCGATGCCAGAGCCATTGCGTCCGATCATTTCGCCAGTGGCTTGATTGGTGACGGTGATGTTAATGGCGCTGACATCGGTCTCCACGCCGTGCCGGCTGCCCGAGATGCTGCCGTAGTTGTTGAGCGAGGTGTTGCTGCCATTCTCGAAAGAAACGCCCTCGGCCGCCGAGTAGGTTTCGAGAGTGCTGCCGGCGGGAGTGTTGAAGCTATTGTTGGCCGGGCTGTCATTGACGACGCTGTTGCCCCGGATCGTGCCATAGTTGGTCATCGTCATGTTGCTCCCGAGCCGCACGGCATCATGGCCGTCCGCGCGGATCACCCCGGTGGCATTGTTAATGACGGTGCCGCCAACCGCGCTGGCAAGGTCCAAGGCCTGCCCGGTGGCTATCGCGGTGATTGGGTTGGTGACGATGTTGGGTCCAGAGTAGATGGTGCCATTGTTCGTCACGTTGAACGTCCCGTTCCTGGCTTGTATCGCATCGTCGCTGATCGCCTGCACGCGCCCGGTGCTTCCGACGGTCAGGTTGAAGGTCACATTGTTGTTGGAGCTGCGGATGCCCCGGCCGGTTCCCGTTTGGGAAACTGTGCCATCGATGGTGAGAGTGTAAGGACCGGTGGCCGAACCGATGCTGATCACCTCAGTCCCACCCGTATTGCTGCGTGTGTTCCCCGTGTTTAAAATGTAGGAACCGGCGGTATTGGCATTAAAGTTACCTGCACCCGACGGGATGCCGGTCTGCGCGTTCGTCGCGAGCGGCAGGGCGGTGAGGGCGAGAAGCGCGGTGCAGGACAAGATCCGGGACCGACGAGAGCGTGAGCGTGGAGGAGTGGCGTGGGGCATGCCTTCATTACAAAATGCACGGGAAATGACCGACGAGCATTTTCTGCCCGATACGTTACACCGTAGTCACGGACAGGTAAAATGGAGGTGACGGCCACTTCAGCCCACCGTCAGCGACTCGAGAATTTCAGGGATGCCCCGGAGATGCAGCAGCCGGAACGACGACCTCAGTTGCCGTTGGGGCAGGCGCCACCACTGGCTCGCGCTTCGCAGGTTTCGCCCGCAACGTTTTTTTCGCCGTCGGTTTCTTCCGGCGGCCAGCTGATTTGGCCCGAGCGTTGGCCACCTTCATTGCCTTGAGAACTTCTTCAAGTTTCTTGATTTCGCTGCGAACGGCCTTTGCCGCCTTCTTCGCCAGCTTGTGGACTTTCCTAGCCCGTTTGAAAATCGCCTTGGCGGCCTGCGCTTTCTTCTTCGCGAGGTCGGCGCGCTTTTGCGCGGAGGAGATCTTGGTGATAATTTCGCTGGGCTTCAACTTCACCTTGGATGGGACGATCGCGTCATTTTTCATATAGCAGTAGATTTCCTTACCGGTTCGTAAGGTGGGATTTTTCGGGGTAGATGGTGGGGCCGCTTGGCGGATAGGGATGGGAAAACTCAGACGATATGCAACCGTAGGAATGTTACGTTTTATTCCGGTTACCCAGCTTAAGAGGCCGCAACGGCTCTTCAGGTGCATTGATTCCCTCCTCTACTTGCTGAGATTCCGTAAATTTCGCTCTGCTCAGTACTGTAAAAAAAAAGGCGGCCCTGCCGGAGAGCCGCCGAAACAACGTATCACTGGAAACCGCTCAGTCTTCGCCCATGGCGACAAGCTGAGGCATCACGAAAGCAAAGGGCACCCGCACGCGCGTGGTGATAGGTTTGCCCTTGGCACTGGCTGGCACGAAGGTCCAGTCCTTTGCGGCCAACATCGCTAAACGGCCAAATTCAGCCACGTTGGTGCTTACGAGTTCAGTCGCAACCACTCGACCGGTGGAGTCGACCACCATATCCACAGTGGCGATCCCTTGGATCCCAAGTTCGCGAAATTCACGCGGATACGTCGGCATGATTTTTTTCACGGCTACCGGATCTTTATCCATACCTGCTATCTTGACGACTTTGCTGACTCCAGCCGTAGGAGCAGCTTCTGAAGAGGAACCAGCCATGAGGACAGGGCCACCCAGCAGGGCGGTCGCAACAAAAACAACGATCAAGAATTTATTTTTCATAGTATGATGGTTTGTTACAACGGAGTAACGCTGTAACTATATCGTCACATAATCAACGTATACATTGTTACGTTTTCAGCTATCGCGGGGGCGAATTTGCCCCCCTACCACCCCATGAGGGCAGACCTGAATGGCGCTAAGTTAAGCGGCATGTTCGTCGACTGCCTGTCGTTTCGTCTGCGATGATTTGCTGCGGAATTTCGTAAGGCCGTCTTTTGTGGGTGAGCCGTTTCCGGTGCGCACTCCGGCACGGCCACATGGGCCGGCCCACCATTCCTCATGCAAAATAATTGGCCTGATCACGCATGGTAGCATGACGACCAACCTCCTTAACTTAGCGCCATTCAGGGCAGACCTTGGGCATCGCCCCAGAAATGGCCGCAGCACCTTGGATCACCGTGCGAAAGCCACCCGAGCGTCACCTGCACCCACATCGTCAAAGGCAAAGGATCAAATCATGGGAGGCAGCCGGGGCCTGCATTTTTTTCGTCAGTGGTGTTCACATGATCGTCACCAAGTTGACGCATGCGCGACACAATCCCACGGTAACTTGTCGATCTATATGAAGAGTGAAATAACAGTAAGAACAACCGCACCCCTACGGCCTAGGACAACGATTCAACAGCATGATTCTGAACTGACGGAATTACCTGCAGGTCGAGCAACGGGAGAATATTTCGCGCAGATTCTCACTGCTTCCCGCCCAACTGACTAACGCATTAACTACTGATTGCCCAAGGGTGGATTCAAGAATCGATGATTTATAAATCCCCCACGCATCACAGCCCAGAGCATTTTAGCAATCAAGCTTCACAAAATTCGATGACTCCACCGTCATATCTTGTCGGAACTGCGGCCGTGACAGAAAATCTGCTTAAACGGAAATGGTCCGTCGTCATCTTGCGTTATCTCGCCAATGGCATTTCCGACCCGACGGAAATCAGCCGGCGGGAAATCAATCTGACCACCACCGCGATGAACGAGCGGCTGCGCAATATGCTAAGATACAGTCTGATCTCGCGCTATCCGGGAGTGGGAAATGCCAAAGTAATTGAATATCGGCTAACCACCAGAGGGCAGAAGATCCTTAAAATTCTCCAGGCGATTGAACAACTCGACAACGAGCCCAACCAGCAGAACCACCGTGGCGACGAGAACCAGATAGCCTCCATCCGTCAGACGAGAATCACCTCCGACCCCAAACAACGAATCATCCTGAAAGATTAGCCCCATTGAAATATCACCGACAACCGCAACTCCAAAAAAAACCACCTAATTCTCCCATGAAACCCAACCTAGCAATTCTCCTCTTACTGCTGCCGCTCTCCGCCGGAATCGAGGCCAAAGCCGCCAGCACCGCGCCGCACCAGCCTGACACCACGGAACATAACCCGGCGAAAACTCCGGCCAACCGGCTCGCAGCCGAGGTAACAGAAATCGCCGCCACCACTGCAATTTCGCGCAAGGCCCAGGCGAAAAAAATCACGTCCGCCATCCGGCAGGCGATCAACGCCGCCACCGAAGGAATCACCGATCCCGCGGAGCGTCTAAAGGTGGCCTTGCAGCTGACGACGGTAGCGGCCAAAGCCGCGCCGCAGTTTGCCGCCACCATCACCAGTGCAGTCGCGGGCCTTCCCTCGCTGGCGAAAATCGAAGGCGCAATTGAGCAGATCAAATCCGCTGTAAGCGCAGGGATCGAGTCCGCCGATGAACCTGGCCTGGCTAATCCGGCGGCAAATCCCCGCCCAAATTCCGCTCATCACGAGTTTGGTGGCCCCAACAAGGGCGACACCATCGTCAGTCCCTCCCAATAGATCCCCGACCAAGAACTCGAATGATCCCTGACATCACACCACAAGTTCGGTGCGTAGCCTTAGCCTCTCTTTTAGCTGTTTTAGCAGGTGCCGGGCTGACCGCCGCCGAAACCACCGAAGCATCCCCGCCGCCACGCGCGGGGCCATCGGCTCCACGCGAGGTGGAAGCTACGCTCTCCCCTGAGCTGACCGACCAACCTTCATCCCCTTCGAAAATATCGCTGGGGCAAAATACCAAAATCAGCCTCACCGCCGAGCTAAGTGTTCGGCAGGACGACAACGTTTTTCTAAACAGCACCGATGAAGTGTCTGACACGATCATCGCCGTCACCCCCGGCATCGAGTTCCGGTTCGGGCAAAACTCCCTGATCCATGGTTCCTTGAATTACCAAAACGCCTTCACCCGGTATGTGGACAAATCCGCGCCTGATGTCTCACTCAGCACCGCCGACGCCGATTTCGGTTACAAGAGCGGTAATCTTGAGGTGATCAGCTCCGCCTCCTTCCGGCAAATGAATCAAAACAACAGCGAGTTGGCGACCGTCGGGCAGAAATCAATCTTCCGCCGTGATGTCGCGGGGTTCAACAGCAGTGCGGAAGCCCGCCTCTCGGCCAAAACCAGCGTCAAGACCGGACTAAATTATTATAAGACCGACTATAAAACCGGAGGATTTACCGGCAGCCAGGAAACGGAAGTCCCGTTCAAGATCTATCTCGAAGCCACGCCCAAAGTAAGCGTATCGGCCGGCTTGGCCCATCGCTGGGTCAACCCCCAAAACGGCGGGGTAAGCGGCCGGGATCAGGACTACAACATCGGGGCCCGCGGAGACTTCACCGCCAAACTCAACGGGGAATTTTCGTTGAACTACCGGACCCGCAAAGTGGGCAACAACGCCGCGGAAAACCTGTGGGGCTTCAACGGGGGGGTTAATTACGAAGTGACTCCCAAAACAGTTTCTTCACTGGTCGTTGCCAGCGATTTTAGCACCGGCGCATTGGGCGAGTCGTTGAAGAACAGTCGTTACGCCATCAGGATTTCCTCCGCCCCGACGCCCCAATGGCAACTGGCTGCTGGCCTCAGTTATCGGCGCGTGCAATATGGACCGAGAGTCTTCGGTGTGAACAACACCCCCGTCACCCTCGACCGCGATGACCGCTTCTGGGAAGGCAATATCCAGGCGACCTATCTGTGCCGCAGCTGGCTCAGTGTCAGCGCTGATTACACCTTGCGGAGCAATCGCTCCAACCTGTTAGCCGCACAATTTTCCAACAACGTCCTGAGCCTCATGGTGGGCTGGCGCTACTAAGAACCCATCATGAATTTCTGTACGCCAACCCTGTCCATCTGGTCCGGAAGATTTTCCCCTCTCGCCACCGCCGTCGCCTTGCTGCTCGGCAGCAGCCTGTCCTGCGTCTCGGCATTGGCAGCCAAAGACGAAGCGCGGCCGGCCGGCCGGCTCGCGACCTACCAACTCCGGCCCATGGATCTGGTGAAGGTCCAGGTTTTGCATGAACCGGATTTGGACCGCGAACTCCGCATCTCCCAAGATTACACCATCGTGGTGCCCTTGATCGGCGTAGTGGAAGTGAAGGAACGCACGGTCCGCGATGCCGAGTTGCTGATCACGGAACTTTATCAACGCGATTACCTGGTCAACCCGCAGATCAACATCACGGTCCTCGAATACTCGCAGCGCACCATCAATGTCCTGGGCGCAGTCAACTCACCCGGCTCGGTGGTGATTCCCCCGGAAAAAAACATCACCCTCCTCGATGCCATTGCCCGCTCCGGTGGATTCTCCCGCCTGGCCAATCGCAACAAAGTCAGTCTGACCCGGACCAAGCCGGACGGACAAACCGTGAATTACACCATCAATGCGGACCAACTGGTCTCGGGTGATTCCAATAGTCACTCCACGATTCAGGACGGCGATGTCCTCTTTGTCCCGGAGCGGATGCTTTGACCCGCGCACGTCTTCACCCGATTTGGCACCCATGAAATCATATCCCAGACAACCCGACTCCACCAGCACGCCCTTCGAATCGGATTTCGAGCAGACCGAAGCCGAGCCGAATAATTTCCTGCGCAACACCTGGTTGATGGTGCTCGAGCGCAAATGGTACGCCCTCGCCATATTTTTCGTGACCGTCGCGGCCGTAGCCACCTACACCTTTCTCGCGACTCCCGCTTATCGGGGCATCGCCTCGGTCCAAGTCTTGAAGCACGGCCCGCAGGTCATGCGGGTCGCGGACGTGATGGACAGCAGCATTACCACGGACCAGGACTTCAACACCCAAATCAAAATTCTCGAAAGCATCACGATCGTGCAGAACGTGGTGGCGCGCCTTACCCCGGAAGAACTGAAGCTCCTGACCGAGCCTTACCTCAAGAGTGGCAATGAACCACCGAGTGCGCTCAGCCTGATTTACGACAATCGCAAGATCCTCCCGCAGCGGCTCACGCTGCTCACGTTGATCCAGTTCGTACATCCCAATCCCAAGATTGCCGCCAGAATTGCCAACCTGCTCGCCTCCGAATATATCGCTTACAACACCCGGCTGCGGGTCGAAGAATCATTGAAGGCCGTGGACGAACTGAAGGATCGCGCGGACCAGCAGCGCAAGCGGGTCGACGAGATTGCCAATGCCCTGCAAACTTTCCGGCAGCGCGGCAATCTGATCTCCCTCATGCAAAGCAAGGATATCGTGACGGAAAAGCTCAAAGCCTTGAACATGCTGACCACCCAAACGAACTCGCGCCTGAAGGAAGCGGAGGTGCGGTGGAATCAGGTTAACGAATGGACAAAAGCCGGGCAAGATCTCGCGGTGCTGCCCTTCATCGCCAGCCAGCCCAAGGTCAGCCAGCTGCTCCTCCAAGTCACCACCCAGAAACTGGCCCTCTCCCAATTGCAGGAGCGCTACAAGGCCAAGCATCCGCGGTTGAGCGAAGCGACCAACGGACTCAGCCAGACGGGGCAGGAATTAAAGAGCGCCCTCGCGATGGCCGCCACCTCCATCAAATCCGAATATGAGAATGCCCGGCAGAATGACGAGGGCGCGCGCACCGCCCTCTCTGACCAGGAAACCAAGTCGCTCGACCTGGACAAGTTTGCCGTCGAATATGAAAACCTGAACCGCGATTTCCGCGTCAACGAGCAACTGCTGGAATCCATGATGTCGCGCATGCGCGAAACCTCCGTGACCAGCAGCATCGAGATGGAAAGCGCCCGGATCATTGATCGGGCGTTTGAATCCACCAAACCCATTTCTCCGAGAAAAACATTCAACATGGCCCTCGGGATTTTCGGCGGCCTGTTTCTCGGGGTCGGCTTTGCCTTCCTGATCGCCACCCTTGATGACAAAATCAAAACCCCCTTCGATGTCGAAACCCTGGTCGGTCTGCCGCTGCTGGGCGTGATACCCCGGGTGAAACGCATGGAGCAGCCCGACAAGGCCCAGATCGTTTCCAATGGGACCGACCGGATGGTCACCGAGTCTTTTCTCACACTTTATTCCTCCCTCCGCGTCAACGACGAGAGCCGGAATGCCAAATTGATTTTGGTGACCAGTACCCTGCCCGGTGAAGGAAAATCATTTATCGCCACGAACCTCGGCTTGACCTTCGCCGCCCAAGGGCAGCGTACCGTCATCATTGATTGCGATCTGCGCAAGCCGAACATCGAGCGTTCCTTCCGGTTGAATGCCGACAAAGGCGTGGTCAACTATTGCGCCAATGCCGCCACCCTCGACGAGATCATCACGAAAAACGTCCACCCCAACCTGGATATAATCACCGTCGGGGCGCGCGCCAAAAATCCCATCCAGCTGCTCAACAGCAAGGAATTTGAAGGCTTGGTCGCCGAGCTGGGCAAGCGTTATGACCGGGTCCTGTTCGATACTCCTCCGCTCGGAGCGGTCAGCGATGCCTTGAATATCCTCCCGTTGATGGATGGGGCGATCTATGCGATCCGCTTCAACGAGGCGAAACGTGGCGCGGTCCAGCGCTGCGCCCAACGCCTCCGCTCCGCCAACATTCCGATTTTCGGCGCAGTCATGAACGACATGAAAGCCGAACTGAGCGGGGCTTATTACTACATGGATACGAACAGCAAGTCCTTCAAAGAATATTATAATCCGAAAATGCCGGACGCATCAGTGCGCGCCGCGAGTTGAGATCGTTGCAGGAACGAATTGAAATTCCTGCTTCCCCGATAAGCAACGGAACGCAAAGGTGGAACCCGACCTCCGGGCGGGTTTGATTGGGCACCGGAGGAGAAAACGCGTACAGCCCGTCGGAATACATCAGACCTCTTGATCCCAGCCCGTGCTCGTGGGTGGGAGGGGAAACGAACTGAGCTTCAAACAGAAAGCGTCTCGCGCAGGACAAGAAGGTCACCAAGGCCATTTTGCTCGGCTTCCTTCGTCCCCTTCGACTCCTACGCGAGACATCTTCAAACCTACTTGAGCCCGGTTTGCTTGGCCTGGTGAAAAACATTCCTGACCCACCCCGGGTGTAGCCGCGTTTGAGCCGCAGGCGAAAGCGCGGTGTATGGCGGCCCCGTTTTTTCGGCATTCGTGAATCATTCGTGTGATTCGTGGGCCCTCCTCCCTCTGAGAAACCCGGATTTTTCCCACGAATCACACGAATAGACACGAATGAGATTCAGACATCCTGATCCCAGTCCGCGGAGAGAGGTGGGACGAGGCAACGAGCTGAGCCCGTAACCAGAAAGCGTCTCGCGCAGGCTGGAAAGGTCACCAAGGCCATTTTGCTCGGCTTCCTTCGCCCCCTTCGACTCCTTCGCGAGACATCTTGAAACCTACTTGAGCCCGGTTTGCTTGGCATGGCCAAAAATGTTCCTGACCCCACCACCCAGAATTTCAGCCCACCCGCGAATAACTTACGGCACAATCCAGTGAATGGGGGATCAGGAAACAGCCCGACCCACCCAGATAGTTTAACGCGGAGGGCGCGGAGTAAAACCACGCCAGGCTCCGCGCTCTCCGCGTCCTCCGCGTTAATTGTATTTTCCGATTTACGGTAGAGTTGAGCTCATCCTCATTCCTCGGGATCAGGATGTCTGAGATTCTATTCGTGTACATTCGTGTCATTCGTGGGCCAATCCCTGCCTTTTTGTCTCCTGCTCCGTGAATTTTCCCCACCCACAATCCACGGGTCGGGAGACCCGTGCCACTTCCCCATCACGTCAGGAACACGGTTTGTGTTTTTAATGTAGGGCCGCTGCTTGCGGCGGCCTGTGGCATCGCTCCGTGGCCGGCGCAAGCACCGGCCCTACAAAAAGGCAGTACAACCGAGAATTCCTGCCGGCACCGCCTCTCCAAAATAAAATGAGCAGGTGGCTTCTAATCCACCTGCTCATTCTCAATCTTATCTAACTTTTCACTAACCCGTCAGCTGCTTAACGTGCTGACAATTCTGCTCTTTTTCTGCTAAGAAAAATCATGCTCAGACCGCCGCTAAAGACCGCCGCCGCTGCCAAGCAACCAGCAAGCTGCCTGCTCCAAGGAGCAACGCGTAGGTGGATGGCTCGGGGATAGGCGTGAGTTCCACAAAACCCGAAAGCGCGACGGCGTCCCGACCAGGGGTAAGGGAGAACTTGGTTTCAATCTGCCAGTAGTCGATCGGCAGCCCGCTGCTCGAATTCAACGTCGCGGAATACACCCCGTAAGTCGTGGTGGTGGCGCTGGATTCCAGCATTTCACCGACATCCACCCCGGCATTGATGAAGTTCACTCCGCCATCGGTGGAAAGCTTGAGCACGGAGATTTCCGCCAAGCCATCGCCATCCCCATTTATGTCGCTGACGGTCGGAGTAATCTTGGCCGTGGGGGTGCCAAACGGATTGGAGGGACCAGCCACTGCATTCGTCAGGCTGCCCGCCACATCAGCATAGAGGATGAAGGCACCAGTGACTGGCGGCACCAAGCTCTCGCCATAAATCATGGAATAATTTTGCGTCACTCCCGTATTGTTGCGGGCGGCGAAGGCATAGGTCATGAACGGATCCACATTACCCGTGGCATAAATCGAGAAACTCGTGCGCCATGCCGAATCGTCTTCATTCCGTTCGGTGGAGCGCCACTTGATGGCCGTGCGTTGTTCGACCTGATTGGTGGCCCGGTTCATCACATTCAGGGTATCCCATCCCCATTGGCCGGTCAGCTCGGTGTTCGTGTCAGGCATGTTGATCGCGCCGGTGACTGGATCAATTGAAAGAAACTGACCGATATCGACCTGCCAATCGAAACTGGTGCCCTCCGTGATATTAAAAATCAAGGACTGTGAGCCACCCACCGCACTGCCGGCAAAAGCGGCTGTGGCCAGCGAGGCCGACAAGAGGAGAGCGGACAGTCTCCGCACCGACTTTTGCATCGAGATTAAAACCGGACGTTGACTAAGGCGATCAGCGCCGTGAACGTTTTTGTTGCAGAAGAGAATACTCATGGGAGGTAACAGGAGGAAGGAATTGGGTGATCGATAATGGCCGCACGATTGCGAAGTACGGGTGAACGGTGTGCTGTATGATAAGACCGGTTTGTTCCCGGCAATCTACCATCGGCCAACGTCACAACCACGTTAACATCACGCTTCAGTGTTATTTTTTTCGCGAATCACCCTGCGAGATTCACCCGTAGTCCCGAATGCGGGTGAGCCCGGATAGGCGATTCACCAGCGATGAAGTAGAGTGCGTGATCCTCCCATCAACCATGACCACCTTCATCACACTCTTTGTTGCGATTCAATTGTTCCTTGGCTTCTGCGCCTTGCTCACGGCCATGCGGCAGGCACAGGTTCCCGTGCGGACCTAAACAGTTACCGGCCCAAAAGAATCATCGGCAATAAACTCAGACCTCTTGATCCCAGCCCGTGGAGAGAGGTGGGACGAGGCAACGACTGAGCCTGCCACGTCGCAAACCGGATGAACGGTATCGAGGTGGAGCGCGACCTCCGGGCGCGCTTCGTGCAGGCTCTCGCTGCAAAACCTGCCCGGAGGTCGGGTTCCACCACGGCAGAGGCATGCGTTGCGCCCTCAAGCGAGGCTACGCTCTGGCCCCGTTTTTTCGGCATTCGTGAATCATTCGTGTGATTCGTGGGCCCTCCTCTGAGAAACCCGGATTTTTTCCACGAATCACACGAATAGACACGAATGAGATTCAGACATCCTGATCCCCAGTCCGTGGAGAGAGGTGGGACGAGGCAACGAGCTGAGCCCGTAACCAGAAAGCGTCTCGCGCAGGCTGGAAAGGTCACCAAGGCCATTTTGCTCGGCTTCCTTCGCCCCCTTCGACTCCTTCGCGAGACATCTTGAAACCTACTTGAGCCCGGTTTGCTTGGCATGGCCAAAAATGTTCCTGACCCCACCACCCAGAATTTCAGCCCACCCGCGAATAACTTACGGCACAATCCAGTGAATGGGGGATCAGGAAACAGCCCGACCCACCCAGATAGTTTAACGCGGAGGGCGCGGAGTAAAACCACGCCAGGCTCCGCGCTCTCCGCGTCCTCCGCGTTAATTGTATTTTCCGATTTACGGTAGAGTTGAGCTCATCCTCATTCCTCGGGATCAGGATGTCTGAGATTCTATTCGTGTACATTCGTGTCATTCGTGGGCCAATCCCTGCCTTTTTGTCTCCTGCTCCGTGAATTTTCCCCACCCACAATCCACGGGTCGGGAGACCCGTGCCACTTCCCCATCACGTCAGGAACACGGTTTGTGTTTTTAATGTAGGGCCGCTGCTTGCGGCGGCCTGTGACGTCGATCCCCGGCCGGCGCAAGCGCCGGCCCTGCAAAGACACTGTTTCCCAAGAACCTTTCGCAACGGATCGCTGTCCGCTGTTTGATCGGCGCTTTTAACTCGCCTGCTTCAACTCCACGCGGCGGCTGCGTGCCACCAAAAATAGCCCGAGCAACCCAGCGGGGAGTAAAAGGCCCAAGGAGGAATCAGGCACTGACACCACCCGATAATTATAGGTCACCGTGACGGTGCCGGCGACATCGACCAAGGAAGTGGTGAGAAAATTACTCGCTGAAATCGTTTCGATTCCCGGATCGTAGGAGAGCGCCAATTCTCCGCCAAAACCGAGGAAGGAATACAATCCGCTGTTCAACGTCGACACCGTGGCCGGACTGAATCCGGATGCATATACCGGATCTTGACCAGCGATGAACTGAGTTCGACCCATCTGGGCTTCGGTGAAAAATGTGGGCAGCGACACGGATCCCAGCAATCCCGTCGTGCCGGCACCATACACCAGATCCGCAAAACCAAAAACATTTCCGCCCAACGTCAGAGTCGTGCCAGTGAGCGCGGCGTTGTAGGCGACGTCCGCTGGTTGTCCTGAAATGTTCCAAGCGGCCCAGTCATGCCGGCGAGTGGCATTGAAGGAAATTTCCACGCTGTCCAGAGTGCCCAGCGAGAGCTCGAACGGATTGAAAGACAAAACCGAGGAACCCACATCCGGATTCAACCGGAACGCGAGGCTCTGCGTAATAGTATTCGCTATGGCCACGGACGAAAAGGCGCTTGCGAACCAGACGAGCAAAGCGGAGCAAAATAGACGCGTTGAATTTGAGCGGCTGAAAGGTGTGGAAGTCATGTTGGCGTTGAGTTGCGATTAAATTTATTTTGCCCAAATCGGACTCGGGCAAAAGAGGTTCAATTGCGTTACGCTACCCCGACAAAAAGCCTAGTCAATGGATCGGACCAGCCGTCGCCGAATCGTAACAAAAGCCAGTGCTGCAGCTCCGAAAATTGCCGCATAGGCCGACGGCTCCGGAATCGCGGTGAAGGTATACTCCACCGACAAACCAGTCGCGGCAGAAGTTAGTGCCCCCTTCACGAAATTCCCGCCGGAGATCAAAGTAGAAAGCCCCGACGCACTGGCGACGAAGTTAATCGGGCCGAGACCCAAGTAGCTGGGAAGATCCCCATCAAAATAAGTGCCGTTCACCGTGGTCTGCTGATTGAAGGTCACGCCGGAGGTGCCGCCAAAATCAAGATTCCCATCATAACCCAAAACGGGACCAGCCCGATTAAAAGCGATCGGGGTTGGCGCAAACAAAGTGGGTCCGCCCTGCTTGCCGAGCGTGAGCGTGGCAGTTGTCGTCAGATTATAGGTGGAGGCATTGGCCAGACTTGTGTTTTCCGCAAAGAGCGATTGCCAGACATCACCCGTGTAACTGAGTTTGACTTGGGTCAGGGTGCCGAGGCCGGAATCGAAAGACGGCAGCTGCAACGTCTGCGTCCAATTGGTCGTAGCTTGGGGGATCTGCGCAAAATAGGAAATGACCTGCTGGGCCTGGGCGGCACCGGCGATCAGAAAAGAAGCAATGAGACTGCCGAGGATTTTTGTTTTCATGGGCGGGAGAGGTTAAATTGCAGGGGGATAAAATTAGAAACGGTACTCCACGCCGGCCCGGGCCTCGAGCGCCCGTTTCGCGGTCGTGGACCATTCGGCGGAAAGTCGCGCATAGGCCGTCAAGCGGGAGCTGAAAGCGGCATCCACGCCGACGTCCGCCACGATACCGTCTTTCATCGGCAAACGGCTTTGCACCGTGAAGGGATTTCCGCCGAGCTCCGCTGCGATGCTGCGGGCGCTGCCATTGAATTCATGCCGCCAGGCCAGACTCAGTTTCGGCGAGAGCGTGACTTTTTTGCCAGTGTACTGCCAAGCCACCGTGACGCCCACGCGGGTCGTGAGCGAATCTTCCGCCTGGTTTAACAACGTGAGATCCGCTTCGCCGGCGCCGAACTCGCTGCTTTCATCCGCATCCCAACTCACGTGTTGGACCGCCAGAAAAGGAGTGACTTCCAACGCGCCGAAATCACGGGGATAGCCGGCGCGCAGACTGATGTACCGGTCGCCACTATCGGTGGAGGTTTCAGTGGAGCGCTGATAGCCCGGAATCGAAATCGTCCGGTGACTGTCTAGTTTCGCGTAGCTGGCGCCAATCATGCCTTCCAGAAATACCGGCGACATTTCCCACCGGCCATACAGGGCGGCGCTAAAACGTTCGCTCTTTGTGGTGCTGCCGGCGGCATCGAGCTCCATGAGTTCATCGTTGTAGCCAAACACTGCGCCGAGTCGGAAATCGGCCAGCACAGTCATATCGCCACCCACCAAAAGGCCATCGGAGGAAACTTCGCCTGACCGGCTTTCGCCGCTGGCCTCATGCTGGCTTACGCGCCGCACAATTTCCATCCACAGGCTGCGCTGCTTTTCGATGGTGGCCATCGCCAGCCGGTTTTCGACGGCCCGCACATTCGCGCCGGCATGATACACCGCCTGATCGAACCAGCGTTCGTACCGTTGCGGCGAAAGTTCTTCCAGCGCCTGATTCACCCCAGCGACCGTCGGCTGTTGATTCAGGGCATCCTGCAGCAGATTAATCTTCGATCCCGCGATGGCGCGATCCACCGTCTGGCCAACGCTGATCTGATTGGGAGTTTGGGCCACGCCGGCAAAAGACAATTGGTTAAAGCGCAGCGTCACATCGTTGGTCCCGTACAGCGTCTCGAAGCGCAACATCGGCGAAACATTGCCATACGGCGAATTCACTGTGGCAAATTTCCCCTGCACTCCACCGGCGGACTCAAGGATGCGGTATGATTGCCCGCCCTTCACCGAAAACGTGGACAACGGGACCACCGTCAACGTCCCATCAAGGCTGGCCGTGCCAGCAACCACCAATTTATCGAATGACGTGGGCGAGGCCAGTTCCACGGTGTACCCCGCGTTGGCACTCTGCGTGTAGTTGCCCGCCACGGTGATCGTGCCCGGACTTGCCCCAGGACTCAGCAGGCCGTTGTTGGTCAGATTGCCCCGGATCGTGCCGGTGCCGCCGAGCAAGGCACCGGGCATAACCGTGGTCGCACTCAGACTGCTGTTGTTGAGCAAAATTCCGCCCTGCTTGATTGTCGTGGGACCGGAAAAGCCGTTTGCACCTGAGAGTGTGAGCAGCCCCGCACCGGTTTTGCTGAAGATACCGGCGCCGTTGATCGCGCCACTGAAAGCAGCCTTGCCAGTGCCGACATCAATCGTCCCGCCGGCTTCAACGACGAAGATCGGACGCGAACTCGCAAATCCGTCACTCGTGCGCAGCATGCCGCCATTCATTGTGAGCCGACCGGAAGCCGCACCCAGCGCGCTATCGGCGGCTGCTTGCACCACACCACCGTAGCTGATCGTCGTGCCGCCCGTGTAAGTGTTAGTTCCGGAAAGAACCAGCGTACCATAATCGTTCACGGTGAGACCGCCGGTACCGATAATCGGAGCGGAGATCGTCGCCTTCATCGTGGTCCCCAACGCGGTCCCATCACCCACCCGGATGGTAGCATTCGCGAAATTGACGGTCAGCGGGCCGCCGCTGACGGTGTATCCATCCACGAAGAATTGAATACCGTCGACGATCACCGCTCCTCCTGTTGTATCAACGGTCACGTTGCCAGGGGTGCCTTGGAAGATAGCAAGGCCAGGACGCCAACCGCCGCTGACTCCGGTGCCGCTGGACCAACTGCTTTGGCTCGGACTTGCTGACCACACCCCACTGCCGCCCGTCCACATCGGCAGCGATGAGTTACCATTCAAATAAAGCAGATTCACCTGCTGGGCCGTGGATGTTTGTAACGTCAGAGCAGAATTGAGCACCCCGGTCGGCAGCGTGCCAAAATTCAGACCGTTGTTGGTCAGCGCGCCGGTGTAATTGAACAACCGGTAGAGCCCCTGACCAAAACCGCCCACGTTTGTGACGTTCATTACTCCGTCGAGCGTGAGATTGCCATTCACCTGGAAGAGCGTGGACGGGGTGGCTGCACCCAGCGCAAGATTGAGATTGGAAGTATTGTTCAAGGTCAGGCCGGCCATGGTCAAAATCCCACCGGTCTGGCCCGAAAGAATTCCTCCGTTCTGAATAGTGACCGCTCCACCGATTTGTCCGGTGCCACCCAGTCGCGCTCCGGAGGCCACAGACACCGCACCGGTGGCCGCCGACTGATTCCCGTTAATCAACAAGGTGCCGGACGACACGGTCGTCGTGCCGCTATAATTATTGGCCCCCGCGAGCGTGAGCGTGCCGAAATCAGTCTTCTCCACCCCGCCGGTACCCGTGATCGCGGAGCTGATCGTCGCGCCCATGCTCGCACTTCCCGCCGTACCGTCACCGACGCGCAGGATCGTATTGGCGGTGCTGGTGCTCAAAGCGCCACCGGTCACCGAGTAACCCGTGCGCATGAAATGCGCCCCGGTGAAAGCCACCGCACCTGCGGCATTATCCACCGTCACAGTCCCCGCCGTGTTTTGAAAAATCGCAAAGGCCGGCGCCCACGAACCGCTGCCGGAACCGTTACTGGTCGTCCACGCGGTGCTGCCGGCATCGGCGGTCCAAGTCCCCGAGCCGCCACCCCAGAAATTACGCGCAGCGGCATTCAAGACCACGTTCACCTGGTTGGCCACCGAGGTCTGGATTGCGAGATCGGCTGCATTGATCCCGGAGGGCACGGTGCCGGCTGTCAGGCCGTTGTCGGTTAACGCGCCGGTGTAATTCATCAGCCGGTAAACCCCGGGGCCGAAACCGCCGGCGTTAGTTACGTTGAAAATACCATCAAGCGTGAGAGAGCCGTTGATTTGGAAAAGCCCCGTCGTGCTGGGTGCGCCGAGCGCCACATTCAGTTGCGAGGTGGAATTAAGATTCAATCCGCCGATCGTGAAAAGACTGCCGGCCGCCCCGCTGAGGATGCCGCCGTTCTGCACGGTCACCGTGCCGCCCGTGGTGCCGGTGCCGCTCAACGTGGCGCCACTAGCGACAGTCACTGCGCCATTCGCCGCCACTTGGTTGCCGTTTATCAGCAAGGTGCCAGAACTCACCGTCGTCGCGCCGGTGTAGGTATTCGCGCCGGTGAGCGTGGTCGTACCGCTGCCGCTCTGCACCACTGCGCCCGTGCCGCTGATCACGCCGCCGAAGGTCAATGCGTTGCTGCGCTTGAAAGCGAGTGTCGCGTTGTTGGCCACGTTGCCGGCAAGGCTGCCCGTCGTGCCGGCATTGCCGAGCTGCAACGTGCCGGCGCTGATCGACGTGCCGCCCGAATAAGTGTTCGCGCCCGTAAGAGTCGTCGTACCGCTGCCACTCTGCGCCACTGCGCCCGAGCCGCTGATCACGCCGCCGAAGGCCAGCGCGTCATTGCGATTGAAGCCAAGTGTCGCGTTATTGGACACGTTGCCCGTGATGCTGCCCGTGGTGCCGCCGGTGCCGAGCTGCAAGGTGCCGGCGCTGATCGTGGTCCCGCCGGAATAAGTGTTCGCGCCCGTGAGCGACGTCGTGCCGCTGCCACTCTGCGCCACTGCGCCGGTGCCGCTGATCACTCCGCCCACGCTCAACGCATTGCTGCGGTTGAAAGCAAACGTCGCATTGTTCACGACATCGCCGGCAAGGCTGCCCGTGGTGCCGCCGTTGCCGAGCTGGAGCGTGCCGGCACTGATCGTCGTGCCGCCCGAATAAGTGTTCACTGCCGTGAGCGAGGTCGTGCCGCTGCCCGTTTGGGTGACTGCGCCCGTGCCGCTGATCACGCCGCCGAAGCTGACGGCATCGCTGCGGTTGAAAGCGAGGGTCGCGTTGTTGGTCACGTTCCCGGTGATGCTGCCGCTCGTGCCACCGGCACCGAGTTGCAATGTGCCGTTGCTGATCGTGGTCCCGCCGGTGTAGGTGTTGGCGCCACTGAGCACGAGCGTGCCGAAATCAGTCTTGATGATGTCCGCAGTTCCGGCGAGCGGAGCGCTGATCGTGGCCGTCATGCTGGAGCCGCCGGAGGTGCCATCACCCACGCGAAGAATCGTGCCGGCCGTATTCGAAGTGAGAGCAGCACCTGCGACCGTGTAGCCGTTGACAGCAAATTGCGCCCCGGTGAAAAGCACCGGGCCAGCCGTGTTGTCCACGGTCACAGTGCCAAGAGTGTTCTGAAAGATGGCAAACTGCGGCGACCAAAAAGTATTCACGCTGCCATTGAAGTTGGTCCAGGCAGTGCTGGTATTATTGGCGGTCCAAGTCCCGGCACCACCACCCCAGAAGTTGGCGGCCGTGGCGGTGAAAACGAGATTCACCTGGTTGGCCACCGAGGTTTGAATGGCGAGGTCGGTTGCGCTGACGGGGGCAGCGCCGATGGTGAGACCATTGTCGGTGAATGCACCGGTGTAATTCATCAGGCGATAGATGCCGGGGCCGAATGAGCCGGCGTCGGTTGCGTTGAGCAAACCATCAAGCGTGAGCGCGCCATTCACCTGGATGAGTCCGGTGGTGCTGGGCGCACCGAGGGACACGTTGAGATTGGACGTAGCACCAAAAGTCAGATTGCCAGTCGTGAAGAGTTGTCCGGCTTGCCCGCGCAGGGTGCCGCCATTCGCCACCGTCACCGCGCCGACCGTGCCCGTGCCGCCCAAGGTGCCGCCTGAGGCCACAGTGGTGAGTCCCGTCGCGCCGGACTGGTTGCCGTTGATGAGCAAAGTTCCCGCGCCGACAGTGGTCGCTCCGGTGTACGTGTTCGCACCCGTCAGAGTCGTCGTGCCTGCACCGCTTTTCGTGACTGCGCCGGTACCGCTGATGATTCCGCCGAGGCTGAGGGCATCGCTGCGGTTGAAAGCGAGGGTCGCGTTGTTCACGACGTTACCGGCAATGCTGCCCGTCGTGCCACCCGTGCCGAGCTGCAAGGTGCCGACACTGATCGTCGTGCCGCCCGAATAAGTGTTCGCGCCGGTGAGCGAGGTCGTACCGCTGCCGGTTTGTGCGATCGCGCCCGTGCCGCTGATCACGCCGCCGAAGGTCAACGCATCGCTGCGGTTGAAAGCGAGCGTGGCATTGTTCGTCACATTGCCGGCGATGCTCCCCGTGGTGCTGCCATTGCCGAGTTGCAGAGTGCCGGTGCTGATGGTCGTGCCGCCCGTGTAGGTGTTCGCCGCGCTGAGCGTCGTCGTGCCACTGCCAACTTGGGTGACGGCACCCGTGCCGCTGATCACGCCGCCGAAATCGATCGCATCGCTGCGGTTGAAAGCGAGCGTGGCATTGTTGGTCACGTTGCCCGTGATGCTGCCCGTGGTGCCGCCGGTGCCGAGTTGCAGGGTGCCGGTGCTGATCGTCGTGCCGCCCGAATAAGTGTTCGCGCCGCTGAGCGAAGTCGTGCCGCTGCCGAGTTGCGTGACGGCGCCCGTGCCGCTGATCACTCCGCTGAAGTCGATCGCATCGCTGCGGTTGAAAGCGAGCGTGCCGCTGTTCGCTACATTGCCGATGATGCTGCCCGTGGTGCCACCAGCGCCGACTTGCAACGTGCCCGCCGTAATCGTCGTGCCAGCCGTGTAAGTGTTGGCTCCGCTCAACACGAGGGTGCCGAGGTCCGTCTTGTTGATCCCGCCGGTACCGATGACGGCGGCAGAAATCGTCGCCGTCATGGCCGAGCTGGCCGCCGTGCCATCGCCGACTTGCAGGGCGGAACTGGGTGTGGTGGTGGTCAGATCCGCGCCGGCAACCGTGTAGCCGGAGACGAGAAATTTCGCGCCGGTGATTTTCACCGCGCCCGCCGTGTTGTCCACCGTCACGGTGCCAGCCGTCCCGCCAAAAGTAGCCTCGGCCCCAGCGGTCGCCCAGACGCCTTGCGTGGTACCACCGACGGAATCACGCCAGTTCGTGGGCGTAGTCGCGACCGTCCATGCGCCGGTGCTACCCATCCAATAAGCCAAAGATGTCGGACCCGTGAAACTGGCGATGCCATAGAAGACCAGATTATCAATAAACACCGATGCCGTTAGCGAATTTTCGAGATAATCCAAACCGAACCAGACATTACTTTGTCCGTTAATGGCAGAAATGCTGGAGAAGTCGGCACCGAAGACGCTATAGGCTGCACCACTGGGGTTGATCTGATCGGCCGTGCCAGCAATGGAGGTGAAGTTCACCCCGTCCAAGCTGTATGACCAGCTGACCGTGGCGAAATCTGCCCCTTGGTTGCGCGCCGAATACGCCACGGAGATATTATCGAATGCGTTATTCGCATTCAGTGTATTGATTTTGAAGGAGGCGCGGGCGTTGTCCAAAACCGTATTCGAACTCAGCAGGATTGAGCGGGGATTTATTGCTTGATTATCTCCCAGCGAGTTATTGGAAACAAACAGACCAACCGTGCTCAATAAATCATAGGCTGGAGCGTTGCTACTGGCCAGAGCACGGGCACTAGCGAAGGTACCACCGTTTGAGCCGGTGAAATAAACCGTGCCGTAGTTGACGTTACCGGGCGAGGGGGCAATACCAGACGTATAGTAAACCCCAAACTCCTGATCGTAGCGGGCATTGACTGAAGTAACAGTCGGTGCATTACCACCGTTGAAGTCCCAGCCACCGATGGTGGTAAGATCTCCGTCAGCCCGCGTCACCAAGATCTGGCCATAAAGCCCTCCGGCCAAAACGCCGAAAGTTACAGCCAGCAAAAGCAGGCATTTACTACGGCAACCTGCGAACAGATTAACCAATTTAAAGGAAGGGAAGGAGGAGGATGTAATCACAACGGCAAAACAATGCCCCACGAGGAGGCGTTTAACTATGGTAGACAAAATGAAGAGTGAACTGTGCAGAGCGAAGCCTCCTTCGAGCCAAGAGGGAGGGTGGCTTGGCTGCGCGCAGTCGGGAAAAATGGAAAAAACGTGAAACGAACCAAAGGTGTTTTCAGAGGGAAAAGGGCCACCGGCCTAAAGCCGGTGGCCCCGCAAGGATTTTGCTATCCCGTCAAGCTACTCAGACCAGCGAAGCAACCAAGCGACGACGGCGGATGGCAGCGACGCCGATCACCAACGCGCCCATAATGGCGGCATAGGTCGAAGGTTCTGGGATCGCAGCAAGCGCTGTCCCGTAGATCGCGAGGTTGTCGATGAACACGGAAGCGGTCAATGAGTTCTCAAGATAATCCAGACCGATCCAGACGGTGTTGAGACCTTCGATGGCCGAGATCGCAGAGAAATCGGCACCGAAGACGTTATAGGCTGCACCACTGAAGGCGATCTGATCGGCCGTACCAGCAATGGAGGTGAAGGTCACCCCGTCCAAGCTGTATGACCAGCTGATCGTGGCGAAATCTACCCCTTGGTTGCGCGCCGAATACTCCACGGAGAGATTTTCGAATGTGTTGTTCACATTCGCCGTGCTGACCTTGAAGGACGCCCGACCGTTATCCAAGACCGTGTTCGAACTCAGCAGGATCGAACGTGGATTTATTGCTTGGTTGTCTCCCAGCGAGTTGTTGGAAACAAACAGACCAACCGTGCTCAATAAATCATAGGCTGGAGCGTTGCTACTGGCCAGAGCACGGGCACTAGCGAAGGTACCACCGTTTGAGCCGGTGAAATAAACCGTGCCGTAGTTGACGTTACCGGGCGAGGGGGCAATACCAGACGTATAATAGATGCTGAATTCCTGATTATAGCGGGCATTGACTGAAGTAACAGTCGGTGCATTACCACCGTTGAAGTCCCAGCCACCGATGGTGGTAAGATCTCCGACGTTACGGTTAGCGATTTGGGCGAAAAGGCCCGTCGAGGAAGCGGCCATAAGGCCGGCGATGAGAATTAACTTTTTCATAGATGTGATGTTTTTTGATTTTTTATTTAGCCAACGACGGAGAGTGGTTTAGACCCCCTGCCAAAGGCAGAAGTTGTTTTTTGCTTACTTGATGATCAGCTGATAGGCGTCAGCTGCAGTCCAGTCGGCCGTCCAGAGGGTGGCTTCGTTAGCGTCAAACGCGCCACGATAGGAAACGGGTTGGATCGCAGCGTTGGCTCCGAAGACATCGTCATCCTGCACGGCATTGCCGGCGGAAGAAGCGCGGGGATCGAAGAGGAGACCGGAGGTCAAAGCGCCAACTGGCACAGCCGAACCGAAACCAGGATTGACGTTGAACGAATTCTGGAACTTGACATCGCTGAGCTTGGCGCGGGCGATGGTGTTCGAAAGACTGCCATTCTGCACGAAGCCGTTCACCGTGGTGAGAGTGGCTGTGGTGTCGAAGAACGTGATGCCCTTGAAGTAGGAAACTTCTTTGTCCAGCAGGTTGACCGTGGACATGCTGCCGGCAGAACGATTGTCGAATTCGATCGGGCCAGTGGTGCCTTGGATCGAGGGATTAACGACGATCGAGTTGACGAAGCGGGGAGCCGCTTGGTCACGGATGTGCATGCCGCTCGGAGTGATGTTGGTGCCGCCGTTGTTGCCGATCAGAGTGGCGTTGGCCACGGTGAACTGAGCAACAGGGAGCAGGGAAGCTGTGACCGGACCGGAAGCCGCGAAGGAGACACCGTTGATGCTCGTCTCGGTCTCGTAGCTGCCGTCCCATTCGCAAAGCTTGTCGGACAGCTGGGAGTTGATCACGAGGGCGAACTGGATCGTGCCAGTGTAGCCGACATCGAGATCGAGGCCGTCGTCCTGCTGGGCTACCACAACCACGTGATCGAGATTGACGCTACCGCCGAAGATTTCGATGCCGTCGTCGGTGTTGCCCCAGACTTCGATGTGATGGATCGTGGTGCCACGACCGACAGCGCCAAGGGTAAGACCGTTGATCTCGTTAGCGGTGGCGATATTCGCACCACCGTGGCGGAGCGAGAGGTAGGCCAGCACGCCGGAATTATCTTCCGTAGCGAAGCCACCGAAACGATCGATCCCGAGGGTAACGGCATCACCGGCGGGAACGCCTTCGATTTCAAAACGGTCGTCCGTGGCGACCGTGTTCAGTCCGTCAATATCGAAGAGCTGCTGGGTAGCAGTGGCAGGCAGACGGTCAGCATTGGTCAAGGCATTGCCGAGAACTATCAAACCACCCCAAAGACCGGCGTTGGAGGGGGCCTTGGGGGTTTGCAGCACACCATTAACGTAGGGCTTATCCCAGAAGTTTTGGACATTGGCACCGCTAGCGCGAGCACCAGGGTTGCCTGCGTTGTTGAGCGCAGCAGTGGTGAACACGATGGGAGCGGAAGAACTGCCGGCAGCAAGCAACTTGGCGCCGCGGGCGATGAAGAGGGAGCCGGCATCAAATGGGGCACCAGAGCGGGGTTGGCCGCGAACGACAGAACCCTCAGGAATGAAGAGATGTCCATTGGTGATGAAAACATTGTCTTCCATGATCATTGGCTCGTTGACGTCGTCGTTTGGCCAGGTCCAGAGAGCTGGGGCCGTGGAAGTCGCATCAAGCAAGGAACCGCCGAGCGCAGCTTCGAAAGCAGCGGCGCTTGGATAGGTGGTGGTGACGCCAGCGCTGCGAATGCTGCGGGCCCCGAGATTGATGATCGTGGTCAAATCGCCATCACTGGCGTTGCCGATATAATGGGGAGCCGCATAGGCGGCCATCGAAAGGGCAAGCGAAGCAAGCCCGGCTAACATGATTTTCTTATTCATTGGTATTGACTCCAAGGAGGACTGACATTTCTAACGTTTGTTTGTGATTCGCCTGCGGAACCTTGCCCAATCGGGCAAATTTCCACCGGCGGTTCGATTGTTCCGGCGAAGTGATTTTCGCCGGAACATTTTTTTTAACCCCGGAACAAGCAGCGCGACTTTCTAAAATGATTGGAAGGTGCATGCGGACGGAACAGGGGAGAAAGGAGTAGGATAGCGGACGATTGTGTCGGCTTAAGGAAACTTGAGTGACAGTTCTGGAACGATTCGGTGACGGCGTGCGTGACGCGCGGGTGACGAAAAATTCGCTCCCGTGGAGATGACGTGTCAGCCGGGGGAATTTCTCGCAGGAGGAGCCCGAGTAGAAAACGCCGCGTTCGATCTGCACGCGGACCAAATCCAAAACTGGTGTCAGATCAAAATTCATAGGAAGCGGAGACGGAGTAACTGCGACCGTCGCGGTAACGCCGGAAAATAATTTCCTCAGTGGTATTGGCCGGATCGGCCACCAGTTTCCGTTCGGGATTGTTTAGATTCTTACCTGACAAACGGACCACCCATTTGCGTCCGAGGTACTGACTCAGGGAGAGATCGAACCGGCTGTAGGACGCTACGTAGGTATCCCAGGATAAATTATTGACCTTCTGCAGCACATCACTGATCGCAAACCAGGAGGCCGTGGCCGAAAAACCTGAGCTCTTGTGATCGAAGGTGATGTAGGAGTTGGCGATCCACTTGGGTTGGTCGTAGAGGTTGCGCGTGTCCTTAATCCCGGGGGATTCAATCTGGCTTGATTCAAAGCTGGCATCGCGAGCAACCTCCGCTTCGAGCAGTGTGAAATTGCCGCCCACGGAAAACCATTCACCCACGCCACCCAAGAAACCGAGATTCTTGGCGGCCTCCATTTCCATGCCGCGAAGATCGGCATCGTTGGAATTGTTGATGAATGAGGAAATCGGCCCAACGTTGTTCATATTAAAACTGACCCGCTCGATGGGCCGGCTAATCTTTTTCTTGAAAACGCTGAGCGCGACAAGATCCCGGCTTTTCGGGAAGAAATATTCCACGCGGAAATCGTAATTCGTCACGTCGGACGTCTGGAGACCGAAATTGCCATGGACATACTCGTCGGCGACGCGATCAGCCGTGAAGTAGGAACCGACTTCGCGGAAGGAAGGCCGGGCGGTGGTCTTGGACCACGCCAGCCGCAGCGTGAGCGGCTTGATCGGTGAATAAGCCAAGGCGACTGCGGGCAGGTATTTTTTTTCGTCGATATTCCCTCGGTAAACGGTCTTGGGATTTGCTGTATTGGGGTAGAGAGGTAGCTGCTGAACCCGGCGAAAATCGTCGTAGAATCCGCCACTTCCCAGAGTGCCCAACAAGCCGAAACCTTCCGTGGTCAATTGATAATCCTCCAACCGGACGCCCATCAGCAGATCGAGTTTATGAAGGCCCGGCCGTTCCTTAGCGAGGGGAAGATCCAGTGAAAGATACGATGCGTTTATCTTTCGTTCACCGCTGGCGAACGGCGGTATTACTGAACCGCTATAGGAATCGATCCGTTCCGAGGGGTTGGTGGTGTAGGTTCGCAACCCCCGGACCAATTCTTCGCGGGTCTGGCCCACGATCTGCCCGCCCTGCAAATATAAAGTGCCCTCGACGTAATCGCGATCCGTCCGATCAGCATAAAAACCCACGCGGAGCACCGTGTCGTAGAGCGGGCCCAGATCGAATTTATACTCGGCATCCAGCCGGCCGATCTTGGACTTCTCCTGGGTATCGCGCCAGTAACGGGTATATCGATCAATCCCGGCACCAAAACTGGCGGAATAAGGATTAGGGCTGTTCGGATCATAGGTATAGGGAAAAAGCAGATATTCCGGCTCCTGCTGACGGGCTGCGACCTTCGCCAGATCCCAGTTCAATTTGAAACTCTTAAGCTCATTGAACAGGTGCTCACCGCTGGCATGGAGGTTGGTCAGACTGCGCTGGCGATAATAAATTTCCATGGCATCAGTGGTCCGTTGCTCTTGGACCCCAGCTACATCTTCAAGGGCCAGCTTTCCGCTGCGATAACTCTCGAAATCAGCCAAGGGGGTCGCAGAAAAGGCGATGCCGTCGGTAGTCTGAGCGTGAGTATCGAGGCCCAGTTGGCTCCAAAAATAACTCAAGGCCACTTGGTGCTGGTCATTGAAGGCAAAGCCCAATGTACCCAATAACCCAAACCGTGACTCCAGCTCGGATTCGACGTAATTTTCGGCATTGAAAGAGTAGGTGCCGGTGTTCGCATTGCCTCGGGCGGCACCGGTATTCGTGATGTCGGTCGAATTGAAAATTCCGTTCAGAAACGTTTTTTTGCCGGATTCAGAGGAGGCGGTGCGATCATAAGCGAAGGAGAAAGCGTAACCAAAAGCCCGCTTCTTTTCCTCGTTGAGCACGACGCGGTCCTCGTAGGCGAAGGAAAATCGTGAACCCAAGGGGAATTTTTTGTCGGAAAGATTGCTGACCGTGCGAGGCGAGCGCACGTAGCCGATGGCGTCAGCAGGCTGCTGGGCCACCCGATCCTTCACTCCCAAGGCCAAGTAATCCCACACGCCCGTGCCTTTTGAACTGAGAAAGGCCTCATTGCCAAAGTTCCCTTCATCGAACTTCAGGCCGAATTGAATCTGCGCAAACCGGCTTTCCGGAATCGGCTTGGACAGCATGTTGATGCTTGCGCCCGAAGCGGTGGCCGGGAGCCGAGGTTCGTAGGCTTTGGAAATCACCAGTGCATCCACCAGGCGGCTGGGAAACAAATCCAGCTCCGGACTCTGCCGTTCCGGATCGGAACTCGGCAGGACAATTCCGTCCATCATGATGGGATTGTAGCGCTCGGCGAGGCCGCGTACCACGGCGAACGTTCCCTTCGAGGTGGTCGACAAACCCGGCATACGGATAACAATGTCCGCTAGATCTGTGACGATAAATTTTTTGTTCCATTCACTCGCGGTCATCACCTCTATCGACACGGACGCCTTTTTGCGCTCGGTATACACATTGCCTTTCACCATGTCTCCCTTGACGACGAATTTCTCCAATTGCACCACGTTTTTGTTTTCGCCTGCTGGATCAACTGAGGGCGTTTCAGTCGTCTCCGCCTGACTGGTAGCCGGCACATCCACAGCCACAGTTTCAACCGGGGCCCGAGTATCCGCCGCCGAGGTCGTTTGATCCGCGACCGCCGCAGTCCTTTTTTCCTCGCTGCTCCGCGAGACCGGATCGGCCGTGGTCACGACCACCGGGGCCGGCACAATTTCAGCGGGAGTGGGGTCCGCCTCAGCGACGAGATAAGTGTTTCGGGCCGACTCCGGATTATGCGCCGCCTCATACGCCGCCGTGCGGATCTTACCGGCAGCCTGACTCTCCCGCCCCACCGGGCTCAACGCGACTGCGCTCGCAATCGCCTCGGCAAAATGCGGCGCCGCACTGGCGGCGACACTGGTCACCTTCAGCGTGATGGCCAAAATCTCCTCCGAATCGTTTTTTCTGGCCGTGGCCGCCGCGAGCACCTCGCGCACCACTGAGGAAATTCGGTTGGCCTTCTTGGCGCGGGAGATCGACGTGTCGTTGGCAATCCCGCTCACTTGGGCCGCCAACGCTTTCATGTTGGTGGAAACGGCCGGGCGCTGGTTCGGGGCTACGCGGTCCTTAGCCTGAAGCCCGTTATCGCACAGGGCGGCCAACAGACAGCAGAGGGCAAAATGGCGGAAAACAGCGGCACAAAGACAAAAACGGAAAAAACGAAACATGATTACTGGAAGGAGGAGAATCTGGCGGCAGGCAGTGGCCCGTCGCCAAAGGCGTGAAACAAGGTAGTGGTATGTACAGCTATGACCGGTTCCCGGGGACCAACCTACTACCGCCCATTGTGACAACTCCGTGACGTTGCCTGTTTTGTTTCTTAGACACAGAAACGTTGCACAAGAAAGCCGGTTGAGGGTCGACAGACAGCCCCGGAATCCTGCTGGATGCAGGCGAAAGTATGACTCCTGTAATCGACCAAGATGAAGCGCTGATGGACCGCGTTCGCCGCCACGACGAAAGCGCTCTGCAGGAGTTGTTGCGCAAGTACTACGTTCGGCTCGGCAATTTCTCCTACGCTTTGCTCCAGCGCCGGGATCTGGCCGAGGAAGCCGTGTCGAATGTTTTTCTCAGTCTCTGGCGTCGGCGCGAATCCCTCGTGATCAAATCGAGTGTCCGGAGTTATCTCTTCGTAGCGGTCAACAACCAGTCGCTGAATCTGCGCAAGAGCCAGATGCAGTCCAGCACGGTCTGGCTCGATCAAGTCCCGCCGCACATTTTGATCGATGCCCGCAGCACCGACACCGAGGTGTTGTATCGCGAGCTGCAGGATGAAATCGGCGTACTGCTGACGCAGATGCCCCGGCAGCGCCAACTGATCTTTCGCATGAACCGCATTGAAGGCCTGCGTTACGCGGAAATCGCCACCGCGCTGGGCGTCTCCGAGCACACCGTGCAAAATCACATGGTGCAGGCGGTCAAACAACTCGCGGGGGAACTGCCGCGGTTCCGCGGCATAATCGCGCAGAATTCGACCGCCGCCCCGTATTGATCCGGCCCGAATAGTTCATACGCAGACATCCTGAGCCCAGCCCGTGCCACTTCAGCGGCTGACCCGCCCCGGGTGTAGCCGCGTTTGAGCCGCAGGCGAAAGCGCGGTTTCATGCGGCCGCGTTTTTTCGGCATTCGTGAATCATTCGTGTGATTCGTGGGCCCTCCTCTGAGAAACCCGGATTTTTCCCACGAATCACACGAATAGACACGAATGAGGTTCAGACATCCTGACCCCCAGTCCGTGGAGAGAGGTGGGACGAGGCAACGAGCTGAGCCTGCCACGTCGCAAACCGGATGAACGGTATCGAGGTGGAGCGCGACCTCCGGGCGCGCTTCGTGCTGGCTCACGTTGCAAAACCCGCCCGGAGGTCGGGTTCCACCACGGCAGAGGCACGCGCGGTGAATCTTGTGACCCGTGCCACTTCTCCCTCACGCCTGGCTCCGCGCTCTCCGCGCCCTCCGCGATAATTGTATTTTCCGATTTACGGTAGAGTTGAGCTCATCCTCATTCCTCGGGATCAGGATGTCTGAGATTCTATTCGTGTACATTCGTGTCATTCGTGGGCCAATCCCTGCCTTTTTGTCTCCTGCTCCGTGAATTTCGCCACCCACAATCCACGGGTCGGGAGACCCGTGCCACTTCAGCCGCTGGCCTTACCTCCTCTGCACTGGGAGCCGGAACGTGCGATTCTTGGCGGTTGCACTAGTAGGCTGGAGTCTTTTTGAGTGTCATGTAGTTAGACACCTAAATGCCTTCCGTCCCTCTAAAGGTTTTTGATCTGCTCGCCACCCGCTATCTTTCGGGCGAGGCCTCAGGCAAGGAGTTCAGTCGCTTGGTCGAATTTTTAAAAACCAAGGAATTGAACGCCCGGTTTACCCGCATGCAGCGACACTGGGATGCGGCGAAAGTGCGGCCCGTGGCTGGTTTCGATCTCAAGGTCGCCGCCCAACGTCTCGCCGCCGCCATCGCCAAAGAAATGAAATCACCCAAATCGAAAGCCACCGCGCAAGCCCGTCCGCCCACCCTGGGCCTCCACGCTCGTCGGAACCAACAGCGGAAAAAATCTGCGGTGTCGTCCACCACTCACGCCGCCGCCGCCGCCAGCGCATAGTCCCGAACATCCTGACCCCAGCCCGTGAGAGAGGAGGGACGAGGCAACGAGCTGAGTCTGTAACCAGGAATTGTCTCGCGAAGGATGGGAAGGTTACGAAGGCAGTTTTGCGCGGATTACTTCGCCCCCTTCGAATCCTTCGCGAGACATCTTCAAACCTACTTGAGCCCGGTTTGCTTGGCCTGGTGAAAATATTCCTGACCCGCCCCGGGTGTAGCCGCGTTTGAGCCGCAGGCGAAAGCGCGGTTTCATGCGGCCGCGTTTTTTCGGCATTCGTGAATCATTCGTGTGATTCGTGGGCCCTCCTCTGAGAAACCCGGATTT